>Ga0207652_10000632_pt1 | contig 34827 bp, 46 predicted proteins | sample KBSC63BmetaG_FD_184334 | JGI IMG/M metagenome (GOLD analysis project Ga0207652, IMG submission 184334) | Corn rhizosphere microbial communities from Kellogg Biological Station, Michigan, USA - KBS C6-3B metaG (SPAdes) (version 2) | ecosystem: Host-associated > Plants > Roots > Rhizosphere ...
AGAAGCGGATGCTGCAGGAGGCCGTCGACGCGCTGTTCGACAACGGCCGCCGCGGCCGGCCGGTCACCGGCCCGGGCAACCGCCCGCTGAAGTCGCTGTCCGACATGCTCAAGGGCAAGCAGGGCCGCTTCCGCCAGAACCTCCTCGGCAAGCGCGTCGACTACTCCGCCCGGTCGGTCATCGTCGTCGGCCCTCAGCTCAAGCTGCACCAGTGCGGCCTGCCCAAGCAGATCGCGGTCGAGCTGTTCAAGCCGTTCGTCATGAAGCGGCTGGTCGACCTCAACCACGCGCAGAACATCAAGAGCGCCAAGCGGATGGTCGAGCGGCAGCGCCCGGTCGTGTGGGACGTGCTCGAGGAGGTCATCACCGAGCACCCGGTGCTGCTCAACCGCGCACCGACCCTGCACCGCCTCGGCATCCAGGCCTTCGAGCCGCAGCTGGTCGAGGGCAAGGCCATCCAGATCCACCCGCTGGTCTGCACCGCGTTCAACGCCGACTTCGACGGCGACCAGATGGCGGTGCACCTGCCGCTGTCGGCGGAGGCGCAGGCCGAGGCGCGCATCCTCATGCTGTCGAGCAACAACATCCTGTCTCCGGCGAGCGGTCGTCCGATCACCTCGCCGACCCAGGACATGGTGCTGGGCATCTTCTTCCTGACCGGCGACCGCGACGGCACCAAGGGCGACGGGCAGGCCTACTCCTCGGTCGCCGAGGCGATCATGGCCTACGACGTCGGTGACATCGACCTGCAGAGCGTGATCAAGGTCCGGATGCCGGACCTGCCCGGCATCTACGTCCACGACGAGTCGGGCCGGCGGACGCTCGCGCCGACGCCGGAGGGCTGGGAGCCCGGGCAGCCGATGGTGGTCGACACCACGCTCGGCCGCTGCCTGTTCAACGAGGCGATGCCCGAGGACTTCCCGTTCGTCAACTACGAGGTCCGCAAGCCGCAGCTGTCGGAGATCGTCAACGAGCTGGCCGAGCGCTACCCGAAGGTCCAGGTCGCCGCGACGCTCGACGCCCTGAAGGACGCGGGCTTCCACTGGGCGACCCGGGCCGGTGTCACGATCGCGATCGACGACATCGTCACCCCGCCCGGCAAGCAGGAGATCCTCGAGAAGTTCGAGGCGCAGGCGGAGAAGGTCCAGAAGCAGTTCGAGCGCGGTGTGATCACCGACGACGAGCGCCGCCAGGAGCTCATCGAGATCTGGACGAAGGCCACGGCCGAGGTCGCCCGCGAGATGGAGGCCAACTTCGAGAAGTACAACCCGGTCTCGATGATGGTCGGCTCCGGCGCGCGCGGCAACATGATGCAGGTGCGCCAGATCGCCGGCATGCGTGGCCTGGTGGCCAACCCGAAGGGCGAGATCATCCCGCGGCCGATCAAGACCAACTTCCGCGAGGGCCTCACCGTGCTGGAGTACTTCATCTCCACGCACGGCGCCCGCAAGGGCCTGGCCGACACCGCCCTGCGCACCGCCGACTCCGGCTACCTCACCCGCCGGCTCGTCGACGTGTCGCAGGACGTCATCGTTCGCGAGCAGGACTGCGGCACCGAGCGCGGCGTGCTCGTCCCGATCGGCACCAAGGGCCCCGACGGCATCGTCCGCAAGGACGACGACGTCGAGACCTCGATCTACGCGCGCACGCTCGCCGAGGCCGTCGAGGTCGGCGGCAAGGTGCTCGCGGAGGCGGGCACCGATCTCGGCGACGTGATGATCAGCCGCCTGGTCGAGGCCGGCGTCGAGCAGGTCCGCATCCGGTCGGTACTCACTTGCGAGTCGAAGACCGGCACCTGCTCGATGTGCTACGGCCGCTCGCTCGCGACCGGCAAGCTCGTCGACGTCGGGGAGGCGGTCGGCATCGTCGCGGCCCAGTCCATCGGCGAGCCGGGCACCCAGCTGACCATGCGCACGTTCCACACCGGCGGTGTCGCCGGTGAGGACATCACCCACGGTCTGCCGCGTGTCGTCGAGCTGTTCGAGGCCCGCAAGCCCAAGGGCGTGGCGCCGATCAGCGAGGTCGCCGGCCGGGTCGCCATCGAGGAGACCGACAAGTCGGCGAAGTTCGTCGTCACCCCCGACGACGGGTCAGAGCCGAAGGAGTACCCGTTCTCCAAGCGCCTGCTCGCGTGGAAGTGGATCGACTCGGAGGCCGAGCGGGCCCGGATGGGCCAGTGGCGCGTCGAGGAAGGGGCCCACGTCGAGGTCGGTCAGCAGCTGCACGCCGGTGCCGTCGACCCTCACGAGGTGCTCCGCATCCTCGGCCCGCGGGCGGTCCAGCTGCACCTCGTCCGCGAGGTGCAGGAGGTCTACCGCTCGCAGGGCGTGACGATCCACGACAAGCACATCGAGATCATCATCCGGCAGATGCTGAAGCGGGTGAACATCCTCGAGTCGGGTGACACCGACCTGCTGCCCGGCGAGCTCGTCGAGCGGCCGCGCTTCGAGGCCGAGAACCGCCGCGTCGTCGCGGATGGTGGCCAGCCGGCGGCGGCCCGCCCGGTGCTCATGGGCATCACCAAGGCGTCGCTCGCGACCGAGTCGTGGCTGTCGGCCGCGTCCTTCCAGGAGACGACGCGGGTGCTCACCGACGCCGCAATCCACGCCCGCAGCGACTCGTTGCTGGGGCTGAAGGAGAACGTCATCATCGGCAAGCTCATCCCGGCCGGCACCGGCATCAGCCGCTACCGCAACGTCCGGGTCGAGCCCACCGAGGAGGCGCGTGCCGCGGTCTACTCGATGGTCGAGTACGACGAGTCGCAGTACGCCTTCGGCACCGGCTCCGGCGAGGCTGTCCCGCTCGAGGACTTCGACTACCGGGACTACAGGTAGACCGTCAGCTCGAGTAGGCGACTTCTCGCAGTTCGGCGTACGCCGCCGTCAGCGCGGGTTGTTGGTAGTGCGCGTTGAGCCCGCTGGGGTTGGGCAGCAGCCAGACCCCAGCGGGCCCGAGCGTGCGCTGCTGCGCGCCGATCTTCGCCCGCGGCTCGCCGAACGCCACGCGGTACGCCGACAGCCCGAGGAACGCCACCCATGCGGGGCCGACCCGTTCGGCGAGCGCGGTGAGCGGGGCGACCCCGGCGCGCAGCTCGTCGTCGGTGAGCTCGTCGGCTCGGGCCGTTGCCCGGGCGACCAGGTTCGTGATCCCGAGACCGCTGGCGAGGATCGCGCCCTGCTCCGACGCGTGCAACGTGCGCGGGGTGAGGCCGGCCTCGTGCAGCGTGCGCCACAGCCGGTTGCCCGGGCTCGCGAAGTGATGACCCGACCAGCCGGAGTAGAGCGACGGGTTGATGCCGACGAGCAGCACGCGGATGCCGGGTGCGACCAGGTCGGGGATCGTGCTGCCGTAGGCCGCCAGCAGCTCCGGTCGGGTCGGCATGCGGTCATCCAACCCGAGCGTCGCCGAGCCGGTCTCTGCGTGGGGCCCCGCTTTGACCGTCGGCGCGAGCGTCGGCTAGTCTTCATCTTCGTGCCTGGGGCGACCCGGGCCCATCCGCGCGCCTCTCGGTGAGGCGTGCGACGACCACCCTCCCGTCAACGGTTGCACGTGACGGGTCCCGGCCGGGCCGACACACCCGACCGCGGGGGTGGGCGGAGCCTCAGACCATCACACCGAACGACGACGGAGACGCGGTTGCCCACGATCCAGCAGCTGGTCCGCAAGGGCCGGCAGGACAAGGTCGAGAAGACCAAGACCCCGGCGCTCAAGGGGAGCCCCCAGCGCCGCGGCGTCTGCACGCGCGTCTACACGACCACGCCGAAGAAGCCCAACTCCGCGCTGCGCAAGGTGGCGCGCGTCCGGCTGACCAGCGGCATCGAGATCACGGCCTACATCCCCGGTGTCGGGCACAACCTCCAGGAGCACTCGATCGTGCTCGTCCGTGGCGGCCGGGTGAAGGACCTGCCGGGCGTCCGCTACAAGATCGTTCGCGGCACGCTCGACACGCAGGGCGTGCGCGGCCGCAAGCAGGCCCGCAGCCGCTACGGCGCGAAGAAGGAGAAGAGCTGAGATGCCGCGCAAGGGCCCCGCTCCTCGCCACCCGGTGACCGTCGACCCCGTCTACGGCTCGCCGCTGGTCACCTCGCTCGTCAACAAGGTGCTGCAGAGCGGCAAGCGGTCGATCGCCGAGCGCATCGTCTACGAGGCGCTCGAGGGCTGCCGCGCGAAGACCGGCACCGACCCCGTCATCACGCTCAAGCGCGCGCTCGACAACGTCAAGCCGACGCTCGAGGTCAAGAGCCGGCGGGTCGGCGGCGCGACCTACCAGGTGCCGGTCGAGGTCAAGCCCGGCCGCAGCACCACCCTGGCGCTGCGCTGGCTGGTCGCCTACTCCCGCCAGCGCCGCGAGAAGACGATGACCGAGCGGCTCATGAACGAGCTGCTCGACGCAAGCAACGGTCTCGGTGCCGCGGTCAAGCGGCGCGAAGACACCCACAAGATGGCGGAGTCCAACAAGGCCTTCGCCCACTACCGCTGGTAACCCGCCGGCCCGACCCGTCCGCGCGGCGACCCCGCGACCGACACACCTGAGAGAGACGAAGCAACCGTGACGACCGACGTCGTAGCCAGCCTGGCCAAGGTCCGCAACATCGGGATCATGGCCCACATCGACGCGGGCAAGACCACGACCACCGAGCGCATCCTCTTCTACACCGGCGTCAACTACAAGATCGGCGAGGTGCACGAGGGTGCCGCGACGATGGACTGGATGCCGCAGGAGCAGGAGCGCGGCATCACGATCACGTCCGCCGCGACCAAGTGCGAGTGGAAGAACCACACGATCAACATCATCGACACGCCCGGCCACGTCGACTTCACGGTCGAGGTGGAGCGGTCGCTGCGGGTGCTCGACGGTGCGGTCGCGGTGTTCGACGGCGTCGCCGGCGTGGAGCCGCAGTCCGAGACCGTGTGGCGGCAGGCCGACCGTTACGGCGTCCCCCGCATCTGCTTCGTCAACAAGATGGACCGCGTCGGTGCGGAGTTCCACCGCTGCGTCGAGATGATCGTCACCCGGCTCGCCTCCACCCCGCTGGTCGTGCAGCTGCCATGGGGCGTCGAGAGCGACTTCAAGGGCGTCATCGACCTGATCAACATGAATGCCCTGCTCTGGCAGACCGAGGGCAAGGGCGACACCTTCGACGTCGTCTCCATCCCCGACGACCATCTCGAGGCCGCGCGCGAGTGGCGCGAGAAGCTGCTCGAGACCGTCGCCGAGAACGACGACGAGGTCATGGAGCTCTACCTCGAGGGGCAGGAGCCCGACCACGAGACGCTCGTCGCCGGCATCCGCCGCGCCACGATCGCCGGCAAGATCAACCCGGTCCTGTGCGGCACGGCGTTCAAGAACAAGGGCGTCCAGCCCCTGCTCGACGCGATCGTCGAGTTCCTCCCGAGCCCGCTCGACGTGCCCGCGATCACCGGCCACACCGTGGGCAACGAGGACGAGATCATCGAGCGCGAGGCCTCCGAGGACGCGCCGTTCGCCGCCCTGGCCTTCAAGGTCATGAGCGACCAGCACCTCGGCAAGCTCACCTACATCCGGGTCTACTCCGGTCGCCTGCACGCCGGGTCCCAGGTCCTCAACTCGACCAAGGACAAGAAGGAGCGGATCGGCAAGATCTACCAGATGCACGCCAACCACCGCGAGGAGCGCGAGGGTTGCGGTGCCGGCCAGATCGTCGCCGTCCAGGGGCTCAAGGACACCACCACCGGCGACACCCTCTGCGACCCGAGCAAGCCGATCATCCTCGAGTCGATGAACTTCCCGGCGCCGGTCATCCACGTCGCGATCGAGCCGAAGACGAAGTCCGACCAGGAGAAGCTCGGCACCGCGATCCAGCGGCTCGCCGAGGAGGACCCGACCTTCACGGTGCGCACCGAGGAGGAGACCGGCCAGACCGTCATCTCCGGCATGGGCGAGCTGCACCTCGAGGTGCTCGTCGACCGGATGAAGCGCGAGTTCAAGGTCGAGGCCAACGTCGGCCGCCCGCAGGTCGCCTACCGCGAGACCATCCGCAAGAAGGTCACCGGCGTCGAGTACACCCACAAGAAGCAGACCGGCGGCTCCGGCCAGTTCGGTCGCGTGATCATCGACGTCGAGCCGACCCACGGCGACGGCGAGGACGGCGGCGGCGGCTACGAGTTCGTCAACGCCATCACCGGCGGCCGCATCCCGCGCGAGTACATCCCGGCGGTCGACGCGGGCTGCCAGGAGGCGATGGAGTTCGGCGTGCTCGCCGGCTACCCGATGGTCGACGTCAAGGTGACGCTGCGGGACGGCGCCTACCACGAGGTCGACTCGTCCGAGCTCGCGTTCAAGATCGCCGGCTCCATGGCGTTCAAGCAGGCCGCTCGCCAGGCGGACCCCGTCATCATGGAACCGCTCATGGCGGTCGAGGTCACCACGCCCGAGGACTTCATGGGCGACGTGATCGGCGACCTCAACTCCCGGCGCGGCCAGATCCAGGCGATGGAGGAGCGGGCCGGCGCCCGCGTCGTCCGGGCCCTGGTGCCGCTCGCGGAGATGTTCGGCTACGTGGGCGACCTGCGGTCGCGCACCCAGGGCCGGGCGAGCTACTCCATGCAGTTCCACTCCTACGCGGAGGTCCCGTCCAACATCGCGAAGGAGATCGTCGCCAAGGCCCACGGCGAGTAGGCCCGGCGACAGCCCCCGACCCCGACGACCCAGTCCCACCCGCCGGCGCCCGGCGCACGGAACAGCAGTCCACCAGGAGGACACCAGTGGCGAAGGCCAAGTTCGAGCGGACCAAGCCGCACGTCAACATCGGCACCATCGGTCACATCGACCATGGCAAGACGACGCTGACGGCCGCCATCACCAAGGTCCTGCACGACAAGCACCCGGACCTCAACCCCTTCACGCCGTTCGACCAGATCGACAAGGCGCCGGAGGAGAAGGCCCGCGGCATCACGATCTCGATCGCCCACGTCGAGTACCAGACCGACAACCGGCACTACGCCCACGTCGACTGCCCGGGTCACGCCGACTACATCAAGAACATGATCACCGGCGCGGCGCAGATGGACGGCGCGATCCTCGTGGTGTCCGCCGCCGACGGCCCGATGCCGCAGACCAAGGAGCACGTGCTGCTCGCCCGCCAGGTCGGCGTGCCCTACATCGTGGTCGCGCTGAACAAGGCCGACGTCGTCGACGACGAGGAGATCCTCGAGCTGGTCGAGCTCGAGGTGCGTGAGCTGCTCTCCAGCTACGAGTTCCCCGGCGACGACGTCCCCGTCGTCCGCGTCTCGGCGCTCAAGGCGCTCGAGGGCGACGAGAAGTGGGCCGAGTCGATCGTCGAGCTCATGGACGCGTGCGACGCCAACATCCCCGAGCCGGTCCGCGACATCGAGAAGCCGTTCCTCATGCCGATCGAGGACGTCTTCACGATCACCGGTCGTGGCACGGTCGTGACCGGCCGCGTCGAGCGCGGTGTCGTCAACGTCAACGAGGAAGTCGAGATCGTCGGCATCAAGACCGAGACGCAGCGCACCACCGTCACCGGCGTCGAGATGTTCCGCAAGCTGCTCGACCAGGGCCAGGCGGGCGACAACGTCGGCCTGCTCCTGCGAGGCATCAAGCGCGAGGAGGTCGAGCGCGGGCAGGTCGTGTGCAAGCCGGGCTCGATCACGCCGCACACGGAGTTCGAGGCGCAGGTCTACATCCTGTCCAAGGACGAGGGCGGCCGGCACACGCCGTTCTTCAACAACTACCGGCCGCAGTTCTACTTCCGCACCACGGACGTCACCGGGGTCGTCAACCTGCCCGAGGGCACGGAGATGGTCATGCCTGGTGACAACACCGAGATGCGCGTCGAGCTGATCCAGCCCATCGCCATGGAGGAGGGCCTGCGCTTCGCCATCCGCGAGGGCGGCCGCACCGTCGGCGCCGGGCGCGTCATCAAGATCATCAAGTAGCGCACCTGCGGCGGCCGGGCCGAGCAGGTCCGGCCGCCGCAGCGTGAGCACCCCGAAGCAGCACTGGCACCGACCGAAGAAGGACGAGATGGCGGGACAGAAGATCCGCATCCGGCTCAAGGCCTACGACCACGAGGTCATCGACAGCTCGGCGCGCAAGATCGTCGAGACGGTGACCCGGACGGGCGCGCAGGTCGCGGGCCCGGTGCCGCTGCCGACCGAGAAGAACATCTACTGCGTCATCCGCTCGCCGCACAAGTACAAGGACTCGCGCGAGCACTTCGAGATGCGCACGCACAAGCGGCTGATCGACATCCTCGACCCCACGCCGAAGACCGTCGACTCGTTGATGCGTCTCGACCTGCCGGCTGGCGTCGACATCGAAATTAAGTTGTAGGGACCGCTGACCCATGGCTGACAGAACGATTCGAGCGGTGCTGGGCGAGAAGCTCGGCATGACGCAGGTCTGGGACGAGCAGCATCGCCTCGTCCCGGTCACCGTCGTCAAGGCCGGGCCGTGCGTCGTGACCCAGGTCCGCACCCCCTCGACCGATGGTTACCACGCCGTGCAGATCGCCTACGGCGCGATCGACCCGCGCAAGGTCAACAAGCCGCTCGCCGGACACTTCCGCAAGGCGGGCGTGCCGCCGCGCCGCCACGTCGTGGAGATCCGCACGCTCGACGCGGCGACCTACACGCTGGGGCAGGAGATCACCGCCGAGGTGTTCGCCCCGGGCACGATCGTCGACGTCATCGGCACCAGCAAGGGCAAGGGCTTCGCGGGTGTCATGAAGCGGCACGGCTTCCGCGGCCTGGGCGCCGGTCACGGCGTCGAGCGCAAGCACCGCTCGCCCGGCTCGATCGGCGCCTGCGCCACGCCCTCGCGGGTGTTCAAGGGCACCCGCATGGCCGGCCGGCACGGCGGCGTACGCACCACGACCCTGAACCTCGCCGTGCAGTCCGTCGACGCGGAGCAGGGCTTGATCCTGCTGCGCGGCGCGGTGCCCGGCCCCACCGGTGGTCTCGTGCTCGTCCGCTCGGCGGCGAAGAAGCCCCTGCCCGAGATGGAGGCCTCGCAGTGACGACCGTCAACGTCCAGTCGCCCTCCGGCGACCTGGCACGCACTGTCGACCTGCCGGCAGAGATCTTCGACGTGCAGGTCAACGTGCCGCTGATCCACCAGGTGGTGGTGGCCCAGCTGGCCGCGGCCAGGAGCGGCAACGCCTCGAGCAAGACCCGCGGCGAGGTGCGCGGCGGCGGGCGCAAGCCCTACCGGCAGAAGGGCACCGGCCGGGCCCGGCAGGGCTCCATCCGTGCGCCCCAGTTCACCGGCGGTGGCACGGTCCACGGGCCGACGCCCCGCGGCTACGAGCAGCGCACGCCGAAGAAGATGAAGGCCGCGGCGCTGCGTGGGGCCCTGTCCGACCGCGCTCGCGGCGGCCGGCTGCACGTGGTCACCGGCATTGTCGACAGCGACGCCCCCTCGACGAAGACGGCGGTCGCCCACCTCGCGCGGCTGACCGACCGGCGGCACGTGCTGGTCGTGGTCGAGCGCGACGACCAGGTGACCTGGAAGAGCCTGCGCAACGTCGAGCGGGTGCACCTCATCGCGCCGGACCAGCTCAACACGTACGACGTGCTGGTGAGCGACGACGTCGTGTTCACCGAGGGTGCGTTCGCGCAGTTCGTGGCCGGCCCGACCAGCGGCCGGCGCGGCAACGACCTCGCCGACGCGGTGAGCACCCTGGCGCCGGCGTCCGAGACGAAAGCCGCGACCCGCACCAGCGGCAAGCAGGCGCAGCAGGAGGAGACCGTGAGCGAGCAGCCGGCCACTGGCGCCGGCGTCACCCGCCCCGCAGGCGAGGGCGTCAGCGACGAGGAGATGGCGCGCGAGGTCGCCGAGACGACCAGCCCCGACCGCGCCGCCGAGGAGGCCTTCGAGAAGGCCGGCGGCAAGGAGACCGACAAACCGGCCAACGAGGCGCTCGTCGACGAGATGTCGGGTGACGACCAGTGATCGCCGACCACCGAGACGTGCTGCTGTCGCCGGTCATCTCCGAGAAGAGCTACGGCCTGCTCGACGACAACAAGTACACCTTCATCGTCCGGCCCGACGCCAACAAGACGGAGATCAAGATCGCCGTCGAGCAGGTGTTCAACGTCAAGGTGACCGGGGTCAACACCGCCAACCGCCAGGGCAAGCGCAAGCGCACCCGGGCCGGGTGGGGGCGGCGCAAGGACACCAAGCGCGCGATCGTCACGCTCGCCGAGGGCGACCGCATCGAGATCTTCGGTGGTCCGGTCGCTTAGCGGCCACCGACAGGGACTGAGAGAAGACACATGGGCATCCGCAAGCTGAAGCCGAACACGCCGGGCCAGCGTGGCGCGAGCGTCGCCGACTTCGTCGAGCTCACCCGCAGTGAGCCGGAGAAGTCGCTGGTGCGCCCCCTGCACAGCAAGGGCGGCCGCAACGTGCACGGGCGGATCACCACCCGGCACCAGGGCGGCGGGCACAAGCGGGCCTACCGGGTCGTCGACTTCCGGCGTGCGGACAAGGACGGCGTGCCGGCCAAGGTCGCGCACATCGAGTACGACCCCAACCGCACCGCGCGCATCGCCCTGCTGCACTACGCCGACGGCGAGAAGCGCTACATCGTCTGCCCGGCCCGGCTCGCGCAGGGCGACCGTGTCGAGTCCGGCCCGTCGGCTGACATCAAGCCCGGCAACAACCTGCCCCTGCGCAACATCCCGGTCGGCACGGTCGTCCACGCCATCGAGCTGCGGCCCGGGGGCGGGGCGAAGATCGCGCGATCCGCGGGGTCGAGCGTCCAGCTCGTCGCCAAGGAGGGCGCCTACGCCCAGCTGCGGATGCCCTCGGGCGAGATCCGCAACGTCGACGTCCGCTGCCGCGCCACGGTCGGGGAGGTCGGCAACGCCGAGCAGTCCAACATCAACTGGGGCAAGGCCGGCCGCATGCGGTGGAAGGGCAAGCGCCCGACCGTCCGCGGTGTCGCCATGAACCCCGTCGACCACCCGCACGGCGGTGGCGAGGGCAAGACGTCCGGTGGTCGGCACCCGACCAACCCGGCCGGCAAGCCCGAGGGCCGCACCCGTCAGGCCAAGAAGCCGAGTGACCGTCTCATCGTCCGCCGTCGCTACGCCAGCAAGAGGCGCTAGGAGCCATTGGGATGCCCCGCAGCGTGAAGAAGGGTCCTTTCGTGGACGACCACCTGATGAAGAAGGTGCTGGTCCAGAACGACAAGGGCACCAAGAACGTCATCAAGACGTGGTCGCGGCGCTCGATGGTCGTGCCCGCGATGCTCGGCCACACGATCGCCGTCCACGACGGTCGCAAGCACGTCCCGGTGTTCGTCACCGAGGGCATGGTCGGCCACAAGCTCGGCGAGTTCGCCCCGACGCGCACGTTCCGCGGGCACGTCAAGGACGAACGGAGGTCGCGCCGTGGCTGAGCCCACCTTCGCGCTCGAGGACGCGACCTCGGCCCGGGCCGTGGCCCGCTACGTGCGGATGTCACCGATGAAGGCCCGCCGGGTCGTCGACCTGATCCGCGGCCTGCCGGTCGCCGAGGCCGCCGCCGTGCTCCAGTTCGCCCCGCAGGCCGCGAGCGAGCCGGTCGGCAAGGTGCTCGCGAGCGCGGTCGCCAACGCCGAGCACAACAACCGGCTCGACCCGCAGACGTTGTTCGTCGCGGAGGCCTTCGTCGACGAGGGCCCGATGCTCAAGCGGTTCCGGCCGCGGGCGCAGGGCCGCGCCTACCGCATCCGCAAGCGCACCAGCCACATCACGGTCGTCGTCGAGTCGCGGCCCGCCGCCGCGGCCGGCCAGCCGTCCAGTCGCAAGGGAAGGACCCGCTAGTGGGGCAGAAGGTCAACCCGCACGGGTTCCGCCTCGGCATCAGCACCGACTTCAAGAGCCGGTGGTACGCCGACAAGATGTACAAGGACTACGTCAAGGAAGACGTGGCGATCCGCCGGATGATGACCCGCGGCATGGAGCGCGCGGGCATCAGCAAGGTCGAGATCGAGCGCACCCGTGACCGCGTCCGCGTCGACATCCACACCGCGCGGCCCGGCATCGTCATCGGCCGCCGCGGCGCCGAGGCCGACCGCATCCGCGGCGACCTCGAGAAGCTCACCGGCAAGCAGGTGCAGCTGAACATCCTCGAGGTGAAGAACCCCGAGATCGACGCGCAGCTGGTCGCGCAGGGCGTGGCCGAGCAGCTCTCGAGCCGGGTCAGCTTCCGCCGGGCGATGCGCAAGGCGATGCAGAGTGCGCTCAAGGGCGGCGCGAAGGGCATCCGGGTGCAGTGCTCCGGCCGCCTGGGCGGTGCCGAGATGAGTCGCTCGGAGTTCTACCGCGAGGGCCGGGTGCCCCTGCACACCCTGCGCGCCAACATCGACTTCGGCTTCTACGAGGCACGCACGACGTTCGGCCGCATCGGCGTCAAGGTGTGGATCTACAAGGGCGACGTCACCGCCGGTCGGCTCGAGCGGGCCGCCGAGCAGGCGCAGGCCCGGGCCGCCGGTCGCCAGCGCCCGCCGCGCAGCGCCGCACCGCGCCGCCGCGAGGAGCCGGCGCAGGTCGCTCCGCCGGCGCCGGAGGTCGCCGCCGGGGACGTCACCGACGCGACCGGCACCGCGCCCGTCCAGGCCGAGCCGGCGACCGCCCCGGTCGACGTCGAGACGTCGCAGACCGACACGAGCACCGGTGGGGAGGGCTGACCGATGTTGATCCCCCGTCGGGTCAAGCACCGCAAGCAGCACCACCCGAAGCGCAGCGGGCGCGCCAAGGGCGGCACCGCCGTGGCGTTCGGCGAGTACGGCATCCAGGCGCTCGAGCCGGCCTACGTCACCAACCGCCAGATCGAGTCCGCCCGTATCGCGATCACCCGGCACATCCGCCGTGGCGGCAAGGTCTGGATCAACATCTACCCCGACCGCCCGCTGACGAAGAAGCCGGCCGAGACCCGGATGGGGTCGGGCAAGGGCTCCCCGGAGTGGTGGATCGCCAACGTCAAGCCGGGCCGGGTGATGTTCGAGCTGGCCTACCCCAACGAGGCAGTGGCCCGGGCCGCGCTGACTCGCGCGATCCACAAGCTGCCGATGAAGTGCCGGATCGTGAAGCGTGAAGTGGGTGAGGGCTGATGGCAGGCACCGATCCGAACGAGCTGCGCCTTCTCGTCGACGAGGACCTCGTGACCCGGCTGCGGGAGGCCAAGGAGGAGCTGTTCAACCTCCGCTTCCAGGGCGCCACCGGGCAGCTCGACAACAACCGCCGGCTGCAGGTCGTACGCCGGGACATCGCCCGCATCTACACGGTCATGCGTGAGCGCGAGCTCGGCATCTACGCCGCGCCCGAGCCGGCCGGTGATGTGGCGTGACGGAGAGAAGTGAGATGAGCACCGCCACCACTGCCGCGACCGAAGGCCGCGGGTTCCGCAAGACCCGCGAGGGCCTCGTGGTCAGCGACAAGATGGACAAGACCGTCGTGGTCGCCGTCGAGGACCGCGTGCAGCACGCCCTCTACGGCAAGATCATGCGGCGCACCAGCCGGCTGAAGGCGCACGACGAGGCCAACGCCTGCGGCGTCGGCGACCGCGTGCTGCTCATGGAGACCCGGCCGCTGTCGGCGAGCAAGCGCTGGCGCGTGGTCGAGATTCTGGAGAAGGCCAAGTGACCTCACCCCACGAAGTCTCTCGCTCCGCTCGGAATGCCGCGGGGGCCCAGAAATGATTCAACAAGAATCCCGACTCCGCGTGGCGGACAACACCGGTGCGAAGGAGATCCTCTGCATCCGGGTGCTCGGCGGCTCGGGGCGCCGTTACGCCGGCATCGGCGACATCATCGTCGGCACGGTCAAGGACGCGCTGCCCGGCGCGGGGGTGAAGAAGGGCGACGTGGTGAAGGCCGTCGTCGTCCGCACGGTCAAGCCCCGCCGCCGCCCCGACGGGTCCTACATCCGCTTCGACGAGAACGCCGCCGTGATCATCCGCGACGGTGGCGACCCGCGCGGCACCCGCATCTTCGGCCCGGTCGGCCGCGAGCTGCGGGAGAAGCGCTTCATGCGGATCATCTCGCTGGCGCCGGAGGTGCTGTAGCCATGGCCACCCAGACCGCCACCACGCTGCACGTCAAGAAGGGCGACACCGTCCAGATCATCACCGGCAAGGACCGCGGCGTGACCGGCAAGGTCATCCTGACCCTGCCGAAGGAGGGCCGCGTCATCGTCGAGGGCGTCAACCGGGTCAAGAAGCACACCCGGGTGACGACCAACCAGCGCGGCGCCCAGTCCGGCGGGATCGTCACCCAGGAGGCGCCGATCCACGCCAGCAACGTCATGGTCGTGTGCCCGGGGTGCGGCAAGGCTTCCCGGGTCGGCCACCGCAAGGACGACGAAGGCCGGACGGTCCGCGTCTGCAAGCGCTGCGACAGCGACATCTGAGCGGCACCCGAAGGACAACCGAGGAACCACGATGACAGCCACCACCACCGACCGTGCGGTCCCGCGGCTCAAAGCCCGCTACCGCGACGAGGTCGTCCCCGCGCTGCGCGAGCAGTTCTCCTTCCGCAACGTCATGCAGGTCCCCACGATCACCAAGATCAAGGTCAACATGGGGGTCGGTGACGCGGCCCGCGACGCCAAGCTGATCGAGGGTGCGGTCCGCGACCTCACCGTCATCACTGGCCAGCGGCCGGCGGTGGCGCGCGCCCGCAAGTCGATCGCGCAGTTCAAGCTGCGCGAGGGCATGCCGATCGGCGCCCACGTCACCTTGCGCGGCGACCGGATGTGGGAGTTCCTCGACCGGCTGCTGTCGCTCGCGCTGCCGCGCATCCGTGACTTCCGCGGCCTGTCGGCCCAGCAGTTCGACGGCAGCGGCAACTACACGTTCGGCCTCACCGAGCAGTCGATGTTCCACGAGATCAACCAGGACAGCATCGACCGCGTCCGCGGCATGGACATCACGGTCGTGACGACCGCTACGACCGACGACGAGGGGCGCGCGCTGCTGCGGGCGCTCGGCTTCCCCTTCAGGGACTGAGGACGATGGCGAAGAAGGCACTGATCGCAAAGGCCGCCCGCAAGCCGAAGTTCGCGGTGCGGGCCTACACCCGTTGCTCGCGCTGCGGGCGGCCGCACTCCGTCTACCGCAAGTTCGGCCTGTGCCGGATCTGCGTGCGGCAGATGGCGCACGCCGGCGAGCTGCCCGGCGTCACCAAGAGCTCCTGGTAGCACCCACCGACGTCACAGGTCCCCGCCGGGGAAACCGGGACGAGAAAGGCCCGAGGGCCTCGACATGACGATGACCGACCCGATCGCAGACATGTTGACGCGTCTGCGCAACGCCAACCACGCCTACCACGAGAGCGTGGCGATGCCCCACTCCAAGATCAAGGCGCACATCGCCGAGATCCTGCAGCAGGAGGGCTACATCGCCGGCTGGAACGTGCAGGACGCGGTCGACCACCCGGGCAAGTCCCTGGTGATCGAGCTGAAGTACGGCCCCAACCGGGAGCGCACGATCGCCGGCGTACGCCGCATCTCCAAGCCCGGCCTGCGCGTCTACGCCAAGGCCACCAACCTGCCGAAGGTGCTCGGCGGCCTCGGTGTGGCAATCATCTCGACCTCGACCGGACTGCTGACCGACAAGCAGGCCGCCAAGCGTGGCGTGGGCGGGGAAGTCCTCGCCTACGTCTGGTGAGAAGGGAGGACTGACATGTCTCGCATCGGCAAGCAGCCCGTCCCCGTGCCCAGCGGCGTCGAGGTGACGATCGCCGGCAGTGACCTCACCGTGAAGGGGCCCAAGGGCACCCTCAGCCACACGGTGGTCGCGCCGATCGCGGTCGCGCAGGGCGACGGCGCGATCCTGCTGACCCGCCCCGACGACGAGGGGCCCAACAAGGCCCTGCACGGCCTGTCGCGCACGCTCGTCGCGAACATGGTCACCGGCGTCACCGAGGGCTACCGCAAGACGCTGGAGATCGTCGGCACCGGTTACCGCGTGCAGGCCCGGGGCGCGGACCTGGAGTTCGCGCTCGGGTTCAGCCACCCGGTCGTGGTCACCGCCCCGCCCGGGGTGACCTTCACCGTCGAGTCCCCGACCCGCTTCCACGTCGAAGGCATCGACAAGCAGCAGGTCGGCCAGGTGGCCGCCAACATCCGGGCGATCCGCAAGCCGGAGCCCTACAAGGGCAAGGGCGTGCGCTACGCGGGCGAGGTCGTCCGCCGCAAGGCCGGAAAGGCTGGTAAGTGATGTCGTCCACCACGCTCGTCCCGCGCCGGGGCAACCAGCGCCGGCTCATGCGACTGCGCCGCCACCTGCGCGTGCGCAAGCGGGTCTTCGGCACGCCGGCGCGGCCCCGGCTCGCGGTGTTCCGCTCCGCGCGCCACATCTACGCCTCGGTCATCGACGACGCGCAGGGCCGCACGCTCGCGCACGCGTCCACGCTCGACGACGCGCTGCGCGGCGCGAGCGGTGACAAGAGCGCCAAGGCCCGCGAGGTCGGCCGCCTGGTCGCCGAGCGGGCGAAGGCCGCCGGCGTCGACGCGGTCGTGTTCGACCGGGCGGGCTACCAGTACCACGGTCGGATCGCGGCGCTCGCCGACGCGGCTCGCGAAGGGGGCTTGAGCTTTTGATCCCCAACACCACGACCGTTCCTGCACGTGACGGAAGGAATCTCTGATGCCAGGACCCCAGCGCCGCGGCTCCGCCGGCGGCAACGAGCGGCGGGACCGCCGCGAGGGCCGGGGCGCCGCGGCCGAGAAGACGGCGTACCTCGAGCGCGTCGTCGCCATCAACCGGGTCGCCAAGGTCGTCAAGGGCGGCCGGCGGTTCAGCTTCACCGCGCTCGTCGTCGTCGGTGACGGCGACGGCCAGGTCGGCGTCGGCTACGGCAAGGCCAAGGAGGTGCCCGCCGCGATCGCGAAGGGTGTCGAAGAGGCCAAGAAGCACTTCTTCCGCGTCCCCCGCATCCAGGGCACGATCCCGCACCCGGTGCAGGGCGAGGAGGCGGCCGGCGTGGTGCTGCTCAAGCCCGCGAGCCCCGGCACCGGCGTCATCGCCGGCGGCCCCGTGCGAGCGGTGCTCGAGTGCGCCGGCATCCACGACGTGCTCAGCAAGTCGCTCGGGTCCTCCAACCCGATCAACATCGTCCACGCCACGGTGACCGCGCTGCGCGGCCTGCACCGTCCCGAGGAGATCGCCGCCAAGCGCGGTCTGCCGCTCGAGGACGTCGCACCGGCCGCGATGCTGCGCGCCCGCGCGGGGGTGGGCGGCTGATGGCGCGGCTCAAGGTCCAGCAGGTCCGCTCGGCGATCGGTGGCAACCACGCCCAGCGGGAGAGCCTGCGCTCGCTCGGGCTGAAGCGGATCCGTGACGTCGTCGTCAAGGAAGACCGCCCCGAGATCCGCGGGATGGTGGCGAAGGTCTCGCACCTCGTCACCGTCGAGGAGGTGGAGTGACGTGACGCTCAAGGTTCACCATCTGCGCCCGGCCCCCGGCGCGCACAAGGCCAAGACGCGGGTCGGCCGCGGTGAGGGCTCCAAGGGCAAGACCGCCGGCCGGGGCACCAAGGGCACCAAGGCCCGCGGCCAGGTCTCCGCGGCGTTCGAGGGCGGCCAGATGCCGCTGCACATGCGGGTGCCGAAGCTCAAGGGCTTCAAGAACCCGTTCCGCACCGAGTACCAAGTCGTCAACGTCGAGCGCCTCGCCGCGCTCTTCCCCGAGGGCGGCGAGGTCGACCCCGACGTGCTGGCGGCGCGGGGCGCGGTCCGTCGCGGCCACCCGGTGAAGATCCTCGGCGACGGCGAGATCTCGGTCGCGCTCCAGGTGCGCGTGCACGCCGTCTCGACCAGCGCCCGGGACAAGATCACTGCTGCCGGCGGGAGCGTCGCGGGGGTCTGAGCGTCTCCCGCGACGGCCCCGCTTCGGCGGGGCCGGCTGTTAGAGTCTGAACGTCGTTTCAGGTCCCTCCTGCGCTGGCCGCCGGCCCGGGTGGGGGCGGCCTCCTCTCGCCCGGCCGCTGGTGCCGGACCGCGTTAGCTGACCGTCGCAGGAGGACGCAGTGCTCAGCGTTTTCGCCCGGGCGTTTCGCACGCCCGACCTGCGGCGAAAGATCCTCTTCACGATCGCGATCCTCGGCATCTACCGGCTGGGGTCGGTGGTGCCCTCGCCGGGCGTCGACTTCAAGGCCGTCCACGCCTGCTTCACCCAGGCGCAGACCAGCAACGTCTACACGCTCGTCAACCTGTTCAGCGGCGGCGCCCTGCTGCAGCTGTCGGTGTTCGCGCTCGGGATCATGCCCTACATCACCGCGAGCATCATCATCCAGCTGCTCGTCGTGGTCATCCCGCGGCTGGAGCGCCTCAAGGAGGAGGGTCAGAGCGGTCAGGCCAAGCTCACGCAGTACACCCGCTACCTGACGGTTGCCCTGGCGATCCTGCAGTCCACCGGCATCGTGGCGCTCGCCCGCACCGGCCGGCTGTTCCAGGGCGTGAGCTGCCCGCAGACGCTGATCCCCGACACCTCGATCTTCCGCATCACCACGCTCGTGCTGTCGATGACGGCCGGCACCGCGGTCATCATGTGGCTCGGCGAGCTGATCACCGACCGCGGCGTCGGCAACGGCATGTCACTGCTGATCTTCGTCTCGATCGCGGCACGCTTCCCGTTCGAGGGGCAGCAGATCCTCGCCTCCAACGGTGGGTTCGTCTTCGCGATCGTGATCCTCATCGGTGTCGCGATCGTCACGGCGATCGTCTTCATGGAGCAGGGCCAGCGGCGCATCCCGGTGCAGTACGCCAAACGCATGATCGGCCGGCGGATGTACGGCGGCACGTCGACCTACATCCCGCTCAAGGTCAACCAGGCCGGTGTCATCCCGGTCATCTTCGCCTCGAGCCTCATGTATCTCCCGAGCCTCGCGGCGAGCGTCTGGCACAACAACAGCTTCAACAGCTTCGTGCAGAAGTGGCTGTCGCACGGTGACAGCGCGTCCTACGTCCTCACCTACCTGGTGCTGACGTTGTTCTTCACCTACTTCTACGTCGCGATCACGTTCAACCCGGTCGAGGTCGCCGACAACATGAAGAAGTACGGCGGCTTCATCCCGGGCATCAGACCGGGCCGGTCGACCGCCGAGTACCTCGACTACGTGCTCTCCCGGCTCACCGCTCCGGGCTCGCTCTACCTCGGGCTGGTCGCCGTGCTGCCGATGATCGCGCTCGGGTTCCTCGGCAACGGCCAGGTCTTCCCGTTCGGCGGCACCTCGATCATGATCTTGGTCGGTGTCGGCCTCGACACGGCCAAACAGATCGAGAGCCAGCTCATGCTGCGCAACTACGAGGGCTTCCTCCGCTAGTGCTGGGGCAACGCTGATGCGGCTCGTCCTCGTCGGGCCGCCCGGTGCCGGCAAGGGCACGCAGGCCGAGTTCGTTGCCGCCCATCTGCAGGTGCCCAAGATCTCGACCGGCGACATCTTCCGGGCCAACGTCAGCCAGGGCACCGAGCTCGGCCGCCGGGCGAAGGAGTACATGGACCGGGGCGACCTCGTGCCCGACGAGGTGACCGTCGCGATGGTCCGCGACCGGCTGGCGGAGGACGACGCCCGCAAGGGTTTCCTGCTCGACGGCTTCCCCCGCAACGTGCCGCAGGCGCGGATCCTCGAGGACATGCTCCTCGACATGGGCACTGGGCTCGACGTCGTCCTCGAGCTCGTCGTCGACGACGAGGAGGTCGTGCGGCGCCTGTCCGGTCGGCGTACCTGCCGTGGCTGCTCGCACGTCTGGCACGTCGACTTCGACCCGCCGTCGGTCGAGGGCATCTGCGACGCGTGCGGCAGCGAGCTGTTCCAGCGCGACGACGACCGGGAGGAGACCATCCGGCACCGGTTGGAGGTCTACTACGAGCAGACCGCACCGCTGGTGGAGTTCTACGCGGCCCGCGGCATCCTGGTGGGCATCGACGCGACCGGCCCTGTCGACGACATCACCGACCGCGCGATGGCGGCGTTGCGGCCGCACTCCCGGTGACCCCACGGTGTTCTCGAGAAGGCGCAAACCGATGATCCAGATCAAGACCGACGCCGAGATCGCGCTGATGCGGGAAGCCGGCCTCGTCGTCGGCCGCACGCTCGACAAGCTCAAGGCCGCCGTCGCCCCCGGGGTCAGCACCGGTGAGCTCGACGCGATCGCGGAGGAGGCGATCCGCGGCGAGGGGGCGACGCCGTCGTTCAAGGGCTACCGCGGCTTCCCCGCCTGCATCTGCACCTCGATCAACGACGAGATCGTGCACGGGATCCCGAGCCGCGGGCGGGTCCTGCGCGAGGGCGACGTGGTGTCGATCGACTGCGGCGCGATCGTCGACGGCTACCACGGCGACGCCGCCGTGACCGTGCCGGTCGGCCAGGTTGCACCCGAGCTGCTCGAGCTCCTCCGGGTCTGCGAGGAGTCGCTGTGGCGGGGCATCGCCGCGGCCCGTCTCGGTGGCCGGCTCACCGACATCTCGCACGCGATCGAGGTCTACATCCGCAGCCAGCCGCACCCGACGGGCGCCGCGTGGGGCATCGTCGAGGAGTACGTCGGCCACGGGATCGGCACCGAGATGCACCAGGACCCGCAGGTCTACAACTACGCGCCCCGCGGTCCCGGCCGCGGGCCCAAGCTCGTGCGCGGCCTCGCGCTGGCGATCGAGCCCATGGTCAACCTCGGCGCCCGCTACACCCGGCTGCTCGCCGACGAGTGGACGGTCGTGACCCGCGACGGGGCGGCCAGCGCCCACTTCGAGCACACGTTCACGCTCACCGACGAGGGCCCGTGGGTGCTCACGGCGCTCGACGGCGGCAAGGACCGGCTCGCCGGGCTCACCGCACAGCGTGCGGCCGGCTGATCCGGCCGGTTGGCCGCGTCGGCCCGCATGACGTAGACTTTCGTTTTGGCCCGCGACCAGGCACGCCCGGCGTGCCCGGGTTCGCGCGGCCCGACACCACCAAGACGATCCCACGACCGAGGAGCACGGAACCGCACGACATGCCGAAGAAGGAAGGCGCCATCGAGATCGAGGGCCGCGTCGTCGAGCCGCTCCCGAATGCCATGTTCCGGGTCGAGCTCGCCAACGGCCACCGCGTCTTGGCGCACATCAGCGGCAAGATGCGTCAGCACTACATCCGCATCCTTCCCGAGGACCGTGTCGTGGTCGAGCTGAGCCCCTACGACCTGTCCCGCGGTCGGATCGTCTACCGCTACAAGTGAGCACCGCACTGATCGGGCGTCTTCTCGGGCGCCTCCCGAGGAGCAGCACACGATGAAGGTCAAGCCGAGCGTCAAGCCGATCTGTGACAAGTGCAAGGTCATCCGTCGTCACGGCCGCGTCATGGTGATCTGCGACAACCTGCGGCACAAGCAGCGGCAGGGCTGAAGCCCACAACCCGGACAACGCGCACCACGCACCTCACCCCCGGTCGGAGGCCGGGGCCTGACCCGGGCGGGTCGGGACGGTGACGCGACAGACCTCCGAGCATGAAGGAGCACCGCCCAGATGGCCCGACTCGTCGGCGTCGACCTCCCGCGTGAGAAGCGGCTCGAGGTCGCGCTCACCTACATCTACGGCGTCGGCCGCAGCCGCGCCCTCGAGACGTTGAAGCAGACCGGCGTCTCGCCCGACGTCCGCGTCCGCGACCTCAGCGACGACGACGTCATCAAGCTGCGCGACTGGATCGAGGCCAACTACCGCGTCGAGGGCGACCTTCGCCGGGAGGTTGCGGCCGACATCCGGCGCAAGGTCGAGATCGGCTGCTACCAGGGCATCCGCCACCGCCGGGGACTGCCCGTGCGCGGCCAGCGCACCCACACCAACGCGCGCACCCGCAAGGGTCCCCGCAAGACCGTCGCCGGCAAGAAGAAGGTCGGCAAGAAGTAGTCCGCGCCCCGGACACGCAGTTCAGCTGCAGAGCACCTACCGAAACCCAGCAGGAGAGAGATGCCTCCGAAGACCCGAGCGGCCGGACCGAAGAAGGTACGCCGCAAGGAGAAGAAGAACGTCGCTCACGGGCACGCCCACATCAAGAGCACGTTCAACAACACGATCGTCTCGATCACCGACCCGATGGGCAACGTGATCTCGTGGGCGAGCTCCGGCCACGTCGGCTTCAAGGGCTCCCGCAAGAGCACGCCCTACGCGGCGCAGATGGTCGCCGAGGCCGCCGCGCGCAAGGCGCAGGAGCACGGCATGCGCAAGGTCGACGTCTTCGTGAAGGGCCCCGGCTCCGGGCGGGAGACCGCGATCCGCTCCCTGCAGGCCGCCGGCCTCGAGGTCGGCACCATCCAGGACGTCACGCCAGTTCCTCACAACGGGTGCCGCCCCCCCAAGCGGCGGCGGGTTTGACAACCCCACCACGTTTTCTCGCTGCGCTCGAAAACGCGGCGGGGTCCCCGAAAGAGAGAAAGTAGATGGCTCGGTATACAGGGGCGGATTGCAAGAGGTGCCGCCGCGAGAAGATGAAGCTGTTCCTCAAGGGCAGCAAGTGCGAGTCGCCGAAGTGCCCCATCGAGATCCGGCCCTACCCCCCGGGTGAGCACGGCCGGGGCCGCACCAAGGACTCCGAGTACCTCCTGCAGATGCGCGAGAAGCAGAAGTGCGCGCGCATCTACGGCGTGCTCGAGAAGCAGTTCCGCGGCTACTACGAAGAGGCCAACCGGCGGCAGGGCAAGACCGGTGAGAACCTCATGCAGCTGCTGGAGCGCCGCCTCGACAACGTCGTCTACCGCGCGGGCTTCGCGCACAGCCGCGACATGGGCCGCCAGCTGGTCAAGCACGGCCACTTCGTCGTCAACGGCCAGAAGGTCGACATCCCGAGCTACCTCGTCGCCGAGAACGACATCGTCGAGGTGCGCCCGAGCAGCGTCGAGCAGACGCCGTTCGTCATCGCCCGCGCCGAGGCCGGCTCCCGACCGGTCCCGGCCTGGCTCGAGGTCATCAGCAACCGGATGCGGATCCTCGTGCACGCGCTCCCGAGCCGCCAGGTCATCGACACGCCGGTCCAGGAGCAGTTGATCGTCGAGTTCTACTCGAAGTAAGCCCTCCCGCTCGCGGGAGTCCAGGGCGTTCAAATAGCGGTTCGCCCCTGACGGAAGAGGTTCGTCTTGCTCATCGCCCAGCGCCCCACCCTCACCGAAGAGCCGATCAGCGACTCCCGGTCGCGGTTCGTCATCGAGCCGCTCGAGCCGGGTTTCGGCTACACCCTCGGCAACTCCCTGCGCCGCACCCTCCTGTCGTCGATCCCCGGCGCCGCCGTCACGAGCATCCGCATCGACGGCGTGCTGCACGAGTTCACGACGGTGCCCGGCGTCAAGGACGACGTCACCGACCTGATCCTCAACATCAAGGAGCTCGTGGTCAGCAGCGAGCTCGACGAGCCGGTGGTGATGTACCTGCGCAAGCAGGGCCCCGGCGAGGTGACCGCGGCCGACATCGCCCCGCCGGCCGGCGTCGAGGTGCACAACCCCGACCTTCGTCTGGCGACCCTCAACGCCAAGGCCAAGCTCGAGATCGAGTTCACGGTGGAGCGCGGTCGCGGCTACGTGACCGCCGCGCAGAACAAGCAGCCCGGGCAGGAGATCGGCCGCATCCCGATCGACTCGATCTACTCGCCGGTGCTCAAGGTCACCTACAAGGTCGAGGCGACCCGCGTCGAGCAGCGCACCGACTTCGACCGCCTGATCGTCGACGTCGAGACCAAGCCGTCGACCACGCCCCGCACCGCCATCGCGAGCGCCGGCAAGACCCTGGTCGAGCTGTTCGGGCTGGCCCGCGAGCTCGACGAGACCGCGGAGGGCATCGACATCGGCCCGTCGCCCACCGATGCGGCGCTCGCCGCCGACCTGGCGCTGCCGGTCGAGGAGCTCGACCTGACGGTCCGCTCCTACAACTGCCTGAAGCGCGAGGGCATCCACACGGTGGGCGAGCTGGTCAGCCGCAGCGAGGCCGACCTGCTCGACATCCGCAACTTCGGCGCCAAGTCGATCGACGAGGTCAAGGCCAAGCTGGCCGGCATGGGCCTCGCGCTCAAGGACAGCCCGCCCGGGTTCGACCCGAGCACGGTCGTCGGCACCTACGGTTCCGACGACTACGGCGACGAGGCCACCGGCTACGAAGAGACCGAGCAGTACTAACGCAGCACGTTGCTCGATCGAGCACTGTGATCGTCTGAGGAGACCGAGCTCATGCCCACGCCTACGAAGGGCCCCCGCCTCGGCGGAAGCCCCGCGCACGAGCGGCTGATGCTGGCCAACCTGGCCGGCGCGCTGTTCGAGCACGGCCGCATCACGACGACCGTGTCGAAGGCCAAGCGGCTGCGCCCGGTTGCCGAGCGGCTGATCACCTTCGCCAAGCGCGGCGACCTGCACGCCCGCCGGCAGGTGGCCAAGACGCTGCACGACAACGGCGTCATCCACCAGCTGTTCGCCGAGATCGGCCCGCGCTTCGCGGAGCGTCCCGGCGGCTACACCCGCATCACCAAGATCGGCCCGCGCAAGGGCGACAACGCCGACATGGCGGTGATCGAGCTGGTCGAGGGCCGCACGGTCGCCCAGGAGGCGGTCGGCGAGGCCGAGCGGGCCCGCGGCTCCCGGTTCCGTGGTCGCCGCGCGCCGACCGGCGCGACCGCGGAGGCTGCGGCCGACCTGGCGTCGACGTCGGCGACGGCGGCCGCCGTGGCGGCCGAGGCCGAGGCAGCGGCGAGCGAGGACGCGACTGCCGAGGACGCCGTTGCCGGCGAGGCGGCCGCGCCGGACGCGGTCGCCGAGCCCGCGGGTGTGGAGACCGGTTCGGCCCAGTCGCCGGTCCCCGCCGAGGGCGACGTCGAGCCCGCCGAGGCGTCGGCGGCCGAGCAGGTCGCCGTACCCGCCGAGGGCGGCGACACCGAGGTCGTCACCGAGGCCGCGCCCGCGGTGGAAGGCGACGCCGCGGTGGGTCCGGGCGAGGAGCAGACCGCGACGGCCGACGAGGAGTCCCAGGCCGAGGGCGACCGTTCCTGACGGGCTGACGCGCGTCCGCCTCGACCTCGCCTACGACGGCGGCGGGTTCGCCGGCTGGGCCCGCCAGCCCGGTCTGCGAACCGTGCAGGGCGTCCTCGAGGAGGCCCTTGGCACCGTGCTGCGGCTGCCCGCACCCGCGGCGCTGACCGTCGCCGGGCGCACCGATGCCGGGGTGCACGCGACCGGCCAGGTCGCCCACGCCGACCTGGCCGCCGTGCCCGACGATCTGCAGCGGCGGCTGCTCGGAGTGCTCGACCCCGATGTGCGCGTCACGGCGGCCGGCATCGCGCCGCCGGGTTTCGACGCGCGGTTCTCCGCGCTGTCGCGGGCTTACCGCTACCGGCTCACCGACGCGGTGCCCGACCCGCTGCGCCGCCACGACACCGTCGCCCACCCGCGCCCGCTCGATGCGGCCGCGATGGCCGTCGCGGCGGCGCCGCTGCTCGGGGAGCACGACTTCGCGGCGTACTGCCGCCGGCGCGAGGGCGCGACGACGGTCCGCACACTGCTTCGTCTCGACGTACGCCGGGACGGTGGCCTCGTCCTCGTCGACGTGGAGGCCGACGCCTTCTGCCACAACATGGTCCGCGCGCTCGTCGGCGCGTTGGTCGCCGTGGGGGAGGGTCGCCGTCCGGTCGAGTGGCCGGTTGCCGTGCTCGCGGCGGGTGCCCGCGACCCGGCCGTGACCGTCGCGCCCGCCCGCGGGCTGACGCTGGTCGCGGTGCGCTACCCGCCCGACGAGGAGCTCGCGGCCCGGGCCGAGCGCACTCGTCGGCGGCGGCTTTGACCGGCTCCGCGCGGCGCGGCTATCCTGTCCAGGTTGTGCGCGGGGTCGATTCCTGCGCGCTCGCGACCCGTTGAGTCGCGGCAACCCACCGATCGACCGAAGGCATCACCGTGCGCACGTACACCCCGAAGTCTGCCGACGTCCAGCGCCAGTGGCACGTCATCGACGCCACCGACGTAGTGCTCGGCCGGCTGGCCAGCCAGACCGCTCGGTTGCTGCGGGGCAAGCACAAGCCCTACTTCGCACCGCACATCGACACCGGCGACTTCGTCGTGATCATCAATGCGGGCAAGGTAGCGCTGACCGGCAACAAGCGCGAGCAGAAGGTCGCCTACCGGCACTCCGGCTACCCGGGCGGTCTGAAGAAGGTGCCCTACGACGAGCTGCTGGCCAAGCGGCCGGAGCAGGCCATCGAGCGGGCGGTCCGCGGCATGCTGCCGCACAACTCGCTCGGCCGCCAGACGCTGTCCAAGCTGAAGGTCTACGCCGGCCCGGACCACCCGCACCAGGCGCAGAAGCCGGTGCCCTACGAGATCAACCAGGTCGCGCAGTAGCGCCGGCCCGACACCCGCAAGCCGAAGGACGCACGTGAGCGACCAGCCCCTGACCGGTACCGAGACCGCGCCGGAGACCATCCAGAGCGCCGAGGATCTCGGCACCCCGCCGACGGCCACCCCCGAGCCGGTCGAGCAGCCCGGCGCCGCCGCGGGCTTCTCCACCGAGTCCGAGACCGTCACCCGGCCGCGCGCCGTCCCCTCGGGCCCCGCGGCGGCGACCGGCCGGCGCAAGGAGGCCGTCGCGCGGGTGCGCATCATGCCCGGCACCGGCCAGTGGAAGATCAACGGCCGGCCCCTGGTCGACTACTTCCCGAACAAGGTCCACCAGCAGATCGTCACCGAGCCGTTCCGCTCGATCGAGCAGGAGGACGGCTGGGACGTCGTCGCCCGCATCGACGGGGGCGGCGTGTCCGGGCAGGCCGGGGCTCTGCGCCTGGGCATCGCGCGCGCCCTCACCGACGCCGACGCCGACAACCGGCCCACCCTGAAGAAGGCCGGCTTCCTCACCCGCGACGCCCGGGAGAAGGAGCGCAAGAAGTACGGCCTCAAGAAGGCCCGCAAGGCGCCCCAGTACTCCAAGCGGTAGCGGCTTGGGCCGACTGTTCGGCACCGACGGGGTTCGCGGCGTCGCCAATGCCGACCTGACCGCCGAGCTCGCGCTCGACCTGGCCGTCGCAGCCGCCCACGTCCTGGTCGAGCGTTCGGGCGACGCGAGGCCGACCGTGGTCGTCGGCCGCGACACCCGGGCGTCGGGTGAGTTCCTCGAAGCCACGGTCGTCGCGGGCCTGGCGAGTGCCGGCGTCGACGTCGTACGCCTCGGTGTCGTGCCGACGCCGGCCGTCGCCCACCTGACGACGGTGTGGGGCGCGGCCGCCGGCGTGATGATCTCGGCCAGTCACAACCCGATGCCCGACAACGGGATCAAGTTCTTCGACGCGGGCGGCTTCAAGCTCGCCGACGCAGTCGAGGACGAGATCGAAGCCCACCTCCGGCAGCCGTGGTCGCGGCCCACCGGTGCCGCGGTCGGCCGGGTGCGTACCGCCCACGACGCCGTCGCGCGCTACGTGGCCCACCTCGTCGGCACGCTCCCCGCGTCGCTGCACGGCCTGCGGGTCGTCGTCGACTGCGCCCACGGCGCGGCCTACGACGCGGCGCCGGACGCGCTGCGCGCCGCCGGCGCCGAGGTCGTCGCGATCGCCGCCGAACCGGACGGCCTGAACATCAACGCCGGGGTGGGCTCGACGCACCCCGAGCGGCTCGTCGAAGCCGTCCGGGCGCACGGTGCCGACGCGGGCGTGGCCCTCGACGGCGACGCCGACCGCTGCATCGCGGTCGCCGCCGACGGCAGGATCATCGACGGCGACGAGATCCTGGCGGTGCTCGCGCTGGCCCTGCACGAGCAGGGTCGGCTCGCCCGCGGCACGGTCGTCACCACGGTCATGACCAACCTCGGCTTCCACCGGGCGATGGCCGCGCACGGCATCGAGGTCGTCGAGACGGCGGTCGGTGACCGCTACGTGCTCGAGGCCATGCGGGCCGGCGGCTACCTGCTCGGTGGCGAGCAGTCGGGGCACGTGGTGTTCCTCGACCACGCCACCACCGGCGACGGGTCGCTCACGGCGCTGCAGCTGATGTCCCGCGTGGCCGCGACCGGCCGCCCGCTGGCAGAGCTCGTCGCCGTCATGTCCCGGCTGCCGCAGGTGCTGGTCAACGTGCGAGTCGCGGACAAGACGGCCGCCATGGGCGCGTCCGGACTCGCTGCCGCGAAGGCAGCGGTCGAACGCCAGCTGGGCGACAACGGTCGGGTCCTGGTCCGCCCGAGCGGCACGGAGCCGGTCGTGCGGGTCATGGTCGAGGCGCCCACCGAGCAGGAAGCGCAGCAGGCGGCGGACCGGCTCGCCGCCGCGCTCGCGGACTAGCGCCGCCGCCCCGCTGGAATACCCTCGACGCCGTGTGCGGGATCGTCGGCTACGTCGGGCAGCAGCAGGCACTCGGTGCCGTCATGGAGGGGCTGCGGCGGCTGGAGTACCGCGGCTACGACTCCGCCGGGGTCGCGATCCTCGACGGTGACATCGCCGTCGTGCGCAAGGCGGGCAAGCTCGCCAACCTCGAGACGACGCTCGACGGTCGCGAGCTGGCCGGGACGACCGGCATCGGCCACACCCGTTGGGCCACCCACGGCGCGCCGACCGACCGCAACGCCCACCCGCACGTCGACTGCACGGGCGCCATCGCGGTGGTGCACAACGGCACGATCGAGAACTTCGTCGAGCTGCGCGACGGGGTCGAGGCCCGCGGGCACCGGCTGACCAGCGACACCGACACCGAGGCGGTCGCCCACCTGCTCGAGGAGGCCTACGACGGCGACCTGCCGGCCGCCGTGCGCAGCGTGTGCCGGCTGCTCGAGGGGTCGTTCGTGCTGGTGGTCCTGCACCGCGAGCACCCCGACCTCGTCGTCGGCGCGCGCCGCAACCTGCCCCTCGTCGTGGGCCTGGGCGACGGCGAGCAGTTCCTTGCCAGCGACGTCACGGCGTTCATCTCGCACACCCGCGAGGCCCGGGCGCTCGACCAGGACCAGGTGGTCGAGCTGCGCCGCGACGGCGTACGCGTCACCGACCTCGACGGCAACGACGTGCCCGGCGAGAGCTTCCACGTCGACTGGGACACCGCGGCGGCGGAGAAGGCCGGCTACGACTCGTTCATGCTCAAGGAGATCGACGAGCAGCCGGAGGCCGTCAGCGAGACGATCGGCGGCCGGTTGGGCGCCGACGGGCGGCTGCACCTCGACGAGCTGTCGATCAGCGACGAGGACATCCGCGGCTTCGACCAGGTGTTCGTCGTCGGCTGCGGGTCGGCCTACCACTCCGGGCTCGTCGGCAAGTACGCCATCGAGCGCTGGACCCGCATCCCCACCCAGGTCGAGATGGCCAGCGAGTTCCGCTACCGCGACCCGGTCGTCCACCGCAACACCCTCGTCATCGCGATCAGCCAGAGCGGCGAGACCGCCGACACGCTGGAGGCCGTGCGGCACGCCCGCCAGCAGCGCGCCTGGGTCATGACCGTCAGCAACACGATCGGCTCCTCGATCGCCCGCGAGAGCGACGCGGCGTTCTTCACCCGCGGCGGCCCCGAGATCGCGGTCGCCTCCACGAAGGCGGTGATGACGCAGCTCGCCGCCATGTACCTCGTCGGCCTGCACCTCGCCCAGGTTCGCGGCACCCGCGACGCCGACGAGGTGCACGCGCACTACCACGACCTCGCCACCATCCCCGACCTTCTCCGCGAGGTCCTCACCCGCATGGACCCCGTGCGCAAGCTGGCCCGCGACATCAGCGACAGCGAGCGGGTGCTGTTCATCGGCCGGCACGTCGGCTACCCGATGGCGCTCGAGGGCGCGCTCAAGCTCAAGGAGCTGGCCTACGTCTCGGCCGAGGGCTTCCCGGCCGGCGAGATCAAGCACGGGCCGATCGCGCTCGTCGAGCCGGGCACCCCGGTCGTCGTCATCGCCCCCCGGCACGCGCTCACGCCCAAGCTGGTCACCAACATCCAGGAGGTCCGCGCGCGCGGCGCCCGCACGATCGTCATCGCCACCGACGGCGACGAGAGCGTGACCCCGCACGCCGACCACCTGATCCGGATCCCCGACACCAAGTCGCTGCTGGCTCCGCTGCTCACGCTGGTGCCCATGCAGGTGCTCGCCGCGGAGTTCGCGATCGCCCGCGGCCTCGACGTCGACCAGCCGCGCAACCTCGCCAAGTCCGTCACGGTCGAGTGACCGCGGCTCGCCGACCCGGCCGCCGCGAGGGTCGTGGTGACTGACCGATGATCGTCGGTGTGGGAGTGGACGTCGTCGACGTGGCGCGCTTCGAGCGGTCGCTCGAGCGGACGCCGGGCCTGCGCGAGCGGTTGTTCGTCGCGGCCGAGCGTGACCTGCCTCCGGCGAGCCTGGCTGCGCGGTTCGCCGCCAAGGAAGCGCTGGCGAAGGCGCTCGGCGCGCCCGGCGATCTCGCCTGGCACGACGCCGAGGTCGTGCGCGAGGCCGATGGGCGCCCGCGCCTCGTCGTCCGCGGCTCGGTCGCGGCCGCCGCAGACCGGCTCGGGGTCGAGCACTGGCACGTCTCGCTGTCCCACGACGGCGGAGCCGCGGTCGCGGTGGTGGTGGCGGAGTCGTGAGACGGCTGTACGACGTCGCCGAGATCCGCGCCGCCGAGCACGCCCTCATGGCGACGCTGCCGGACGGTGCGCTGATGCAGCGCGCGGCCGCGGGGCTGGCCCGCACCTGCGCCGCGCTGCTGCCCGCCGTCTACGGCGCGCGGGCCGTCGTCCTCGCCGGGGGCGGGGACAACGGCGGCGACGCGTTGTACGCCGCGGCGCGGCTGGCCGATCGCGGCGCCCGCGTCGACGCCCTCCAGGTCACGAGCAAGGTGCACCCCGGTGGCGCCGACGCGGCTCGCCGGGCCGGCGTACGGCTGCACCGGGCCGGCTCCGGCGACGACGAGCGCCTGCTGGCAGCGGCAGACCTGGTCGTCGACGGCATCGTCGGGATCGGCGCGCAGGGGCCGCTTCGCCCGGATGCGGCCCGGCTGGTCGAGCTCACCGACGACGCCGCCGGCCTCGTCGTCGCGGTCGACGTGCCCAGCGGCGTCGACGCCGCGACCGGCCGCGTCGACGGCGCGGCCGTGCACGCCGACGTCACGGTGACGTTCGGCGCGGCCAAGCCCGGACTCGTCGTCTCGCCCGGCGCCCAGCACACCGGGGCGCTGGAGGTCGTCGACATCGGCCTCGGGCCGCACCTGCCGGCCGCCACCGCCGCCGAGCTGGACGCGGATGACGTCGCAGCGCTGCTGCCGCAGCCCTACGGCGAGACCTCGAAGTACGGCCGCGGGGTAGTCGGGCTGGTCGCCGGGAGTGACGTCTACACCGGCGCCGCGGTCCTCGCCACCGGCGGCGCGATCGCGGCCGGCGCGGGCATGGTGCGGTTCGTCGGCGTCCGCCATCCGGCCGAGCTGGTGCGCGCGCACTGGCCCGAGGCCGTCGTCACGGTCATCGAGCCCGGTGCCGCCGACCGGCTGCTCGCTGCCGGCCGAGTGCAGGCCTGGGTCGTCGGCTCGGGCCTCGGCACCGATCCCGCCGCGGCCGCGCTCGTCGAGGCCGTGCTCGGGACCGACGTCCCGGTCCTCGTCGACGCCGACGGCATCACGCTGCTCGCCGACCGCATCGACCTGCTCCGCCGGCGTACGGCGCCGACACTGCTCACTCCGCACGCCGGCGAGTTCGCGCGGTTGACCGGCACCCATCGGGCCGAGGTGGAGTCCGACCGGCTGGCTCATGCCCGGCGGGCGGCCGGCGACCTCGGTGCGACCGTGCTACTCAAGGGCACCACGACCGTCGTCGCCGCCGCGGACGGCCAGGTGCGGGTCAACCCCACGGGCACTCCGTGGTTGGCGACGGCCGGCAGTGGCGACGTCCTCGCCGGCGCCTGCGGCGCCTTGCTCGCGGGCGGGCTGGCCGCTCTCGAGGCGGGTGCCGTGGGGGCGTTCCTGCACGGGCTCGCGGCCCGGCTCGCGGCGGGTCCCGCCGGCGCGCAGGCGCCCATCCGCGCCGCGGACGTAATCGGCCGCTGGCCGGCCGCGGTGCGCACGGTGTGCGGGGGAGCCGACGGGTCGTCCTAGCCGGTCGACGGCTCTCACCACGCAGGTCACACGCGCACCGAGGGTCGGCTGAGAGACTGGGCGGGTGAGCGAGCGACTGTACGCGGCCGACCGGGCCGCGTGCCGGGTGGACCTGCGCGCCATCCGGGCCAACGTCGCCACGTTGCGCGCGGCCGCCCCGACGGCTGAGCTGATGGCCGTCGTGAAGGCCGACGGCTACGGCCACGGCATGGTGCCGTCGGCGCTGGCCGCTCTCGCGGGCGGCGCGAGCTGGCTCGGCGTGGCGTTCCTCGAGGAGGCGCTCGCGCTGCGGGCCGCGGGCATCGAGGCGCCGATCCTCGCCTGGCTCGTCGGTCCGGCCGAGGATGTCGGCGCCGCCGTCCTCGCCGACGTCGACATCTCGGTCAGCGCGCTGTGGGGGCTCGACGACGCGATCGGCGCCGCCGAGCTCACCGGGCGGCCGGCTCGCGTGCACCTCAAGGTCGACACGGGCCTTGGTCGGGCCGGGGCGACCCGGCGCGACTGGCCGGCGCTCGTGGCCGCGGCAGCGCGCGCGCACGCCCGCGGCGCCGTCGACGTGGTCGGCATCTGGTCGCACCTGGCCTACGCGGACGCGCCCCGGCACCCCACCGTGCGGCGCCAGCTGCTCGCCTTCCGGGCCGCGCTCGAGGTCGCCGCCGAGGCCGGTCTGCGTCCACCGCTGCGCCACCTCGCCAACTCCGCCGCGACGCTGGCGATCCCCGAGGCCCACTTCGACCTGGTCCGTCCCGGGATCGCCGTCTACGGCCTGTCGCCGGGCCCCGACGTCGGCACCGAGTCGGCGCTCGGGCTGCGCCCGGCCATGACGCTGACCGCGAGCGTGGCGCTGGCGAAGCGCGTCGGGGCCGACCAGGGCGTGTCCTACGGCCATCGCTACGTCACCGAGCGGGAGACCACGCTCGCCCTGGTGCCGCTGGGCTACGGCGACGGCGTCCCGCGCAACGCGACCAACCTCGGCGAGGTCTGGCTCGGCGGCCGGCGCCGGCGCATCGCCGGCACGGTCTGCATGGACCAGTTCGTCGTCGACGTCGGTGACGACCCGGTCGGTGCGGGCGACGAGGTCGTCATCTTCGGTCCCGGTGACGCGGGGGAGCCCACGGCGGGCGACTGGGCGGCCGCGTTGGGCACGATCAACTACGAGATCGTCACCCGGATCGGCGCGCGCGTGCCGCGGTCCTACACCGGTGAGGTGCCGTGAGCGACGGCGTGCACCGCGCCGGCCTGCTCGGCGCCGTCCTCACCGCGGTCGCGGCCGGCGTCGCGGCGGGGGTCGCGATCGAGAACCGCGCCGTCGGACGCGTCCGGAGCCGGCCGGACCCTGAGGCGCGGGAGCCGTTCGGCGCCCTGCACACCGCTGGCCGGACGGTGCTCGCCGACGACGGCGTCCCGCTGCACGTCGAGATCGACGGTGACCCCGACGCCGAGCTCACGATCGTGTTCGTCCACGGCTTCACGCTCTCGATGGACTGCTGGCACTACCAGCGCCGCGACCTCGGTGGGCACGACCGCGCAGCGGGCCCGCCGGCGGGGCGCCTGGTCTTCTACGACCAGCGCAGCCACGGCTCGTCGGGGCGCGGTCCCAAGGAGCACGCGACGATCGACCAGCTGGGTCGTGACCTGCACCGGGTGCTGGACGCGGTGGCGCCGAGGGGTCCGGTCGTCCTCGTCGGTCACTCGATGGGCGGCATGACCATCATGGCCCTCGCTGACGCCCACCCCGAGCTGTTCGGCGAGCGGGTCGCGGGCGTTGCGCTGATCAGCACGTCGCCCGGCCTGCGCGGCGAGGCGCTGCTCGGCCTGCCGACTCTGGTCGGGAAGGTCGTCGACCCGGTGGCACCGCACCTCGTCGCCTCGATGCAACGTCGAGCCGCGCTCGTCGAGCGCGGCCGGCGGGCGAGCAGCGACCTGGCCTTCCTGCTGACCCGGCACTACGGGTTCGGCGACAACCCGCCACCCTCGCTGGTCGCGTTCCTCGAACGGATGCTGGCACGGATGCCGTTCGACACGATGGGCGACTTCTTCGCCACCTTCGCCGACCACGACAAGCTCGCCTGCCTGCCGGTGCTCTCCGGCGTACCCACGCTCGTCCTCGTCGGCGAACGCGACCTGCTCACACCTGCCGAGCACAGCCGGCTGATCGCGCGGGAGGCCCCGGGCGCCGAGCTGGTCGTGCTCGCCGGGGCCGGGCACATGGTGATCCTCGAGCGGCCGGGGCTGGTCAACCTGCACCTGCGTGCCCTGCTGCGGCGGGCGACGGCAAAGTGAGCGAGCCGGCACCTCCCTCGGCGGGGCCGGTGCGGCTGACCGCCGCGACCGATGCCGACATGCGCCGCCTCGGCGCGCGGCTGGCCGCGCTGCTCGCGCCGGGCGACCTGCTCGTGCTCACCGGCGGCCTGGGTGCCGGCAAGACGACCCTCACCCAGGGCATCGGCGCCGGGCTGGCCGTCCCCGGCGCGGTCGTGTCACCGACGTTCGTCATCGCCCGCGTGCACCGTGGTGGCCGGCTGCCCCTCGTGCACGCCGACGCCTACCGGCTCGGATCGGTCGCGGAGGTCGACGACCTCGACCTGGACGCGTCCCTCGAGGAGTCCGTGACGGTCGTCGAGTGGGGCGAGGGTCTGGTCGAGGGCCTGACCGGCGACCGGCTCGAGATCGTGATCGAGCCGGGGGCCGACGAGCGGCGCACGGTCACCCTGACGGGTGTCGGAGCGCGGTGGCGCGGCGTACCGCTCCCCGACACGGTTTGATGACGACTTCGTTGCGGACGCGGACGCCACGCGATGTGTCGTGCCAGAGTGCTCCTGAT
>Ga0207652_10000633_pt1 | contig 34817 bp, 32 predicted proteins | sample KBSC63BmetaG_FD_184334 | JGI IMG/M metagenome (GOLD analysis project Ga0207652, IMG submission 184334) | Corn rhizosphere microbial communities from Kellogg Biological Station, Michigan, USA - KBS C6-3B metaG (SPAdes) (version 2) | ecosystem: Host-associated > Plants > Roots > Rhizosphere ...
TTTTGCCAGCCAGCTTCCAGCCGCCAGTACAATTTCATCTGCTGTAAAAGTGCCTTTATCGGTAATTACTGATTCTATTTTTTTGTGATTCTTTTTAAACCCGGTAACGGTTGTATTCAATTGAAAATTGACGCCATTTTTTTCTAAATAATTTTTCATGGCAACAATAAACTTGCCGGGCTGAATATGCGCGTCATCTTTGAACAGCAAGGCGCCATAAATATCCAATTCAACGTCCGGCTCACGTTTTTGCAATTCTTCCCGATTTAAAACTTCTACTTCAAGTTTGAACTTTTTAGCTCCTTCCAATAGTTTCAATTCATCTTCAAACGCTTTTTGTGAATGGCACATCATCATACAACCGATTTCTTCCATGTCAAATACATCGCCAATATCATCTCTTATTTCGTTCATCAGCCTGCGACTAAGGTTTAATAATTCACTCAGATGTGGTGAATTTTTTTCCACTGTTTTTTGATTGCTGTTTTGATAAAATTTTAACGCCCATTGAATGAAAGGCAGATTTAGTCTTGGCTTGATGTAAAAAGGACTGGTGCTGCTCAGCATATACTTTAATCCTTCAGAAATAATGCCGGGAGACGCCAACGGCACAAAATGGCTTGGCGATAAAAAACCCATGTTGCCAAAAGAACAATTATTCGAAATGTCACCGCTATCAATAACGGTTACTTCAGAATTACTTTTTTGCAAATAATAAGCAGCGCAAAGCCCGTTCACACCGCCACCAACAATGATTATCTTTTCCATAATTATTTTATTAATCTTTCTGCCATTTCAACAAACAAAGAAATATCTCAGATTTTTATTTTCCTAAGTAATACTAAAGGATTCAAGCGCTTCTAATTTTACTGCGCTTCCAACTGGTTTCTCAACAAATCCTCAAAAACATCTCTTCTTCTTATCAAAACCGGCGTTCCGTTTTTGACCAATACTTCGGCAGGTTTTAACCGTGAATTAAAATTAGAAGACATCTCAAATCCATACGCTCCCGCATTATAAAAAACGAGGTAATCACCTTCTTTAATTTCATTGATTTCCCTGTCTTCAGCAAATGTATCCGTTTCGCAAATGTTGCCAACAACGGTATATATTTTTTTCGGACCTGTTGCATTGCTTATATTTTCAATTCTATGATAAGAATTATAAAACATAGGCCGGATCAGATGATTGAAACCACTGTTTACGCCTGCAAAAATTGTTGACGAAGTTTTCTTTAAAACATTTACCTGGGTAATAAAATATCCTGCCTCGCTTACTAAAAATTTTCCCGGTTCAAACCAGATTTGCAAATGCCTTGGATTTGGATGATTGGCAAATGACTCTTTTACTTTTTGCGCTAACAGATTGATGTCTGTTTCTGAATCGCCTTCTTTATAAGGAACTTTAAAGCCTCCGCCGAGGTCTATAAACTGCAGTTCTTTAAAATGAGGAATGATGTCAAAAAGCTTTTCGATTCCTTTTACAAAAACATCTGCGTCCTTGATCTCACTTCCGGTATGAATATGTAAACCCTGGATAAAAAGGTTGTTTTTTTCAACGCAGTCGATTATTTTTTCGAATTGATCAACCGGAATTCCAAATTTACTTTTGTCATGCCCTGTTGAGATTTTTAGATTTCCTCCTGCTAAAATATTGGGCCGCAAACGAATCCCCACCGGATAAGAGTGACCAAATTTTTTTCCAAATTTTTCCAGGTTGGAAAGACTATCAATGTTGATGTGCACGCCCAGGTTTTTTGCTTCTTCAATTTCGTCAAAAGCAATTCCATTGGAAGTGTACAAAATTTTTTGAGCTGGAAAGCCTGCGTGCAGCGCGAGTTTCACCTCATTTACTGAGCTACAATCGACGTTAGCGCCAAGTGATTTTATATATCGGAGCACATTGATATTCGTTAATGCTTTAGACGCATAAAAGAAAACTACATCCTGCCCGGCAAAAGCATCTTTTAATTTTTGATATTGCGCAGCAATTTTTTCGGCATGATAAACATAAACAGGAGTTCCAAATTCATCAGCAATTGCAGCCAGTTGATTATGAGATAAAACCTCTGACATTATAAAAGGATAAAAAATTTAAAAGCATTTGATCGAAAAATAGAAAAGTTTATAAAAGTAGAAAAAAGAAAACTGTTGTGATGAAATCGAAAGTCTTTTTTGAAAAAATCATTGAGAAATTTCCGTCGAATCATCTTCTTTGATTCCATTGCTTTCATCAGTTACTGATGAAATTTCTTTTACCACCGTTTCTTCTTTATTTTCTATATTTTCTTCTCTTTCAATTTTTGTTGCTTCCGTTATCTCCTGTTTCAGAATCTCTTTTATTTTAGGAAGATCTTCAGCAGAATTGATTCCAAAATAATCCATAAAATTCTTAGAAGTAGCATAAACCAACGGCTTTCCTACAGCATCTTCCTTTCTTCCAGAGATTACGATTAGTTCTTTTTCCAAGAGTTTCTGCACAGCATAGTCACAATTCACTCCGCGAATCAGTTCAATCTCGGACTTGGTAACCGGTTGCTTGTAAGCAATGATAGAAAGGGTTTCAATAGATGCTGCAGATAATTTTTTTAGAAATTTATCGGCATTTAATTGAGCGATAGTTTTATGATATTCCTGTTTGGTAAGAAACTGCCAGCCGCCACCGCTTTCCAGCAGGCCAAATGCATAAAATTCAGAATCGTATTTTTCTTTAATCGCATTTACGGCTGCTTCTATCTGCTCAGGAGTCGCGCGATCTTCAATAAAACCCATTGCATTGTTGAGCAATTCAACAAGATCATTTATTGCCAAAGGCTTGTCGCTGGCAAATATTAATGCTTCAATATGTGGGATGATGACGCTTAATTCCATTTTTAATTCATGAGCCAATCAGCCAATTAATTATCCTTGCAAAGCAGCTGCGCCACTTACGATTTCTGTAAGCTCTGTAGTAATTGCGGCTTGTCTTGCACGGTTATAACTTATTTTCAGCACTTTCAAAAGTTCATTTGCGTTATCTGTTGCCTTATCCATTGCCGTCATTCGTGCACCGTGCTCACTTGCATGTGAATCAAGAATTGCTTTGTATAATTGTGTGTTCAGGATTTTTGGCATTAATTCCTGTAACAAAACTTCTTTACCAGGTTCAAAAATAAAATCGGCTTTTGTACCGCCTTTTTGTGGTGCAGATTTTTTTACAGGCAAGAACGGTTCAGCAATGAATTTTTGAGTAGCAGCATTTTTAAATTCGCTGTAAACAACATCAACTGCATCAATTTCTCCTTTTGAAAAAGCATCCATGGCATATTTTGCTGCTTCTGCTACATGTTCAAAAGACAAATCAGAAAAAATGTTCCAGAAACGGTCAATTACCTTGTAATGATTTTTTGTAAAATGCTCATAACCTCTTTTTCCGAGAGGAAGGATTTGGACATTTCCTTTTGCAAATTGGGCAGCATATTTTTCGTGAATATCCAGTTTTGCTAACTTTATGAGATTACTATTATAACCTCCGCACAAACCGCGGTCGCTGGTAATAACGATTAAAAGAACCTTCTCAACCGGTCTTTCTTTTGCGAGAGCAAGATTAATATCACCTTCAGCGTTGCCAACGATATTGCTGAGCATTTCCTGCAGCTTTTGAGCATAAGGCCTCATCTGGATGATGGCATCCTGGGCCCTTCTTAACTTTGCCGCGCTCACCATTTTCATGGCTTTGGTAATTTGTTGGGTACTTTGAACGCTTTTTATCCGGTTTCTGACTTCTTTTAATGCGCCACTCATATTTTTTTCTAATTATGGGCTGCAAAGGTAAGTCAATAGAGGAATAAAACCAATGTGCCATAGATTAATAAAATGAATGTTTTCGATTGAAAATTTAATTTCTTTAGAAAGAAGAAATGTTCATATTTCTTCCTTTACTTTAACAAAACCAGTAATGAAAAAATCAGAAGTCAAAAAGATTTGCTCTTTTGTGTGAATGTTTGCTTCTCAACCGAATCAAGTGTGAATTGTAAAATTTTTTTTACTATTCTCTATTGAGACATATATTTGCCAAAAAAACTTACTTTTATGAAAAATGTTTTCCCCAAAAAAAATGTTTCGATCTATTTCTTATTATTAATACTAACTTTCTTCGGTTGTAAAAAAAATAACTTACTTACAGAACGAAATACTTTTCAAAACCGGATCAAAATTTAAAAATTGCTCAGGAAATACCGCCTGAAATATTAAATTCTATGTATGTTGACTATGTAAAAAATAATGAAGTACAAAAGGCAAAGAATATTAAATCCGCCTATGATTTTAAAACGGGCAAAAGAATTGCTGAATCTAATTTGAATTTGAATTATACGTGCCCTCAGTAGGATATGTTTTAGATGGTGGTTATTTTGTGGAAAGCTCAGGATCAACACAGGCACATATTGAAAAATTAGGATGGGTAACGTACAGTTTTAATGATATGAATTCACCTTTTGCTCCTAATGCTTATGATAATACAGCCCCAGCGGTTGGTCAGTATATGGGAACAGTAGGTCAGTCAAAAAGAATGGAAGCGTTTACACTTCCAAATATACGATATAACTTCAATGGCAGTCTATCGGACCAGATTTATTTTAAATACAAAGCTTATATGCAACAATATGGGTGGCTTTCTGCTGTCTATTCTCCTGAAATTGCCGGAATTACCGGACAAAGCTTAAGAATGGAGGCTTTCCAAATTCTTGTCAATCCTCAATATGTTACTATGGATTCCTGTTTATGTTTATACCAACCGAAAGTTTATTATAGAGCACAAGTTCAAGGTATAGGTTGGCAACCTTGGGTTACCGCTGGACAAACTGCTGGAACGACAAATCAAAGTTTAAGAGTTGAAGCAATGCAAGTTAGAGTTTATCTATTGCAGTAATGATTTATACTCAATAAAATTTGGAATAATAGCATGGATAGAATTAGGTCATTAAATACTTATTAAAGCAAAAGAAGTCAAAAAATTACCTTGAAATAGGCGTTTTTAATGGACATGTTTTTTTTAAGGTAAAAAGCAAATTTAAAATCGCTGTTGACCCGGAATTTCAATTTGACTTTCTTAGAAAATTAGGCAAAACACTTTTAAATCCTTATAATCTTTTCAATAAATATTTTTTAAAAACCAGTGATCTTTTTTTTAATGAAGTTGCCCCGGATTTGCTGCAAAACAAAAAAATAGATATTGCCCTCGTAGATGGAATGCATGAATACCATTATGCATTGCGTGATGTTGAAAATACTTTAAAATACCTGCATAATGATGGCATCATTATCATGCATGATTGTAATCCGCTAACTGAAGAAGCATCGATACCTTTTACTGAATGGGAGGCAAAAGGTATGACCGGCACGTGGAACGGGGACTTATGGAAAACAATCGTTCATCTGAGGTCTCTGCGAAAAGATATAAATGTATTTGTACTTGATTGTGATCATGGATTGGGCATCATTACGAAAAGAAAGCCTGAAAACACGCTAAACTTTTCTCCGGAAGAAATAGAAACGCTTACTTATTCTCAATTTAACGCTAACAGAACGGCGTGGCTAAATTTAAAAAAAACCGGGTATATTTTTGAGTATTTAAAAACCGAAAAGATTGTTTAATCTTTAAAATTCTTTCGAAACAAAAACCTTCTTATTTCTTGCTTTGCTAAAAAACAAAACCGGCCGATGAAAGTTCATCAGCCGGAAAACTTTATCCTGGTAAAAATATTTTAAATAATCAGCATCGCATCGCCATAGCTAAAAAAACGGTATTTGTCTTTAATGGCTTTTTTATACGCATCCATCATTAAATCATAACCGGCAAATGCACACGCCATGATCAACAAACTGGTTTTGGGCAAATGAAAATTCGTAATTAAGGAATCGGCGATATTAAAAGTATAAGGCGGGTGAATAAAATGATTGGTCCAGCCTTCTGACGGTTTTAATAATTTTTGTGCAGTGAAGGAAGTTTCCATGGCACGCATCGTTGTTGTTCCTACGGAGCAAATCCGGTGGCCGGTTTCTTTCGCTTTGTTTACAATTTTGCATGCTTCTTCGTCTATACGATAATATTCAGCATCCATTTTATGCTTGCTCAGATCTTCTACTTCTATTGGCCTGAAAGTACCAAGACCTGTGTGTAAAGTAACTTCTGCAAACTTCACACCTTTGATTTCCAAACGTTTGATTAATTCAGGGCTGAAGTGCAAACCGGCTGTGGGAGCGGCAACAGCGCCTTCATGTTTTGCATAAACGGTTTGGTATCTTTCACGATCTTCTTCGTCCGGCTTGCGTTTGATGTATTTTGGCAAAGGAGTTTCGCCCATGAAATACAACATTTTTCTGAATTCTTCTTCTGTTCCATCCCAAAGAAAACGAATGGTTCTTCCACGGCTGGTGGTGTTATCAATTACTTCGGCTACCAGTTCATCATTTTCTCCAAAATATAATTTATTGCCTACTCTTATTTTTCTTGCAGGATCTACAATTACATCCCAAAGACGGTTTTGCCGGTGCAGTTCTCTTAAAAGGAAAACTTCGATTTTAGCGCCGGTTTTTTCTTTCTTTCCATACATTCTTGCAGGAAAAACTTTGGTGTTGTTCACTACAAAAACATCTTTATCATCAAAGTAATCAAGGATGTCTTTAAAATGTTTGTTTTCGATTTTTCCGGTGGCTCTTTCGATCACCATCATTCTGCTGTCTTCTCTTCTTTTGGTCGGATTTTGTGCTATAAGATTGAGAGGGAGGTCAAATTTAAATTGACTTAATTTCATGTACAATTATTGTTTTTAAAAGTTAATTGACATGCCATTTACTGTGTTACAGAGATATTATGCCATGTTACTGGCCGTTTATCATGTTACGGCATGATTTTTTAAGGCCGCAAAGGTAATACCAATTATTGATTTTGTCAATTGTTTTTTATAGGCCTTATAATCTTTCAAACGCAGAATCATAAAACATGGTTGCTTCTTACAAAAGATCATCCTTTTTCCTCCATTGCTGAAACGAAAAATAGGAAACAGAAATATTTATCGCTTTACTGTAATTTTATCCTCATGCTTTATTTGAAAAAGACACCATGGATATTGAAAAAGATTTTTCCGGAACGGGTTTGGAATATAAAAACAGACGAAAAAATTTTATACCTGACTTTTGATGATGGCCCACATCCTGAAGCGACTTTATTCGTTTTGGAAGAATTAAAAAAATATAATGCCAAAGCCACTTTTTTCTGTATTGGTAAAAATGTAAAAGAACATTTTCCCATTTATCAACGAATTATTGAAGAAGGTCATAAACCGGGAAATCATACCTTCCACCATTTAAATGGCTGGAAAACTGGCGACAAAAAATATCTCAATGACATATCAGAAGCAGCAAAAATTATTGACTCTGATCTATTCAGGCCTCCTTATGGAAGGATTACCAAGTTCCAATCAAAGGCTATCAGTGGCGAAAGGCTTCAATTAAAAACGATTATGTGGGACGTTTTAAGTGGTGACTTTGACGCTTCTGTAACCGGTGAAAATTGTTATCTTAATGTAGTAAATAATTCCGAGGCCGGTTCGATCATCGTTTTTCATGATAGTGCCAAAGCCTTTACTGTACTGCAATACGCGCTTCCACGCATCTTAAAGTATTATTCTGAGAAAGGGTTTCAATTTCAAAGTTTGCGGAAAGAACTTTTCTAAAAAAAATTGGGCCTGAGTAGATACTCAAGCCCGTTTTTAATCCGTACCCTATGAAAACTGCCGTGAAGTTAAATATTATTTAACAAATTATCAACAATTTTTTCTTGCGGAAAAATATTTTTTTACATGGCAACATTTTCCCATTAACAATTGCTTTAAAAGTTTAAAAAAGCAACTTTTACGAGAGTTAAAAAAAAACATTTTCCTTTGCCTTATGAAATTGATAGACACCCACACGCATTTATATGTGGTAGAGTTTAAAGACGATATAAACGCAGTAATTGAAAGAGCTGAGGCAGAAGGCGTGGAAAAATTTTATTTGCCTGCAATTGATAGTTCAGAAAATGAAGCGCTATTAAACCTGGAGAAAAGATTTCCGGAAAAAGTTTTTGCGATGGCTGGCTTGCATCCCTGTTCCGTAAAAGAAAATTATAAAGAAGAATTAAAAAAAATTGAACAGCAATTAGCTCAAAGAGAATTTGCAGCAATTGGTGAAACCGGTTTGGATTTTTACTGGGATACTACTTTTTCAAAACAACAATATGAAAGCCTTCATACTCAGGCAGAGTGGGCGATTCAGTATGAAAAGCCACTGGTAATTCATACACGAAATGCCATGCAGGAAACGATTGATTTGGTGAAAGAATATAAGGGAAAAAATCTCTTTGGAATTTTTCATTGTTTCAGTGGAACATCAGAAAATGCAAGCGAAATTATTGACGCAGGTTTTCTTCTTGGCATTGGTGGCGTTCTTACTTTTAAGAATGCAGGATTGGCGGAAGTGATAAAAGATGTTGATTTAAAATACCTGGTATTGGAAACTGATTCCCCGTATTTGGCGCCGGCTCCATTTCGCGGAAAGAGAAATGAAAGCAGTTATCTGAAATATATTGTTCAGAAGCTGGCGGAAATAAAAAATATTTCGGTAGAAGAAGTTGCGTCTCAAACAACCACAAATGCGGAAGGAATTTTTTCAAAAAAATGAAATTTATTTTATTCAGATAATTGAGTAAAATATTTCCTGCAATAAAAGAAGCTTGCGTTGAACCAAGTTCACAAAAATATCATTCTAATCGGTGGCACTTCACATACCGGAAAATCTACACTTGCAGAATTTTTAGCAGCTAAATTTCAATTGATCAATATATCAACTGATAAACTTGCACGAAATCCGGGACGCCCGTGGAAAGAAAGACCGGAAGAGATTCCTTTGCATGTTCAGCAACATTATTTCAATTTGGCGCAAGGCGAATTGCTTGTGGATGTAGTAAAGCATTACGAAAAAATATGGCCACTTGTTCTATCCGTTATTGAATCGCACACAAATTACCTGGTAATGGAAGGGTCGGCTTTATTGCCGAGATTAGTTCATAGCATCAATTCAAAAGAAATAACGGCTGTTTGGCTTACCGCTTCCGATCAATTTTTAAAAGACAGAATTTATAAATCGTCCAACTATTTTAATAAATCCAACAAGGAAAAATATTTGATTGATCAATTTGCGGCAAGAGCTATAGCATTTGATCATCTCATTTTAGAAGAAGTGAAAGCATTAAACCTTCTGTTTCTGAACGTAGAAAAATTTGAGAATGTAACAGATTTAGCAAAGAGTTTAGAAGGGTTTTAGTGTGTGGAATTAGAGCAAACATCACTTTGACTTTATTAATCTATATTTGACACTTCATTATCAAACAACTCAATTTCATGGAGAGTTTCCTGAACGCTGCTGTTATTTGGATTATTATAGGATTCGTTTTATTTCTTTTAGAGTTCCTGTTACCGGGGCTCATACTTTTCTTTTTTGCTGTTGGAGCATGGATGGTAGGCATTCTTTGTCTCTTCATCGATCTTACTATTAATGAGCAATTAATTATCTTTTTAATCAGTTCTATCGCAACAATTCTTTTGCTTAGAAAATGGTTTTCAAAAATATTATGGAAAAGAAGACATTCTACTGAACTTTTGGAAGATGAATTTTTAGGTAAAACCGCTAAAGCTTTAACTGCTATTTTGCCTGGTGAAAATGGTAAAGTAGATTTCAAAGGAACCACGTGGCAGGCAGCTTCTGACGATACCATTGAAAAAGGCGAAAATGTAATTATTATAGGAAACGAAAGTATTTTATTACTTGTAAAATCAACTAAACACTTATGACGACCTCAACCATTATCCTGGTATTTGTAATCCTTTTTTTATTGTTGGCAGTTTTATCTACTTTCAAAGTAGTGCCGCAAAGATCCGTTTACATCATTGAAAGATTGGGTAAATTTAACCGTGCACTGGAAGCAGGTTTTCATATTTTAATTCCCTTCATTGATAAGGTAGCTTATAAGCAGAACTTAAAGGAACAAGCGCTGGACGTGGCATCCCAGATATGTATCACCAAAGATAACATCGCCGTGGAGGTTGATGGCGTACTATATTTGCAGGTGATTGATCCGCAAAAAGCATCTTATGGAATTGATAATTATAAATTCGCGGTAATTCAGATTTCACAAACCACCATGCGAAGCGTAATTGGCAAAATGGAATTGGATAAAACTTTTGAAGAGCGCGAAACTGTGAATGCAACCATTGTAGAAGCAGTGGACAGAGCCAGCGGTCCGTGGGGAATTAAAGTATCGAGATACGAAGTAAAAAATATATCACCACCGCAAAGTATCAAAGACGCAATGGAAAAACAGATGCGTGCGGAGCGCGAGAAAAGAGCGCTGATTGCGGAATCAGAAGGAGATAAGCAGGCGAAAATAAATCGTGCGGAAGGTGAAAAACAACAAACCATTGCTTTATCGGAAGGTGAAAAACAAAGAAGGATAAATGAAGCGAGCGGAAAAGCTTCTGAAATAGAAATGGTGGCGGTAGCTACTGCAAAAGGCATCCGCGAAATAGCACAATCCATCAATGAAGAAGGTGGCTTGAGCGCTGTAAACCTGCGAATTGCTGAGCAGTATCTCACGGAATTTGGCAAACTGGCGCAGACAAATAATACCATGATCGTTCCTGCTGATCTTTCTGATATTGCAGGAGTGATCTCAAGCGTTACTTCTGTTGTAAACAAAACCAAAACGGAATTGGCGTCTTCAAAAAGATAGGTTTTCAGCAAAGGCGTCAGCAGCAAACAAAGGAATAAGAACGATTTCTGTTTTCCTGTTATGGTTAGTTCATGTACAAAGCACATTGCGCTCATGCATTGCTGCCATCACTATTGTAATTGCATTACCTCAGTTTTTAGCAAGACAAAAACGTGGTCGGAAGCGGATGGCTTTATTTTTGCCAACCCGGTAAAAGCGCTGAACGCCGGCAGGATTGCAAATTTTTTGCTAAAATAAAAGCAAGGGAGCATTAAGGTTTGATTCCCGCTGCCATTCATTTTTATCCCCGGATGTATGTGTCCGGAAAAAGTAAAATGTTTATTTTTTTCATCATTACAACCCGAATCAATATCGTGAGTAAAGCAGAAGTCTTTAATCAATAATTTATTTTCGACGACATCAATATTCACGTCTTTATAATATTTGTTGCTTAGAATATCGTGATTTCCACGGATGAGTTTAAATTCCAGGTTTGGAAAATCGTTACGCCATTTTATAAAAAAATCCATTTCTTTATTGGCTGAGCTGTGAAACATATCTCCCGCAATCAACAACATTTTTGGTTTAAAAAAAGCGATTTGTGCGAACAATTTTTGCAGGTCTTCTTTAAAAATATTTTGAGGAATGCCGATTCCGGATTTACGGAAATGGCCGGATTTTCCAAAATGGAGATCTGACAAAATCAACGCACTTTCTTCTTCCCAAAAAATACAACGGGCAGGAGAAAGCCATAGAGTTTGATGATGAAATTTAAACCGGAGCGGATTGAACAACGATACAAAGTTTGCTATCGGCAAAATTATTAAATCATCAGCAGAATGAATGCAAGTTCAATGGAATAAAAAGAGCTGTATTCCACCATCCGCATTATTCATAAATGATAATGATTAGCTGGCGTCAAAAGCCCCTTCATCTTCCTCCTGTTTGTGTTGCGGATCAAATTTTCTGTAAGCCCTTGCAAAAAATAGCGGGAATATCCAGATTGAAAAAAACATTGCACACAATACCCCGCCAATGATAACTCTTGCCAATGGTCTTGAACTTTCTGACCCGATACCTGTAGAAATTGCTGCTGGCAATAATCCGACCGCGTCCATAAAAGCTGTCATCATTACCGGCCTAACACGTGAACGCACTCCTGCGCGGATTGCTGCCCCGAGGCTGGTATGGTGTCCTCGTTTTATGGTTTCAAGATTGTGCTTGATTTCCGTTATTATTAAAACGCCAAACAGGATACAAATACCAAACAAGGCAATAAAACCTATACCGGCAGAAATACTGAAATTTGTTCCGGTAATGTACAATGCGGCAATTCCACCTACGATGGCAAAAGGAACATTAAGAAAGACCAGCCATGCATCTTTAAAATTTCCAAACATGCTGAACAATAAGAGAAAGATCAGCAATAAACTGATAGGTACCACTTCTTGTAATCTTTTGGTAGCACGCTGCTCATTTTCGAAATCTCCCTGCCATGCCAGGGTATAGCCATTCTTTAATTTTACTCTTTCTTTTACTTTTTGCTGTGCTTCTGCTACGGCGCTTCCCATATCCCGGCCGCGCACAGAAAATTTTACAGCAGAAAATCTTTCATTATCATCGCGGAAAATGAGTGCAGGACCGGTTTTGGTAGTAATATCCGCGATTTCTTTTACCGGCACCTTTGAGCCACTCTGTGTAGGAACCATCAGGTTTCCAATATCTTTCGCAGATTTTCGATACTCTTCAGGAATGCGTATCCGAACATCAAATTTGCGGATACCTTCATATAATTGTGTGGCTGCTTTCCCGCCGATCGCCATTTCTATTACTGCATTGGCATCAGCCGTAGCCACACCGTACAATGCCATCTTTTGCTGATCCAGATCTATATCCAATTCCGGTTGTCCGAGGTTTTGAATTACCCCAAGATCTGCAATACCATTAATATCTTTTAACACATTTTGTACCTCGAATGCTTTTCCTTCCATATAGTTTAAAGAATCTCCAAATATTTTGACAACAATGGAACCTTTTACGCCTGAAACAGCTTCTTCTATATTATCGGAAATTGGCTGTGAAAAATTAAGATCCGCACCTGGGATTCCGGAAAGCGATTGATTCATCTTAGCAATCAGTTCGGTCTTGGTCATTCGCGGCTTCCAACTCTTTTCAGGATATAAAATCACGTCAAATTCATTATTATAAAATCCCGTTACGTCTGTTCCATCATCCGGCCGACCCGTTTGAGAAACAATATTTTTTACCTGTGGAAAAGCAATCATCTTTTCCCTTACCTGCTTCGCTACCTCTACCGATTTTTCCAATGAAATACTGTAAGGCAACTGAACCCGAAGCCATATAGAACCTTCATCCAGCTCGGGCAAAAATTCAGTTCCTAAAAATTTGAAGGAATATAAACCGAGGATGATAATAATGACTGAAGAAATAATGGCTGTTTTTTTATGCTTTAAAGTAAAATCATATCCTTTCAACATCCAGTGAGTGAGCTTATGCACAATAGGATTGTGCTTTTCTTTTACGTTCTTTCTCAAAAGCATACTAATAAGAACCGGCACCAAAGTGAGCGTTAGAATTAAACCGCCAAGCAAAGCAAAGCCCAACGTATAAGCCAAAGGAGAAAATAGTTTTCCTTCAATTTTTTGAAAAGAAAAAATAGGTACCAGCGCCGCAATGATGATTAATTTGGCAAAAAAGATGGCTTTGCCAAGCTCAGCGCCGCTGTTTTTGATCATTCCCAGTTTGGCGAGCTTATTGAACCTCTCCATGCCTACTGCCTTGCCCTTTTGATCAAGGATCACAAAAATTCCCTCAACCATCACTACCGATCCATCAATGATAATCCCGAAATCAATGGCCCCTAAGGACAACAGATTAGCGGACATGCCCATTAATTGTAAACAAATAAAAGCAAATAAAAGAGAAAGCGGAATTACGATGGAAACGATTAAGGTAGTTCTCCAGTTAAACATAAAAAGCGAAACGATCAAAGTAACCAGCAAAATGCCTTCTACCAGGTTGTGCAATACAGTTCCAGTTGCAAAGCTGATCAGGTCTTCGCGGTTATAATACGGAACCATTTTCGTATCAGGTGGTAATATTTCCCTGTTAATTTTTTCAACTTTTTGTTTCAAGTCGTTAATGACGTCTGTCGGATTTGCACCTTTACGCATTAAAACTATCGCTTCCACCACATCCGGTTCATCCCTGCTGACTCTGGTCCCCGCAGAATCTATCGCATCGGTTCTGCCCACATGCCCGAGCCTGGGAACATTCGAAATTTCTACATCTGCCACGTCTTTTACTAAAACAGGAACGCCATTTACATTTTCGATGATAATGTTTTTGATTTCATTGATATCATTTAGAAGGCCAATGCCACGCACCACATAAGCCTGGTTGTTTTTATTAATGATATCACCACCGATGTTAATATTGGTTCTGGTAACAGCATTGAAAACGTCTAAAGATGTAATTCCGAGGTTGCTTAATTTTCCTGGATCTACCTTTATTTCATATGCTTTTGTTTCGCCTCCAAAACTTACAACATCAGCTACGCCAGGGACAGACCTCAACTGGCGATCCACAACCCAGTCCTGCAAAGTTTTTAATTCCCTTTGATCACGAAAAGTGCTTCTTAAAGAATACCGGTATATTTCACCTGTGGGGCCAGTAGGCGGTTGCACAACCGGTTGTATTCCTGCAGGGAGATCTGTATTAGCCAATAAATTATTCACCTGTATCCGCGCCTGCTCGTCGGTTACCTTATCTTCAAAAATTAATTTTACATAAGAGAGGCCAAAGACAGTGGTTGACCGCAAACTTGTCTTTTGCTGTACAGGGTTCATGGCTATTTCGATTGGAATCGTAATCAGCTTTTCTACTTCTTCAGCGCTTCGTCCCGGCCATTGGGTGATGATGGAAACCTCAGTATTGGTAACATCCGGATACGCCTCAATCGGCATATTTTTGAAAGTAATAATCCCGCCTATTAATAAAACTAAAGTGGCAAATAGTATAAAATATTTGCGCTTTAAAGAAAATGCTATGATTGATCTTAGGAGCTTTAACATTGATTCGTTTTTTCTTTTTAAAAATTTAATGCGCTGTAAATCATAACAGCATCCGATCCGATAACCCTATCACCCACATGCACCCCGCCGGAGATGTAGGTTTTATTTCCATTGGTTCCTATTACCTGGACAGAAGTAATTTGAACATCAGACTTGCTTTTATAAACCAAAACATAATACTGACTGTTTTCAAATATGACGGAACCGGCAGGAACACAAAGTGTTTCATCGTTGGTGTTGTTAATCACCGTAATGCTTGCAAACATTCCGGGCTTCAAGGCATAATCAGGATTTGGCAAAACCACCCGAAGCTTCATTACTTTGTTAGTTGGATCAAGCACATTCAAAACTTTATCTACTTTTCCATGAAACACCCGTCCCGGATAAGAAAGTGTTGTTACATCTACATTGTCTCCGAGATGTACCTGGCTTATGTTTGATTCATAAACATTAGCCAAAACCCATACGTTTTTTAAATCAGAAATCTTAAATAAATCGTTGGTATTATCCGGTCGGATGGCCATATTGTTGTTCACTTGCTTTTCAACTACAAAACCGCTAACCGGTGATTTTACAACATATTGTCCCTCCATGTTTCCGCCGTTTATCTGTAATACTTCCTTAGATCTGTTTAATTGTGATTGTGCCTGTTTATACATTTGCTGCGCTGTTATATAATCCTTCTGAGACATCAGGCCGCTTTTATACATGTCATTAGCCGCGTCCATATTTTTCTGGGCTATCAGCAGGTTCGTTTCTGAAGTAACCAGGTCATTGCCATATCCTGCCATTTCGCTACTTCTGATCACGCCCAACCGCTGTCCTGCATTCACATGATCTCCTAACTGCACCGATATATTAGTGATATTGCCGCTCACCATCGGAAAGATTCGTGCTACATTATCTTCATTGAAAGATACCTGTCCTGTGAAAGTTAATGCATTTACCAGCGGGCATTTGACAACGGAATCTATTTTCAGAGTTTTAAATAACGAGTCTGAGATTACAAATTTTTGCCTGTCGTCGGTGGTTTTCTTTTCTGTTTTGCAGCCGGAAATAATAAAAACAAAAGCGATTATAAATGAGAAGATATTTAGTTTGTTCATTATGTTGATATTAGAATGAAAAAGAAGGATTGGCTCTATTTGTTTGTTTACTGGTTAAAAATTATTTTACCAATAGAAAAATTCAATTGCTCCAACGCGCTCATTTTATTAAATTTTAGTTGGTTCATTTGTAGTACGTTTTGCTTATACGATTCATAGAAATCTAAAAATTGCAGTAGTGTTATATTCTTCTTTTGGAAATTTATTGTTACCTGGTCGATCAGATTTTTCATGCTATCTTCAAAGGTTGGGTCAAAACCAAGGAGCAATTTTTCTGACCGCAAAGCAGTTATATAATTTGTGGTCACATCATTTTTTACTCTTTCCAAACCGCTTTCGTATTGAACTTTGCTTATTTCAGTTTGTATTTTTGCATTCCGGATATTTCCCTGGTTTCTGTTAAAAAGCGGCAGCGGAAATGATATACCAATAGCGTTGTAGTCCTGCACGTAACTACCGAGCCTGTCGTAGCTGACGCCAATCGTAATATCTGGGTTTGCAAATGCTTTTTGAAGATTTAAATTGTAATTGCTGAACTCAATATTTGCGTTTAATCCTTTAAGATCAGGGCGGTTTACAATTGCAGAATCAACAAGCGCCTGGTAATTACTTTGGGTAACTAAATCATTATTAAAACCAGAAGGCTGCGCTTCAGCCACTATAAATGAAGAAGGGTTTGCGCGGATCAAAACTTTTACCTCATTCTGTATATTATCAAGGTTTACGCTAAGATTATCATACTCTGCCTGCAGCGTATACAACTGAGACTTAATTCTCAACGCATCGACTGGCGCCATGTAACCTTTTTTTACTTCATCATCAAAAGCGGGAACTAATTTTTGAAGAGAACTTATTTCTATCTTGTAAAGTTTGGAAGATTGCTCTAAGAAATAAATGTTATAAAAATCGTTTCGTAAGGTAAAACGGAGCGTTCTTAAAAGATCATAAAACTGAAATTGTGCGATACTAATTCCTGACTTTGCTAATTCAATGGCTTTATTTCTTTTACACGCGAGCTTTATCAGCTGCGATACTTGCACAGATTCTTCCGGATCAAAAAAATGATGCGTTTGTGAATTATAAAGTGCATTTGAAAAAGAAAAATCGGGGTTGTCATATAATTTGGCAGTGATGACGGTTGCTCTTGCAGAGTCAATACTGTATTTCTGCACAATCAGGTCCAGATTTTTATTTAAGAAAAAACTTTCTGCCTGGGGCAATGTCAAACGTAATGTATCTTGATGGTAGGGTGTGGTATCCTGTGAATATGAAATACAAATACACAGAGTGAAAACCAGTAATAGAATTACTTTCTTCATTTCAGTTTGTTTAATAACCAATAATTACAATGGAACCCGGTTATGGCTACACCGGTTCCATCACCATTTGAAGTAAATTTGTTGAGAGATTTTATGAAGCAGAAAAGCTTTCCGGATTTATGCCTTTGGTGGAGGCACTAAGATGTCGTAAGAAACAAAAGTGATTTTTGAACTGCGATATTCGGGATAATGAATATTCACAAGTTTATAATGGGAGTGGATATTTTTCGTAAATGATGTTGGATCAAATGTGTATTGGAAATCTTTAACCTGGTGAAGGTTTTGGGCTCTATCGCCATTTTCATTGTCGGCAGTATGGTCAAATCCTGTTTTCACCCTTATCCATTCAACTATGCTCGTAATATTATCTACCTGATTGCCCTTGCTATCATATACATCGGTTTCCGGGACCTGCGGAAAAAACATGGACGTATTCATGTGAGAAATTAGTAGAATAAAAGCAAGGAGCTTTCTCATTTGCGGGCAAAGGTATAGAAGAAGAATATTATTGTGTATGAAATAACTTATTAAAGATTCGCTAATAATATTTTCACAGTTGTTTATCTGAGAAAGAATATTGCAATAGTGAAGATCTATTTTTACAAACAAAGAATAAAAAAAGTGTAGCACCGCACCTACCAGTTGCCAGGTGCGGTGTGCAAATTGTCCATTTGTTTAACACTTATCTTACAGTAAACAAAGAAATATTTACAACTTCTTTTTCATCTTCCGCGAGAGGAGCCGCTGTTGCTCAATCTTAAATGAACCTGCTAAAGCTCTTCGCCTCCAAATTCTTTTTTCGCATCTTTCAATCTTACAAAAGCTTCCATAGCGGCGTACTTAGTAAGGCCAAGCTTTGCGTACAAGTCAGCTGTATTTGCATTTCTTTCTTCGGCCCTTTGCCAGAACTCGCGCTCATCACTTCCCTGGAACGGAACAGAATCTTTTTGTGACTGGTGAATAAAAATTCCATAACGTTTCTTCCGAACCTGTTCAGGGCTCATCGGTACAGCCATTTCAATTTCGCTGATATCCCATTCTTCCCACGCTCCTTTATAAAGCCACACATAGCAATCGTTTAACCATTCGCCATCCGGTTCATTTCTAATTACCTTCAGTGCGGCAAGAACCACATCCAGGCAAACTTTATGTGTTCCATGCGGATCGGCCAGGTCGCCTGCACAAAAGATGGATTGTGGTTTTAATTTTCGCATAAGCTTTACCGTTATATCCACATCTTCTTTGCCCATCGGCTTTTTTTCTATGGTTCCTGTTTCATAAAAAGGAAGGTTCATGAAATGAATCTGGTCATCTGTTAGTCCAACGTATTTGCAGGTAGCGCGTGCTTCACAACGGCGGATCAATCCTTTTATTTCCCTGATTTCCGGGCTATCCTGCTCGGTTGTTTTTTTGTCTTGTAAAAATTTAGAAGCGGTTTCAAATACTTTACGGCTGATCGTGTCGTCAATATGAAATATTTTTTCGAAGCCAACTGCAAAATCTAAAAATCGGGTAACAAATTCATCCGTAACAGCAATGTTTCCACTGGTTTGGTAAGCCACATTTACATTATGGCCCTGGTCGTGCAGGCGCATAAAAGTGCCGCCCATGCTGATGATGTCGTCGTCAGGATGCGGAGAAAAAATTAATACAGTTTTTGGATATGGTTCGCTTCTTTCCGGATGATTCGGCATGATGGCATTTGGTTTCCCACCGGGCCAGCCGGTAATAGAATCACGAAGCATGTAGTACACTTCCAGGTTTATTTCATAAGCATTTCCTTTTTCAACCAGCAAATCGCTTAACCCGTTTTCGTTATAATCATGATCGGTTAGACTAAGAACCGGTTTATTTAATTGCAACGCCATATTTACCACAGCGCTTTTAATAATTTTAGGTGTCCATTCGCATTCGCCTGTGAGCCAAGGATATTTGAACCTTGTAAGATCTGATGCCGCAAATTCATCCAAAACAAACAAACAATTATCATGATGCTGAAGAAGCGAAGCCGGGATTTCCTCAGTCGGCTTGCCTTCTACTGCTTTTTGAATTACCGGAGCTTTTGTTTTGCCCCACGCCATTAGTATGATCCGCCTTGATTTCATGATTGTACTAATCCCCATCGTAATCGCCATTCGCGGCACTTCCGACATATTTCCAAATTCCTGTGAATTGGCAATTCGGGTAGAATTATCCAAAGAAATCAAACGGGTTTTTGAGTACATGGGCGAGCCAGGTTCATTGAAACCGATGTGACCGTTCACTCCGATCCCCAGGATCTGCAGATCTATGCCGCCGGCTTCTTCAATTTTTCTTTCATAATTGGCACAGTGTTCTTTAATCTTATCTTTTGGAATCATTCCATTTGGTAAAAAGTAATTCTGCGGATCAATATCTGTTTGTTCAAATAAGTATTTGCGCATGAAATAATGATAGCTATTGAGTGCATCCGCTTCCATCGGATAATATTGATCCAGATTAAAAGTGATCACATTTTTAAAACTCAGTCCTTCTTCATTGTGCATTCTTACAAGTTCTGCGTACAATGATTTTGGCGTTGATCCGGTAGCAAGGCCGATCACCGCTTTTTTACCTTCCGCATTTTTTTCTCTAATCAATACAGCGATCACTTCGGCTACATAACGGGAACCGTCCTTAGGAGTTTTAAAAATTTCAACGGGAATTTTTTCAAGGGAATCAGAAAGGTCAATGTTTACCTGCATAATAAATTAAAATTTGGATTATTTTTTATAAAATCAATTAAATAACAAAATTGGAAATAAAATAAACAGCAAGCTGTAAAAATATACCTTTATTAATAATTTTTTTTAAACAGCTTTTATTTCCTGTACAGCTTGTTGCTGCACGTAAGGCTGCAATCTTTAAAAAACATTTTTTCAAATCAAAAGATCTCTTGAATGTTGCAACCTTTGCAAGGTTCATTGCATTAAAATCAGTTTATCTTACCTTCACTCACAATTTTTTTATTTGAAAAAGAGAAACGTCTTTCTGATTATTTTCCTGATCGTCATTGCTGACCAGGTATTGAAAATTTATGTAAAAACTCATTATCATCCCGGAGAATCGCACCCCGTCCTGGGACATTGGTTCCGGCTTTATTTTATCGAAAACGAAGGAATGGCTTATGGCTGGAAACTTGGCGGCGGCTTGGGCAAAATAACGCTTACGCTATTCCGTCTTGCTGCGGTCATTTTTGGAGTTTTTTATCTCAACAGAATTATTAAAAGAAACTATCACCGTGGATATATCATCTGTGTTGCGCTCGTGTTTGCAGGTGCATTAGGCAACTTGATTGACAGCATGTTTTACGGTTTGATCTTCGACAACAACAGTTTTGATACGTCAGCAGTTGCGACCCTATTTCCAAAGAAAGGTTATGCAGGATTTTTACATGGAAATGTGGTGGACATGCTTTATTTACCATTGGTTCACGTGGATCAGCTTCCGCGCTGGATTCCCTTTTTTGGTGGAAAGCCATTCTCATTTTTCAACTATATTTTCAACATTGCCGACGCTTCTGTTTCTGTCGGCGTGATCATCATTCTGTTTTTTAGAAAACGTTTTTTTCATTTGGAGGATAAGACTTTATCTGAAAACCAGGCGATTTCCATTAGCGAATAATTAACGAATGGGCTAATAGGCCTTATTCAATTTTATTATCTTTGCCAGTAAATTTTTTAAGTGAAAAAGAGAAGTGTTTTTTTAATTATTTGCCTCATTGTAATTGCTGACCAGCTTCTGAAAATCTATGTAAAAACCCACTTCTACGCCGGCGAATCTCATCCTGTACTTGGGCATTGGTTCCAGTTGTATTTCATTGAAAATGAAGGAATGGCTTACGGGTGGAAGTTTGGAGGCGAGTTTGGAAAAATGGCGCTCACTTTATTCCGGCTGGCGGCGGTAATCTTTGGTGTTTTTTATATTAAAAGGATCGTGGAAAAAAAATACAATGCCGGATTTATTATTTGTGTTGCATTAATTTTTGCAGGGGCTTTAGGGAATTTAATCGACAGCATGTTTTATGGACTCATTTTCGAAAACAGCAGCATGGATGCTATGAACATTGCCCACATTTTTCCTGCACATGGTTACGCCGGTTTTTTGCATGGTAATGTGGTTGACATGCTTTATTTTCCCATTATACATACACGGTTTCCATCATGGTTTCCGATCTGGAGCGGACAGGATTTTGATTTTTTCAGCCCGATATTTAATTTAGCAGACGCTTCTATTTCTACAGGAATCATTGCTATCTTTATCTTTCAAAAAAGATTTTTCAAATCGCATGCTTCTGCTCTGGAAAAAAAGATAGAAACAGAAGCAGTTGTAAATGATGGAATACACGTTCAGTAAATGCAAGTCCTCAACCTTCAAAACGGCCACATGAAAACTCTCAGGATTGTTTTTTATACTTTTTTGATCGCTGTTTTTTTTAATTCCTGTGCTAAAGAATACAGTTCGGAAGTAATGGCGCCCCCGACAGGCCTTTGGCAATTTACAAGCGGCGGTACCAATTATTCAGGTTACATCGCCGATTTTCATACAAATAGCGGAACCCCTAATCAATATTCTTTTACCGGCAAAACAATGGATGGAAAACAGAATTTCCTGTTGTATCTATACGGCGATACATTAACAACCGGCAATTATTATGCTTCTCAATTCAAAGCTACTTTTTCTTACACCGACGCAACTGGTTCTGCAATATATTCTGCGAATAAACTGGTTGGAGAATTTGTGGTTAACGTACTTTCAGTGGAAGCTACTGTTGTTAATTTAACTTTTTCCGGAACAGCACAAGATGCAAACGGAAATCAGATTCAGATCACTAATGGTAAATTAACTATCAACTGATTACCGGTTTTTTTCTTACTTAAGAAGAACTTTTTAAATAAGAATTTGCCTTATTTATTTGTTCGTTGCAAATGAATTTTTCCTTTTGAGAATAGCCACAGCTTTTGTACTGTACTTTTTTTAAATTTATTCGACTCCTTATTCGCCATAATAAAAAATAAAAAGAGATTTCTTCACAAGATTGTGAAAGAAATTGTTGGCTCTGTTTTTAATTGAGATGCGCATTTTAAATAGGGTTTGATTTATTTCTTTCTATACATAAATATCCTGCCAAAAAACTGAGACAGCATCATTTCTTAATTTGTTTTGATCAATTTATTCTGTAAAACGCTACCATTAAAAATGGCCCTTAGAATATATATCCCCCCCGGCAAATTATAAACGTTGAAGGATAATTCAGAGTTGCCTTTTTGCAGCTGCATCACGTTTCGGTTGACTACGTTACCATAAATATCACACAAATTAAACTCGATGCTTCCCTGCGCAGGCAGAAGCGCTTCAAGTTTCAAAACATTTTTAAACGGATTCACAGCAATTATTTTAAAAGCAGAATTTCTGTTGTAAAGGGTAATTATTTTTGAATACTTGTTACTGCCGTTGTCTGCACTTATTAGTTTTAAACGATAATAAACAGCGTTTGAAATTCTTTCCTGATCTGTAAATGTATAGCCTGCTTCGTTTCTACCCTTCATGGCCAGCACTTTTCCTGTCGTCGAAAAATGAATTCCGTCAGTGCTTTTCTCTATCTCATACTCTTTAATATTATCTTCATTTTGAGACGTCCATTTTAACAGAGAACGATCATTTATAATGGTGCCATTAAAATTAAGAATTCTTGACTCCAGGATAGGACACGTTTTCGCATTATATACTTTTAAAAAAACTTTCTGGCTGTTATTTACCGCACATTTACCATCGGTCAGATTGTCTAAAGAAGTAGCTACTTTTAATCGTAAAAATGTTCCGCTGTCGATTTGATTTGGTTTAAAAACTGTATCCACATAATAAAGGTATAAACCGTTTTGCAGCACAGGTGTCTTTGTGTTTCCTGTAGTTAAAGGAATCCAGTTAATGCCATCGCTGCTTTTTTCCCAACGATAGAAATTGTAATTATTAAAATAACTTTTTACGGTATCAGTTACGGAAATGGGAGAGCCGGAACATGCAGCAGCCGTATCATTTGGATTCATAATCAGATTTGGATAGCATGTGGCTAATTTAATATCGTCAAGTACCCAATCGTTGCCGCCGCCGCCGGCCGCATTATTTTTTATCGAAATGGTAAAGCTTGTTTCGTCGGGGCCGGTTTTATACATAAATCCCCTTTTTTTCCACGTTTTGTCCCAGGGAATATCACCGGAGGTATAATAGTCTATATCATTTATTGCAAAAGCAAGATTTGGTAAAACGCCTGGTGAATTTGATGAAGCACCATTTACATCTAATCCACAAAAACCGCAAATATTACGTACCCACGCCGAGAACTCATAGTTTGTATTTGGACAGACATCATAAATAGTTTGACGAAATGCTTCCCCCGTAGGATAAGCGGCGTTCACTACCAACATATAACCGCCATTAGCATTTTTTGCTGCAGGAGAATTTCCGGCGGCCGTATTGGTAGCACCTGTATGATCACCAATAATATCCCAGAAATTAAAGACGCGATCAGGATTCGATGAATGTGCTCCGGCATCGGAAGTTTTTTGAGTCGGACTCGTGTTATTCACAATAGAATAATATCCATCCTGCGGAGCGCCGCTGGTAAGATTGATTTTTGTATAGCCCGGAACAATTGCAGCAAGCGCTCTGTTTTGAATAGTACCGGTTCCAAATGAGCTATCAGCCGTAAAACTCGCACTTGAAAAATTCGTGCACAAGCCTGAGTTTTGAATAATTTTTATTCCGGGATAAGTAAACCGAAGCGTTTTTATATTGCTTGTTTTTTTGTTCGCCGTATCGAAATAATAATTGCCTGTAAGATGAATTGTATCGCCAAAGTTGGCCGTTATTTTTAGTTGATAGGCAACCATAAATAAAGTGGTACCATAAAATTTCGGTTTATCGCCCGGATTAACTGCGCCGCCCCCCGAAGTTGAGCCAAAACCGGCAGTGCCGCTTTTCGCGAATCCTGCAGCTGTTCCAATGTTAATTCTGATTCTTGGAAGGCCATTGGAAACATCATAAACACCTTGATCATCATTCGAGTTGTCCGTATATGGTCCATCGAATAACACTCCTTCATTCGTCACAAGTTTTAAGGAGCCACTTACAAAAGAAGTTCCTGTTCCAATAGTATCTACATAATAAAAGTTTTTGGTAGGATCATTTACTTTTACCAAAGCATGCACTTCAATAATATCACCATTTTCAAGGGTGCCGCCACCACTATTTCGTGTTACATTTTCATAACTATAGCTAAAAATCAGCGCTTGTCCATTGGTGAAAGATGGTGACGAAACTCCAATAATAAAGATGCTGCAAATTGGGAAAACGAAAGATGTTTTGCCTCTTGCAAATAAATTGAGACATTTTGGTAAAGAGAAAAAAGTGTTTCTAAGTTTTGATACGTATAAATTTCTCATAAAGAAAAAATTGACATTGAACCAAACTTCAATTGTAATTATAGATAACGCTTAAATCTTTCTTTTATTTCGATAGTAAAACCGTCCGTGACATTAGTCTTGGTTTTATTTTTAAAAGGATTGAGGTTTTGATTGTAGTAAAAACACTAAACCAAACTATAAGAAAATTATGAGGATGCGTATTTGAACTGCAAGCACAACCTCTTGTTTATTTATACAATTACACACGGCGAGACGATCCTGTGAGAACATTCCTTTTTTAAAGAGTAAAATCCTATTGGGTTTTTGCAGCGGTCGATGTTACTATTTCAATTTTTATAAATAAGTATTTTTGTAGATGCTTCACCACAGCGGATGGGTGTAAAGAATAAAATTCTACAAAATAACCATATTGAACCGCTCCTTTAAACATTTTTTGACTGGCATATTTTTTAGTATAAATACTTGAATCACAATATTGTGAGTTTACTCAAAAAAAAAAGATCATGCCTACAAAAAAAGATCATGGCCGCGACAGTAAAAATGAAGACAAGAAAAAATCTTCTTCAAGCCGCGATAGCCAAAAGAAGAATGAAAGCAATTCACGTTAACAGTGAAAAACAAAGCTAAAAAAGGCGCCTTGGAAAGACGCCTTTTTTATTGATTACCTGTGAATGGTGATGTCGTGAATCGTGAATGATAAAGTTAACCATGTTATTCCGGCAGCTCCCCAACCATATTTGCCGGATTTACCCATTCATCAAATTCTTCCGGGGTAACGTATCCTAATTTCACCGCCATTTCTTTTAATGTTGTATTTTCTTTGTGTGCTTTTTGGGCAATTTCTGCCGCTTTATAATAACCGATTTTCGGATTCAATGCTGTTACCAGCATCAACGAATTGTCCACATGTTTTTTGATGTTCACTTCAATCGGCTCAATTCCTTTTGCGCAATTTTCATTGAAACTGTTGCAGCCATCTCCTAATAACCTTGCACTGTGCAGAAAATTATAGATGATCATCGGTTTAAAAACATTCAACTCAAACTGGCCGGTAGCACCGCCAACAGTGATTGCTACATCATTTCCCATAACCTGTGCTGAAATCATGGTTAATGCTTCACATTGTGTTGGATTCACTTTACCAGGCATGATAGAAGAGCCAGGTTCGTTTTCAGGAATGCTGATCTCGCCAATGCCGCTGCGCGGCCCTGATGAAAGCATCCTGATATCGTTGGCAATTTTCATGAGGCTTACTGCCACCGTTTTTAAAGCACTATGCGTTTCTACGATTGCATCATGAGAAGCAAGAGATTCAAATTTATTTTTTGCGGTTATGAATGGAAGTCCTGTTAATTCTGCAATCGTTTCTGCCACATTCACTGCATAATTGGGCGGTGTATTAATTCCGGTTCCAACAGCCGTACCGCCAAGTGCCAGCTCGCTTAAATGCGGCAATGTATTTTTGATTGCTTTTATTCCATGATCTAATTGAGATGCATATCCTGAGAATTCCTGTCCTAAGGTCAGTGGCGTTGCATCCATGAAGTGCGTTCTTCCAATCTTCACGATGTGCATGAAGTCTTTTGACTTTTGCTCAAAGGTTTTTTTCAGATTTTCAAGAGCTGGCAATGTAACATCGTGCAGAATTTTATAAGCCGCAATGTGCATGGCTGTAGGAAAAGTATCATTGCTCGATTGGGATTTATTTACATCATCATTTGGATGCAACGCTTTTTGTTTGTCAGAAAGTTCGCCGCCATTGAGCACATGTCCCCGATAAGCGATCACTTCATTTACATTCATATTGCTTTGTGTGCCGCTGCCCGTTTGCCAAACCACCAAAGGAAATTCTTTGTCCAATTTTCCGGCAAGAATTTCATCACATACTTTGGTAATTAAATCCAGTTTTTCTTTTGGCAAAACACCTGCATCGTAATTAGTAATTGCTGCTGCTTTCTTTAAATAAGCAAATGCCCGAATAATTTCTTTCGGCATTTTATTAATGTCCTGCGCAATTTTAAAATTCTCAATGCTGCGTTCTGTTTGTGCCCCGTAATAGGCATCGGCAGGCACTTTCACTTCGCCCATCGTGTCTTTTTCTGTTCTGTAATCCATAATTTTTTCTGTTAAACTTATTAAACGATAGTGCAAATTTAAACCAATAGGAGGGAGGAAAAAATACAAATCGTTTCCTGGCAACGGTCGCAGTAAAGAAATAAATAAGAATGATTTTGATTTTTGTTTTGCAAATAGTCAATCAATAAAAATGAAAAGATATTATCAGAAAGATTTGTATTTATTTAAAAAACCGGTTTTCTTTTTTCTAAAAAAGCAGCAGTTCCTTCTTTCTTATCATCAGTTGAAAAAACTTCACCGAATAATTTTGCTTCTTCATCAAACCCTTTTTTGTCAAAATAAAAATTCACTGCTTCGATGATTTTAGAAATTGCAACCGGAGATTTGGTAAGAATTACATTTAAAATTTCTTTTGTTTTCGGAATTAAATTTTCCGGCGTTTCTACATAATTGACAAGCCCGAGGGTTTTAGCTTCGTTTGCATCAATCATATTTCCTGTCATCATCATTTCCATTGCTTTTCCTTTTCCAATCAGCATTGTCAGGCGTTGTGTGCCGCCATATCCGGGAATCAAACCAAGGTTTACTTCCGGTTGTCCGAATTTTGCGTTGGTACTTGCCAGCCTGAAGTGACAAGCCATGGCGAGTTCACAGCCGCCACCCAGCGCAAAGCCATTCACCGCCGCTATTACAGGTTTTGGAGAATTTTCTATTTTTAAAAAAATTTCTTGTCCTTTTTTAGAAAGAGATCCGCCTTCATCATCTTTTACAGACACAAATTCAGCAATGTCTGCGCCGGCAACAAATGCTTTTTCTCCTGCGCCGGTGATGATTACTGCTTTTATATTTTCATTATTATACACCTCATCCATTGCTTGATTTAATTCATCCAAGACGGCTTGATTCAGTGCGTTTAATTTATCAGGACGATTGATGGTAATGGTAAAAATGTGATTGTCGGGGGAAGTTTTTATTGTTGAAAAACTCATAGTTATTTCTTTTTGTTTTGTAATTTCAACTCATTCAATCTGGCAACGTCGCACAAATCCTTATCTCTCCTGCATTTTAATTTCATATTAATGAGAAAATCATCGGATAGCGCAGCTGGTTTTTTTGAGCAACATGAAAAAAAGTAAAAGCTGTTTATCTAATAATTCCATTTTTTTATAACAATTTTTCTTTCTGCATGTTTTGGAGGATGCAAAAGCCTCGTCATCTGTTGCATTAAATATAAACGACTGAAACGCTCTTCCAGAGTACTTTTTCGCATTTGTTCCAATTGCCATTAGTCCTGCTCCTCCAAACATTTAAAAATATGAATCTCTTTTTTCATGATTTTACTTTTAGAAATTCCTGTTTTCCTTCACCCAATTCTTTATATAATCTGCAATTTCTGTTGTAGAAGTACCCGGGGAAAATAATTTTCCAACCCCCATTTGATTTAATTTTTTCATGTCATCTGCAGGAATAATTCCGCCGCCGGTTACGAGCACATCATCCATGCCTTTTTCTTTCATCAATGACAATATTTTGGGAAAAATCGTGTTGTGTGCTCCTGTCAAAATACTAACGCCAATTGCATCTACGTCTTCCTGCAATGCAGCATTCACGACCATTTCAGGAGTTTGCCGCAATCCTGTATAAATTACTTCCATACCCGCATCACGAAGTGAAGTAGCAATTACTTTTGCTCCCCGGTCATGGCCATCGAGGCCGACTTTTGCAACCAAAACACGAATCGGTCGTTGTAATTCTGAAGCACTTTTTTGAGCCATATTATTTCAATAAAGATAAAGTATGTTCGATTCGTTTGATCGTTTCTTCTTTTCCTAAAACTGATGAGATTTCAAAAACACCTGGACCAAATTTTCCACCAACGAGCATCAGGCGAAATGTTCCCATCAATTCGCCGGGTTTTAATTTACTGGCGGCTGCAAGTTCTTTAAAAGTATGTTCAATGCCTTCAGTATCCCACAAATTCATCAGGGAATACGAACGGATCAATTCCATGAAGAACTGGTTTTTATTTTCATTCCATTTTGGAAGAATCGAACTGGTATCGATTTCAGCCGGAGCAACAAAAAAGAAACTTCCCTGAGGCCAGAAATCAGTTAATAAAGTGCAACGATCTTTGATTAGTTCAATGATCTTTTCAAATTTATTTTCATCATCAATGACAGCACCATGCTCTTCAAATATTTTTTTTACATCAGGCTTTAATCTCTCTACTGATGACCTTTTGATCCATTCGTGATTGAACCATTTTGCTTTTTCAAAATCAAATTTCGCTCCGTGAGAATGCACTCTATCCATGGAGAACTTTTCTACCATTTCCGGTAAAGTAAAAATTTCCTGTTCAGAACCGTCGTTCCATCCGAGTAAAGCAAGCATATTGACAAACGCTTCGGGCAGAAACCCTAATTCCTTAAAACCTTTAACAACGCCACTTTTAGGGTCATTCCATTCCATGGCAAAGACAGGAAAACCCAATCTTTCGCCATCCCTTTTACTGAGTTTTCCATTGCCATCCGGTTTTAAAATCAAAGGAAGATGTGCCCATTGTGGCATCTGTTTTTCCCAGCCAAAATATTTCCACAACAACACGTGGACCGGAGCGCTTGGAAGCCATTCTTCACCGCGAAAAGCATGGGTAATCTTCATCAGATAATCATCAACAACAACTGCCAGGTGATAAGTAGGCATTCCATCAGCCTTCAATAAAACTTTGTCATCCACGCCGTCAGTTGGCATTTCAATTTCGCCGCGAATCATGTCATTGAAATGAACATATTCGTCACGCGGCATTTTGATCCGGACAACATGAGGAAAATTTATTTTGAGCAAGGCTTCTGTTTCCTCTTTTGGCAACACAAGCGAGTTGCGCATATTGAGACGGTTTTGAAAATCATATTGTACATTATATTTCCCCTGCGCTTTTAATTTTTCCCGAAGGTTTTCAATTTCTTCAGGAGTATCAAATGCATAGTAAGCATGGCCTGAATCTACGAGCTGTTCTGCATATTTGCGATAAATTTCTTTTCTTTCACTTTGCCTGTAAGGACCATATTCACCAGGTTTCCCTGGTCCTTCATCCGGGAGAATTCCACACCAGTTAAGGCATTCAATGATATAATCTTCCGCGCCTTGCACATATCTTGTTTGGTCCGTATCTTCTATTCTGAGAACAAAAGCGCCATCATTTTTTTTTGCAAATAAATAATTATACAGCGCCGTGCGAACGCCGCCAAGATGCAAACCGCCGGTTGGGCTGGGTGCAAATCTTACTCTTACTTTACTCATATTGCAAAGATAAACGATTGTTTTATCCCGTTTTTTTCAACAGTAAACGAAGAAATAATTAACATTCCTGTTTCCCTTTTTGAATGTTATCTCAGCCGGTTGCTTTCCTTGACCAGTTTTGAATCATTATAAATGCCTTTTGCCGCAAAAATTAAAAACAGGATAATGAGGATATGAAGAATGGCCCAGATATTAAAATTTCCTTGTGAATAATGTTTGGTTTCACGAAAGTATAAAAAGATAATCAGGCATTCTACAATGATGGCAGCAATAATGATTCTGATCTGAATGCTGCGGTGTTTGTACAAAAAAATATTGATCAATATCCCTGTGCCAAGAGCGCTTGTCAAAATCAGAATTAAAAAATTATCAGTTGCTTTTAACAAATGATACGTCCCATCTGTTGCCATAGTTGTCACAGCATTGGCTCCGTTTTCCAACATCAGCGTGCCTCCGTAAAAAGCAAATTTTAAAGTAAGAAAGGCAGCCAAAGCAGCAAGTAGCATCCACAGGGTTTGTACACGTTGAATCATAAAATTATTTTGTGGTACGAATTTAAAATGAATGCATTAAAAAGTGAGGAATAAATTTATTTAATAAAAGACGTTTCTTTCTACATAAAAAAAGTGCGAAGATGTATCTAAAATAATTTTTTCAAAAACGCTTTCATATCACTCCATGACGCAGAATCTGCTGCTGCATTATAGCTGATCGGCATTTTAAATTTTTCCCCCATTGCTGTTGACTGCGGATTGCTAAAGGAATGTGAGGCGTTTGGATAAATTTTAAAAGTATAATCTGCTCCTGCTGAATCCATTTCCTTTTTGAATTCCGCTACATTTGGATTTTCAAATTGGTCATCGCCACCATGGCAAATTAAAAACTTTTTCTTCATACCTTTCGGTGGTTTTACTCCTTCAAGCCCACCGTGGAAAGTCACGACCCCTTTCAGGTCAGAACCAAGTTTGGCTGCATTTAAAACCACAAAACCACCGAAGCAATATCCAATGGCAGCTATCTCTGATGTGTCAGTTTGCGGATATGTCTTTAGAAAATTAATCGCTGCATCCAATCTTGTTTTGGCCAAAGAAGGGTCTTTATAAAAAGGTGATGCTAATTCTTGTGCAACTTTTGGGTCGGGAGCAGTTTGGCCATTACCATACATATCAGCTGCAAGTGCGATGTAGCCAAGTTTTGCAAGTTCTTTTGCGCGCATCGATGTGTAATTTGTCAATCCCCACCATTCGTGAACGACCACAATTCCAGGCCGTTTGCCTTTTTGGTCCTCGTTATAAAAAATATATCCTTTATAGGTTTTTCCATCGATTTGATAATGGATTGAATCTTCTTTGATATTCACTGCAGAGATGTTTTTTGTAGAATCAACTGCAGGTTCAGTTGAATTTTTACTGGAAGAATTGTTGCATGAAATTGAAAACATGGCGCTGATAAACAAACAGGTGATTATTAATTTAACATTCATAAAATCATAATTTAATTATTAAAAATACAAAAATTAGAAATTGCATTTATTTCTATTGATAGATCCGCCTTGCGGTAAACAAATAAATAAGCGAAATTTCAATCTTTTTTTTTTGAAATTGAAGGTGAATTTCTTACACCAGCGTTTATTTAAGTTTTTTCAGGTTTTAAAAAAGATTGCCGGAAAAAAATTTCGAAAGATCTTCAAGCGTTTAATAAACACATAAAAAAATGGCCAGTGATAAAAATCACCGGCCTTGCTTACCTCTGAAACCACAAGAAAAAGTTTAGTTTTTTCTTCTAAAAAAATAAAAACGGTAAGCTGTTTTGACTAATTATATAAAAACAAAAAACCTAAATCCGAATTGAATTAAGTCTATTGGGTTTGTGTACGGTTTTTTTAAATATAGGAATAGGAAAGAAAGGATGGGGCTGCTAAATTAATATTTATTTGTTGATAAAAACAAATTTTACCCGGTTTAGTTTGAATATTTTTTTAACTCCCTTGCGGCAAGCTGATCAATTTTTTTTATTTTATAATCATACCACCATTTTGGTGCGGTTTTTTTTAAAACAGTATCTATGCTTCTCATCCCAAATAAGTTCCAAACACCCTTCATTTTTCCTCCAAGTGAACTCTGAAGCGCACGCAAACTCATCGCAAAACCACTATCAATATATTCCATGTGATGCCAGTATCCTGCCGGCATAAATAAAGTGTCACCAGGATTTAATGTCAGATCATACCCTACGGCATGCCGCAAAGCGGGAAATTTTTCATAATCAGGCGATCCTTCTTTTTTACTATAATTTGAAAAATCGGCGAGGCTTAGTACCTCAAACGGCTTTCTGTACAATTTGTGCTGTTCTTCATGACGAAATAATAATACCCTTTTTCTGCCGGCAAATTGTGTATGTAAAATATGCGACAGATCTATATCAAAATGCATGTGAGTGATAGAAGATTCGCCTCCGGTAAAAAGCATTGGGTATTTTTTTACAAAACCGGTCATCAGGTGCTCCGGCCATGTAAAATCATTGATTAACTGCGGCGCATGATCAAAAATATTAAACAAAAAGATCCGCCAGGCTGCCGGTCCTTTTTGAATCATATCCACGTATTCTGCAAAAGTCTTGTAATCATCAGCCGTATTGATTGGTGTATATGCATCACTTTTAATATTGTTGTAGAGCGCAACTTTTTGATCACCTACTATTTCTTTAAAATAATCCCAAGACCATTTTTTATAAGCAGGCCATTCCTTGGCGAGGCCCGTAATGACGAGTGGTTTTTTGGGCAGGTAATATTCGTTCTTGAAATGTTGCGGTTCTATGTTTTCAACTGTATCTATGGGATGTAGTTCCATTTGAATAAAGCTTTGCGAGGCAAAATTAGGCAATCTGACCTGATGAAATTCTAAATTTTTATAAACAATTTCTAAAAAAAGTAAGCAGCCGCATTTTAAAAAAATATGCTCTTTTCTTGGCGTACCTTTGGAACCTTTTAAAAAAATATTCTATTGGCGATACATTTTCATAAACTTAAAGTAAAAGACATCAGAAAGGAGACCGCGGATTGTGTTTCCATTGCATTTGAAATTCCAGAAGAGATACAGAAAGATTTTCTTTTTATCCAGGGACAAAATATTACGATCAGAACTTTTAATAATGGTGAAGAAGCTCGCAGATCATACTCCATTTGCAGCAGCCCTTTTGAAAATGAATTGCGTGTAGCAGTGAAAAAAGTAGAAGGCGGAATATTCTCCACTTTTGCAAATAAGGATCTAAAAAAAGGAGATGTGCTGGAAGTGTTGCCACCTACCGGCAATTTTTATCCCAAAACAATGCATTCAGATCGGAATGATTATGTTTTATTTGCTGCCGGTAGTGGAATTACCCCCATTATTTCTATTATAAAAACAATTCTGCTAACCGAGCCTAATAGTGCGGTCACGCTGGTGTATGGAAATAAAAATTTGCAATCCATCATTTTTAAAGAAGAAATAGAAGCGCTGAAAGATAAATATCTGAAAAGATTCAGGGTGTATTATATCCTGAGCAGGGAAAAAACCGAAGCAGATTTCAATTATGGCAGGATAGATGAATCTAAATGCAATCATCTTTCGAAACTCATCAATTTCGATATTATCGATGATTTTTTTATTTGCGGCCCGGAAAAAATGATTTACACCGTGAAAGATTTCCTTTGCGGCTGGGGCATCGAACCCGAAAAAATTCACTTCGAATTATTTACGACTCCAACAAGAGAACATACAAAAATTTATGAAGCGGTAGAACAAACCGAACCGGAAGGAGCTGAGATAACACTAAAAATAGATGGTCGCAGCTTTGATTTTAACTTGGAATACAATGGGAAAACGATTTTGGACGCGGGATTGGCGCAAGGCGCAGATCTTCCTTTTGCATGCAAAGGCGGTGTGTGCTGCACCTGCAAAGCCAAACTCATTGAAGGCGAAGTGGAAATGGAAGCAAATTACGGTCTTGAAAAAAGTGAAGTAAAAGACGGTTTTATTTTAACCTGCCAGTCGCATCCACGGAGCAAAAAGGTTGTAGTAGATTATGATGAAGCGTAGATGCTGTTTTTATAATCAGTAACTTTGGGAATAAAGTTTCGGAACATGCAAGCAGAAAAATTACTGGCAACATTTGATGATAAAATAGACCGGGAAATAAGAATTGAACCAAAGGACTGGATGCCGGATGAGTATCGTAAAATGCTAATCAGGCAAATAAGCCAGCACGCTCACAGCGAAATCGTAGGCATGCTTCCGGAAGCTAACTGGATTACCCGAGCACCTTCATTAAAAAGAAAAGCCACCTTGCTTGCCAAAGTTCAGGACGAAGCCGGGCATGGATTGTATTTATATTGCGCGGCAGAAACTTTGAATATTTCACGGGAAGAAATGATCGATCAATTGCTTAGCGGCAAAGCCAAATATTCTTCTATTTTTAATTATCCCACACTTTCCTGGGCGGATATGGGCGCTATTGGCTGGCTGGTAGATGGAGCGGCCATTATGAACCAGGTTCCGTTGTGCCGCGCTTCTTACGGGCCTTACGCAAGGGGCATGGTGCGCATTTGCAAAGAAGAAAGTTTTCATCAAAGACAAGGTTATGAAATATTGCTAACGCTTTGTCGCGGAAGCAAAGAACAAAAGGCGATGGCGCAAGACGCGCTGAATCGCTGGTGGT
>Ga0207652_10000635_pt1 | contig 34754 bp, 30 predicted proteins | sample KBSC63BmetaG_FD_184334 | JGI IMG/M metagenome (GOLD analysis project Ga0207652, IMG submission 184334) | Corn rhizosphere microbial communities from Kellogg Biological Station, Michigan, USA - KBS C6-3B metaG (SPAdes) (version 2) | ecosystem: Host-associated > Plants > Roots > Rhizosphere ...
GCGGACCAGGATGGGGCGGCGCAGAATGTCGCGTCGCGGTCGCGAGGTGGTCAGCAGCCGCGCCAGGCCCCAGGCGCTGACGAACTCCCCCTCGATGCCAAGGCCCGGCAAGTTCTCGCGACCGACGACGTACAGGTTCTTGATCCCGAGCGCGGCGTGGCCGATCCCCACCGGGTCGAACGAGCGAACGTGCTCGGCGCTGTAGACGGGCGCCATTGGCTGCGCGGCGATGGGCATGGGCTTGCCCGGGGCGCCTGGCAACTCGGGGGGCAGGCCGTCGTGCGGAGAGGCCAGCACCAGCAGGTGGCGATCGAAGAACGGCATCAGGCGGCCCAGTTGCTCGCGCACGCGCGCGCGCAGCGCGGCCAGGTGTCCCGGGCCGGCCTCGACGGCGGCGGCGGGCACCAGGGCCTCGACCCACACCGGCACGCGATCCGGCTCGCGCGGGTTCACCTGGCCCACCGTCACCGCCAGGGTGTTCTCTTCCAGCGGCGCCCGCTTCGGATCGGCGATGACGAAGACACGCGCGCCCATCCCCTCGGGCAGCGCCTCGGGCCGCACCAGCAGCGCCAGCGTGTAGCGGTAGCAGACGGGCCGCAGCGCCTGGGCGGCGTCGCGGGCGCGCCGGGTGGGTGATTCGCCCAGCAGCGGCAGCGCGCTGGCCGCGGGCGCCGCCCACACCAGCGTCTTGCAACCGATGGTCTCGTCGCGGGGGCGCACGCGCAACCCGACCGCCTTGCCGCGCTGGAGCACGATCTCGACGGGCAGCACCTTCTCGCGCCGCTCGCCCGAGAACGTCTCGATCTTCTCGAGAAAAAGGCCCCACAGCCCCGCCTCGGCGCCGTCGATGCGGTACTGGCCCTGGCGCGCTTCCAAAAAGGCGCGCGCCAGCGTCACCGCGCCCAGATCGCCCGGCCCCAGGGAGCCCCCCAGCACGGCGGTGGCGGCCACCACGGCCCGGAAGGGATGCCGGCTGTCCAGCCCCGCCAGCGCGTCGGCGCCCGGCTTGGGCAACTGCGACTCGAAGCGGCTCATCTCGCGGCGCTCCCAGAAACCCTCCGCCGGGATCGTCATCTCCGTCGCCAGCAGCGGATCGACCGGCGCGCTGATCTTCTCCAGGCCGGCGATCGCCTCTTCGATCGAGGCGCGCTCCTTCGGCCACTCGCGCTCCAGCTCGCGATGGAACGTGGCCTGATCGGGCGTGACGTCGAAGCGATTGCGGGGCAGGGCGACCTGAAAACCGCCACTGATGGCCTGCGCACGCCGGCGCATCACCTGCACCAGGCCCAGCTCCTTCAGCACCCGCCCCAGCGCCTCGGAGTCGAGGGACGGCAGCAGCGCCGGCCCGCGAGAGAGCGTGAACGGCCCGGCCTCGAAGCTGGGCCGCTGCAGATCGTGGCCCAGCAACAGCACCCGCATCCCACGCCGCCCCATCAACGCCGCCGCGACCACGCCGGCCAGCTCGCCCCCGCAGATGATGACGTCGTAGAAGTTTGTGTCCATGGAGAGGCGCGGCGGACCTCCGGCGAAGCTTAGCGTAGGAACGCGGGGGGGAAACAAAACGCCAGGACGCCAGGGACGCCAGGAACGCCAGGAGCGCCAGCAAGACCAGGCAGACCACGGACACGAGGAAGAACCCGGAATCTCCTGGTCCAGATCCGAACCCTCAGATTCTCTTCGTTCTTCCTGGCGTCCCTGGCGTCCCTGGCGTCCTGGCGCTTCGCCCGACTCCGCGCCGCCGTTCCTACGCGGGAGCGACGTGCACGCGCCGGCCCTCGACGAAGACGCGTCCCTCGGCCAGGGCGCGCACGACCGCCGGCAGCAGCTTGTGTTCCTCGGCCAGGATGCGCAGGCGCAGCCGCTCGGCGTCGTCGTCCGGAAGGACAGGGACGACGGCCTGGGCGATGATGGGGCCGCTGTCGACGCCCAGCTCGACGAAGTGGACGGTGCAGCCCGTCACCTTCACCCCGTAGTCGAACGCCTGCTGCTGGCTGTGCACGCCTGGAAACGCCGGCAGCAGCGACGGGTGGATGTTGATGATGCGCTCGGGGAAGCCGCCCAGCAACTCGGTGGTCACGATGCGCATGAAGCCGGCCAGCACCACCAGGTCGACCTGGCGCGCGCGCAGTTCGGCGACCAGCGCGCGATCGAACGCCTCGCGGGTCGGATATCCCCGGTGCTCGACCACGAAGGTGTCCAGGCCGGCCGCGCGCGCCCGATCGAGCGCGCCGCAGCCGGCGACGTTGCTGCCCACCACCACCAGCCGCGCCGGCCCCAGCGCCCCGCGCGCGTTCGCGTCGATCAGCGCCTGCAGGTTGGTCCCGCCCCCCGAGGCGAGCACACCGACGCGCGCCGGCGCCGCGCCGCTCATGTCGTGCCGACGAACTCGACCGGACCGTCCGGCTCGGCGGCGGCCGCCACCACGCCAATCTCGGACACGCGCTCGCCCTCGGCCTCCAGCAACCGGCGCGCCTCGTCCGCGCGCGCGGCCGGAACCGCGACGATCATGCCGATGCCCAGGTTGAACGTGCGGCGCATCTCCTCGGGGGCGACGCGCCCGGCCTTCGCAAGGGTCTGCATGACCGGGGGGATGGTCCAGCTGCCCATCCGGATCTGCAGCTTCAGCTTCGCGCCCGGCGGCAACATGCGGGTGGGGTTGTCCACCAGCCCACCGCCCGTGATGTGCGCGGCCCCGCGCAGCAGGTCCGCGGCCGCCAGCTTGCGCAGCGCCTTCACGTAGATCCGCGTCGGCGTCAGCAACACCTCGCCCAGCGGCCGCTCGCCCAGCCCGTCCATCGGCTTCGTCAGATCCGCCTTCAGCTCGTCCTGGAAGACGCGCCGGACCAGCGAGTAGCCGTTCGAATGGAACCCCGACGACGCCAGGCCCAGCAGCTTGTCGCCCGGCTCCAGCAGGCGGCCGTCGACGCGGCGGCTCTTCTCGACGATGCCGACGCAGAAGCCGGCCAGGTCGTACTCGCCGGCCGCGTAGAAGCCGGGCAGCTCGGCGGTCTCGCCCCCCAGCAGCGCGCAGCCGGCCTGCTGGCAGCCGTCGGCGATACCGCCGATCACTTGCTCCGCCACGCCGACCTCCAGCTTCCCCGACGCGAAGTAGTCCAGGAAGAACAGCGGCTCGGCCCCGCAGACCACCAGATCGTTGACGTTCATGGCGACCAGGTCGACGCCCACGGTGTCGTGCTTGCCCGTCAGAAAGGCCAGCTTCAACTTCGTCCCGACGCCGTCGGTGCACGACACCAGCAGCGGCTCGCGATAGCCCCCCGGGATGGCGCACAGGCCCGCGAAGCCTCCCAGTCCGCCCAGCACCTCGGGCCGCATGGTGCGGCGCACATGCCCCTTGATGCGCTCGACCAGCTCGTCGCCGGCGTCGATGTCGACCCCGGCGTCACGATAGGTCAGGCCGGCGGGATTCTGCGTCTTGCCGTCAGACATGGTCGATCCTCGAAGCAGCAGGCGAAGCTACGGTGTTGCCGATGGGCGGCGCGCCGAAGCGCGACGAGAACTGACCCAGCAGGCGCTCCAGCTCGGGTTGCGGCCGGTCGGTCACGCCGAAGCGGACGAAGCGGGCGCCCGCGTCGCCAGCCTGCCGAAGGTCGGCCGCACCGCGGCCGGTGACATAGCCGCGCAGATCCTCGGCGGCCGCGCTGGCGCCATAGAACACCATCGCGCTCTTGCCGCGCGGGTAGGGGAGCGGCCGCTCGGCGCGCGCCTGCAGCACGCCGGGGGCGGCCGGGGCCGCGCCGGGCGCTTCCAACAACTGGTACCAGGTGCCGAAATTCACGGGGGCGGAGTGTAACACCCGCGGCCGTCATCTGGACCCGGTCCGGACCGCGGGCGCGCCGAATTCGCGTGCCCGCGTGCTATTCTGCCGCGCTCCGATGGCCTGGTACAAACGAGAACGCGACGACGACACGGCGGCGGCCGAGAAGCGCAGCGTCCCGGTCGGCGTCTTCACGAAGTGCCCCACCTGCCGCGCGGCGCTGCTGACCGCCGAGATCGAGCAGAACGCCTACGTGTGCAGCCGCTGCCAGCACCACTTCCTGATGCCGACTGCCCGCCGCATCGAGCTGGTGGTGGACGAGGGCACGTTCGTCGAGACCGACACCAAGATCGAGAGCATCGATCCGCTGGGCTTCAAGGACTCGAAGCGGTACATCGAACGGCTGCGGGCGGCGCGGAAGACCGCCGGCAACGGGGACGCCTTCCGGGCGGGCTCCGGCAAGATCGGCGGGCACGCCGCCCAGATCGGCTTCTTCGCCTTCGAGTTCATGGGCGGTTCGATGGGCTCCGTGGTGGGCGAGAAGCTGACCCGCCTTTACGAGCGCTCGCTCGAGAACCGCGAGCCGGCCGTGGTGTTCTCGGCGTCGGGCGGCGCGCGCATGCAGGAAGGTGTGCTGTCGCTGATGCAGATGGCGAAGACGTCGGCGGCGCTGGGCCGGCTGCGCGACGCCGGCATCCCATACATCTCGGTGCTGTTGCACCCCACCACCGGCGGCGTGGCGGCCAGCTTCGCCATGCTGGGCGACGTGATCATCGCCGAGCCCAAGGCGCTGATCGGGTTCGCCGGCGCCCGCGTCATCCAGAACACCATCCGCCAGCGGCTGCCCCCGGGGTTCCAGCGCGCCGAGTTCCTGATGGAGCACGGCTTCCTGGACAAGATCGTGTCTCGTCACGAGCTGAAGGCCACCCTGACGCGGCTGCTGAAACTGCTGGGGCCGCGCCCCTCGTAGACATGTCGGGCGCGCGGTATGCCGCGCTGCTGGCGCGGCTGGACGGCACGCGCAGCCTGGGCGTCGCGCTGGGGCTAGAGCGGACACGCGCCGCGCTGGACCGGCTGGGCAACCCCGAGCGCCGCGTGGCGGCCGTGCAGATCGCCGGCACCAACGGCAAGGGCTCGGTGGCGGCCATGACCGACGCCATCCTGCGGGCGGCCGGGATCCGCAGCGGCCTGTTCACGTCGCCGCACCTGGTGCGCTTCACCGAGCGCATCCGCATCGACGGGCGCGAGATCGACGGCGACCATCTGGCCGACCTGTACGACGCGGTGGCCGCCACGGGCGTGCCGCTGACGTACTACGAGGCTGGCACGGTGCTGGCGTTCGTCGCCTACGCCGAGGCGGGCGTCGAGCTGATGGTGCTGGAGACGGGCCTGGGTGGGCGCCTGGACGCGGCCACCACCTGTCACCCGTGCGCCACCGCCATCACCAGCATCGGGTTCGATCACGCCGAGCTCCTGGGAGACACGCTGCCCGCCATCGCCCGCGAGAAGGCCGGCATCGCCAAGGCCGGCGTGCCGCTGTTGCTGGGGCCACTGGCCCCGGAGGCCCACCAGGCGATCGCCGAGGTGGCCGCCCAGGTGGGCGCGCCGGTGCGGCGGCTGGGGCGCGACTTCGGCGAGGCGCCCGGGCCCAGCGCGCTGGCCGGGGCTCACCAGCGATCGAACGCGGCGCTGGCGGTGGAGCTGGCGCGGAGGGCTGCCATCCACCTGGGCCGACCGTTGCCGCAGCCGGGGACCGACCCCGATCCCATCACCGAAGGCCTGCAGCGGGTGCGCTGGCCGGGGCGCCTCGAATGGCTGGGGCCCGACGTGCTGATCGACTGCGCCCACAACGCCGAGAGCGCGCAGACGCTTGCCGACGCGCTGGACGCTCTGCCTCCACGCCCGCGTGCCCTGGTGGTCTCCGTGGTGGCCGGCAAGGCCGTGCGCGAGATGCTGGCCCTGCTGGCGCCCCGGTTCGACGTGGTGGTGGCCACCCGCTCCGCCAGCCCCCGGGCGCTCGCGCCCCATGAGCTGCTGGCGGCGCTGCCCGCCGGCGCCGCGCCCCGGGTGGACCAGGCGGACGATCCGCTGGCCGCGCTGGCGGCGGCGAAGAGGGCGGTGGGGGCGGGTGGCCTGGTCGTTGTCGCAGGCTCGATCTTCCTGGTGGGCGATGTCCGCGCCGCACTGACAGGTGAGGAACGCGATCCGGTCCCGACGTCCGATCCCCTCGCCATCCCGCGCTGATCCCCCGCGGCCAGGGCCCGAAAATGATACGATCTAGTCGTGCGTGCTCTGGCCGTGAGCCTCCTTGTGCTGATCCTGGGCGCGCCTGCGGCCTGGGCCAGGCACACCGGAAAGCACAGGGCGCCAGCTCACCCGGCGCGACTGCTGGGAACGGAGTTCCGCAGCAGCGGGGGCGCCAGCGAGATCGTCATTCACACGTCGAGAGAGGTCGAACTCGAAGCGCGTGACGAGGGCGCGGCCCCTCTCTTCGTCCTCAAGCAGTGCCGCGCCGTCCGACCGAATGATCGTCGCCCCCTCGACACGAGCTTCTTCGATTCACCGGTCATCGGCGTCACGCTGAAGAGGCGCGGGCCCGACCTGCACGTCATGGTGTTGCTCCGCGCCGCCCCCAGCACCAAGCCAGTCCTACGCAAGGAACACGGTCCCGGCGGCACCTGGTACTGGATCCTGTCATTCCCATCCACCGTCACCGCCGGAACGACAGCCCACGCCCTTCACACCACCGCCGCGAACCCGTGAACCGCCGGTCCGCATCCGGACCTGATCTTTCCGGTCTTTTCCTGGCGCCCCCCGCGCCCCTGGCGTCCTGGCATTTCTCCGGCTCTCCGGCCGCGCGCCCCCGACCTACCAGCGGTTCGTCGCCAGACCTCGCGCCGGTCGAACGCGCGACGGCCGTTGCGGCTGACCGTACCAGGACGTCTGCGCCGCCGACGCCTTCTGCGTCTGGAACGTGAAGAAGAACAGCTTCATGTAGTGGTTGCGGCCGATCCGTTCCTTGCCGAACAGTCCGCCCAGGATCTCCCAGCGGAAGTCGCCGGGACGCTCCACGGCCGCGTCGAACAGCGGCGGGATGAACACGCGCCAGGTGCCGTCCTCGTGACCCGCGGTCAGGCCCTTGCGGTAATAGACGTTCGGGATGACGTAGGTGGCGGTGTACGTGGCGCGCGTCCAGTGCGCGAAGAACGGGAACAGCACGGTGGTGCGGCGTCCCTCGCTCTTCCAGTCCCAGAGCAGCGGGAAGAAGACGTTCGTGGCGGTCTCCGCGGTCACGTGGCGGTAGTACAGCGGCGCCAACCAGACACTCTCGCCCGTGACCTCGTTCGCGTGGCGCACGAACAGCGGCAGCAGCACGGTGGTGCGGCTGGACCGGAAGTCGTGCACGTCGATGAACAGCGGCAACACCAGCGTCGTCGCCGAGGTGACGTCCCGCCGCCGCCAGAACAGCCCCGCCACCGTGGTCAGGCTCTTCTCCGGGTTCCCCCGCGAGAAAAACAGCAGCGGCAGCAGGAAGGTGGTGCGCATCTCGGTCTTGCGCGTGAAGTGCGTGACGAACAGCGGGAACAGCAGGCGGGTGCTGCTGTCGACGCTGTCCCCCTGGTAGTACGGCAACACGTAGAACCGGCGCGCGGTCTCGCTGTGGTGATACCCCGCCACCAGCGTCAGCAGCGTGAACCGCTTCGGCCCGTGCGCCGCATAGAACAGCGGCACCAGCCCTTCGCTGCCCGTGTGCTGGACGTCGTCCCGCGTGTACCAGGCCACCGGCAGCAGCGCGCGCAGGCGCGTGGTCCCCCTGGTGGACCAGTACAGCGGTCCCAGCAGCGTGGAGCGGCTCTGCGTCCCGTCCTGGAAGTGCCAGTAGAAAGGGACCAGCAAGCGGTACGCGCGGTCCCCCTCGCGCCCCGACCAGTACAGCGGGAACAGGACCGTGTTCTCTCCCTTGTCCGACGCGCTGTGGAAGAAGAGGGCCGCCCAGGTGAACGAGGTGCGGGCCCTGAAGTCGTGCCGGTGGACGGTCAGCAGCGGCGGCACCACCAGCATGGTGCGGTCGGCGTTCTTCGCCCAGAAATACAAGGGCACCAGGCCGGTGTCGTGCACGCCGCCCCCCTCGCGGTCGTAGAACGGCCCCACGACGGTGGTGGTGCGATCCTTCCAGCGCGAGCGCCAGTAGAGCGGCAGGAACGAATCGACCCTGTAGCCGCCGTCGGTCCGGCGCCAGAACAGCGACGGGAACACGTACGTGTCGGTCTCGTGCGCGTCCTGGTAACGGCCGAAGAACGGGAACACCACCCGGGACTTGCTGTCCGGCCGATCGAACGCGAACACCGGGCCCCACTGGCGCGTGCGCTCGCCGGTGTCGGCCCGCGAGACGTCCGCGTACAAACCCGGGATGCCCCGGGCCGAGAACGTCTTGCCGTGATACCAGAGGTAGGGGCCGATGAACCCGGCCTGGCGGGTGGGCCCCGCGGCCGACGCGCCGAGGGGCGTGACCAGCACGCGCGTCTGCGCGTCGCGGTGGTAATGAACGAAGGGGAACAAGGTGAAGCTGGTCTCGTCCTTGCCGCCCGGCCGCGCCCCACGCCGGTAGTAAAACAGCGGATAGAAGGCGTCCGTGGTCTCGTCGCCGTGGCTCCGGTGCAGGTAGTTCGCCACCACCGTGGTCGTCTTGTCCTGGCGATCGTCCCGGAAGTGCCAGATCAGAGGAAACAGCACGAAGTGCCGCCGGGGTCCGCCGCCCGCGGCCCACACGATGGGCAGCAACGGCCCCACGCCCAGGCGCCAGCCGTCGGGTGACGAGCCGTAGAAGCCCAGCGGCGTGACGGCCATGCTGCGGTCGCCATCGGTGAACCGCCAGAACAGCGGGAACTGCACCTGATACGACGTGCGGTCGCGCCGCCCGAAGAACGTCAGCAGGGGCAGGGCGGCCACGTCGTACCCGTGCCGGTTGCTGCGGGCAAAGAACAGCGGAAACAGCGCGGTGGCGGTGCCCTTGGCGTCCCACAGGTGCCAGAACAGGGGAAACACCACGGCGTGCCCGCCGATGGGCCGGCTGCCGAAGAACGCCAGCGGGAACAGGCCGGCGCTCCAGCCTCCGTCAGTGAACGACCGGTGATAGCCCCAAAGCGGGAAGACGCCCGCGGCAGTCAGCGTGTCGTGCGGCGCCTCGCGGTGCAGGAAGAAGGGCAGCAGCGCCGTGGTGGCGCGATCGCTCTGCCGCTGGTGGAAGCGCCAGAACAGCGGAAACACCACCGTCGACGTCCCGTCCGGATCATTGTCCCGGAACAGCAGCAACGAGATCAGACGCGTGGTCCGATCCGTCATACGATCCGTGTAGCGGATGTAGAAGGGCGTGACGACGTCGGTCGCCGCCAGCGGCGTGCGGCGGTACAGCAACGGCGCCGGCAGCAGGAACAGCGTGCGCGCCCGTTCGTGGTCATCGCGGCTGTAGCCGCCCAGCAGCGTCAGCCATGAGAAGCGCGCACCGTGGTCCGATGACTCCCAGTGAATGAGCGGAAAGACCGTGCGGGCCGTCTCGCCCTTGGCGCGATCGCCGGTGCTCCACCACACGGGGAACACGGTGTCGAACCAGCTGGTGCCGCTGCGAAAGGCCCACACCAGGGGGAAGACGATGGTGGTCGCGCTCTTCGGCGAGCGGAAGCTCCACAGCAGCGGAAACAGCACGTCGTAGGCGTCGCCGGACTTGCTGTTGCGGCCGCCCCAGTACAGCCACAGCAGCGAGCCGTCCGACTCGGCGCCCTCGCGAGACTGGTACCCGAGCGGCGAGTAGAGGCTGGCGCCGGTCTTCCACGAGTGACCGAGGGCGAGCGGGATGGCCAGGGTGTGGGACTCGTCGCCGGAGCGCCAGTAGAAGTTCAGGGGCAGGGCGAAGCCGAACGCGGAGGCCTTCGTGCGCCAGTAGAGAAACAGGGGGAAGAGCAGATCGGTGCTGGAGTCAGGCGCCCGGTTCCACCAGTACAGAAACGCCAGCGCGCCAAAGGCCTTGCCGTGATCCGGATCGGCGGCGGTGAAGGATCCCATCAGCGGCGCCGCCCAGCCGAACTTCGTCGACTTGTAGAACAGCGGCCACACGCCGAAAGAGCGCGCCCCCGGCTCGCTGCTCCACGAGATGGGGAGGCCCGGCACGATCACCGTGGACGTGCGGTGCGCGGCGTCGTCCTCGGAGTGCCAGTAGAACGGTGCCACCACGCGGGTATGCGACTTCGGCGAAAAGAAGTTCCAGTAGAAGGGCGCCAGGACGGTGAAGCCGGTCGACCCGCGCTTCGACCAGTACAGCCCCAGCAGCTCGCGGAACGACCCCTCTCGATAATAGAGATAGAGCACGTTCACCCGGTGCTCGATCCGCTGGCAGATGGAGTTCTCGCAGATCGTCTCGTCCTCGAGGCACTGCGCGTCGTCCTGGCAGGCGAGCGGCTTCGCCGGCGCGGCCGCCGGCTTCGCGGCCGCGGACCCGGTCGTTTGCACGGGATCCAGCGCCAGCCGCCGCGCCGCCGTCTTTCCCGCGGCGCGGAATGGATCCAGCGTCACGGTCCCCGCGCGGACCTCGGCCCCCAGGCACACGACGGCCAGCAGGGTCGACACGAACAGCAGCAGGCGCGGGCGAATCATGCGAGGGGGGCCAGGGGGCAGGGCGCGCTCACTGCGACGGAGGAAGCATCTTCCATTCGCCGTTCTCGCGCACGAACGCGACCTCACCGGTGTCGGTGTCGTCGCCCTTCTGCCGCGCCACCTTCAGGGTCGCGCTGTCCCCCTTCACGGAAGAGCCCTTGATCTGGAACTTCGTCCCCTCGATCTCTTTCTGCATCTTCTTCACGGCGTCGTTGGCCTGGCCCATCTGGCTGGCCAGCATGCCCTGGTACATCAGCGCGTAGCAGTCGATGACCCGGTCCATCGCCCCCTCGGTCAGCGCCTTGCGCCACCGCTCGAAGGTCTTCTCGGGCGTCGCGAACTCGGGGCGGGCAGGCGGCAGCGTGAAGCTGATCGACTTGATCTTCTCCTTGGGCAGCTTCTGGGTCTGGCCCCCCACGTCGACGGTGTAGACCCCGTCGTAGAAGTGGATGATCTTCGCGTTCAGCTTGGTCTTGTCGAGCAACTCGATGACCTCGGCGCGCGCGGGGAGGGCGGCGGCGCAGAGCAGGGCGGCGGCCAGCGCCGCGGGGGCGAACCGCGCCCGGAGGAGAGTGAAGCAGGCGGAAATGGATGACATTTTGTGTGGGTCGCTTTGACTGGGAGGGGGGCCTAACCGATGCCCGGGCGGGAAAACTTTCGCGATTGTCCGGAGGCCCGGCGCCTTTCCCTGGCGCGGCCCAGCTCGTAAGTTTCCCGGGCCGCGGGCTGGACAGCAGCGCCGCAAGTCTGGGAAGTTCGGCAAGTCCGGCAAATCATGGGCCAGCAAACTAGTCGTCGGCTCCCGGCGCGTCAACGCGCATCGAAGGCGCTTGACCTAGCAGCCATCATGGCCAATTAATTGGGTGCCCCGGCACGTGGGGGGTGTAACGGTCGGGTGTGACGACGGTCCGGTCCCCTAGACGATTCATTTCGCACAACATTTCAAGGAAGCATGAAGACACCCTTACGCGGCGCCCTCATCGGTTACGGCTTCATCATGGAGAAGGGCCACGGGGCCGCGTACCAGCAGCGCCTGCAGGGGGGGTGGCGCGGTTCGGCGGGGGCGGGCCTCGGCCAGCAGCAACCGGACGTCCAGATCGTCGCCGTCGCCGATCTCTCCGAGTCGCGCCGCAAGCTGGCCGTCGAGCACTTTCCGGGTGTGCGCGTCTACCCCGATCACCTGGCCTTGCTGCAAGCCGAGAGCGGAAACCTGGATTTCGTCGACATTGCCACGCCTCCGGCCGAGCACGCCGCGGTGGCGAAGGCGGCCCTGGATCGGGGTCTGCACGTCCTGTGCGAGAAGCCGCTGGCCACCAGCATCGCCGACGCGCGCGAGATGCTGGACGCGGCCCGTGACGCGCAGCGGGTGCTGTTCCCCTGCCACAACTACAAGCACGCCCCCGTCATCAAGAACGTCCGCCGCATCATCGAGTCGGGCGAGATCGGGCGCGTCCACCTGGTGACGCTGCAGACCTTCCGCAACACGCACGCGCGCGGCGTGGCCGACTGGCGCCCCAACTGGCGCCGCGAGCGCCGGCACTCGGGCGGCGGCATCGCCATGGATCACGGCAGCCACACCTTCTACCTGGCGTTCGAGTGGCTCCGCTCGTACCCCACCGCGATCTCGGCCCGCATGTCGACGATGGGCAACTTCGACACCGAGGACGATCTCAGCTGCAGCCTGCGCTTCCCGACCGGCGTCGCCTCGGCTCACCTCAGCTGGCAGGCCGGCGTCCGCAAGGTCATCTACACGATCCACGGCGACCACGGCGCCATCCGCGTCGAGGACGACGCCATCGAGGTGGCGCGCGCCGGCCGCGGCACCAGCATCTCGTCCCCGGAGATGGCCTGGCAGTTCGAGCGGCTGGACGTGCCGTCCGACTGGATGGACTCCAGCCACGTCAACTGGTTCAACTCGCTGTTCGACGACTTCCAGCGCGCCATCGCGCAGGGTCAGTGGGTGGGCAAGGAGGCCGAGGAGTCCTTCCTGTGCATCGAGCTGATCCAGACGGCCTACGCGTCGGCCAAGGACGGCTCGCGCGAGCTGCCGCTCGGCCGTCAGGTCACCGAGACGCTCCCGGAGCAACGGAAGTTGCGCCAGCGCGCGTGACCGCCGATTTCTACTTCGCGGCGGGGATGTACGGCGTCCTCGTCGGGGGCGGATTGCTGTACCTCCTGCGCGCGGCGGTGCGCGGGCGCGCCCGCCACGAGCGGGTCGATCGCGACGGTGGCAGCCTGTTCATGGGCAAGCCGTTCATGGAGTTCGGTTACTGGCTGATCGGCCCCGTGGTGGCGCTGCTGGATCGGCTGGGGGCGACGCCGAACGGCGTGACCATGTTCTCGCTGCTGCCGGCCGTCGGGGCCGGCATCGCGGTGGCGTTCGGCTGGTTCGGCCTGGGCTGCTTGCTGGCCACCACGGCCGCCTTCGCCGACATCGTGGACGGCCTGCTGGCGCGCCGTCAGGGCGTATCGTCCGACGCGGGCGAGGCGCTCGACGCGGCGGTCGACCGCTACTCCGAGTTCTTCTTCATGACGGGCCTGCTGGTCTACTACCGCGGCGTGCTGCCGCTGTTCCTGCTGTCGGCGCTGGTGCTGCTGGGCGGCTACATGGTCAGCTACGCGACGGCCAAGGCCGAGGCGCTGGCGGTCCCGGCCCCGCGCGGCAGCATGCGCCGCTCCGAGCGCGCGGTGTACCTGTTCTTCGGCGCCGGATTCACGCCCCTGTGCGCGTTGCTGGCCGGCCCTTCGCGCCCGCTGGTGGTGCGCCAGGCGCCGATGATCTTCGCGATCACGATGGTGGCCCTGGTGGCCAACGTGTCGGTGGTGCGGCGGTTTCGCGCCATCATCACCTCGATCCGCCGGCGCGAGCACGCCAGCGGGCCGGCGGAGCGGCCGGTCGTTCCGGATGAGCAGGCGGACGAGCGCCCCGGGCCGGCGAGCGGCGCGTCCAGAGCCCGGCTGCTGCAGTAGCGAGGGCGGGGGATCTTCTTTCTTGGGCACCGACGTCCCCGCGCGCCCGGCCGGCCTTCGCCAGTGGGTCCGCCACCACGCGTCGTCGCTGGCGGCCGCCATCGTGGACTTCGGCATCATGGTGGCGTGCGTCGAGGCGCTGCACGCCCGGCCGGTGCCCGCCACCGTCGCTGGAGCCGCCTGCGGCGCGGTCACGAACTTCTTCCTGGGGCGCTACTGGATTTACCAGCAGCGCGAAAGCGCCGCGCGCGGTCAGGCGGTGCGGTATGCCCTGGTGTCGGCCGCCAGCCTGGGCTGGAACGCCGCCGGCGAGCACCTGCTGGCGGACGTTCTGCACGTCCAATATGTGTTGTCTCGTGTTATTACCGCGCTGGTCGTGAGCAACGCCTGGAACTATCCCCTGCAGCGGTTCTTCGTGTTCAGCGAGAGGCGATCGGCCCCGTGACTGGGCCGCGCAACCCGTCACAGCCGAAGGATCAACACCCGCAGCTGCGCACGCCGATCCCGGGGCCGAACAGCCAGGCCCTGCGCGCCCGCGAGGACGCGCACATGGCGCCCGGCCTGCAGGGCTACGCCGTCATGGCCGGCATCGTGGTCGACCAGGCGCGCGGCAGCGCCGTCAGCGACGTGGATGGCAACCAGTTCCTCGACTTCATCGGCGGCATCAACGTGAACGCGCTGGGCCACTCGCACCCGCGCTTCGTGGCCGAGGTGTCACGCCAGGTGGCGGCGGTCTCGGTGGGCTCGTTCACCTCGCCGGCGCGCGTGGAGCTCGTCGAGCGCCTGGCCGCCAAGCCGCCCGCCAAGGGCGTGCACCGCCTGCAGCTGTACTCGGGCGGCGCGGAGGCGGTGGAGAGCGCGCTGCGGCTGGCCAAGTCACACACCGGCAAGTACGAGTTCGTCAGCTTCTGGGGCGGCTTCCACGGCAAGACCATGGGCGCGCTGTCGCTGATGGGATCGACGTTCAAGGACAAGCTGGGGCCGATGGTGCCGGGATCGCACCAGGTGCCTTACGCCGACTGCTACCGTTGCCCCCTGAAGCTGCAGTACCCGAGCTGCGGCCTGGCCTGCGCCGAGCTGGCGCGCCAGTACGCCAAGGTGGCGACCGCCGGCGAGATCGCGGCGTTCATCGTGGAGCCGATGCAGGGCACCGCCGGCAACGTCATCCCGCCGCCCGAGTTCCTGCCCGCCATCAAGTCGGTGGCGAAGGACAGCGGCGCGCTGTTCATCGCCGACGAGATGATCACCGGCCTGGGGCGCACCGGGAAGACCTGGGGCGTCGAGCACTCCGGCGTCGAGCCCGACATCGTCACGCTGGGCAAAGCGTTCGGCGGCGGCTTCCCGCTGTCGGGCGTGCTGACCACCGACGAGATCTCCCAGGCGAAGCCGTGGAGCGTCCCCTCGGGCTCGTCGTCCAGCTACGGCGGCAATCCCCTGGGCGCGGCGGCCGGCGCCGCGGCGCTGCGGATCATCGATGACGAGCAGCTGACCGAGAACGCCCGCGTGGTGGGGGCCGCGATGCTCGCCCAGCTGCGCCCGTTCGTCGATCGCTATCCCTTCGTCGGGTTCGTCGACGGCGCGGGCCTGTTCCTGCGCATCGAGCTGGTGAAGGACAAGCAGACCAAGCAGCCGCTCTCGCGCCCGGTCACGGAGCGAATCTTCCACGAGTGCGTGCGCCGGGGCCTGTTGACGATGGCCTACAGCGCCAGCGTCCGCCTGCAGCCGGCGCTGACCATCGACGAGGCGACCGCAAAGACCGGGCTCGGCATCCTGGCCGAGGTCTTCGATCAGGTGGACGCAGAGGGTTGGTGGAAGGCGTAGCACCGCCGCCAGCCGCCCCGGCGACCGCGCTGGACAAGATGGCGCACGTGCTGGCGGTCTGGTTCGGCTGCGGCCACGTCCCGGTCGCGCCGGGGCTGGCGGGCACGCTGGGCGCGATCCCCTTGTACCTGCTGCTGCGCCCGCTGGGGCCGCCCGCCATCGCGGTGACCGCCGTGGCGCTGACGGTCATCGGCATCTGGGCGGCCGAGCGGGTGGCGCGGCGCCTGGGCGGCAAGGACCCCCAGATCATCTGCATCGACGAGACGGCCGGCGTCTTCGTCACCTGGATCGCCGCCAGACCAACCCTGTTCGGGCTGCTGGCCGGCGTGGTGCTCTTTCGCCTCTTCGACCAGACCAAGCCCTGGCCCGCCCGCCTGGCCGAGCGCCGTCTGCCGGGCGGCCTGGGCATCGTCCTCGATGACGTGGCCGCGGGCCTGTGGGGCGCCGCGATGCTCCTCCTCCTCCGCCGCTTCGGCGTCGGCTGAGCCACATTCCCGGGCGTTCTGGCCCGATGTGATAACTTACCCGGTCCCAATGTCATCCACGACCGGTTACGTTCCCGACCGCGCCGGCTTCGACGAGCTGGCGCGGCGCGGCCGGCTGGCCTTCGTCTACCGGGAGATCGTCGCCGACGGCGACACGCCCGTCTCCGCGTACGCGAAGCTGGGCCGGGGCCCGTACTCGTTCCTGCTGGAGAGCGTCGTGGGCGGGGAGAAGTGGGCGGCCTACAGCTTCATCGGCGTGCGCCCGCGCGCCGTCCTGCGCGCGCGGGGCAACGAGGTCGAGATCCTGCGCCCGAAGCAGGAGGCCGGCGGTGACGGCGCCGACTTTCACGTCGTGGAGCGCGTGAAGACACCGCATCCGGTCGCGTTCATCGACACCTACCTGGCCGATCTGGCGCCCGCCGTGCCGCCGGGGCTGCCGCGCTTCTTCGGCGGCGCCGTGGGCTGGATCGGCTACGACGCCGTCCGCACGTTCGAGAAGCTGCCGGCGACGAAGCCCGACCTGCTGGGGCTGCCGGAGGCCTGCCTGGCCATCACCGACACGGTGCTGATCTTCGACAACCTGCGCGGCACGGTGAAGGTGGTCGCCGCCGCCGAGCTGGCCCCGGACGCCAGGGATGGCGACGGGGACGCCGCCGGGCGGGCCTACGACGACGCCTGCGCCCGCATCGACGACGTGCTGGCGCGCCTGGGCCGGCCCACGCCGCCGCTGCGCACGCTGGATCCCACGCCCGTCAGCCCGCCGGCCCCCAAGCCCACGGTCACGCGCGAGGCCTACGAGGCGGGGGTGCGCCGCATCCAGGAGTACATCCTGGCCGGTGACGCGTTCCAGGTCGTCTACTCACAGCGCTTCGAGGTGCAGCGCGGGGCGGTCGATCCGTTCGACGTCTACCGGGCGCTGCGGGTCACCAACCCGTCGCCCTACATGTTCCACCTGGACTTCCCCGAGGCGATCGTCACCGGCGCCTCGCCCGAGGCGCTGGTCCGCTTCGACCGTGGCGAGATCGAGCTGCGGCCGCTCGCCGGCACGCGCCGGCGCGGCGCCACGCCCGAGGAGGACGCCGCCCTCGAGGCCGAGCTGATCGCCGATCCGAAGGAACGGGCCGAGCACGTCATGCTGATCGACCTCGGCCGCAACGACGTGGGGCGCGTGGCCGCGGTGGGCGCCGTGCAGCTGACCGAGCGCATGGTGATCGAGCGCTACTCGCACGTGATGCACATCGTCTCGAACGTGCGCGGCAAGGCGGCGCCCGGCGTGCGCGCCGCCGACGTGGTGCGCGCGACGTTCCCCGCCGGCACGCTCAGCGGCGCCCCCAAGGTCCGCTCGATGGAGATCATCGAGGAGCTGGAGCCGTCCCGCCGCGGCATCTACGGCGGCGCGGTGGGGTACATCTCGTACACGGGTAACATGGATCTGGCCATCGCCATCCGCACGCTGGTGACGAAGGGCGACACCATCTACGTGCAGGCGGGCGCCGGCGTGGTCGCCGGCAGCGTGCCCGCCGCCGAGTACGAGGAGACCGTGAACAAGGCGCGCGGCGTGCTGTCCGCCGTCGAGATGGCGCGCCGGAGCACGCCGCCCCGCCTGGAAGCTGCAAAGGTCCCGTGACGTCATGCTGCTGGTAATCGACAACTACGACTCGTTCACCTACAACCTGGTCCAGTACCTGGGCGAACTGGGTCAAGAGGTGCGCGTCGTCCGCAACGACGAGATCGCGGTGGGCGACATCGCCGCGATGGCCCCCAGTCACATCGTCATCTCGCCCGGCCCCTGCACGCCGAACGAGGCGGGCATCAGCCTGGCCACCATCGACGCCTACGCCGGAAAGATCCCCATCCTGGGCGTCTGCCTGGGGCACCAGTCGATCGGCCAGGCGTTCGGGGGCAAGGTGATCCGGGCCCGCGAGGTCATGCACGGCAAGACGTCGATGATGACGCACGACAACCGGGGCGTGTTCGCGGGGCTGCCCAACCCGTTCGAGGCCACGCGCTATCACTCGCTGGTGGTCGAGCGGTCCAGCTTGCCCGACTGTCTAGAGATCAGCGCGGAGGTGGCCGGCGAAGGCGCGCGCGGCGAGATCATGGGGCTGCGCCACAAGACGTTGCCCATCGAAGGGGTGCAGTTTCACCCCGAGTCCTTCCTCACGCTGGTGGGCAAGGATCTGCTGCGCAACTTCCTGACCCGGGGAGGTCGTCCATGAGTTCGACCGTGACGATGACGGCCCCGGTCGCCACGGCATCGCCGTTCGGCATCAAGGACGCCCTGTGTCGCCTTGGTGATCGCAAGGATCTGTCCGCGGACGAGATGTCGGCGGTGATGGGCGACATCATGGACGGCCAGGCCACGCCGGCCCAGATCGGCGGCCTGCTCACGGCGCTGCGGCTGAAGGGCGAGACGGTCGACGAGATCGTCGGCGCGGCGCGGGCCATGCGGGCGCGGATGCTGCGCCTGCCGACGGGGACGTCCATCGGCGGCGCGGTCGACACCTGCGGCACCGGCGGCGACGGGTCGGGCTCGGTCAACGTTTCGACCCTGGCGGCGTTCATGGTGGCCGCGGCGGGCGTTCCGGTGGCGAAGCACGGCAACCGCGCGCTGTCTTCGAAGTCGGGCTCGCACGACGTCATCGAGGCGCTGGGGGTGAACCCGGCCCCCGAACCGGCGCTGGCGGCGCGCTGCCTGGCCGAGGCGCGGCTGGCTTTTCTGTTCGCGCCGCTGTACCACGCCGCCACCAAGGCGGTGGGGGGCCCGCGGCGCGAACTGGGCTTCCGGACGATCTTCAACGTGCTGGGACCGTTGACGAACCCGGCCGGTGCGCCGTTCGCCGTGAACGGCGTGTTCGCGCGCGAGCGCTGCGAGGCGCTGGCGCACGCGCACCAGCGACTAGGAACGCAGCGCGCGTGGGTGGTGCACGGCGCCGGCAACCTGGACGAGATCGCGCCCCGCGGCGCCACGTTCGTCGCCGAACTGCGCGACGGCGGGGTCAAGACCTTCGAGATCACGCCCGCCAGCTTCGGGCTGACGGAGTCCGATCCCGCTGGCCTGCGCGGCGGCGATCCCCACACGAACGCGCGCATCCTGACCGAGGCCCTGCGCGGAGCGCGGGGCCCCGTGCGCGACGTGGCGGTCATGACCGCCGCGGCGGCGCTGTTCGTCGCGGGCGCCGCCGCCGACCTGCCCGCAGGCGCGCGCCAGGCAGCCGCCACCCTGGACGACGGCACCGCCTTCGGCGTTCTCGAGCGCCTGCGCGCCCTGGCCCCCCACCAACCCGTGAGCCCCACGTCATGATCATGGACGACATCCTGGCGCGCACGCGCGCCGATCTCCCCGAGCGCAAGCGTCTGCGATCGCTGGCCGAGCTGGAGCGGCTGGCGGGCGATCAGCCCCCCACGCGCAGCCTGCGGCAGGCTCTGCGCATGCCGGGGCGGGTGACCGCCATCGCCGAGTTCAAGCGACGCTCGCCTTCGCTCGGCTGGATCCGCGAAGGGGCCGAGGTGTCCGACATCGTTCGCGGGTACGCGGCGGCAGGCGCGGCGGCGCTGTCGGTGCTGACGGACGAGCCGTTCTTCGGAGGCACGCTGGTGGATCTGGGACGCGCCCGCGCCACGGTGGACAGGCCCATCCTGCGCAAGGACTTCATCGTCGACGAGTACCAGATCGTCGAGGCCAGGGCGGCCGGCGCCGACGCCATCCTGCTGATCGTGGCCGCCCTGGACGACGCCACCCTGCGCGGGTTGTACGCGGCCTGCGGGCGCTGGGGGCTGGAGGCGCTGGTCGAGACGCACGACGCGGACGAGGTGGCGCGCGCGGTGGCGCTGGGGGCCGGGGTCATCGGCGTCAACCACCGCGACCTGCAGACGTTCACCCTGGATCGCGAGCTGGCCATCCGCCTGCGCCCGCAGATGCCGCGCGAGACCGTGGTGGTCGCCGAGTCGGGCATCCGCGACGCCGGCGACCTGACACGCATGGGCCAGGCCGGCATCGACGCCGTGCTGGTGGGCGAGACGCTGATGCGCGCGCCGGATCCCGGCGCGAAGCTGAGCGAGCTGCTGGCGTAGCCCCGTGGTCGACCGGGACGGGACCTCGACGCCGCCTTTCCTGGTGAAGATCTGCGGCGTCACCACGCCGGAGGACGCCGCCTTCGCGAGCGACGCCGGCGCCGGCGCCATCGGGGTGAACTTCTGGCCTGGCTCGAAGCGGTTCGTCGGGGCGCGGGCCGCCGAGGTGCTGGGCGCCATCGCCCCCGGCGTCCTGAAGATCGGGGTGTTCGTGAACGCGCCCGCCCCGGAGGTGCTGGCGGCGGCCGATCGGCTGGGGCTGGACCTGGTGCAACTGCACGGCGACGAGCAGGCCGCCGACTTCGCGTCGGTCCCCGGTGCGCGCCTGGTGCGGGCCGTCCGCGTCAGCGATCGCGCGTCGTTCGACGGCGCGGGCCCGTGGCACGCCTCCTGGTTCCTGTACGACGCGCTCGTCACCGGCTACGGCGGGGGCGGGGTGGTGGCCCCCTGGGGCCTGGTCGACGCGCACGCGCGCCGGCCCTTCCTGCTGGCCGGCGGTCTGACGCCCGAGAACGTCGCGGCCGCCGTGCGCGCCACGCGGCCCGACGGCGTCGACGTGGCCAGCGGTGTCGAGCACGCGCCCGGGCGCAAAGATCCGGCGCGCGTCGCGGCGTTCATCCGCGCCGCCCGTGAGGCCGCGGCGACGTTGTCGATGCAATCGCGTCGGATATAGTTCCACCCCCATGTCGGTCACGCCCACGAACACCGTCGGTCGCTTCGGACAATTCGGCGGCCGCTACGTCTCCGAGACGTTGCTGCCCTCGCTGGACGAGCTGACCGCAGCCTGGGAAGACGCGCAGAAGGACCCCCAGTTCGGCGCCGAGCTGGATCGCCTGCTGCGCGACTACGTGGGGCGCCCCACGCCGCTCGGCTATGCGGCCCGCCTGTCGGCCGAGCTGGGCCGCGGCGCGCGGGTCTACATGAAGCGCGAGGACCTGTGCCACACGGGCGCGCACAAGATCAACAACTCGATCGGCCAGGTGCTGCTGGCCCGGCGCATGGGCAAGTCGCGCATCATCGCCGAGACCGGCGCCGGCCAGCACGGGGTCGCGACGGCCACGGCCTGCGCGCTGTTCGGCATCGCCTGCGAGATCTACATGGGCGCCGTCGACGTCGAGCGCCAGGCGCTGAACGTCTTCCGCATGAAGCTGCTGGGCGCGAAGGTTCATCCGGTCAGCGCCGGCACCGCGACCTTGAAGGACGCCATGAACGAGGCCCTGCGCGACTGGGTCACCAACGTGCGCAGCACCCACTACGTGATCGGCTCGGTGGCCGGCCCGCACCCGTACCCCAGCCTGGTGCGCGAGCTGCAGGCGGTGATCGGGCGCGAGGCGCGCGCGCAGATGCTGCAGGTCGAGGGGCGCCTGCCCGACGCCTGTGTGGCCTGCGTGGGCGGCGGATCGAACGCCATGGGGCTATTTCACGCCTTCGTGGGTGACCCTGGCGTGAAGCTGTTCGGCGTCGAGGCGGCAGGGGAGGGGCTGGACACCAAGCAGCACGCCGCCACGCTGACCCTGGGCCGGGTCGGCGTGCTGCACGGCGCCCGCTCGTACCTGCTGTGCGACGAGGAGGGGCAGATCCTGCCCGCGCACTCGATCTCGGCGGGCCTCGACTATCCGGGCGTCGGACCCGAGCACAGCGCCATGAAGGACAGCGGGCGCGCGCAGTACTTCGCCGTCACCGATCGTGACGCGCTGGAGGGCTTCAAGCTGCTGGCGCGCAGCGAAGGGATCTTGCCGGCGCTGGAGAGCTCTCACGCCATCGCCGGCCTGCACCGCGTGGTGGCTGAGCTGCCCGAGAAGTCTCTGGTCATCGTCAGCGTCTCGGGCCGCGGCGACAAGGACATGGGCACCATCGCCCGGGAGCTGGGAGTGGCGCTGTGAACCGTCTGGAGAAGATCTTCGCCCGCTGCCGCGCCGAGAACCGCAAGGCGCTGGTGGTGTACCTGACGGCCGTCGATCCCGACTTCGAGACCAGCCTCCGCCTGATCCTGGCGGCGGCCGCCGCGGGCGCCGACGTCATCGAGGTGGGCGTCCCGTGGAGCGATCCCTCCGCCGATGGCGCGGCCATCCAGGCGGCCATGCAGCGCGCGCTGGCCGCGGGTGGCGGCCTGGGACGCGCGATGGCGCTGTGCCGCGCCGTCCGCGCGGAGAACGCCGACGTCGGCCTGGTGCTGTTCGGCTACGCCAATCCGATCGTCATCACCGGCCCCGAGACCTTCGCGCGCCAGGCCCACGAGGCGGGCGTCGACGCCGTGCTGTGCGTCGACTGGCCGCCGGACGAGGCGCCCGAGTTGCTGGCGGCGCTGGCCAAGAACGACGTGGGCTTCATCCCGCTGCTGGCCCCCACCTCGACGCCGTCGCGCGCCATGCTGGCCGGTCAGACGGCGAAGGGGTTCATCTATTACGTGTCGATGACGGGCATCACCGGGGTCAAGCTGGCCGATCTGGAAAGCCCGCGGCAGCAGATCGCCGCCATCCGCGCCGCCACCGGCGACCGGCAGCCCATCGTGGTCGGGTTCGGTATCACCAACGCGACCGATGCCCGCGCCATCGGCGCCTTCGCCGACGGCGTGGTGGTGGGCAGCGCGGCGGTGCGGATCATCGAGAAGGCCGTGGCCGAGAAGGCCGATCCCACGCCGGCGCTGGCGACGTTCGTGAAGGGCCTGGCCGAGGCCCTTCACCGACTCTAGCGCTACAGCTTCAGGCGCGCGTCGGCGTGCACGGGCTTTTCACCCACGACCAGGCGCTCCGTCCTGGTGACGCCGGCGCCTTTGCCGTCGACAGGCTCATGCCAGTACTCGATGGTGTACTCGCCGGGTGGGACGGCCGGCAGGCTGAAGCGCCCGTGTTCGTCGGTGACCGCGAACATCGAGGCGGGCTCGCCCAGCACGTACACCCAGGCGTTCATCCACGTGTGGCCTGCGTCGCACTGCAGGCGAACCGGGCCGGGACGCGTCAGCTTCGTCGGCAGTCGCTGGCCCTTGATCGGCATCGCCACGTTGAACACGGTCACGCCCGCCAGGTTCGCGTGCACGTTGTGCAGGACACGGTCGCTGTTCACCAGCGTCAGCTCGCTGCCGACGGTGACCGCCTGGACGTGCGGCTTGTACATGCAGCCGACCTGATCGACGACGGCCTTGCCGGGCACGGGCGGGGTGACCGGCGAAGAAGGGGGAGGGGCCTTCACCGCGTGCAGCGACACCACCACGTTGCGCAGGCCGCCGTCGGGCCCTGCGCTGGCCGCTTCGCTGGCCTGTTCGGCGCCGCAGACGGTGGCGTCCTTGGCCACCTTGACGGCCGCCAACTTGGGGCAGGGGCCCTCCACGCGCACGGTGCCGTCCACCGTCGCCGCGGCGCGCGCCACGCCCGGCGTCGCCAGCGCCAGAAAGCCGCCCACACCCAGCAAACAAACGATCAGGAAGCTGCGATCGATCTTCATCGTCCTTCTCTCGTATCTGTGCTTTCGTTGGTTGCCTGTCACTCAGGCGGGCCGCCCCGGCGTCCCGACGGCCCCGACCCGGGTGCGAATCTCCTTCACCACCCCCGGCCCCAGGATGGCCGCCATGCGGGCGAGCAACTCGACCCGCAGCAACACGATCTCGTGCGCCAGCGCCGAGCTGCCGGTGCGCACGAACAGCGTCCCTTCGCGGAACGAATCGGGCGTGGTGCGGCTGGCGAACACCTCGCCAGCGGCGCGCGCATACGCGTCGAAGACCCGGTATTCGAGCGCCCGGCCCGTGCCCCCCAACCGGCTCAGCAACCCCGAGATCAGATCGCCCGCCGTCTCGGGCTCTTCCTGGACCCGACGTGGGCGGCGCGGCTTCATCACCCGACCAACATATCGCAGCCCGGCGCTATGATGCGGCGATGTCCATCGAAAACATCTCCACCCCCGACGCCCCCCGCGCCATCGGCCCCTACAGCCAGGCCATCAAGGTGACCGGCCCGGCGAAGATGGTCTTCTGCTCGGGCCAGATCCCCCTCGACGCCAAGTCGGGCGAGTTCGTCGGCGCCGGCGACGTCCGCATCCAGACGGCGACCGTGATGAAGAACCTGAACGCCGTCCTGACCGCCGCCGGCGCATCCTTCGCCGACGTCGTCAAGACGACCATCTTCCTCACCGACCTGTCCGACTTCGCCGCCGTCAACGAAATCTACGGCCGCCACTTCCCAACCCGCCCCCCAGCCCGCGCCACCGTCCAGGTAGCCGCTCTTCCCAAAGGCGCCCTGGTCGAAATCGAAGCGATCGCGGTCATCGAAGCCTGAGCCCATTCCGCTCCGGCGCAGGCCGCCCGTCCGCTGCGACATCAGAGCGCGCGACCGCGCGCGAGTCGAAACGCGTTGACGAAGCTCGGCCTGCCGCGCCGGGATGGGTACCTGACAGGGGGCTCGGACGGGGGACGCAGTGGTCTTTTCCTGGCGCCCCCGCGCCTGCGCTCTGCAGTCCCCCTGGGGGCTTTACGCCTTGCTTACCGCGCCCGTACGCAGGCAGCGCGAGCAGACGCGAACGTGCGTCGAGGTCCCGCCGACCTTCACGTGAACGCGGCGCAGGTTGGGACGCTGAATGCTCTTGGTCTTGATGTTCGAGTGGCTGACGTTGTTGGCGACCCGCCGCTGCTTGCCGCAAACTGAACACATAGCTGGCATGACTTCCTCCGGAAAAGGGGCCCAGCTCTAGCATCCCGCGATGAGTTTTGCAAGCTATCCCGCGCTCTTGCGCTCGAAGGACCCTGCAAACGCCGGCCTGCTGCCTGCCCTGATCCTGGCGCTGGCCGCTGCGGCTTGCGCGCGCGGCGGTGATAAGGCGGCCGCCGACGGCGGAACCGGGGTCGTCGAGGGGACGGTTCTCGACCCCGCTGGCCGGCCGCTCGCCGACGTCCCGGTCGAGCTGGGCGCCCAGCCCGCTGACGGTCGCGTCCCCACCGCGACGACGCGCACCACCCAGAGCGGCACGTTCCACATGGACCGGATCCCCGCCGGCCGCTATCTGGTGCGCGCCCGGCCCCGCACGTTCGCCATCGCAACGGCCGCGGTGGCCGCCCAGGCGGGGACGACGTCGCGCACGACGCTGCGCCTGCAGGCGCTGGTCGCGCTGGACGGCCGTATCCAGGACGGTCACGGGACGGCCGTGCCGATGGCTCACGTGCTGGCGTTCGCGGTGGCCGAAGCGTCCGCGCCCACGTTTCACGAGGCGCGCGCCGACGCCGCCGGCCACTTCTCGCTGCGGGACCTGACGGCCGGCACGTATCGACTGCTGATCGACGCCCCCGGCCTGGGCACCGCCTCGGCCGGTCCGGTGGTCGCGCCCGATCCCGATGTCGTCATCATCCTGCCCGGCGAGAGCCGATCCGTCACCGGCCTGGTGACGCACCAGGGCCGGCCCGTGCCGCGCGTGCGCGTGCACCTGGGAGGCGATGCCGTGTTCGAACCGCGCGTGACGGAGACCGACGGCGCCGGGCGATTCGCGTTCCCCGGTCTGGGCCCGGGCACGTACGGCCTGCGTGCCGAGTCGGGCGAGCTGGTGTCGCCCGTGGTGTCCGACGTGGCCGTGGGCGCCGCGTCCCAGCTTCGACAGGTCGATCTGGCGCTGGCGCCCGCGCGCAGCATCCAGGGTCGCGTCGTCGACGATCGCGGCGCCGCGCTGTCAGACGCGACGGTGCGGATCGATTTGATCCCCGCCACCGGACTGTGGCCGCCGCTGGAGACGGACGGGGCGGGGGCCTGGACGTCGCCACCGCTCCCGCCCGGGAAGTACCTGCTGCGCGCCCGCCGCGCGGGCTTCACCGCGCGGCGGACGTCCATCGTCGAGATCACGTCCGACATGCCCCCGGGCGGTCCCCCGGATGCGACCACGCTGGTGCTGCTGCGGACGGGACAGATCAGCGGCCGGGTCGTGACCGACGACGGCGCGCCCGTCGCGGGCGCTCGCGTGCACGATCGCTCCGCGGTGGTCGAGGAACTGGGCGTGCTGGCGTCCGCCCTGCCGCCCGCCGCCACCGCCGCCGCGCTGCCCTCCGGGGCGCGCGCCACCGGAGGGGGCCGCTCCGGGACACGACAGGCAACGACGGGCGCGGACGGACGCTTCGTCCTGGCCGACGTGCCGCCAGGACGCCTTCGCCTGGAGATCCTGCAGCCGTCTATGGTGCCTTTTCGGGGCAAACCGCTCGTGCTACCGCCCGAGGGGAACCTGGACCTGGGCGCGCTCACGCTGTCGCGCGCGGCGCTGGTGGCGGGACGGGTCACCGACGCCGATGGAACCCCGCTGGGCGGCGCCCGCGTGAGGGTACGCGCGGGCGATGGCGCCGGCGCCGCCCTGTACGCCATCACGGGCGGCGAAGGCGACTTCGCGCTGCCGCTCCCCCCTGGCGATCACACGCTGCTCGCCTCGCATGAAGGTCGGCCCGACGTGACCGCCCTGGTGCACGTGGTCCCCGGTGGCACGCCCGAGCCCGTCACGCTGCGATTCGCGCGCCCCGGCACGCGCGTGGTGACCGGCGTGGTCAAGGACAGCGACGGCCGCCCCCTGGCCGCCGCGCGCGTCGTGGCGCTGCAACGATCATCGGCTGAGGGCGCGAGCGCGCCGGCCGACGCCACGACCCTGGCCACCGCGACCACGGATCCGGGAGGACGCTTCAGGTTGACTGGCCTTCCCGACGCGCCGTTGCGGCTGGAGGTGGAACATCCGCGCTACGCGCCCCACCACGCCTCTGTCGCCGAGGCCCGCCCGGGCGCGGGGACGCCGCCCGAGGTGACCATCCGCGTGCCGGTTCCAGGCGGCATCACCGGCGAGGTCCACGAGCGCATCACCGGCGGCCCCGTGCCGGGTTTCCAGGTGGAAGCGCAGGGCCCGGACGGCGCCATCGTCCATTTTCCGCAGCCCGGGAAGCGCCTCGGCCGTCGCAATGGGCCGTTTCGCTTCGCGCTGGGTCCGCTGGCGCCGGGGGCGTGGCGGCTGCACGTTCGCGCCGCCGGCTACCAGCCCGTCGAGCGCCAGCTCACCGTGCCCGGGGCCGGTATGCCCGGCGAGCCCTCGGTGCGCGATCTGCGCCTCGAGCTCGCCCGCGCCCCGTGATTAGCGGCGGCGCCGCGCCGCGATCAACGCGCCCAGCCCCAGCGCCCCACCGAGGATGGCGAACCAGCGCACGACGCGCCCGCCACGCGTCGTCGCCGGGGTGGGATCCGCGGCGGCCACCGCGCAGCCCCCCGAGGACGAGCCGATGCCGCCGCAGGACATGGGATTGGTCCCCACCATGTAGATCGCGCACAGGCCGCCGCGATCGTCGTCGGAAAGCGTCCGCTTCGAGACGTCGCCCGCCTCGGAGGACGGGAACATCGTCGCCTCCATCTCGGCGGGCGTCGCGTCGTTGCAGTTGGGCACCGGATTGCCCAGGTTGTCGACCTCGCCCGCGGCAGCCCCCGGCGCCAGCTCGCACGTGTGATCCAGGCCGATGAAGTGGCCCATCTCGTGCGTCAGCGCGTTCTGCAGATCGTGGTAGCCGCCATTGGTGGTGGTCACGTCCAGATCGGCCCACATGAAGGCGGAGGCGGTCGAGGCGTCGGCGTTCACCTCGACGTCGGCCTCGACGATCTCGCCGCAGGCGCGCGACCAGACCGTGGTCAGCGCCAGTTCGCCCGGCTGATGACAGACGGTGGTGCCGTCCTTCATCTTCGTGCAGATGTCGGTCCACACGCCGTCGCGCAGCGCGATGGTGTTGACGTTGTCGTGGTCGGCGGCGGGCGGGAGTGCTTCGACCGGCTGCAGGGTCACCGACAGGTCCAGGAAGCTGCAAGTCCCGTTCGCCGGATCTTCCTTGCTCCACGCGGCGACGGCGGCCGTCATGGCGGCGCCGATCTGATCGACCGGCATGGTGGGGATCCCGTGCGTGTACCCCAGGATCGCGATCGAGGAGCGGCCCCAGGCGTACGGCGCGCCCAGCCCGCCGCCGAGCGGCGCCGCCGCCCGGTAGCGTACATAGGCGGACGCGGGGGGCGCGTAGGCCAGCACCAGGCTCGCCATCGACATCGATAGCACCACACCGGCACGAAGAGGCGCCCGGCGATCTCGCGACGCGCGCATCATGGGGTGGCGACTCCCATCAGGGACTTCACCTCGGCGCGCATCTCATCCAGGCCACGGTCGCGCGTGCTGTCGGCAGCCGGCGTCACGCCGCCCGTCGACGACGAGTTGCCCACCGTCCCGGTGGACTGCTTCAGATTCGTCGGGCTCACGCTGGGCGCCGTCGCGCCGGAGTGGTCGGCGCGAGGCTTCACCAGGGTGGCCTCGCGCATGGTCGGCCGCGACACCATCCACTTCCCGGAGGTGGACTCCTGGCGCATGGGCCGCTTGCCCTGGCCCAGCCCCAGCACCCGGGCGTTGTTGGCGGTGCCCCGCAGGAACACCAGGGCGCGCTCGCCTGGCGAGAAGGTCGACAACCCCGTCACGGTCATCGTCAGATCTCCCACCGTCCCGCCCGGCTGAACGATGCGCAGGTGATCCTCCGCGCCGGCGACCGGCGCGCCCTTCCAGCGCTCGACAACCTTCAGCTCGACCGTGGTGAAGATGCGCTCGTGCTTGGCGTCCCAGTCCGCGCTGGTCGACACCACGTCGACCACCGCGATGTGATCCGCCTGCTTGACCAGCGCCGGCAGGTCCATGGCCACCACGATCGACGCGGCGGCGGGACGGGATGAAAGCAGGGCGGGCAGCGCCAGCAAAGCGCCAATCACCACCACCAGTGATCTGATCCGAGGGGAGCTCATCGGGCGACCATTATACCCTCGAATGTCACCTGACTCGACGGTGGTGTGACATCGCGACCTCGCGCCGGTGCCGGGTGAGGCCTGCGACCCTCACGCCGCGGGGCTGGCGGCCCTCAGGCGGCCGGGGCGGGCGGCGACTGGGCCGACGCGCCGGTGGCCGACTGGCCCGGCCCGCGCGTCACGCCGGGCGCCGTGGTGCGGACCACGAAACCTCCCGTCGCCGGCCCCGCGATGCCCGGCCCCGCCTGCGCCTTCTCGCGCGCCAGCTCCATGAAGCGAACTTGACTGCGCACCGGGGGCATCCGTTCTTCCGCGGTCAGGCGGTGGTAGCTGCCGTCCGGGCCCAGCCGCCGCGCCTTCACGTTGTCCGCCAGCGAGATGCCCAGGATCTCCCTGATCAGCCGCTCGCGCAGCACGGGATCCTCGATGGGGAACATCACCTCGACCCGGCGCAGGAAGTTGCGCGGCATCCAGTCGGCGGACGACAGGTAGACCTCGTCCTTCCCGCCGTTCCCGAAGTGGAAGACGCGCGCGTGTTCCAGAAAGCGATCGACGATGCTGATGACACGGATGTTGTCGCTGGTACCGGGAACGCCCGGACGCAGGCAGCAGATGCCGCGCACGATCAGGTCGATGGACACGCCCGCCTGCGAGGCGCGGTAGAGCGCCTTGATCACGGCCGCGTCGACCAGCGAGTTCATCTTGGCGACGATGCGCCCGCGGGCGCCGAAGCTGGTCTCGCGCTCGATCAGGCCCAGGATCTTGTCGTGCAGCCCCACCGGCGCCACGTCGAAGCGCTTCCAGGACGGCGGCGACGAGTAGCCGGTCAGCAGGTTGAACAGCGCCCCCGCGTCGTCCGCGAACGCGTCGCGCGCCGTGAAGTAAGACACATCGGCGTAGATGCGGGCGGTGTTCGGGTTGTAATTGCCGGTCGAGAGGTGGACGTAGCGCTTGATGTGACCACCCTCGCGCCGGACCACCAGCGCGACCTTGCAGTGGGTCTTCAGGCCCAGCAGGCCGTAGACGACGTGCACGCCGGCGTCCTCCAGCGTACGGGCCCACTGGATGTTGGGCGCCTCGTCGAAGCGCGCCTTCAGCTCGACCACCGCCGTCACCTGCTTGCCGTTCTCGGCGGCGCGGATCAGCGCGCGGACGATGGGGGAATCGGCGCTGGTCCGGTACAGCGTCTGCTTGATGGCCAGCACGTTCGGATCGTCGGCCGCCTCGGACACGAACTCGACGACGTCCTCGAACGATTCGTAGGGGTGCTGCAGCAGGATGTCCTTGTTGGCGATCACCTGGAAGATGTCGTCGTACTCCTGCAGCGGCGGCACGATCTGCGGCGAGAACGGCTCGTCTTTCCATTCGCGTAGATCTTCGCGCGACGCGATGGGCGCCAGGTCCGCCAGGTGCAGGGGGCCGTCGACCAGGTAGACGTCGTCAGGCTCGAGGCGCAGGGCCGTGCGCAGGAAAGTCACCACGTCGGAGGGGGTCTCGTGCGCGATCTCCAGGCGAACGGCGTTGCCACGCTCGCGGCGCCGCAGCTCCTTCTGGATCGTCTTCAACAGATCGTCGGCCTCGTCCTCGTCGATGCTGAGGTCGAAGTTCCGGGTGACGCGGAAGGCGTTGCAGCCCACCACCCGAAAACCCGGGAACAGATCGCCCACGTGCATCGCGATCGCGTCCTCCAGCAGGATGAACGAGACGGTCGAGCGGGGAGGGTGCGCCTCGCCCGATTCCGCCTGGGGCAGGGGCTCCTCCGGGGCGCGCGGCAGCTCGAACAGCCGGGGCAGCACCGCCGGGACCTGAACCACGGCGACCATGTTCTGCTTCGGGCCGACCTTGCCCTTCTCGCGTTGCAACGAGATGGCCAGGTTCAGGCTGCGGTTGCGCAGGGTGGGGAAGGGGTGTCCCGGATCGACCGCCAGCGGCGTCAGCACCGGCCACACCTCGCGCGAGAACGTGGCCAGGATGAGGGCGCGTTGCTCCAGCGACAGGCTGCCTGGGCGCAGCAACCGCACGCCGGCGGTGTCTGACAACCGGGGACCGACCTCCTCCCGCCAGACCCGGTATTGCTCGGCGACCATGGCATGGGTGCGCTGGCTGATGGCGGCCAGCTGCTCGGCGGCCGTCAGCCCGTCCGGCGGCGTCTCCGAAACGTTCCCGGACAGTTGTTGCTTCAGGCCGGCGACGCGAACCATGAAGAATTCGTCCAGGTTCGAGGCGACGATCGCCAGGAACTTCAGCCGCTCGACCAGCGGCACCGACGGGTCCCGCGCCTCTTCGAGGACGCGCCCGTTGAACTCCAGCCAGGATAGCTCTCGATTGAGGAAGAGCCGCGCGCTCTCGCGGTCATGCGGGACGACGCGGACCGGGGCGGGAACCTTGCGCGAGCGACGAGCCATGCCCGGCAAGCCTACAGTCTCGGCCTGGGCGCCGCGACAATTCCCGACGGCAGCCCGGCGGGTTCACGCGTTTGTAACACGTCTGTCACATTTGCCAGGCGCGGCCGGGGGCCGGGCGGCGTGGTGGAAACGAGGGCGGGACCGGTTCGGGAACTCCGGCTCTAGTGCGCCTCGAACTGGAAGCCAGCACGGCGCTCGGGGCCTTCGAAACCCAGCCGCACGCCGCGGCGATCGCGACGGTGTCCATGAGCGCGCAGCCGGGCCCCCCGCAGGATCTCCTCCACCAGATCGTCGAACGACATCCCGGCGGCATGAGCGATCTTCGGCAGGAGGCTGGTGGGGGCCATGGCGGGCAGCGTGTTCACCTCCAGCACGACCTCGTTGCCGCGATCGCTGACGATCAGATCGACCCGCGACGCACCCTCGCAGCCCAGCGCCTCGTGCGCCATGACGGCCATGCGCAGCGCCGAGCGGTAACGCTCGGGCGATAGGCGCGCGGGCAGGTGGTAGTCCGAACGTCCCGCGCTGTGCTTGCTGCGAAAGTCGTAGAAGGGCTGGCGCGAGACGATCTCGACAGCGCCCAGCGCCTGGCCGTCCAGCACCCCCACCGAGATCTCCTTGCCTTCGATGAAGCGCTCCACCAGCACCTGATCGTCGAAGCGCAGCGCCTCCTCGACAGCCGCCTCCAGCTCCAGCTCGTCGCGGGCCAGGCTGACGCCCAGCGAAGAACCCTCGCCGGCCGGCTTGACGATGACGGGGAACCCGAACGAGCCGTGCTCGGCCACGATGGCGGAGGGAGCGTGCCCGCTGGCTTCGCCGCCCGCTCGGTCGGCGGTCCCGTCGAACACGTAGCCGGGCGCGGTGGGCAGGTTGTGCAGGCGGAACAGCTCCTTCGCCTTGGCCTTGTTCATGGCCAGGCCGGAGGCCAGCACCCCCGACCCCGTATAAGGAATGCCCAGCAGCTCGAGCAGCCCCTGGATGCAACCGTCCTCGCCGTAGCGTCCGGAAAGGGCGAGAAAAGCCACGTCGATCTGCTTCTGCCGCAGGATCAAATCGACGTCGCGATCCACGAAGATCGACGTCGCGTCATACCCGCGATCGGTGAGCGCGCGCAGGATCGCCTCTCCTGATCGTTGCGAGATCTCGCGTTCGGCCGACAGTCCCCCGAGGAGCACACCGATCTTCGAGTTCCGGTTGATCACATCATCACGGGTAATCCTCTCCGATCACGCCGTCAAAATTTTGTGGTAAAGACGGCGGCCATGACTTTCCTAGAGGCAGCGCTCGACATCCTCAAGCGCGAGGGACGGCCTCTCCATTTCAAAGAGCTGACCGAACGGGCGATGACGAAGAAGCTTTTGACCTTCGTCGGACGGACCCCCGAGGTCACCATGCAGACGCAGCTCACCACCGCGGTGAAGAAGGCGCCTGGAAACCCGTTCGTGCGCGTGAAGCCGGGTGTATTCGGCCTGCTTCGCTATCCCGAGCTGACGGCGGAGGAGAAAGCGGCCGCCGCCGCGGAGGAGAAGCCCGTCGCCGGCACCGCCCGACCCGCGAAGAAGGAGCGTGACGACGCCGCGGAGGGCGAGGGGCAGGACCGCTCCGGCCGTCGCCGCCGCCGCCGTGGGGGGCGCTCGCGGAGCGGCAAGGCCGAGGAGGCCGCGTCCCCCGAGACGAAGGAGCTGGCGACCGAGGACACCGGGGCGGATGATGCCATCGAGGAGCCGAACGCTGGCGGGCTGTCGGCCGCGGCGCGCGCGGCGGCCCTGGCCGAGACCGGCGTCCTGGAAGGCGACGACGAGAGCGACGAAGGGGAGGCCGAGGACGAGCACGACGCGCTGTCGGCCGACGACGAGTCGGCGCCCGTCGAGTCGTCGTCCGAAGGCGGCGATCTGGGGCACGGCGCTCCGAGCGAAGGCCCGAGCGAGGGCGACGGCGAGGGGGAAGGCGACGACGACGACGCCGAAGGCGAAGGTGGCGAGGGCGGCGAGGAGACGGTGGCTTCCGGCGCGCCTGCCGAAGGGGGCGACGAGGGGGGCCGCCGGCGACGGCGCCGCCGCAGGCGCCGCCGCGGGGGCGAAGAGGAGGGCGCCCGCCTGAACGATGCGACCGGCGCGGCCGGCGATCGGCAGCCGGGCGCCAGCGACCGCGCGTCGTTCGGCGATCCGCAGAATGGTCAGGCCAGCGAGGGAGGCGAATCCGCCGCCCCCGCCGGCGGGGAAGCGGGCGGTCAGGCCGCCTCCGGTGGCCCCGGCGAGGGAGCCACGGGAGAAGGCCAGCCCTCACGCAAGATCATGACGCCGGTGGACGCGGCGATCGAGATCCTGCGCGGCCAGCCACCCGGCCGCGGCGTGCATGTGCGGCAGCTGGCCGACAGCGCGATCCGGCGCCGGCTGATTCATGGCGAGCCGAACGAGGCCTGGCGCGTGATTCGCACGGCGCTGGCCAGCGAGCCGAAGGACCGCCTGCGCAACGGGCTTCGCCCGCGGGTGCGGGCCGCCGGCAGCGGTCTGTACGCCCTGGCCCGCCGCACGCCCGACACCGACCTGGAGAAGGCCGAGCAGGTGTTCGGCGACGCCCGCCGCGCCTTGCGCGAGCGCACCATGGCCGCCATCGAGCGGCGCCTGGCCGATCTGGCGCCGGGCGCCTTCGAGGCGGTGGCGCGTGTGCTGTTGCAGCGCGAGGGGTTCGGCCCCACGACGTTCGTCAAGCGGGTCGAGGGGACGATCTATGTCGAGGCGCTGCGCGGCCGCGGGTCGCGGCCGTCCAAATGCCTGATCGCGCTGCGCCCCGGCGGCAGCGTGGCCGGGCGTCGGGCCATCGGCGAGCTGCGGGCCGGCATCCGCGCCCGCAACCACGACGAGGGCGTGCTGATGCTCGCCGGCCGTCTGGGTGACGACGCGATCGCAGAGTGGAAGCAGGCGGGCCCGCCGCTGGAGATCGCCGACGGCTCGGCGATGGCCGAGACCTGCGTCCGCAACGGCGTCGGTGTCGTCAGCGCCAGCGTCAGCGTCGACTTCGTGGACGCCGACTTCTTCGCCGAGCTGACCGAAGGGTAAAGGGCAGGGGAACCCGACCCCGCCCGCGACGCGACCAGCTCATAACGCCTCTCCCGTTTGCGGGAGAGGCCGGCCCGGCGACCCCGGGTGGGGGCCGCGCCGGCGCTTCCGTTGCCCTCGTCGCGCTTGAACGGTTCGTTTATGGTCGTGGCCTGATGTCTGCGCAATCAAAGGCGGTCTGGCGGTGGCTGGGACGGGTGAGCTTCGCCGAGACGGTCGCGCTGCAAGAGCAACTTCGTCGCGACGTGATCGCCGGCGGCCCCGAGACGCTGCTGCTGCTCGAGCACGACGCCGTCATCACGCTGGGCCGCAGCGCCGTCGCCGCGAACGTGCTCGTCGACGACGGGGAGCTCGGGCGCCGCGGGGTCGCGCTTCACCGCGCCTCGCGCGGGGGCGACGTCACCTACCACGGCCCCGGCCAGCTGGTCGGCTATCCCATCGTGCGCCTGCGGATGGGGGTGCGGGCGCATGTCGAGGCGATGGCGCTGGCGATCGCGGACGTGCTGCGCTCGCTGGGCATCGAGGCGGCGTATCGCCCGTCCGCCCCCGGCCTGTGGGTGGGCGACGCGAAGATCTGTGCGTTCGGCATCAACGTGCACCGGCGGGTGACCATGCACGGCTTCGCGCTGAACCTGGCGACCGATCTGGATGCGTTCCAGCTGATCGTGCCTTGCGGGATCTCGGGCTGCGCCGTCACCTCGGTGCAGGCCCTGGCAGGCAAATCGCCCACGCCACGCGAGCTGGCCCCCCGGATC
>Ga0207652_10000636_pt1 | contig 34690 bp, 33 predicted proteins | sample KBSC63BmetaG_FD_184334 | JGI IMG/M metagenome (GOLD analysis project Ga0207652, IMG submission 184334) | Corn rhizosphere microbial communities from Kellogg Biological Station, Michigan, USA - KBS C6-3B metaG (SPAdes) (version 2) | ecosystem: Host-associated > Plants > Roots > Rhizosphere ...
GCGCGAGCTCCTCCGGCGTGAGCGCCTCGCCAACACGACCGCGAATCCCCGACACTCCGACCATCAGCCCGTCGTTCGCCATTCGCCCTCCGTTGGGGTCCTTTTCCGCGCCAGAAACCTAACGACCGGTCATTAGGAAGTGGTCGTCATCCCGAGCGCGGCGAGGGATCTGCACTTCACACCAGGCGGAAGTGCAGATCCCTCGCTGCGCTCGGGATGACAAAGGAGAGCGCGCGGGATGACAAGTATTCTCTAAACTCTCGCTGGAACCGCGAACGTGCCGGTTTTCGGCACCAGCTGGAGCTCGCCGCGCTCGGCGGCGGCGATCGCGGCCGCAACGACGTCCGGGTCGAACTGTGTCCCGGCGCAGCGGCGCAGCTCATCCATCGCCATCTCCAGCGTCATCTCGGTCGCGCGATACGGACGATCGCTCGTCATGGCGTCGAGCGAATCCGCCGCCGCCGCGATGCGCGCCTCGAGCGGGATCTCGATGCCCTTGAGACCGTCCGGCACTCCGCGCCCGTCGAAGCGCTCGTGGTGCGATCGAACGATGTTCAGCGCCGCCGGCGTGTCGCCGAGCAGGGGCGAGAGAATTCGCCAGCCCAGCACAGGGTGCGTCATGATGTGCTGGTATTCCTCGTGGGTGAGTCGGTCGGCCTTGTTGAGCACTCCCTCGCGGACACCGATCTTGCCGATGTCGTGCACGTGTCCGCCGAGCTCGACCTGTCGCAACAGCTCGCCGGTGAATCCCATCTCTTTGGCAATCACGCTCGAGTAGATGCTCACGCGAACGGAATGACCACGCGTGTACGGATCCTTGAGCTCGAGCGCCTCAGCGAGACTCTGCACGCTGGTGAGAAACAGCTCCTCGAGGCGGCGGGCCTGCTGCGCCACACGTTCCTCGAGACTCTCGCGATACGCGCGATTCTCGAGAATCAGGCGCCGCTTCTCCAATGCTTGCGCGACGCGGGCGCGAACGTCCTCGAGCTGGTAGGGCTTGATGACGTAGTCGGCCGCACCGATGGCGAGCGTCTTCACCGCGACCTCGACGTCTGCCACCGCGGTGATCATCACGACGGCGGTGTCCGGAAAGCGCGATCGGATCTCTCGCAGCAGCTCGAAGCCGTCCATCTTCGGCATGCGGAGATCGCTCAGCACTAACGTGACCGAGTGCTTCTCGAGCTGCTCCAGTGCCTCCAGGCCATTTCCCGCCTCGATGCATTGAAAGCCGTCGCCGCGCATCAGGTGAACCATTACCTGGCGCAGTCGCGGTTCGTCGTCGACGATCAAGCAGTACGGAGCGGTGTCTAGGAGGTTCATCGGGGGATTCGATTACGACTGTCGGCGATGGGCGGTTATCTTTTTGCACACCTCCAAGAACAAGAGTATCGGCATGACACGCGTTTTTGATGAGGATCTGGCCAGCGGATTTGGAACTCAGGCCATTCACGCCGGTCAACGCCCCGAGCCGCTCGCCGGGGCGATTATGACTCCGGTCTACCTGACCTCGACGTACGTGCAGGAGGGGTTGGGTCAGAATAAAGGATACGAATACGCGCGGGGAAAAAACCCGACGCGTGAAGCATTCGAGCGGAACGTGGCGACCCTGGAGAACGGGCGACACGGCTTCGCTTTCTCGAGCGGCATGGGCTGCCTCGACTCGATCATGAAGCTGTTCCGCGCGGGCGACCACATCGTCTGCGCGGAGAACGTTTACGGCGGCACATTCCGTCTCTTCGACAAGCTGCTGCAGCACTTCGGTCTGACGTTCAGCTACGTGGACACGCGAGACCCGCAGCGCGTCGAGGACGCGATGACACCGGCGACACGCGCCATCTTACTCGAGACGCCGAGCAATCCGCTCATGCGTCTCGCGGACATCGCCGCAATCGCGCAGATCGCTCACGCGCACAACGCGACCTTGATCGTCGACAACACGTTCGCGTCGCCGTACTTCCAACGGCCGCTCGAATTGGGCGCCGATATCGTCTATCACTCCACCACGAAGTACCTGAACGGCCACAGCGACATGATCGGCGGCTGCGCGGTCGTTCGAGACGATGGTCTGGGCGAACGTCTGCAGTTCATTCACAACGCCGCTGGTGCCGTCGCTGGTCCTTTCGACGCATGGCTCGCGCTGCGTGGAACCAAGACGCTGCATCTTCGCATGCGTCAGCACGACGCGAACGGCCGGGAGATCTCCAAGTGGCTGGTGGAGCAGGTCGGCCCCGAGAACGTGCTCTACATCGGTCTGCCGACGCATCCACAGCACGAGCTCGCGAAGCGCCAGATGACCGGCTTCGGCGGCATGATCAGCGTCGAGCTGGGAACGAAGGAACGCGCCGCTCACGTCCTGGGCCGGGTGCGGGTCTTCGCACTCGCCGAGTCCCTTGGCGGGGTGGAATCCCTGATCAGCCAGCCCGCGGGAATGACGCACGCGTCCGTCCCCCCGGACCGCCGGGCGGCAATGGGGCTGAGCGACGGGCTGGTGCGGCTGTCCTGCGGCGTGGAGGACGTCGGAGACTTGTTGGCGGATCTCGAGCGGGCATTTGAGGGACTCCCGGGAAGGGGGAAGGGGGAAGCGGGAAGAGGGGGGAAGAGATCCGAGGGAAGCGGGAAGAACCCGTCTCGGGACACAATCTCGAGCGGCGCAACGTAGGATCATCGGGCCCTCATCCCGCATACCCCTTCCCCCCTCTTCCCGCTTCCCTCTTCCCCCTTCCCTATGCCTCGCACCCAACTCGTCCAGATCTCCTCGCGCGCTTGGGAACATCCCGCCGATCGCGCGGCGTTGAATGCGCTTCGCGCGATTCCCGGGTTCGACGAAGTCGTGCGAAAGGTCGCGTCGTTCTTCGGCGAGCGCGGCGTGCGGCAGCTGTTCCTTGGGGACGCGGTGAAGGTCACGGCCGGACAGCGGCCGAAGATGAACGTCATGTGGACGGAAGTACTCGAGACGCTCGATTGGCAGGACCGGCCGGAGCTCTACGTGACCCAAACGCCGCTCGTGAACGCGATGGCGGTCGGGTTCGAGCATCCGTTCGTCGTGGTCAACTCGGGGATGCTCGAAACGCTCAGCGAGGAAGAAGTGCGGAGCGTGCTGGGGCACGAACTCGGCCACATCATGAGCGGGCACCCGACGTACACCACGATCGCGATCATCCTGATGTACTTCGGCGTGAGCAACCTGCCCTTCCTTGCCGCGGCGGCGATTCTCCCGTTCCAGCTGGCGCTGCTCGAGTGGTATCGAAAGAGCGAGTTCTCGGCGGATCGCGCTGGTCTGCTCACCGTGCAGGACCTGGACACGGTGATGAGCACCGAGATGAAGCTCGCCGGTGGCAAGGAGTACGGCGACACGCTCCGCGTCGACGAGTTCATTCGCCAGGCCGAGCAGTACGAGACCGGCGGCGACGCGTGGGATACCGTCTACAAGATTCTCAACACCGTCATGCGGACGCACCCGATGCACACGGTTCGCGCCGCTGAGCTGCTCCGCTGGCATCGGGCGGGCGGATACGACAAGATTCTGGCGGGCGACTATTTGCGCCGCGGTCAGAACGATCAGGACCAACCGCTGCGTGAAGATTTCGCGGACGCGGCCAACTATTACGGCCAGAAGACGCGCGAAACGGTGGACACGTTCAAGGACAGCTTCAACAAAGCCAAAGACGCAGTCAGCTCGGCGTGGCGCAACTCGACCAAGCAACAGTGAAGGTCCTGATCGTGGGCGGCGGCGGGCGCGAACACGCGCTCGCCTGGCGTCTGCGACATGAATCTCCGAACACTCAGCTGTTCGCCGCTCCCGGAAATCCGGGAATCGCGGAAATCGCCACCTGCATTCCGGTCAGCGCGACAAGTGTCGACGCGCTCGTCGCGGCCGCGAAGCGAGACCAAGTCGACTGGACGCTCGTCGGTCCCGAGGCGGCGCTCGAGGTTGGCATCGCCGACGCGTTCCGTGCCGAAGGCTTGGCCATCTTCGGACCGACGCGTGCGGCGGCGATGCTGGAGACGTCGAAAGCGTTTGCAAAATCGGTGATGGCGAGTGCGGGCGTTCCGACGGCAAACGCCGCGATCTGCTCGAATGTCGTCGAAGCGGAAACCGCCATTCGCCAAATGGGCGCTCCGGTCGTGGTGAAAGCCTCGGGTCTCGCGGCGGGCAAAGGCGTCATCATCTGCCATTCGGTCGACGAGGCGCTCGCGGCGGCAAGGGCGATGCTCGAGGCGAACGTGTTCGGCACCGCGGGGGCGACCGTTCTGATCGAGGAGTTCATGGAGGGCGAGGAGCTGTCCGTCTTCCTGCTCACGGACGGCCGGCGTGTCGTCCCGCTGCCGGCCGCACAGGATCACAAGCGACTGCTGGACGGAGATCGCGGTCCGAATACGGGAGGCATGGGCGCGTACAGTCCCGTGTCAGTCGTTGAGCGATCCCCGGGTCTGATCGGCGAGATCATCGAACGCATCGCACTGCCCACGCTGCACGAGATGCGTCTCAGGGACACGCCATTCACTGGCGTGCTTTACGTTGGCCTCATGCTGACCACCAACGGACCAAAGGTGGTCGAGTTCAACTGCCGCTTTGGCGATCCGGAGACGCAAGCCGTGCTGCCGGCGCTCGCCGACGACGCCGGCATGGCTGAGCTGATGTTCGCGATCGCTCGCGGCGACCAGCTTCCAACCGGTGTCGATCTCGCGCCGACGCGCTGTGCAGTCACGACGGTGCTCGCGGCTACCGGATATCCCGAGCGACCCCGGGGCGGCGACCTGATCGACATTCCGGCGATTCCCAGCGACGTGCTCGTCTTTCATGCGGGAACGCGTCGCGCGGACGACGGTTCGCTCGTAACGAGCGGCGGCCGAGTGCTCGCTGTGACGGGTCTTGGCGATTCGATCGATGCGGCGCAGCAGCGCAGCCAGTCGTTCGCCGCCGCGATTTCTTTCGCCGACAAACAGTTCCGCTCCGATATCGCCTGGCGCGAGCTTTCGCGCGGTGCCAGAGCTTCCTGAAACCGAGACGATCGCGCGCGATCTGCATCGCGCGATCGTCGGGGCGCGCATCGTCGGGGCGCGCGTGATTCGGCCAGACGTCCTTCGCGAAGTCGCGCCGAAAACCTTCATAAAGCGTGTCACTGGTACGACGATCGAGCGAGCGTGGCGACGAGCGAAGCTCGTGGTCATCGATCTCTCGTCGGGCGATCGCATCGCCGTGCAACCGCGATTCACCGGCGCACTTCTGATCGACGACGGTTCGCTTCCCGAAAGCGAGCGACGCTACTCGACGGTCGAGCTGACGCTCGACGACGGTCGCGGAGTGCACTATCGCGACATTCGTCGTTTGGGCACGGTGGCCTTGATGACTCCCGATCGCTTTGCGCGCTACGTCGACGCGCTCGGCATCGAGCCACTTGACCCGTCATTCACGTCAGCGCATTTATCGGTACTTCTTCGGGGTTCCCGCCAAGCCGTCAAAAAGGTGTTGATGGATCAGCGCGCGATTGCCGGTCTGGGCAACATCTACGCGAACGAGGCGCTCTGGCGCGCGGGCATCGATCCATCGCGCGCCGCGGCACGTGTCTCCGCGGACGAAGCCGCGCGGCTCCGTGATGCAATTGTCGCGGTGCTCAACGAATCGATCTCGCACCGAGGCACCAGCTTCCGCGACTATCGAGACGCGAGTGGCAATCGCGGAGGGTTCGTCGAGCACCTCGCTGTGTACGGACGCGCGGGCGAAGCATGTCTCCGCTGCTCGGCGAAGCTGATCGGAACGCACGAGATCGACGGACGTATGACGGTGCTATGCGCTCGCTGTCAAAGCTAGCGCTGATCCGCCCGCCCACGTCCGACGAACAGTTGGGCGTCATGCGCGCGCACGTGCGCACGAACGCCGCCGACCGCCCCGGTGTGTACCGCATGGTCGCGAGCGACGGCGAGATCGTGTACGTCGGAAAATCGAAGCGACTGCGTTCTCGACTGCTCAGCTACTTCCGGGCCGAGTTTCCCGAGGACAAGGGCGCTCGCATTCTTCGCGACGCCGACCGAATCGAATGGGACTACGTGCCCAGCGAATTCGCCGCGCTTCTTGAAGAGCTCAAGCTGATCAAGCGGTTCCGCCCGCGGTTCAACGTCGCGATGAAGGCCGATGGCCGGAATTACTGTTTCATCAAAGTCACCAGGGGGCCCGCCGCGAAGCTCGTCGTCGTTCGCGGTCCAGGACACGATGACGGCGCTGCTGTCTATTACGGCCCGTTCGTCGGTGCGCTGAACGTGAGCGAGGCGGTTCGCGAGCTGAACGACGTGCTCGGTCTTCGTGACTGCGCGAACGACCAGCGGATGAACTTCGCGGATCAATCCGAGCTGTTCTCCATTTTTCCGCGAACACCCGGGTGTATTCGGTTCGAGGTGAAGAAGTGCCTTGGACCCTGCGTGGGCGGATGCACGGTCCAGCAGTATGAGGAGCGTTTCGCTCTCGCGCGCGCGTTCCTCGACGGGGCGGATGATGGTCCAATGGAAGCACTCCGCGCCGACATGGAAGCGGCGAGCGACCGGTTGGAGTATGAGCGCGCGGCCGTGCTGCGCGACAAGCTGAAACGTCTCGAGGCGTTGCGCGCGCAGTTTGGACGGCTGCGATTCGCCGTCGAAACGCTGTCGTTCGTGTACACGGTTCCGGGCCACGAGGGCGACGACCGCGTGTATCTCATTCGACGCGGCCACGTTCGCGCGGAGCTGCCCGTTCCGACCGGGGTACCCGACGCAGCGCGGCTTCTCGAGAAGATCGACGAAGTGTACACGCCGATGGAGCGCGTCACCGGGCAGATCCCGACACACGAAATCGACGAGCTACTGCTGCTCTCTTCGTGGTTCCGTCGCTTTCCGGAAGAGTTGGAGCGCACGAGCGCGGGCCCCGTTCACGCGGTCAGCATCGGAGCCGCCTAGCGCTCGTTTGACGGCGACCAAAATCCCCGGGCGCGCCCGGGTGCGCCCGGGGGACTGTCCTTCTTCGCGCAGCCTGAGTGGTCGTGTCGAAGAAGAGGTCTTCCCGTCGCATGGCGCGCACGGAGACAAGTGCGCCGTCGAGGAGCCGGCTCGTCACGGCGCGACGTGTGTTGGCAGCATCGATGATGGGCCACTCGCGTGTCGCGACGCCGACGGCCGGCAATTCCACCCTATCCGTTTCGCCGGGTGATACGCGTGCCGCGCAACCTTCAGCAGTGCACGCGTGGGTTCCACATCGCGAACGTGCCGTTCGGATTGATACGGTGCGTCCACACATGCAGCGCCCACACACCAAAGACGTCGTTCACCGTGAACTTCTGACCGAATAGTTCCGGCGCCGGCCCGGTCTTCGGTACGATTGCCAATGGGACGATGAATTCAACGCCGACTAGACTCATGTCGCCGTCCGCACCCGGCTCGTAGATCAACACCTCGGGATGCATCGGATCAGCGGTGCCGTCGATCAAGCTCGTGTTGCCGAAGTGCACGCCCATCGCCCCTGCGTCGCCGTTCGACATGCAATCGGTGATGGCCGTGCTGTAGCCGGCCTGCTTGGCCAGAGCGAGGCTCGTATATGCGTCCAACGACGCGCGGAGCGTTTCGACGTCCTTCGGCAGCGGAGCAGTTGGACTGTCGCCGCCACAGGCCCCGGCCCAGATGAGTGCGCCTATGGCAAACAAGGTAAAGCGGATACCGACCTTCATATTCGTGATTCCTCCAAGTTGTCTGAGACGACTGCGTCGGCTCGAGTTTTTTTCAAATGCGGCGAAATGGTCAGCCGCCGTATGCCGCCTAAGATCGGTGCGGGGTATCGTCTGGTTATCGTCTGCGGCCGCGGGAGCGGAGGCTCATGTCGTGCAGGATATTCCCGCCGCTAAAGGCACATGAGGCGTATGACCTCTCCGGGAGTCATCGCCGAGGCGAAAAAAGGCGGCGGTTCCCATCCGGCCGAGTAGGGCGTTTCTCACTGTCGTGGCGGCTGCGCGCGTCGACACTCGTGACGCAGCGGGACGGCAGCGTGTTGTCGATCTGGCACATGGCGCAACTCCTGCGTCGCCTGTTTCGACCCTTCAAACACCGACCACCGGCAGATCGCTCGCGCAAGCGCGCGGTGCCGAGACTCTTGGAGCACTATGACCGTTTCATGGCGGGCGAATACGCTCGTGCAGTGCGTCAGCACGCGTCCCTGGCTCACCTACCCCGGCTGCGACGAGCCGGGAGGTTGCCACGACCTCACGCTCGGCAAGATCTACGAGATGCTGGGCGTCGAGGGAAAGGGATCTTTTTACCGGATCGTCGACGACTCGGGTGAAGACTTTCTCTACCCGGTCTCTCACTTTCGCGTGATCTAGATCACACGCGATCGACGAACGTCCTAGGCCGACAAATCGACGAGTGTGATGTCCACGGTGTGGTCGCGAATGACCATGCGCGCGACGCTCGGCAGCAAGTCGAAGCGACGCGGGCCGGCAGCGCCGGGGTTCACCACCCAGCGGCCGTCAACGTTGACCACGAGCGCCTTGTGTGTGTGGCCGTACACGATCACGTCGGCATCGTAGCGCGCGAGCAGCTTCTCTGGCGTCGGCGCGCCGACCTCGTGCCCGTGGCTGATGTGAATGCGAACGCCGCCAACCTCGAGGTCGACGTATTCGGGGAGTCGAGGATCGCCCAGCGGATCGGTGTTGCCGCGGACGGCGCGCACCGGCGCGATGAGCTCGAGCTCATCGAGGATGTCATCACCTCTGACATCGCCGGCGTGAAGGATCAGCTCGACGCCGGCGAGCGCGGTGTGCACATCAGGCCGAATGAGGCCGTGCGTGTCGGAGATGAGGCCGACGACGTGCTCGTGCGGAACGCTCATGACTCGCTGTCGTCGCCGCCCCAGCGGGGCACGAGCGTGTTCGGCACGTCGAGATGGTCGAGCACACGGGCGACGATGAAGTCGACGAGATCGTCGATCCGCTTCGGCTTGTGATAGAAACCGGGCGCCGCCGGCATCACGATGGCACCCGCTCGAGTCACGCGCAGCATGTTCTCGAGGTGGATCGCACTGAGCGGCGTTTCACGCGGAACGAGCACGAGACGCCGTCGCTCCTTGAGCGCCACGTCCGCCGCTCGCTCGACGAGCGATCGCGACGATCCGGCCGCGATCGCGGACAGCGTGCCCATGGAGCACGGGCAGATCACCATGCCTGCGTTTCTCGCCGAGCCTGACGCGGGCGCCGCGCCGCGATCCGCGTCGTCGAACACGGTCACGAGACGATCCCAATTTTCGGCGCCGGCGCGCGTTCTGAGCGCGTCGACTGCACCCAAGTCCATCTCGGTGCTCAACAAACGGAATCCGTGCTTTGAAACGATCAACTGCACCGGTCGATCGGCCGCGAGCAGTGCGTCCAACAATCGCACCGCGTACGGTGCTCCAGATGCGCCGGTGATCGCGACGACGACCGGACGATCGCTCACCCGCCGCCCCGGCCGAACGCGTAGAGCCAGGGCGTGCGATGCAGCAGGCGTTCGGTGAGCACGCAGACGAAGAATGCGATGCTAATGACGCCATTCATCATGAAGAACGCAGCGTCGAGGCGCGAGAAGTCGTCGGGCTTCACGAGCGAGTGCTCATACATCAGAAGCCCTGCGGCGATCAGCACGCCCAACGCGTAGAAAGTGCCCGCGTTCGTTCCGGCGAACGTCGCAGCGCCCACGAGCGACAGACACATCACAGTGCCGAGGTGCAGCAGCCGCGCGATGGCGAGCGCGCGCTTCTCGCCGAATGCCACCGGCAGCGAGTAGAGCGATTGGCTTTTGTCGAACGCGACATCCTGCAGCGCATACAGAATGTCGAAACCGCCGCCCCACGTGGCGACCGCGAGCGCGAGCGCGATGAGCATCCACCACGGCCGGCTCCACGCGCCGGTCACCGCGAGGTAGCCGCCGACGGGCGCGATCGACATTCCGACGCCGAGTACGAGGTGACACCATCGCGTGAAGCGTTTGGTGTAGCTGTAGAACAGCACCCAACCAAGCGCGAGCGGCGACAGCCATCCGCACAGCGGATTGAGGTGCCACGCCGAGAAGATGAACAACCCTGATGCGACGGCCACGGCAGCCATCGCTTCGAGAACAGGGAGAACGCCGCTCGGGATCTCTCGCTGCTTCGTGCGCGGATTTCGCGCGTCGAACTCGCGGTCGACGATGCGGTTGAAGCCCATCGCCGCGAACCGCGCGCAGGTAAACGCGAGCACGATCCACCCGATCGTCGGCCACGACACGGGGCTGCGATACGAGGCGAGCACCACGCCGACGAGTGCAAACGGCATCGCGAACAGCGTATGCGGCAGCTTCACGAAATTCACATACACGAGCCAGCGCCTGCCGCGATGGGCGAAGGTTTGACCCTCGCGGGAAGCGGGAAGCTGGAAGCGGGAAGCGGGACCGTTACTCACGGGTTCGTCACCGCTGGGCCGAGGCCGAGCGACGACCACATTGCGTCAATTCGGCGCTTGGTTGCTTCATCCATCTCGATCACATCTGGCCATTCGCGAGTAAACCCTTCTTCAGGAAGTTTCTTCGTCGCATCCAAGCCCAGCTTTGAACCATATGTGAATGCGCGGCTCGAGTGATCGAGCACGTCCATTGGGCCCATCGTGAACCGCGCGTCTCGCTGCGGATCGATGTTGTTCAGAGCGACCCACCACGCTTCCTGCGGGTCACGCACGTTCACCCAATGGTCGACGATCACGAGCATTTTGGCCAGCGACATCAGGCCCTGCCCCCACAGCGCATTCATCACCTTGTACGCCTGACCAGGGTATTCCTTCTTGATCGAGACGAAGACGAGGTTGTGAAAGATTCCTTCCGCTGGCATGTGATAATCCACGATCTCCGGAATCGTGAGCTTCAGCAACGGCAGGAAGATGCGCTCGGTCGCGTGCCCCAGATAGAAGTCCTCCATGGGCGGACGGCCGACGATCGTCGCCGGGAACACGGGCGAGCGCCGCATCGTGATGGCCGTAACGTGGACCTGAGGGTAGAGATCCGCGAGCGAGTAGAAGCCCGTGTGATCGCCGAACGGCCCCTCGGTCACCAGTGGCTCGGCAGGATCGATGTAGCCCTCGAGAACGAAGTCCGCCTCGGCCGGAACTTCGAGATCGCACGTGATCGCCTTCGTGAGCAGCACGGGCTCGCGACGCAGAAATCCGGCGAAGAGAAATTCGTCGACGGTGGGCGGCAGCGGCGCGCTCGCCGAATACATCGACGGCGGATCTGCGCCGAGTGCGATGCACACAGGCATTTTCTCGCCGCGCTCGGCCATCTCGCGCCAATGCGCCGCACCAACTTTGTGGCGCTGCCAATGCATCGCGAGCGTCGTCTTTCCCGTTTGCATGATGCGGTACATGCCGACGTTCCGAATGCCGCGCTTGGGGTCGCGCGTGATCACCATTGGAAACGTGATGTACGCGCCGCCGTCGCCCGGCCAGCACTTGATCAGCGGAAGCTTATCGAGATTCACCTCGTCGCCGCGCCACACCACTTGTTGGCACGCGGCGCTGCCGCGCGCCTTTCTCGGCGGAAACTTTCCGAGCTCGAGGAGACGCGGCAATAGCGAGAGCTTCGCGACGAGCCCCTCCGGCACTTTCATCTCGAGCAGCTCGGTGATCCGCGATCCGATCTGGTCGAGCCGCTCGACGCCGAGCGACATGCTCATGCGTCGCATCGAGCCGAAGAGGTTGATGGCGACTGGAAACGCCGAGCGCGAACCGTCCATCAACACCGGCTGCTCGAAAAGGAGCGCCTTGCCGCCGCCCGGCTGCTTCATCACCCGATCGGCAATCTCGCACAGCTCGAGGTTTACGGAGACCGGCTGCTTGATTCGTACGAGCTCACCGGCTTGGTCGAGCTGCGCGACAAATTCCGCGAGAGTATCGGTCACGATAGATGGAGGGATCGTTCGATCACGGCTTGGTGCCGGAGTGAATCGCGGCGATGCCCAACGTCAGCGATCGCCATTCCACTCCGGTAAAGCCGGCGCCGCGCATACGCTCGGCCAGGCGCGATTCGTCGGGAAAGTTGGCCACGGACCGCGGCAGATACTTGTACGCAGTGCGATGGCCGCAGATCACACCACCGATGAACGGGAGCAGGTGGTGGAAGTACGCGTGGTAGAAGGAGCGGACGATCGCAGACCGCGGCGTCGTGAACTCCAGGATGATAAAGCGCGCGCCGGGCTCGAGCACGCGCAACACCTCGCGAAGCGCGGCGTCGAGGTCGGCGACGTTCCGAATGCCAAACGCGACGATGGCCCCGGCCGATGACGATGTCGCAATTGGAAGATTGAGCGCATCGGCAACGACGGGTGTAACACGATCAGGCGACGTCTTACCCGCTCCCGCACGCAACATCGGCTCGGCGAAGTCGGCGCCGACGACGCGCCCATCAAATCCGGGTCGCTGCGCCAGCTCGGCCGAGACGTCGAGCGTTCCGGCGCACAGATCGACGTACGTGCCGCGCGGTCTCAGCTCCCAGCCAAGGGCAGCGACCGCTTTGCGACGCCAGCGTCGATCGATGTTGAAGCTGAGGAGGTGATTGAGGAGGTCATAACGAGGCGCAATCTCCGAAAAGATGCGCTGCACGTATTCGCGCTTTCCGCCACCGCCGGCCGCCGCCTCGAGCACCTCGGCCGATTCCAACTCCGTCAAGGACATTGGCGAAAGTTGCCGGCGCTCGAGGGGCGAATCAAGCCAGACATTGGCTGTCGCAGCAGCCTGCCCTACTTTGTCATGAACAGACGCTCGGCGCGGGGCTCGATCGCTCGCGCGCATTCAACCAATGCCGCCCGGCCCACCGCCAGCCCTCGACCTCCTCAATCTTCCGGACGCCGACGTCGTTGCTCTTGCTCAGCAAGGGCGCGACTCGGCGTTTCGTGAATTGATCCGTCGGTACGAGCGGCCGGTGTTTTCGCTGATCTATCGCATGGTGCGCGATCGCGAGCTGGCCGAAGATCTCGCGCAGGACACGTTCATCAAGGTCCTGAACCACATCGATCGCTACCGGCCAGAGTTCAAGTTGTCGAGCTGGTTGTTCAAGATCGCGAACAACGTCGCCATCGATCATCTCCGGCGGCGACAGATCGACACAGTGAGCATCGACGGTTCGCCGCACGCGATGACGCAGGACGCGATCGAGGCGACGTCGTTCGATGTCGTGGGCGAGCAGGAGTCCGCGCTCGACGAGCTCGAAGCGCGCGAGCTGGGCGGCGCGATCGAGAAGGCCATCGCCGGGCTCAGGCCGGAGTATCGGTCGTGCATCATGCTGCGGCACGTCGAAGGGCGGTCGTACGAAGAGATCGCCGCGACGCTCGATCTGCCGCTCGGTACGGTAAAGACCTACATCCACCGCGCCAGGCATGAGCTTCGCCGAGCGCTGGAGCCGCTTCGCGATGACACGAGCTAGCCGTCATCCCGAGCGAAGCGAGGGATGACTGAAAGGAAACGCTCGGGATGGCCGCCAGAACGCCCTTCCGGCGTCACTAAGAAAACCCATTGAAACACGAGACAACGGTCCTCCGTAATCCCTGTCGGAGACTTCATGAATCACAGGCACCTGCTTCCAGACGAGATCGATCTCCTCCTCGACGACGAGGTGGGCTTCGGGGTTCAACCCCTGAAGGCCCATATCCGCGATTGTGCCGACTGCCGCGCCCAGGTTGAAGAGGCCAGGACCGTAGTCGACGCTCTGGAAGATCTCCCTCACTTCGCTCCGTCCCATACGTTCGCGGACAGCGTGATGTCCCAGGTGCCGGTGTTCGTGCCCTGGCACGTGGCCGCTCGAGACACCGTGGTGCGTTGGCTCCCACAGTCGCGTCCGGCCAGGGTGGCCGTCGCGGCTATGGCGACGTCGGCAGCCTCGGTGCTCACGATTGCGATCCTGTGGATCGCCACGCAGGCGGATGTCGTCGCATTGGCGTCCGGCGTTGCGGGGGGTGGAGTCGAACGCGTGCTGTGGAACGCTGGCCGAAGCATTCTGACGACCGTGTTCGGTGATCAGATGTTTGGGATCATCCAGAGCACTGGTACGGTCGGAATCGCAGCGGCGCTCCTCGGCATGCTGGCCGCAGCCGCCGGCTCGGCCGCCGGACTCCGAGCCCTCGCCGCCGCATCTAGTCGTCGCCGGAGTTAGGCCATGCGCGCGTTGATCGCATTCGCCGCTCTGGCGCTTGGTGGCTTCCGGGCGTCCGCGCAGGCTCGGCCTGCTCCTGTCGCTCCGAGTTCCGGGAATACGCCTGCCGCCGGCGCGACCCCGCAAGCACCGACCGGTGATTCTGCTCAACTTCGGCAGGAGATCGACCAACACCGCGCTGCCGGTGATACGTATCTCCCCAACGCCGAGAATTTCACGTTCGGCGACCGCACCATCGCCGCGAGCACACGCGTCGACGGTCCCATCGCCGTAGCCCACGGAAATCTCGACGTGTACGGCACCGTGAACGGCGACGTCGTCACCCTCGGTGGCGACGTTCGCGTTCACCGGAGCGGTCACGTCACCGGTGGCGCTTTCGCAGCCGGCGGCAAAGTGATCGTTGACGGCGGCGTGGTTGACGGTTCGCAGCGGGCCATCGGGATCGCACCGCCGACGCTTCCGACCGTCCCGACGATTCACGCAGAACCGCTATCGACGTGGGAATCCGTGAAGCTCGTGATCGCGTGGTTTGCGCTGCTCACGCTGATCGGCCTTGGCGTCATGGTGTTCGCCGAAGGAAATCTCGACGGCGTCGTGATCGCACTCGAACGCGGATTTGCCCGCTCGTTCTGGCTCGGTCTTGCCGGACAGGTCGCGCTTCTGCCGCTGCTCTTGGTGTTGGTGGTTGGACTCGCGATCACCGTGCTCGGCGTGCTCCTCATTCCGTTCGCGATCGTTGCGTACGTGATCGCGGCAGCTGGCCTCGTAACGCTCGGGTTCCTCGCCGTGGCGCGTTTGACTGGAGGCGTGATGGCCTCCGACCGCGGAACATCGTCGCAGCGGGGCGTCCATCTTCGCGCGCTTGCGATCGGAATCATCGTCTATCTCGGCATGTGGATGGTCGCGGCGCTCTTCACGTGGAATCCCGTCATCGGAGCGATCCTTCGCGGGATTGCGTTCGCGGTCACGTGGGTCGTCGCAACGGTTGGACTCGGTGCAACGCTCGCGTCGCGCGCGGGAACACGTCGTCCGGGCGCTGGCTCCACGAAGAAGACCGCCACTGACGAGTTCGCGTGGCAGACGCCAACGCCGGTGAGCGGCGTTGCAGCAGCCACCCGCAAGCTGAAGGTCGGCGCGGGCAGCTGACCTTCGTCGCTTGCGCTCCCCACGTCGCTTGCGCTCCCCACGTCGCTGACGCTCCTCAGGGCAGGCCTCGAGGGCAAGCCGGTCAGCTGCTCGTTCGTAGCACGACGCGCGATCCTCGTTCGAGCCCAAGTGTACGTGACGCATTGCCGTCGCGCACTGCGACTTCGATCAGGCCCGACGATCCCACGACGGCAACCGGCATCTCTGCCGCGACCTCCGCGTACGTTCGGCGCACGTGAATCTGCCGGTTCGCGACTTCGACCGTTCCGCCACGAGGAGCGACCAGGTTCGTTACTGCGTTCCCGAACCGATCGATCAGGATCACTTCGCCCTCGAGCGCGCCATCGGCGCGACGCATTGGCTCCGGCGTGCGGCGAAGCACGGGCCGCATCGCGTCGGCTCCAAGTGCCTCGAGGGGTTCGCCGCGCGCGATTGCCGCGGCGGTTGGAGCGAACACGTCGCGCCCATGAAAGGTCGCGGAAGCGCCTGGCGGGAGCGCGAGCTCAACGGCGCGAACGCCAGCGATGAGGAGCGCGGGCGACAACACACCGTTGTCAGGGCCGACGAGAAAACGACCGTCGCTCAAAACAGCTAACGCTGCTCGCGCCGATCCAACGCCCGGATCGACGACGACCACGTGCACCGTATCCTTCGGAAAGCGTCGCCACACACGCGCGAGTGTGAGACGAGCGTGATCGATGTCCTGCGGCGAGATGTCGTGCGTGATGTCTACGACGACGGCATCGGGCGCGAGCGACAGGAGCACGCCCTTCATCTCACCGACGTAGCCGTCGGCGGTTCCGAAGTCCGTGAGCAGCGTGATCACTCGGCGCATGACTACAGTGATCTGCGCTTCCAGCGCCCGAGCCGCCAGAGCCCCGCCATCGCGAGTCCGCGCGCCATCGCCGTCAGCGAGATGACCCACCAGATGCCGATACTGCCCCAACGGTTGGCTGCCCAGGTCGCGAGCGGTATTCGAACTGCAGTGAGCGTCGTCGACGTGATCATCGGCGGAACCGTCTCCCCTGCCCCGCCGAGCGCTCCCTCCAGGACCACCTCGGAGCAGACCGCGAGCTGCGAGATGGCCGCGATGCGCAGATAGCGCACGGCTTCGTCGATCACGGCCGTGTCAGTCGTGAAGAGCGACGCGAATTGTCGTGGAATCAGAAGCTCGAGCGAGAATGCGACGACACCGAGCGCCGTGCAGTATGCCGTCGCCATCCAACCGGCGCGCGCGGCGCGGTCCGCGCGCCCGGCGCCGAGATTCTGTCCGACGATGGCCGCCGTTGCGGCGCCGAAGCCGACGCCGATCATGAAGAGCCAGCTCTCCACACGATGACCGATACCGAGCGCGGCGAGCGCCGGCGTTCCGAATCGCGTCGTCGTGCGCGTGAGGATCACGTAAATCGCGCTGAACATCACGCCCGTTCCGGCAGTCGGAAGTCCGACTCGGCACACGAGCAGAATCGATTCGAGGCGCACACGTCCGACAGCCACCAAGCGACGCCGAATCGCGATCACGAGACCCATGACCGCAGCGGCGCCGCGGGTGGAGATCGTCGCGATCGCGGCGCCTTCAATGCCCATTCGTGGAAATGGACCGACACCGACGATGAGTACCGGGTCGAGCACGAGCGTCAACGCGACGGACGCGAGCAGTAGAACGAACGGCGTGCGCGTGTCTCCCGAAGCTCGAAACGCAGAATCGATCGCGAAAAACGCGTAGATGAGCGGCGCGCCGATGAGATACGTGCGCAAGTAGGTGGATCCGAGCAGCGTCACTTCCGGCGGCGTGTTCATCACCCCGAAGAGCCAGTGGAGCGCCGCCGTTCCTGCGATGGCCACAGCTGTGCCGAGCACGAACGAGAAGATGAGCGCGTCGCCGGCCAGCTTCGCCGCTTCGCTTCCCTTGCGTTCGCCGTATCGCCTCGACGCCGCCGCTGTCAGCCCGACGCCGACCATCTCGGCGAGCGATACGATCATCCAGATCCAAAAGAGCGACGTCGAAACGGCGGCCAATCCCACCGCCCCGATCCGGCTTCCAACCCAGAACGCGTCGACGGATGAGAACAGCGTCATCAACAGCGACGACGCGACGGCGGGCAACGCGACCCGAAGAATCGTCTGCCGAAGCGAATCGGAGACGAGATGCGCGCGCTCGTCGCCGGTGACGGCGACAGGCGCGAGCCCTTCGTGCGGCTCGACCGGCAGCTGCGGTGCCTGCGTCTGGTCGAGCACGAGCGACTGGACTATCGAGCGGCGGTGGCTCCGAGACGCTCGGAGACGCGTTCAGCGACCGCGACGAGCGCGCGCGCGGCGGAAGATTCCGGCTGCGTGACGACGATCGGCGCGCCGGCATCACCGCCCGCCATCACTCGCGGATCGAGCGGAATCTGACCAAGCAGCGGAAGCTCGAGCTCACGAGCGAGTCGCTCACCGCCGCCGCTGCCAAAGATTGGCGACGGCTTGCCGCAGTGCGGGCACTCGAACCAGCTCATGTTCTCCACGATGCCGAGCACCGGAACCGTCACGCGCTCGAACATTTTCACGCCGCGAAGCGCATCGCCGACCGACGCCTCCTGCGGCGTCGTCACGATGATCGCGCCGGCGACCTGCGTCGCCTGCACCAACGAGAGCTGCGCGTCGCCGGTCCCTGGCGGCATGTCGACGATGAAGTAGTCGAGCTCGCCCCAGGCGACATCTCTCAAGAACTGCGTGATGATCTTCATCACGATCGGGCCGCGCCAAATCGCCGGCTGGTCGCGATCGATCAGGAATCCAAGACTGATCACCTTCACGCCGTGCGCTTCGAGCGGAATGATGCGCTGCTCGATCACCATCGGCTGCTCGTTCACGCCCATCATGAGCGGGATGTTCGGCCCGTAGACGTCGGCGTCCATCAACGCGACGCGTGCGCCTTGCTGAGCGAGCGCGACCGCGAGGTTCACCGAGACTGTCGACTTTCCGACGCCGCCCTTGCCGCTCGAGACGGCGATGATGCGGCCGAGATTCGGATAGGCAACCGGCGTCGGCGCAGGAACACGTTGCTGCGCGGGCGCTTCGTTCATGACCGGCAGTGCGCGTCCGGCGGGTTTCGCCGGCGCCTGACTCGCCGTCGCGTCGCCGACGGTGATCTGAACGTCGGTTACGCCTTCGACGGTCTCGAGCGACTGTCTCACAGCGCGAGCGAGCGCGGGATCGTCGCCCGGCGCGAGCAACAGCGTGAGTCGAACCTTACCCGACGTCGTCGTGGCCAGATCGCGAATCGCTTCGCTCTCGACGACGTCGAGCCCGGTCCGCGGATGTCGCACCTTCGCGAGCGCCTGCGCGATGCGTTGTTGGAAAGACGGAGCCATACGAGAAAACCTTCGCGGCGTTCTACCGCGAGATTGGTGTCGTGAGAAATTCGTGCGCGGCCGCAATGACGCGATCGCGAACGTCTTCGAGCGAGCCGGTAATGAGCGCACCGGACGCCTTTGCGTGACCGCCGCCGCCGAACTGCCGAGCGAATGCGTTCACATCCACTTCGCCGGTGCTTCGGAAGGAGACCTTCACCTTGCCGTAGCCGAGGTCGCGAAAGAAGAGCGCCATCCGCGTTCCAGCCACTGACCGCGCGTGTTCGACGATGCCGTCCAAGTCTTCCTGACGGACGTCGTACTTCTCGAGCGCGCCCGCGTTCATCGACAACCACGAGAGCCCGGCAGCCTGATCGACGCCGAGCGTCGCGAGGATTTCCGCGAGCAGACGAAGTCGGCCCGGCGGCGCTGACGCGTAAACGCGGACGTACATCTGTTCCGGATCGACGCCGGCGTCCAACAGATCGCCGGCGATCGCGTGGCAGCGCGGCGATGTGTTGCTGAACCGGAAGCCGCCGGTATCCGTGAGAATCGCGATGTACAACGACTGCGCGATCGCCGGCGTGACGTCGAGCGCGAGCGTATGCGCGAGATCGTACACGAGCTCGCCCGTGGCGCACGCGCTGATATCGGTCAATATCACGTTGCCGGCCGGATCGTTCGACGCGATGTGATGGTCGATCACGATCGTTGGGACCGTCAACGCGCGCACCGCATCGGTCAAGTTGCCGAGGCGTTTGACGTCGCTGATGTCGAGGACGATCAGGAGATCGATGTCCTTGAGCGCCGCGGCGCCTCTCGCGCTGTCGTCGCGAACGTCGTCGCCAAGCAAGAAATCGAACAGCGCCGGCCACGGAGTCGGGTTCACGATCCGGACGTTCATCCCGCGCTGGATGAGAAGACGCGCCAGCGCGGTCTCAGAGCCGCAGCCGTCGCCGTCGGCGTTCATGTGCGTCGAGATCGCGACCTTCCGACCTGGACGGAGCTCGGGTTCGAGCCGCGCGATGGCGGCACGCCGGGCCTCGGGGACGGCGAGGTACTCGACAACTCGTTGTGACATGAGAGCAGACGATGGGCGCAGAGAAAGCGGATGTCGCGCCGCGACCGCCGCCAATGAGAACGGCGCCCCGGGTTCGGGGCGCCGTCTCTAAAGATAACTCAAGCTCGGAAGGCCGGTTGTCAGTCGCCCGCGGCCGGCGCGGGTGAGGCTCCAAGGGTCGAGTTCCGATAGCCGTAGAACGCGTAAATGATGATGCCGATCACGAACCACACGACCAATCGCAACCACGTCTCGAGCGGCAATCTGATCATGAGGTATGCGGCGGTGAGCGCACCGAGTGGGCCGACCACGTACACGGCCGGCGTCTTGAACGCGCGCTGGAGGTTCGGCTCGCGATAGCGAAGCACCATGACGCCGATGGACACGATCACGAACGCGAGCAGCGTGCCGATCGACACGAGGTTGGCTGCGTCCGCGATCGGGAGAATGCCGGCGAAGAAGGCCACCGCGACGCCGGTCACGATCGACGTGATGTACGGCGTGTGGAACTTCGGATGGACCTTGTTCACGAACTGCGGGAGCAAGCCGTCGCGAGCCATCGAGTAGAACACGCGGGACTGGCCGAGCAACATGACCAGGATGACCGACGACAGACCCATGATCGCGCCGAGCTTGATGAGCGACGACATCCAGCCGAGGCCAGCCGCGTCCGCCGCAACCGCGATCGGATCCGGCACGTTCAGCTTCGTGTAGCTCATGACGCCAGTCGCGATCGCCGCAACGATGATGTAGAGCACCGTGCAAACGAGCAGCGACGCGATGATGCCGATCGGAAGATCACGCTGCGGATTCTTCGCTTCCTGCGCCGCGGTCGATACCGCGTCGAATCCGATGTACGCGAAGAAGACCACGCCCGCGCCCGTCGTTACACCTCCCCATCCGAACGCGCCTCGGACGCCAGGCGTCGCGGGCGGAATGAAGGGATGCCAATTCGCCGGAACCACCGCCTTCGCGGCGAAGATGATGAACAGGAGCACCACCGCGACCTTGATGAGCACGATGATGTCGTTGACCGACGCCGACTCCTTGATGCCGACCACGAGCAGCGTCGTTACGATCGCAACGATGATGACCGCGGGCAGATTGAAGATGGCCGTTTGCGAGGTGCCGTCGGCGCACGCGACGACGATACCGCGCGCGGCGGAAAACGCGCACGGCACGTTGATGCCGACATCACGAAGGAAGGAGACGACGTAGCCCGACCACCCGATCGCGACGGTCACGGCGCCGAGTGCGTACTCGAGCACCAAGTCCCAGCCGATGATCCATGCGATGAGCTCGCCCAGGGTTGCGTAGCCGTACGTGTACGCGCTGCCCGCCATCGGGACGACAGACGCGAACTCGGAGTAGCACAGCGCGGCGAAGATCGATGCGATTCCGGCGAGCACGAACGACAGCACCACTGCCGGTCCCGCGTTTTGCGCGGCCACCTGACCCGTCAGGACGAAGATGCCTGTTCCGATGATGGCACCGATTCCCAACGCCGTGAGGTTCATCGCCGAGAGCGCCCGCTTCAGGCTGTTGTCGGTCGTCGCTTCGACCTGAAGGGCTGTGACGCTCTTGCGTCGGAACAAATTCATGCGAGCTCCTGGGCTGGTTTTGTTGACGTGTCGAGCCGGGCCATAGGTGGGGGTCCTGCTCTGTATACAGAGAGGCAGCGCCAAGTTCGCCAGACCTCGTAGGCGTTGTCAAGGAAACTGAGGTCCGCGAAACGTCAGAGACGCGTCAGACACGACGCGTCACGACGCGTTACACAGAATAATTCGGCGCTTCTCGCGTGATCGTCACGTCATGCGGGTGCGACTCGCGAAGACCCGCCGTTGTGATGCGGACGAACTCCGTCTCGGTGCGCAACTCGTCGATGTTCCCGCAGCCCACGTAGCCCATGCCGCTGCGCAACCCGCCAACCATCTGGAACAGCACATCGCCAACAGGGCCGCGATAGGGAACGCGCCCTTCGATGCCTTCCGGCACCAACTTCTTCGGGGACAGCTCGCCCTCCTGGAAGTACCGGTCGGCGCTGCCGTCCTGCATCGCCGACAGACTCCCCATGCCGCGCACCATCTTGAAGCGGCGGCCCTCGAGCAGGAACGTCTCGCCCGGGCTCTCCTCGGTTCCAGCGAGCATCGATCCCATCATCACGCTCGAGGCCCCTGCGGCGAGCGCCTTCACTGCGTCGCCCGAGTATTTGATGCCGCCGTCGGCGATGACCGGAACGTCGCCCGCTCCTTCGACCGCATCGAACACCGCGGTGAGCTGAGGAACGCCAACGCCCGTCACGACTCGCGTCGTGCAAATCGAACCTGGGCCGACGCCGACCTTCACCGCGTCGACGCCACGCTCCACGAGCGCTTCGGCGCCATCTCTCGTTGCGATGTTGCCGGCGACGAGCTGAACCTCCGGGAACGTCTCGCGCACTTTCGCGGTCGCCTCGAGCACACCGTTCGCATGGCCGTGCGCGGTGTCGATGATGATCGCGTCGACGCCGGCGTCGATGAGAACACGCGCGCGGGCGAGAAAATCTCCCGATGCGCCGATGGCCGCGGCAACACGCAGACGGCCGAACTTGTCCTTGTTCGCGTCTGGATACTGACGGCGCTTGTGGATGTCCTTGATCGTGATCAGTCCTTTCAGGACTCCCGATCCGTCAACTACGGGCAGCTTCTCGATGCGATGCGACGCCAGAATCTGCTCGGCCTCATCCAGCGTGGTGCCTTCGCGCGCCGTGATGAGGTTCTTCGCGGTCATCGCTTCGCGCAGCGGCCGATCCAGGTTGCGCTCGAACTGGAGATCGCGATTGGTGATGATACCGACGAGTTTTTCTTCATCGTCCACGATCGGAACGCCCGAGATGCGGAAGCGATGCATCAGCGCGGTTGCTTCACGCACCGTATCACTCGGCCGGAGGGTGATCGGCTTGAGGATCATGCCGCTCTCGGATCGCTTCACACGGTCGACCTCGGCTGCTTGCCGGTCGATCGACATGTTCTTGTGCAGTACGCCAATTCCGCCGGCCCGGGCCATTGCGATCGCCATGTCGGACTCGGTGACCGTGTCCATCGCGGCGGAAATAAGCGGAATTCGGAGCTCGATACCTCGCGAGAAGCGCGAGACTACCGAGACGTCTTTGGGGTGCGTCAGCGAGTGACGCGGTACGAGGAGTACATCGTCGAACGTCAGCGCAACGTCGGTGCGTACGCGCGGCTCTGCGGCGGCGCGGTCCTGAATACGCGAAAGCCCGCTCCCCGATGCTTCAGAGGACGCGGGCCGAGATGGGTGTCGAGTTCTGGTCGCCATAGCGAAATGTAGACGCGACCCCCCCTTGGCGCTAGCGGTTTGGAGTCATCCCGACTCGCTGTCATTCCGAGCGCAGCGAGGAATCCGCACCTTCCGTCGTTACGCTCTCCCAATCACTCGCAGTCGTCGACGAATCCGCTTCGGAAGAAAGAACGCCGCCGCCATGAGCGCCCCTCGCAAATTCAGATCGGAGATGTCGCGCGGATCGCCCGTCCAGTGGTCGAGCACCACGACTCGTCCAGCGTTGGCAATCAGCCGCTGCAGCGCGAGCACGAGGAGAAAAACGTCGTCGATCTCGCCGAAGAACGGAATGAAATCCGGAATGAGATCAATCGGCATCACGATGTAGCCGATGGCGCCCGCCACGAGGAGCTTGTCCACCATCGACACGCGCCGATCGGTGATCAGCCCGGTGAGCAGCCGCAAGTACTGCGGCAACTGACGGATGTAGTGAAGCACCGTCCGCTTCGCGCCGGTTCGTGGCGCGCCCACCTCGGGTGAGTCCGCTTTCGAACGACTGCGTCCGGCGTGTGCGCGTGTCGCCATCAGAGCTTCTCTCCTGTGCCGCCAGGTTCCTTCGTTTCGTGCGCCGGCGACGATGCGCTCGTCGGCGTGGAGGGCGGCGGCCCAGGCTGCGGCGGATTCGTCGATGAGCGCGTCGTGTTCACCAGCTCGCTCGCCATGGTTCGCCCCGTCTCCAATGCGCTATTCAAAACATTGGCCGCGCGGCTCATGAACCCGACGGTTTCGGCAATTGCGCTCGCGGAGACTTTGCTCGCGCGCAGCTTGTCTTCGATCGCTTCGGTGAACCGCGTGAACGTCGACGCGTTCGGCGACTCGCGCTCGGCGTATCGTGACTCGAGGAACTCAGCGTAATCGAGCACCTGGTATCCGCGCTCATCCGAGAGGGTCTCCAACTTTCTGAGAATTCGGTCGCGCAGATGCTCGTTCATCGTTCTCTCTTGGCCGAGGTCAGCCCTTCCAGCGCGATCGCGTGCCGCGCGTGTCGATATGGACGTACGGCGAACGGTAGTCCCCACTGGTGTATAGCCCAAGTCCACCCACGAGCTCCGGGTGCTCGAGCTCCACTTGCTCGACGGCTCGCGCTACGAGCAGCTCGTCAGCCAGGGTGACGCGCCCGTCACCATTCGCGTCGATCGCCACGTCCGCCGCGTCACCGTACTCGTGGCGACTGTCGGTCACGGCGCCCCAAACGCCAGAGTTGTGCGCCGGCGTTCTGAATCCGCTGTGCACGTCAAATGCCACATCCCGCGGCGCTTCGTCAGCGCGGGCGAACCGCGCGCTCGATCCGACTTTCGCCAACACCAGCTCGAGCTTGTCCAACAAACGCGGATTGAGCGCGACGTACTTCGGCCACACGTCCGCCTGCCCGTCGTGCGTGATGAAGTCGCCGAGCTTGAGATGCGTGCTCACACGAAGATCGACGTCCGACTCGTCGACCTGAAGGAAGCCATCCGGGTGATCGTGCTGCGTGATGCGGTCGGCAAGGTAGGTACCGATTCGGTAGCCGTTGAGCATGCCGCCTCTGCGCTGCGTGAACGGCACCATCACCGCGACGGTCGGCTCGGTGATCACTTGCCGCTCGAGCCCGCGGAGAATCGCCAGACGGTAGAAGCCCGGTCGAGCCGGCGCCGAGAACGACGCACCCGTGATCGGCCGAACAGAATCAGTCGTCACCGAGTCGCGCGCGGTCACCCACGTATAGGAAAGCGCCGTTGGATCGCCACTCACCTCGAGTGGGAAATCGACCGGGTCTCCTGGCAGCGCAAAGCGAATACGAACCTCGCGGCTCATGCCGAACGCGTTGAGTGATGCGCCCGCTGTGAGACGTTGGAGGTTTGCGAACGGGGCCGTTGGTGCAGGATGCGCGTGAGAAAAACGAATGACCGCCAACGCCGCAATGGACATGACGATCACAGATCCCACTCGCGTAGCTCCGCGCAGCGACGCTCGGCCGCGACGAACGCGTAGGGCTCGGGTCAGATTCATCACCCGGGTCATTGAGTAACGAAGCGAGGTTAACGGGAGGCGCTGCCGGCGCGCGGACGGACATATTAAGCCGCGTGCAGAGGTTGGCAAAGCCCCTGAGCCTTCCTGTTTAAGGAGTTTTGCGACGTCGGTGCCGTGTAGATTTCGCCGCGTCGGATTTCTCCCTCACCTCGCTTCTCCCTCTCCTACGTGACGAAACGTCCCGTTGTGCTCGTTGTGCTCGACGGCTGGGGTTACCGCGCCGAGCGCGAAGGAAACGCCATCGCGCTCGCCTCGACGCCGGCGTGGGACGGTCTCGTGGCCGCTCATCCGGGCACGCTGCTCGACGCCTCGGGACTGGCGGTCGGCCTACCAGCAGGCCAGATGGGGAATAGCGAAGTCGGGCACCTGAATCTGGGCGCCGGCCGCGTGGTCATGCAGGACCTCGTGCGCATCGACGAGTCCGTTCGGGACCGCTCATTCTTTCGGAACCCAGCCTTCGTTCGCGCCTGCGACGCGGCGATCAAGAGCGGCGGCACCGTCCACCTGATGGGTCTGCTCGGCAATGGTGGTGTCCACGCCATCGACAAGCATCTCTTCGCGCTCATCGACCTGTGCGCCGAGCGCAAAGTGCCACGGATCGCCGTCCATGCTCTGCTCGACGGCCGCGACACGATGCCGCGCTCGGGGCTCGGCTACATGCGCCAGCTGATCGAATACGCGAATGGCCGCGCTGAGGTCGCCAGTCTTGGCGGGCGCTACTTCGGAATGGACCGCGACAAACGATGGGACCGCACGGCGAAATGGTACCGCGTCGCAGTTCAGGGTGTGGGGCCCGAAGGCGCGGATCCGATCGAGGTCATCCGAGCGGCCTACGATCGAAACGAAACCGACGAGTTCATCACGCCGACCGTCATCACACGGGACGCCAAGGCCATCGCTCCCATGCGCGACGGCGACGCGCTGATCTGCTTCAACTATCGCGCGGACCGAATGCGACAGATCGTTCGCGCGCTCACTCAGCCCGATTTCGACGGTTTTGATACCGGCCAGCGGCCGAAGCTATCGGTCGTCACGATGACCGCGTACGACCGGACGTTCGACCTTCCAGTCGCCTTTCCGCCGCAGTCGATGGCGAACATCATGGGCGAAGTGGTGTCCAATGCTGGAATGTCCATGTTCCGAACGGCTGAGACCGAGAAGTACGCGCACGTCACCTACTTCTTCAACGGTGGCGTCGAGACGCCATTTCCGCATGAAGACCGGCTCCTTGTGCCGAGCCAAAAAGTGGCGACGTACGATCTGATGCCGGAAATGAGCGCGCCGGGTGTAACCGACGTGCTGTGCTCAGCGATCGAGAAGCGCGAACACGATTTCATTCTCTGCAACTACGCCAACGGCGACATGGTCGGACATACTGGCTCGCTGCCGGCCACGATCACCGCGGTCGAGACCGTCGACAGTTGTCTGAAGCGCGTTCTGGAATCCGCACGAAAGGCGAACGCCAGGGTCGTTGTGACCGCCGATCATGGAAATTGCGAACTGATGATTGACCCGGAAACGGGCGGTCCTCACACGGCGCACACCACCAGCCCCGTGCCCATCATCGTGCTCGATCCCGACGACAAACGACCGATGCGATCCGGCGGCGCGCTCTGCGACGTCGGCCCCACCCTGCTCACGATGCTCGGCTTGGAGCAACCAAAGGAAATGACGGGAATGGACCTTCGACTTCGAGGAGAACGCGCGTGACGACACGACTCACGACGCTGGTCGCCGGACTGCTCGCCTTCGCGAGCCAGGCCGTCGCCGCACAGTTAGTCGGTCATCCCCCGACGAGCAGTCCGTTCCTCGACCTCGAGTACGCACAGGAGTTCACGCTCATCGGCGGACAATATCACGCGCATCGCGATCCGGCGGACGTCGGCCCGCAGCCCGGCGCGTTGTTCGGCGCACATTACGAATGGCGCGCAACCGGCCCGCTGAATCTGGTCGGCGACCTCGCCAGAATCTCGTCGAGCCGCGATCCGCTCGATCCGCTCAAGACGGGCACAGCACGAGTGCTGCCCTCGGTGAACCGGCCGCTCTACGCCGGCAGCTTCAGCCTCGGAATGAACCTCACCGGCGCGAAGAGCTGGCACCACATCGTCCCGGAGGTGACTGGCGGCTTGGGATTCATCTCCGACCTCCGCACGGTCCCCGACTCCGGCGGGTTCAAGTTCGGCACCCGCTTTGCTCTCAACTGGGGCGCAGGGATCAAATACGTTCCGGGCGGGCATTGGCAGGTCCGCGCCGATCTGACGAATCGATCCTACACGATCGCATATCCCGAAGCGTTTTTCGTCGCGCCGGCCGGGGGCACGGCGATCCTTTCGGCGGACCAGTCGAAATCGCTTTGGGTCAACAATCCGGCGTTCACCCTCGGACTCTCGCGCCTGTTTTGACGCGCTGAGCAAGCGGCTTCACCTCCGCGCCGAGGACACGGCAACGGGGTGACCATGGCGAAAGATTTCGAGGACATTCACGACATCGGCGATTTGAGCGACGGCGAGCTCCGGTCGGTCGTTCGTGAGCATCTGTCCGAGCACAACGCACTCGATATCGACGATCTCACCGTCGAAGTCGACCACGGCACCGTAACCCTTGGTGGCCGCGTGGGAACGGAAGGCGAGCGGCTCGTCGCCGAACACGTTGTGACGGATATCGTCGGCGTCGCCGCGGTGAAGAATGAGATCTTCGTCGATCCAATTCGTCGCGCCGAGAGCCCGGAGGCGATCGATGAGCACCTGGTGGACGACGACCGCCGCACTGGCCTTCTGCTTGGTGACCGTCCACGATCTCTCGAGGATTCGACGGAAGACCTGAAGCCGTCGATCGATTCCGAGCTCTTTGGAACCACCGACGTCCATTCCGCGATTGCGGATGGCACCGCGTGGATTCCACCCGAGTCGCCCACACAGGAAGGGAACGCGGAAGGAGTAGACTAGTCGGAACGCGAAAGAACGTGCGGCGTGCGGCGATTGTGATGCGTTGAGCGGCAGGAGTGCGGCGTGCCGTCGCACTTCCGCGGCGAGCGTCACCGCACCATCCACGACGTCGTCCGTCGTCCGTCGTCCGTCGCCCGTCGCCCGTCGCCGGTATTATTAGCAAATGCCCGCCTTCCTGACCCGTCGCGTCTCCTTCGCAGCGGCCCATCGCTATCGCCGCGCCGACTGGACCAACGAGCGAAACGAACAAGTGTTCGGCCTGTGCGCACGAGAAAGCTTTCACGGCCACAGCTACGTGTGCGACATCACCGTCACCGGTCCGATCGATCCTGAAACGGGAATGATCGTGGACCTCGGATTGCTCGATCGCGTGCTCGCGACGGAAGTGCGCGATCGCTTCGATCACCGGAATATCAATCTCGACGTCCCCGAATTCGCCGACGGTCGTTTGATCCCGACAGGAGAAGAGCTGGCGCGATTCATCTTTCGTCGCGTGCAGACCAGCCTTGGCTCGGGAACGCGCGTGGCTCGTGTCACGGTGGCCGAAGACACGACGCTCAGCGCGAGCTATGAGGAGTAGCATGCTGGGGATTTTCTCACGAGGACTGCGCGACTGATCGGCGCGATCATCGCCGGTGGCGCGAACAGCCGCTTCGGCGGCGAGCCGAAAGGACTGCACACGGTCGGCGAGCGACGCATCATCGATCGCGTGGCGGACGCGCTCCGCGGCGCCGTGCCCAATATCCTCCTAATCGCCAGCGCGCCCGGCGCGGCCGACTGGTTGCCCGCCGTACCGGTCGTCTCCGATGTGTGGCGAAAACGGGGGAGTCTCGTCGGCATTCACACCGCGCTCAATTATGCGGCTCAACCAATCCTGCTCGTCGCGTGGGACATGCCGTTCATCACCACGGCGCTCCTCAGCCACATTCGCGACCGCGCGGCGACGAGTGAGTTCGCGACGATTCCAGAGAGCGCGACAGGCCTCGAACCGTTCTGCGCCGCGTACACGCCCGCCTGTCTGCCGTTCATAGAGGATGCGCTCGCGAGCGATGATCTGCGCCTGACGAACCTCCTTGCACGTCTGCCGCGATTTGATCGCATCGGCGTCGACGAAATTCGCGGGTTCGGCGATCCGGCTCGTCTCTTCTTCAACGTCAACAGCCCGCCCGATCTCGCGCGCGCCGAGGAGCTTGCCGCGGCTGGATAAGCCACGCATCTCGCCTGCGCAACGATTCAGGAAGTATTCTTCTCCGCTGACTTTTTCGTGGAGCTCGGATGTTCGTTCGACGACACACGATCGGTTTCCTATTTCTTGCCGCCGCCTGCCGCGGTGCCGCGGTGACGAGCGCCCGCCCGATCGCCGCGCCGACCGCATCGCTCGCCGCGCTGCGAACATCGATCGACTCGATGGTCGACGCGCCGCAGTTCGCGAACGCGCACTGGGGGATCCTCATCGTCGATCCAATGCGCGGCGACACACTGTATTCGCACAACGCGGGCAAGCTGTTCATGCCCGCGTCGAACATGAAAATCCTCACGAGCTCGTCGGCACTGACGCGGTTCGGTCCCGACTATCGATACAAGACGACGTTCGCGGCGCGGGGCCCTGTATCCAGCGGCACGCTTCGCGGCGATCTCGTCATCATCGGCCGCGGCGATCCATCCGTGAGCGATCACATGCTTGGCGATGCGATGATCCCGCTGCGCGCCATCGCCGACTCGATCGTCGCACGCGGAGTCACGCACATCAGCGGACGCATCATCGCCGGCGGCGACGCCTTTCCCGGCTCGGTGTTCGGATACGGTTGGCCCTTGGATGATTTCGAGGATTCGTATTCCGCGCCGATCGACGAGCTTCTCTTCAATGAGGGCTTCAGCGTGTTGCACGTGCGAGGCGGCGAGCACGCGGGCGACTCCGTCAGCGTTCAGGTCAGCCCCGCTCGCGGCGTGCCGCGCGTTCGCAACCTCGCGCGCACCGGCGAATCGTCGACTGTCGGTGCGGCGCGCCGCCGGGCTCGTGATCTTCGCGTGCGCAAGGACAGCGTCACGTGGGAGGTCGTGCTCGAGGGCGAGATCGCCCCGCGCGACACGGCGTCGATCGAAGTCACGCACCACAATCCGGATACCGCATACGTCGCCGCATTCGCCGAGGCGCTTCGCGAGAAAGGGGTGACGATCGATGAAACGGCGACCGACACGCTCGCGCATCCCGACACGCTCGCGGTTCTCTCGTCGCCGCCGTTGAGTGAGATCCTCAAAGCGCTGATGAAGCCGTCGCAAAACCAGATCGCCGAGATGCTCTTTCGTACGTTGGCGCTCGACGCGACGGGCAGCGGCCGGCCCGACTCGGCAAGCGCGGTCGTGCAACGACAGATCGATGAATGGGGCGTCGTGCCGTCGGAGGCGGTCGTTCGCGACGGCAGCGGACTATCGCGCTACGACTACATCTCGCCGCGCACGGTCGTTCGAATCCTGGATGCGATGCGCCGATCAAAGAGCTTCCAAGTGTACTACGACGCGCTGCCGATCGCCGGCGTCGACGGCACGATTCGAAATCGGATGAAAGGCACGCCCGCCGAAGGAAATCTCCACGCGAAGACCGGCTCGGTCGCACTCTCGCGATCGCTATCGGGTTTCGTCACGACGGCGAATGGACGCATGCTCATCTTCAGCTTTCTGAGCAACAACTGGACGGTTCCCGTGCGCGAGGTGGAGCGCGTGCAGGATGCCATCGGCGCGCGGCTCGCCGCGCTGCAATTGCCGTAAGTGGCGTTCACGGTCCAGGAGGCGAGCGAGCGAATTCTCGCTGGCATCAAACCGCTCGACGTAGAACGAGTCGCGCTGAGTGCGGCGCTGGGACGCGTCCTCGCCGAAGACGCGCGCTCGCCGCTCGATCATCCGCCGTGGGACAACTCGTCGATGGACGGCTATGCGGTGCGAGCCGCCGACGTCGAGCACGCGTCGGCGTCGGCGCCGATCGCATTGCCGGTGCTCGAGACGGTGCGCGCGGGCCAGCGTCCGTCTCGCGCGCTCGAGCCGCGTTCGGCCATTCGCGTCATGACCGGCGCGCCGGTTCCAACCGGCGCGGACTCCGTGATTCGCGTCGAGGACACCGACGGAGGTGAGACGCAGGTCGCAATTCGTGACGCGCGCGATGCGGGCCGCAACGTGCGGCCGAAAGGCGAAGACCTGCGCGTTGGAGACATTGCGGTTCCGCGCGGCACCGTGCTCGGCCCGGCGCACCTTGGCGTGCTCGCCTCGATCGGCGTCGCGCTCGCGCCCGTGTATCGCTTGCCGCGCGTCGGCATTTTGACGTCGGGCGATGAGCTGGTCGACATCGACCGATTCGACGAAGTGCTTCGAGGCGATCGTATCGTCTCCTCGAACAGCTATACACTCAACGCGGCGGTGCGGGCTGCGGGCGCTGAGCCGGTGTATTACGGCATCGCGCCCGACGACCCCGTCGAGTATGAACGTCAGCTTCGCGGCGTGACTGGCTGCGACGTGCTGCTCACAACCGGCGGCGTCTCGGTCGGAGCGTTCGATTTCACGAGAGACGTGCTGCGCTCGCTTGGCGCCGAACTGCATTTGTGGCGCGTACGCATGCGGCCCGGCGCACCGCTCGGATTCGGAACGCTCGACGGCATGCCGTGGCTCGGACTTCCGGGAAATCCGGTGTCGACGATGGTCACGTTCGAGTTGTTCGCGCGGCCGTTGCTGCGCCGCATGCGCGGCGAGGCGCGAATCTTTCAACACGCGATCACCGTGCGATCGCGCGATGAGATCACGCTTGCCGCTCCGTTGACGCATTTCATGCGAGCGACGCTCGAGTGGAGCGACGATGGACCGTGGGCTCGGCTGACCGGACCGCAGGGCTCGGGGCTGCTGACGTCGATGGCGCGCGCGGACGCGCTGATCATCATTCCAGCTGAGCGAAAAGTGGTTCGTCGAGGTGACGCGGTGAAAGCGCTGCCGCTCAGCGAACGCGCGCTCGCGGCCGACTCGCTGGACGTGTGACGAGCGACGCGATCGCCGCCGTCGAAACGTCGCTGCGTCGCCGGTTCCGCGTCGTGGAGACGACCGTTCCGGTCGGCTCGCGTGAGATTTCCATTCTCCACCCGGAGAGTGCCGAAGATCTGATCGACGAGCGAGACTTCGAGCTCGATGAGCGGCTCCCGTACTGGGCCGAACTGTGGCCCTCGTCGCGCGTGCTCGGTGAAAGACTGTTGTCGATCGACGGCACGGGAAAATCGCTGCTCGAGTTGGGCTGCGGGTCTGGCGTCGTATCGACCTGCGCATCGTTGGCCGGCTTCGACGTCGTCATTTCCGACTACTACGAGGACGCACTCCGATTTGCCCGCGTGAACGCGGCCCGGAACAAAGCCCGGATTCCTCGCGAGATGCTTCTGGACTGGCGGCACCTGCCGCCGACCCTTCCCCGCTTCGACTTCGTGATCGCGTCCGACGTCCTGTACGAGCGCTCCTACGGCAGGGTGATAGCAAAGGTCATCGCCGCCGCTTTGGCGCCTGACGGAACGGCCTTAGTCGCTGACCCAGGCCGAGTTGGGCGAGAGGAGTTCATCCGGGCCTTGGGGCACGAGGAGCTCGAGCCCAGAAACCGGGTCGATGTCCCGGTCCGGATGAACGAGATCCGCCAGACCATCACGGTCTTCGAACTCGCGTGGCGGAGTCCCGAAAAGTCCGGAAGCAAACCATTTTGACGATTCTGGCGGCGAATCGGCCGAGTTGTAACGGAATAGCGGCGCGAACGGTATTGCGGCGGTCTCTTGTGCTTGGTAGGGTTCCGGACCACCGGTTACTCGGGATCTTGGTGGTTCACGTTTGACATACGCCAAGCGCCGAGCTTGGCGGTCCGCACGAGGACGTCCGCGATGATGCCGAAGGTCCGCCGTTCCCTGGGTGCTCTCGTACGCGCCGCAGCGTTGAGTAGCGTGTTCGTCGCAAGCGCAACCTGCGGTGAACGTGGGCCGGGCGATCTCGCCGGCATCGCGCCAGGACACGCGGCGCTAGCCATAGCGCCTGCGTACCCGTCATTCCCGTCGAACGCGCCGAAGATCGTTCTCTCGAAGATCAAGGCCGTCTTGACCGGGCCCACCGGCCTTTCCTACACGTCCGAAGCCAAGTTCGCCAACGGCGAAGCGCCGTTGGACTTCGACGTTCCAGTCTTCGGCGGCTCCGCGGAATTCTGGCTCGAGCTCACCGAATACGACATGGCGGGACAGGTCGTGTTCACCGCGAAGATTCGAGTCACACTTCGGCCGGGCAATCGGAACTCGATCGCCGCGCCGCTGCTCCAATATGTGGGTCTCGATGCTCCGCTGACGGCAATCAAGATCAATTCGGGCGGGCTGACGCTGCAGGCAGGCGCAGGACTCACGCTCAGCGCGACGGGAACGCTCCCGGACGGACAGTCGATCACACCGACCGTTAGCTGGATCTCGTCCGATCCAACCGTTGTCAGCGTCGACGCAAACGGCGCTCTGACCGCCGGCCAATCGCAGGGCACTGCGACGATCACGGCGACGTCGGTCACTGGCCTTACAGCGCAGATCGACGTGAAGGTCGTGGCGACGGTCAACAAGGTGAACGTCACGCCGGCGACGTTGCAGTTGATCCGCGGCAATCACGGTACCGTGACTGCCGACGTGCGCGACGCCGTGAATCACCTCATCACGGATCGAACGGTGACATGGAAGTCGTCCGACACGACCGTCGCGACGGTGTCACCGACTGGAAGCATCAACGCCGTCGGCATAGGCAAGGCGACGGTGACTGCGTTTGCGGACGGCAAGAGCGCATCGCTCCTCGTGACGGTGATCTCGCCCGTGGATCACATCGATCTCACGCCGGCGAAGACCGTCTTCATCTCGCTGAATGACGTCGTTCCGCTCATCGCGAAACTGGCGCCGGTGACTGGCGGCTCGGTCACGGGCGTCGTCGTCAACTTCACATCGAGCGATCCGAAGGTAGTCACGGTGGATGCCGACGGTCACGTGAAGGCCGTGGGCGTCGGTACCGCGCGCGTCACCGCTGAAGTAGACGGCATTACCGCGTTTACCGACGTCAGCGTCACCCAGGTGGCCGGAAGTATTTCCATTACTCCGGGCGCGGCGAGCGTCAGCGCAATCGAAGACACTCGCGTGTTCTCGGTGTCTGTGGTCGATGCGAATGGAAACGTGATCGTGAAGCCGACGGTGACGTGGTCGTCGTCCAACACATCGGTCGCGACGGTGGTCCCGAACGTCAATGGCACGAGCGCTGTCGTGACTGCAGAGAAGCCGGGCAGCGCGACCATCACGGCGGCGAGCGATGGAAAATCCGCCAGCGCGTCGTTCCTCGTGACGTTCTCGGTCAAAGGACTCATTGTTTCGGCGACGCCGTCGCCGATCCAAGTCGGGCAGAGTGCAACCCTATCGGCTTACATCAGCGACCCGCACGGCGCCGCCCTCACATCCACACCTGCGACGTTCACGACGACGACGCCGAGCATTATTTCGATCTCGGGTAGCGTCGTTACCGGGTTGGCGGTGGGCATCGGACATATCGTGGCGACGAGCGGCACGATGACCTCCTCGACTGATATCACCGTCGACGCAGCGCCTGGTGGTGGTGGTGGCGGCGGTGGTGGCGGTGGTGGCGGTGGTGGCGGCGGTGGTGGCGGTGGCGGTGGC
>Ga0207652_10000643_pt1 | contig 34526 bp, 26 predicted proteins | sample KBSC63BmetaG_FD_184334 | JGI IMG/M metagenome (GOLD analysis project Ga0207652, IMG submission 184334) | Corn rhizosphere microbial communities from Kellogg Biological Station, Michigan, USA - KBS C6-3B metaG (SPAdes) (version 2) | ecosystem: Host-associated > Plants > Roots > Rhizosphere ...
TCTTTGGTTCTTTCAAGAGGTTTTTCATTGCGCCATTCTTCAATTTTAGAATGATTTCCGCTCATTAAAACTTCCGGCACTTTCCACCCTCGAAATTCTTCAGGCCTTGTATAAACGGGCGGTGCTAATAAATTATCCTGGTAAGAATCAGTAAGGGCTGAGGTTTCATCGTTTAAAACTCCGGGAATTAATCTTCCGATCGCATCTGCTAAAACTGCTGCGCCTAATTCACCGCCACTCAAAACATAATTGCCAATAGAAATTTCTTTGGTAATGAAATGATCACGAACTCTTTGATCTATGCCTTTGTAATGGCCACAGATCAGTAGCAGATTATTTTTTAAGGATAATTGATTGGCTATTTTTTGATCAAGCAATTCTCCATCAGGCGTTAAGAAAATAATTTCATCATAAGAACTTTTCCTCTGCAACGATTCAATCGCATTTGCCAACGGTTCTATCATCATCACCAAACCTGCACCACCTCCAAATTGGTAATCATCGACCTGCCCGTGTTTGTAATTTGTAAAATCCCTTAAATTAAAAATGTTTATTTCCAGCAACCCTTTTTCTTTTGCTCTTTTTAAAATTGAATGAGCAAAAAAGCTTTCCATTAATTGCGGAATTATGGAGATGATGTCTATTTTCATGGAACAAAGATAGAACGTGGAACAGAAGAAAAATTTGTAAATCAATAAGTATGAATTCAAAGGATTAAAATATATTTGTTTATCATCTCTAATGGATTTATTTTAGAGTTTAATAATGCATTATTAATTAGTGTGGTTATTTCACCTGCCAACATCTCTATTTATTTTAAATCATGCTTATGCAAAAAAAATTACTTTTTCTGATGATGGTTCTTCTTGTGAGTACCGGGTATTCACAAACTTCTCTCCCTTCCAATTTTTTCCTTAAAACCCTGCCCAATGGCCTGCAGGTATTGGTTATAGAAGATCATAGTGTGCCACTTGCGACAATAGAAATTGCTACAAAAAATGGTTCGTACACTGAGCCACCAGAGTTTAATGGCTTAAGCCATTTGTATGAGCACATGTTTTTTAAGGCAAATAAAGATTATCCAAGCCAGGAAGCTTTTATGGATAAGATAAAAGAATTGGGCATTTCTTTTAACGGAACTACCAACACGGAAAGGGTAAATTATTTTTTTACACTTCCTAAATTCAATTTGACAAAGGGCTTGGAATTTATGAATTCTGCAATTCAATATCCGAAATTTGATACCTCTGAGATGAGAAAAGAAAATGTAGTAGTTGATGGTGAATTTCAAAGAAATGAGTCTAATCCTTTTTTCGCCTTATACGATACAATGAATCATCATCTGTGGGGAGATCTTTACAGCAGAAAAAATGTTATTGGCAATCATGAAGTGATCCTTACGGCTACTCCGGCAAAAATGGAAGCTATTAAAAATAAATATTATTGGCCGAATAACTCTCTTCTTACGGTAGCAGGTGATGTAAAACATGACGACGTTTTTAGCCAGGTACAAAGAATAATGGGAAGTTGGAAATCTTCCGGATTTGATCCTTTTAAAAAATATCCGATCCCTGAATTTAAGCCTTTGCAAAAAACAGATTATTTTATCGTACAGTCAGAAAATGCAAAGGTTCCTATGATCATGATAAACTGGATGGGGCCAGATACGCGCAATGACATAAAAGCCACTTATGCTGCAGATGTGTTTTCTTATATTCTTAGTCAAAATTCTTCAAAACTAAGCCAGGCTTTAACAGAATCTGGATTAGCATTGCAGGTTGGGTTTAATTATTCTACGCAAAAACATGTAGGCCCCGTAACCTTGACGGTAATACCCAATCCTGCAAAAGTTAAAGAATGCTTTGAGGAAGTAAAAAAGCAAATAAGCATGATGGATAGTGATGACTATTTTACTGATGCGCAATTAGCAACGGCTAAACGCCAATTGGAAATAAGCGATGTAAGGGGTGAAGAAATCACTTCTGATTACGTGCATGTTGTTTCTTTTTGGTGGTGTTCGGCTACACTCGATTATTATTTTAATTACATCGATAATTTGAAGAAAGTTTCTAAGGCCGACATTCAGCAATATGTAAGAAAGTACATAAAAGATAAACCGTATGCGGCTGGCTTATTGGTGAGCCCGCAGATGAAACAACAACTACATCCGGAAGCTTTTTTCGCATCTAATTAATCCCTTAAAAAAATTACCATGAAAAATTATATTTTTTTCATTTTGGTCTTTTGCTTTTTAATCTCTTTTCAGCCTCTAGCAGCGCAAAGTAAGGCACAAAAATTTACTGTTGATGGCATCGAGGTTATTTTGAAACCAACCGTAAAAGACATCATCAATGTGAGTGTTTATTACAGAGGAGGCGTTACCAATTATGACGCTGAAAAGGCCGGTATTGAAAATCTTGCTCTTGCAGGCGCGCCCGAATGCGGTACCAAATTATTCTCAAAAGATGCTTTTAAAGACAGGGCAGACCAATATGGCGTCAATGTTTATGGGGCTTCAACCTACGATTATGGCGTCATAGGCCTTAACTGCATCAGCAAGTATTTTAATGAAGGCTGGAGTTTGCTTGCAGATGCTGTAAAAAGTCCGGTTTATAATGAAAAAGATTTTGATCTATTGAAACAGAAAGCAATTTCAGGAATAAAAAATTCGGATGGAGACCCCGATAGCAAAATAACTAAAATGGCCGTGGCAAATACGTTTAAAAATACCCCGTATGCTATTGATCCAACAGGTGAAGTAAATACGGTGAACACTCTTTCTTCAACAGAAATAAAAGATTATTACTATAATACACTGTTGAACAAAAACCGGATGTTTATTGTGGTGGTTGGTAAAATCTCTAAAGAAGATATTACCAGCAAAATAAAAAAAGCATTTGGAGATATTCCTTCGAAAGCCTATGCTCCCTTTGCCTATCACACTCCCGAAATAACTTCCAACAGCTTGAATATAGAGCCAAGAAAATTGGCTACCAACTATATTATAGGAGTAGTAAATGCGCCCTTATATACATCTGCTGATTTTGCGGCAAATAGTCTCGCGGTCAGCGCATTTAGCGAAAATCTATTTACCGAAATAAGAACCAAAAAGAATTTATCTTATGCTCCTTATGCAATCTCCATACGCCAGCAAATGCCGTATAGTTATATGTATGTAAGCACCACTGATCCGAAAGCTTCAGTAGAAATAATGGTGAATGAAATAAACCGGATATTAACAAAAGGGTTCTCTGAAAAAGAATTTATAGACACGAGAAATCTTTACATTACGAGCAACTATATGAAAGAAGAAAGTACAGATAGAATGGCTGCTGCTTTAGGAAAAGGTGAAATATTAGGCAACTGGAAAATGGATGAAGAATTTATTGGTAAGATTCAAAAAACAACCCCGGCTGATATGACCAATGTTTTCAAAAAGTATATTAAAGGAATTAACTGGAATTATCTCGGTGATGAAAAAGCGGCTGATGTGGCTAAGGATGTTTTTGAATTGAAGGTGGAATAATGGATTTACAGCTATGGAATCTTCATAAGTTTTGCTTTTGATTGCTTTTTTTGTTCATTTAAACAATTGGTCTAAATCGCGTTTTTGCTTTTTCGTCGGCCGCCCTTGTTTGCTTTGGCGTTTTCCTGTGTTGAAAATAAAAGCGCTTTGTTGTGTTTTATCAACAATTTCTTTTGGTGATAAATCAATGTAATGTTTGATGGCTTCTTCGTATTTCTGCCGGTTATGAAGTAAAGAAACTACTTCAATAATCCATTTTTTATTTTCGGCTTTAATTTCATACCGATCTCCCAACGTCACTGTTTTTGCAGGTTTTACATGAGCACCGTTTAATTTTACTTTCCCTGAATTGCATGCATCTGAAGCAATACTTCTTGTTTTAAAAATTCTGATCGCCCACAAATATTTATCAATCCTTAATTTTTCTTTTTCTGGCATCAGGCAAATTTATTTTTAACCACAAATTACACCAATAACCCGAATTGTCTGTTATGTGATATCAATGCAAGGATAAACAAACATAACCGAATTGATGATGTTAGTACGAACAAATAATCACGATTTTCATTTTGCAGATTGTGAAAATGTTTCTTTCTTTTTCCTTTATTTTTACCACAAAATTTTTTAAAGTATGATTCATAAACCTATACGTTTTTTAATCCTCATTATTTTTTCTGTTTGCACTTTTACTTCTTTTTCTCAGTTCAGGCCTAAAGAAATAAACTGGACATCGGATGGAAATTCAACCCTCATTTTAGAAGATGGCAATATTGTAAAAACAGATTTGAAAACCCTGAATGAAATTACTCTTGTAAAAAGAGAACAATTGATTCCTGCAGGCGCAACTGAGCCGTTATCTTTTAAGATTTATAGTTTCTCTCCTGATTATAAAACTTTGCTCATTTTTGCAAACACAGCAAAAGTCTGGCGCTATCACACACGTGGCGATTATTGGATTCTGGATTTAAACAATAATCAATTATCTCAACTTGGAAAAACTCTTCCTTCGCAATCATTAATGTTTGCAAAAATTTCTCCTGATGGAAAACAGGTGGCCTATGTAAGTGAACATAATTTATATGTAGAGGATCTTGCTACGCATAAAATAAAAGCGCTGACAATGGATGGTACGCGAAAATTTATTAATGGTACTTTTGATTGGGTTTATGAAGAAGAATTTGGCTGCAGGGATGGTTTTCGATGGAGTCCTGATAGTAAAAAAATTGCTTTCTGGCAGGTAGACGCCACAAAAATCCGTGATTATTACATGTTGAATACAACGGATTCTATCTATTCCCAAATAATTCCGGTAGAGTATCCAAAAGTAGGCTGGCCACCATCTCCCGTACGAATTGGTGTTGTTACAGTTGATAATGATGATATCAAATGGATGAACGTTCCGGGCGATCCGCAAGAGCATTACATTCCAAGAATGGAATGGGCAGATAATTCTTCACAGGTTGTTTTGCAGCAGCTGAACCGAAAGCAAAATGAAAGCAAACTTTATTATTGCGATGTAAATTCTGGCGCTGCAAAAATTTTTTATAAAGAAGATGACAGCGCATTTATTGATATCAAATCGAGGTGGAACGACGATGATCCCATAGGATGGGATTGGCTGAATAATGGAAAAGATTTTTTGTGGGTGAGCGAAAAGGATGGCTGGCGTCATATTTATTTAATTGATCGCAATGGCAAAGAGTCACTTGTTACAAATGGCGATTACGATATTGAAAATATCAAATGCATCGATGATAAAAACGGTTATGTTTATTTTATGGCTTCGCCAAAAAATGCCACACAGCTTTATCTGTACCGCACGAAATTAAATGGCAAAGGAAAACTAGAATCACTTTCTCCTTCAAACCTTGTAGGGACGCATGATTACGACATTTCACCTTTTGCAAAATACGCAGTTCATTCTTTTTCCAACTATAAAACTTTTCCTGTATCAGAATGGATTTCTTTACCCGATGGAAGACCTTTGAATGAAGAAAAAAGCATTGCAAAAAACATGCAAATAAACGAGAACAGCAATGTGCAATATTTTAAAGTAACAACGGCTGATGATATTACGCTTGATGCCTGGATGGTAAAGCCGGTGAATTTTGATTCTACTAAAAAATACCCGGTGGTTTTTTATGTCTATGGCGAACCTGGCGGATCAACAGTAACGGACGAATTTGGTGCACAGAATAATCCGTATGGTTTATTCAATGGTGACATGAGCCTGGAGGGATATTTTCAGATTTCCGTTGATAACCGCGGTACGCCTTCATTGCGCGGAAGAGAATGGCGCAAATCTATTTATGGAAAGATAGGAAGGCTGAACATTCACGACCAGGCAATGGCAGCCAAAAAGATTTTGGAAAAGCCTTATTTTGATAAAGACCGCGTAGCAGTCTGGGGATGGAGTGGCGGCGGTTCTTCCACATTAAATTTAATGTTCCAGTACCCGGAAATTTATAAAACAGGAATCTCTATTGCGGCTGTTACTAATCTTTTATTTTACGACAATATTTATGAAGAAAGATACATGGGATTGCCTCAGGATGACATGGAAAATTATGTATTAGGTTCAGCGATTTATTATGCAAAAAACTTAAAAGGAAATTTATTATTCATTCATGGAACCGGCGATGACAACGTGCAATATGATAATGCGGAAACACTATTAAATGAATTGATAAAATACAATAAAACATTTCAGTTCATGCCCTTTCCCAATCGGACTCATTCATTATCAGAAGGCGAAGGAACGAGAAAATTTTTATCAACTTTATATACAGATTATTTGAGAAAGTACTGTCCTCCGGGGGCAAGATAATTTAAGAAAAAAATGTAAATTCAACAAATTTGTTCTTTACTGAAAATTAAAGGAACGTATTCAAAAGAAAAGTCACCACTATTAGATTGGAAGTGTATCGGGGAGCGGACTTGAACCGCCGACCTTCGGGTTATGAATCCGATGCTCTAACCAGCTGAGCTACCCCGACATAATTTGTATTTCTAAGAACTTTAATCGGGGAGTGGATTTGTACCGCCGTCCGCCTTGGCTGGATATGAATCCGATGCTCTAACTGGCTGAGCTACCCCGACATTTTGGGCGGCGAAGATAATACATTGCAGAAAAATGGCAATGTAAAAAGTAAAAGCCTATAATTATTTTTCTAAGAAAATTTGACCAAAACCTATAAAAAAGTTATTTGCTCTGAATTCATATATTTAAAAGTTTAATTATCAGAGGCTACTTATAACTTTGTTTTTTTTATAACTTAAAAATGGGGAAACAAAAGGTCTTAGATGTTTATTTCCTTATATTCGCGTTCACTTTTAAACTCATAACTGCATTAATGGAAGATAACAATTCTTTTGACCAAACAATTTTGAGTCCTTTGCTTTCAAACATTTATAGGTTTTCAAATAGAAATGCTTTTTGTATAGATGAAGTGTATTATAGCTACAAGGAATTTGGTGATTGCATTTCGAAGATCCGGCCGATCCTAAAAGAACTTTATTCAAATGATGCTTATATAGGATTGGTTGCTAATGATGATCTTGAAACATACGCTTCTATTTTTGCTTTATGGCTGGAAGGGAAATGCTATATTCCATTACATCCAAATCAGCCTATTTACCGCTCAGAAGAGATCATAAAAGATATGAACATAAATTTGATATTAGACTCCTCTTTATCAACCGTTTTCACAAAACATCAAACTATAAACACATCAACTTTATCTTATGATGATGATTCTTTAGATTATCATGAAGCCTTTTCTGAAGAAAGGACCGCTTATGTTTTATTTACCTCCGGGAGCACAGGTAAACCGAAAGGAGTATCAATAAGCAGAAAAAATTTGACAGCTTTTATTGATTCATTCTGGAACTGCGGCATTTTAATAAATGAAAAGGACAGATGCTTACAATGTTTTGATCTCACATTTGATGTTTCAATACAGTGTTTTTTAGTTCCCTTATTAAAAGGAGCATGTGTTTATACGATACCACACAACCAGATAAAATATAGTTATGCTTCAGCATTATTAGAAGATCACCAGTTAACAGTTGCGGCGGTAGCCCCATCCATGTTGCGTTATTTAAAACCTTATTTTGAAGAATTAAATTTACCAGCTTTGAAATACTGCATTCTCGCGGCGGAAGCTTCTCCATTAAATTTAATTGAAGAATGGAAGACTTGTATCCCAAATGCTGAAATATATAATTTTTATGGCCCGACAGAAGCAACAATTTACTGCACATACTATCAAATCAAAAGAAACGCACCAAATAGGACCCTGAATGGAATGATTCCTATTGGAATTCCAATGAAAGGTGTCGAGGCTATAATAGTAGACGAAGGAAATAATATTCTTCCGGCAGGGAAAAAAGGTGAATTGTGTGTTGCCGGAAATCAAGTATGTGTGGGCTATTGGAATGATCCAGAAAAAAATAGGAAAGCTTTTTTTGAAAAACAATATAACGGAACACTTCATCGTTTTTATCGTACCGGCGATCTCTGCTATTATGATAATGAATCGATATTGATGCTATTTGGTAGAATTGACTCCCAGGCAAAGATTCAAGGTTATCGGGTTGAACTTGGAGAGATTGAATTTCACGCTAGAGAATATTTAGATGGAACTAATGCAGTTTGTTTGACGTTTAACAATCCAAAGGGGAACACCGAACTATCCCTGTTTGTAGAGGACGAAGAAATCAATCAGGCTGATCTTATTGGTTATATGAAAAGCAAATTACCTCATTATATGATTCCAACTAAGATAATATTGGAAAAGCGATTCCCGCTTAATTCGAATAGTAAGGTTGATAAAAAAAGATTAAAAGAAAAGCTCAGTTTTTGAGGACAACAATATGGATAAAGAAGCAATCATTGATAAATTGACCAACATTTTTAGAGATGTTTTCCAGGATCCGGAGATTTTATTAAATAATGAAATGACCGCCAATGATGTTGGCTCCTGGGACTCCTTATCACACATGCTTATGATAGAGCAGGTTGAAACTGCTTTTTCATTTAAGTTTAAATTAAAAGAAATCAATAAATTGAAAAACGTTGGTGTTCTGATCGAACTGATAGAATCTAAAGTAGTATAATGAACTCATACTAACTGTTACTATTACTTCAATGCTATTATGATTTTTACTTCCTTTAATTTTCTGATCTTTTTCCCCATAGTAATTATCATCTTTTTTTTGTTTCCGCAAAAATACAGATGGCATTTTTTATTGTTTGCGAGCTATTTTTTTTACATTAATTTGAAACCGGTTTACGCATTGTTATTGGCAGGAGTTACTTTAATAACGTATATTTTTACCCGTTTAATTGATAATCCAAAATTTGCAAATCATAAAAAATCCCTGCTGGTTGTTAATATAATTCTTGCACTCTTACCATTATTCTTTTTTAAATATTACAATTTTGTTAATCAAAGTGTATTTACTTTTTTGGATTATATGGGCATACGATGGCAATTACCACAAATAAATTTCATCCTTCCAATAGGAATTTCCTTTTATACTTTTATGGCACTTGGCTACTCAATTGATGTGTATAATGAAGAAATACATGCTGAAAAAAGCTTTGGAATTGTGGCTCTGTTTTTATCTTTTTTCCCATTAGTCTTGTCAGGGCCAATAGAGCGCGCACCAAATATGTTTCCACAGTTCAAGGGGAGATTGCTTTTCAATTATTACAAAATTATTAAAGGGTTGCAATGGATATTATGGGGATATTTCATGAAGCTGGTTGTTGCAGACAGAATAGCAATTTATGTTCATGCAATTTTTACTAACATTAGCAACCATAATGGGAAATCGCTTTTTGTAGGAACACTATTATACCCAATCCAGGTATATGCAGATTTGGGTGGTTATTCATTGATAGCGATTGGCTGTGCTAAAGTGATGGGTATTGAGGTGATGCAAAATTTTAATCGTCCTTTTTTTGCAACTTCTATGTCCGAATTTTGGCGGAGATGGCATATTTCATTAATTTCATGGCTGACAGATTATATTTACACACCTTTAGCATTTAATCTAAGAAGATATAAAATCTGGGGTATTGTGATAGCTCTTTTATTAACTTTTTTTCTATCCGGCTTGTGGCATGGAGCAACAATTACATTTATGGTTTGGGGAACTATCCAGGGCATCTTTTTAAGTATTGAGGCATTAACAAACAAGCGGAAAAAAAACTTTGTAAAAAAATATAAATTACACCAGAGAGGATGGTATCTTTTTATATGTTCTCTTTTTACTTATTTCTTATTTGCCTTTTCTGAAATTTTTGGAGGAGCTACTGAATCTGTGTCACAAGGATTCCTGGTGATCAAAAAAATTTTTACAAACTTTAGCGGCCCCATCTGGTATGAAAATCCTTCAATGATCCTTATTTCGTTGTCCGCTATATTTATTCTATTTTTTGTTGAGCTAAAAACGGAGTACTTTCCAGGTAAATTTTCTTTTTTCAATAACGAAAATTGGGTTGTACGGTTCCTTTCTTATGGTTTTTTAATCACTATTATTCTGTTAATCGGCGTATTTGACGGCGGCCAGTTTATATATTTTCAATTTTAAAAATATGCCAACTAGATTACTTACATTTAAGAATAATATTTACGCCCGTTTTCTGCTAAAATTGATTTCACTTTTTTTGCTTGTTTTTATTCTTGATTTTATAATTGGGGGGTTACTCAATAGATTTTATTTTACCCAGGAATCAGGAAATTTATTTCGCACAACGTATTCTTTTGAACACACCTCAGAAGATTTATTAGTATTTGGTTCCTCAACAGCAAATCATGATTATCCTTCTGAAATATTTCAAAAACGTTTAAAGTTGTCAACCTATAATGTTGGCCGTGATGGCACTTCTATTTTCTACGATTATGCACTTTTACAGAGTATATTGAAGAGATACTCACCAAAAATTATTATATTAAATTTTGATTTAGATGAATTTAAAAAGACTTCTGAAAGCTATGATCGGATTTCCTCCTTATTGCCTTACTATAGAAGGCATCCAGAAATTCGCCCCATTGTAGAACTCAAAAGTCCTTACGAAAAAATAAAATTATTTTCGAAAATATATCCCTATAATTCGTTATTTTTTTCAATCCTTGCCGGAAATGCAGAATTTAATAAAAAGAGAAGGCAGGATTACCAGGGATATGTTCCCTTAACCAAGATATGGGGCGAGTCACTTCATAGTACTAAATACAAATACCAGGAATTAGATTCTAACAAAATTAAAATATACAAGGCTTTTATTCATGATTGCATTGCCGCAAGAGTGAAGCTATATGTGGTCTGCGCGCCTTTTTTTGTTAATTTCGAGAACCGCTCTAATTCTGTAATGGTGGGAGAAAATATTGCAAACGAATATAGAGTGAAATATTTCGATTTTTCCGGCGACCCCTCAATTTTGAATAAGCCTTCACTCTTTGCAGATATGAGCCATTTAAATCGTAAAGGAGCTGAAATCTATTCTAACAAAATAATTGATAAGATAATAAATGAAGAAAGCCAGGAAGTATCCAGCCAGAAACGTTAGTGCTTGAAATAATAAGGTGATTATTATTTTACTTTTGTCCGTCCTGGATATGCTTCCAGCGCTTTTTCGAGGCAGTCCATCGCATTATTGATTGACCCCACATTTAATACGTAAGCAAGTCGCACTTCATTTTTACCCAAACCTTTTGTCTCATAAAAGCCTGTAGCTGGTGCCAGCATTAATGAAGCACCATTATAATTAAACGATTCCAAAAGCCATTGGCAAAAAATATCCGTATCATCAATGGGCAAAGAGGCGATTGCATAAAATGCACCACCTGGATTTGGGCAAAATACACCGGCAATATTATTCAGTCTTTTTACAATTGTGTCTCTTCGCAACTGGTATTCTGCTTTTGGATTTTTAAAATAATTTGAAGGCAGATCAACTGCCGCTTCGCCCAAAATTTGTCCAAACCCCGGAGGGCTTAATCTTGCCTGTGCAAATTTCAAGGCAGTATTTAAAACCTTTTTATTATGGGTCACAAAGGCGCCAATCCTTGCTCCGCAAGCACTGTAACGTTTACTGATCGTATCCATTAAGATTACATTATCTTCTGCACCTTCTAATTGCATTGCACTAAAATGTTCTCCTTCATAACAAAATTCACGGTAAGCTTCATCGGAAAACAAATAAAGATCGTGTTTTTTAATAATTGTTTTCAGCACTTCCATTTCCTCGCGGCTGTATAAATATCCGGTCGGATTATTTGGATTGCAGATTATAATTGCTTTGGTTCTACCGGTAATTAATTTTTCAAATTCTCCTATCGGGGGCAATGCAAATCCATTTTCAATATGAGAAGTAATTGGTTTTACGGTTACTCCTGCCATCACCGCAAATCCGTTGTAATTGGCGTAAAATGGCTCGGGAATAATCACTTCATCGCCGGCATCTAAACAACCCATAAATCCAAATAAAATCGCTTCACTTCCACCGGTGGTTATAATAATTTCATCGTGATCTACATGGATATTTACTGAACGGTAGTATTCAACTAGTTTTTCCCGGTAGCTTTCATTTCCCGCGCTATGACTGTATTCCAAAATTTTAAAATCAGACTTACGAACTGCATCTAACATTTGAGGCGGAGTTTCGATATCTGGTTGGCCGATGTTCAAATGATAAATTTTAATTCCTTTTTTCTTTGCAGCTTCTGCAAACGGAACCAATTTTCTGATTGGAGAGGAGGGCATTATTTGGCCACGATTACTTACTGATAACATGAGGCAAAGATAAGAGTTGTTTCGTTTTGCAGTTGTATAAGTAATTTTGAATCTGTGCAAAAAAGTGGTACGAATTGTGTTCAGTTTTTTTTGGCTAAAGCGAACAAATTTAGTTGAAATTTTTGAATCACTTTTTCGATATCACCCATTATGGAACGTAAGGCTAGTCTTAAACTAGATTTTGTAAAATGCTGTATATGCGGACATGCAGCTTCGAAAATTATTGGCTGTGGGGAAGACTACGAATATCATACAACAGATGATACCTTCTGCGCATTACAATGTCAGAAATGTTCATTAATATATTTAAATCCCCGCCCTTCTGTTTCGGAATTCGAAACTATTTATCCGTCCAATTATCATGCCTTTGATTTTTCTATTAAAAAATTTGGGTTTGTTTATCGGGTAAGGGCTAAGCTAGAAGCAAAGCGTGCTTTAAAAAGATGCAATGGGTTAACCGATGGGGCGCGTATTTTAGACGTGGGTTGTGGTGATGGGTTTCATTTAAAACTGTTGCGCAAATATGGAAATAAAACCTGGATATTAGAAGGAATTGATTTTGATAAAAGGGCTATTAAAGCATTATCAAATTCGGGGATAAAAGTACATCTGGGAACTGTTGAGGAGCTTAATTTACCGAAAGAAAATTATAATCTGGTTTTCCTAATTCAAACTATTGAGCATGTCGAAAAACCGGTAAAGGTTTTAGCGGCTATTTATCGTCTTTTAAAAAAAACCGGTAAGTTGGTTATCGTTACTGATAATACTGATTCTCTTGATTTTAAATTCTTTAAGCGGCGTTATTGGGGCGGCTATCATTTTCCCAGGCATTGGAATTTATTTAATAAAAAATCACTCACATTATTGGCAAAAAAAACAAAATTTGAAATTGAAGATATAACGACGATCGTCAGTCCGGTAAATTGGGTTTATTCCATTCACAACTCTCTAGTTGGAAAGAAAAAACCTCAATGGATGATTGAACGATTCACATTAAAATCCTCTTTTTCACTTTTCTTTTTTACTATAGTTGATTTCGTTTTGCAAAAATTTGGAAAAGGGTCATTATTACAGGCAACTTTAAGAAAACCACTTTAAAATTATAACATAAAAAGTTCCAAAAACGCAAATTACTGGTAGTAATTTTTCAATAAATCAATCAATCTTTTAAATTATGGAAGCTAAACCGGTGGCTATTGTTGGAGGTGGAATTGCGGGTTTGACCGCCGCCAATTTTTTAAAACGAAAGGATATTCCATTTATTCTTTTTGAAGCTGGAAGCCAGATTGCGGGTCTTGCCATGAGTTTTAAAGATAACGATGGATTTAGTAATGACTTTGGCGCTCATTTTATAACCAATCGGCTGGCCAGCGCCATTGGAGTAGAGAAAGAATGCAGAACCGTTAAATATTACGGCGAATCCGTTTGGCTGAATGGGAAAAGTTACAGCTATCCTTTTGGTTTAATTGAAATACCAAGAATGTCGTTGAGTTTTCTATTGACCAAAATTAGATTAATTAAAAATAAAACAGCACCACAATCGGCAGCAGAATTATTCAGGAATCGTTATGGAGAATCTTTGGCAAACGAAATTGCTTTACCTTTAATTGAAGCATGGTCCGGCGCCTCATCCGAAAAACTTTCAGCTGGAATTGGGGAAAGCTTACCAAAAAGTATCGTAAATACTTTTTATCTCAAAATGGCAAGCAAAGTTACTGGCCGTGCTGTAGCTTGTGGATATAACCGGGAAAAACCGGAGCTTCCATCTGTATGGCATGTTTATCCAAATGGGGGTGTTTCTACCTTATGCTCAAAGCTTGCTGAAGGTTTGGATGATTTCATTAGATTTCAATCACCGGTACAGGAAATTCTTATTGAAAATGAAAAAGCGGTTGCAGTTAAGGTAAAAGATGAATTAATTGAGGTTTCGGCGGTGATAAGTACCGCTCCGGCAAATATTTTATCAAGAATGGTAAAAGGCGCAAATGCTTTACAGGGGATAGGCAATTTTCGTTTTCGACCAATGCTTTTTATTAACCTCCGTTTTGATAAAAGAAATATATTAACTGATACAGTTCTGTGGTTTCCAGAGAAAAAATTTCCTTTCTTTCGTTTGACAGAAGTTACTCGTTCAATGCCGTGGCTTGCTCCTGAAGGCAAGTCAATAGTTACAGTTGATATCGGTTGTGAGAAAAATGATGAATATTGGAATATGGACGAGAAAAAATTGATTGATCTTTGCCTTGAAAAACTAACACCGGTTATTCCTGATTCAATAGATAAATTTATAGGCGCAACTGTTTTGCGAACACCTTTTGCTTATCCCGTTTTCCTTAATGAATATGAGAAAGAACGCCTTGAGTTTGAAAAGTCAACTAAAATTGACAATCTGTTAAGTATAGGTAGAAATGGGGAATTCGCTCATCGTTTTATGGAAGATGTTTATTGGCGTACCCGCGAAAAGGTGGGAAAGCTTATTGAAAAAATGCCATTGGATCAAAAAAATAAATCTCAAAAGGAAGCGATTAAAACCAGTCAGCAATTACTAGTTTTTTAAATTAAAACCAGTCAGCAATTACTAGTTTTTTAAATCTTTTTTCTTACCATAAATAAAAGAGCCTTGAAAATATTATAATCAAGGCTTTTTTATATTATTTAGTAGCACGTACGGGATTCGAACCCGTGATTCCTCCGTGAAAGGGAGGCGTCTTAACCCCTTGACCAACGCGCCGTTCGGTTTAAAGGACGGCAAAGATACTCTTAGGTAGTTTTGATACCAAATTTTTTCTTTTCTTTTGAAAAATAATGATCACAAGCTAAACAACTTTCTCTAAAACTTCGGGCAGGGAATTCCTTTAAATCCGGCAGGACGTTTTACATAGATCAAAGAGATTTCCATTCCGCCCCGGCTTTGTGAACCGGCTTTTAAACTGGATACATTTACATCATAAGTGGCGCCGATTCTCAGGCCAGAAAATTCTAAGCCTACATAAGGAATAATCGCATCATTTAACCTATACCATAATCCTGCATAAACATTGGAAGGGTTGTCGTTTACATTATCGAGGGATGCCGCTAAAGCGCCGCCAATAACCGCTTCTGTTGATTGGGCCTGATATTGATAAATGCCGCTAGTATGCAATGTCAAAATATCAGAAACGGGGAAATAGCCACCGGCGCTTACAGTAGTCCGCGGCGCAATATTCCAATTGCCACCCTCAAAAGATTCTTTTGGCCGATTGATATGATACATTGAGGCACCAATATAAAAGTTATTCGTTTCATCAGTGGAAGCAGAAAATAATAAGCCCGCATTTACGTCCAGATAATTAATGTTTAGATTGTCCGAATTGAATACTTCCTGTGTCACTCCTGTAAATCCAAATGGAGTAAGCTGATCGGCAAATTTAAGTTTGTTTACATCCAATCTTTTTTGTCCATAAGTTCCCTGGAAACCGATAGCTATTTGCTTAAAGCCATCTTCATCCAAAGATTTGGAATAAGAGGTGGATAATCCCAAATAATTATTCGAGAGAACGCCGCCACCGGCTTTATCAGTAAGGGCTAATATTCCAATTCCCCAGGTATCATAATCGGGAAGTTTGTTTTTTAAGATGTCAAAATCAACGCTCAATGTCGAAGTGGTGTAAACATTATTGAAGGCCGGCCATTGATTCCGATAATTTCCGGCAACACGAACAGTTCCATCAAACTTTCCGGTGAATGCAGGATTTAAAGTGAGTGGCGATGCAAAAAATTGGGAGAAATGAGGATCTTGTGCATTTGTAAAAAATGACACAGTCAACAGTAAACTCAAAATAGCAGTGGCCTTTTTCATCTTTTATTAAATTCAAAAATAAAGGTAATAGAAATCGGTAATTAGTAATTATTGAAAAGTCTTGAAATAACCTAAAGTTTAAAATTAAAATCTGAATTATTTGTTGATTTACGGTAAAGTTTTAAATAATTTAAACGGTTACCCTACATCTGCACCTTTACACCATAGGCCAAATCGCCGGCATCTCCCAATCCGGGCACAATGTATCCTTTTGCGGTCAATTCATCATCAATATCACCACACCAGATTATTGCTTTTGGCTCCGCGCGCAACACATATTCAAGGCCAACCGTACAAGCTAGCGCGCAAGCAATATGTATTTCGGAAGGATTACCGGCATCGCGAATAAATTGCAAAGTTTTTACCAAAGAAGCGCCTGTTGCAAGCATGGGGTCCGAAATAATAACGACACGATTTTCCATTTCGGGACAGCTGATATAATCAAGGCTTATTTCAAAAGTTCCATCAGAATTGTGCTTGCGATAAGCGCTGATAAATGCGTTATCTGCTTTATCAAAATAATTGAGAAAACCATTGTGCATGGCCAATCCGGCGCGCATGATCGTTGCAAGCACCGGTTGATTCTCTAAAACTTTACAATTTGATATTCCTAACGGCGTTGTAATTTCTTTTTCAACCCAGGGCAATTTTTTGCTGATTTCATAGGCGCATACTTCAGCAATTTTTTCCAGGTTTTTCCGGAATCTCTGGCGGTCATTTTGCACTTCTACATCTCTTAGTTCACTAATCCAGTTGCTGATTAAAGAATGATCGTCGCTAAGATTTATTACCATTGTTAATTTTTTAGGAACTTAAAGATAAGTGCAATTTTTAAAGTTATAAATTTGGGCAAATCTAAAAATTAAACGGGTAATTATTCTTTTATGGTCTATAATGTTATAGGTTTGATGAGCGGAAGTTCTCTTGACGGGCTTGATATTGCTTTTGTTGAATTTACTGAAACTGCAGGGAAATGGAATTATGAAATTGAATGCGCTGCCTGCATTGAGTATGAGAATGAATGGATTGAAAAATTAAAAAATGCGATTCATTTTTCCGCGTTCGATTATCAACTATTGCATACTGATTATGGACGATTTCTTGGCACAAAAGTAAAGGAATTTATAGAGAAATTTCAATTGCAACATCGAATAAGTTTAATCTCTTCTCATGGTCATACAACGTTTCATTTTCCTGAAAAAAAAATGACGCACCAGTTAGGAGATGGAGCTGCAATTGCTGCAGAAACTCAACTTCCGGTAGTAACCGATTTGCGTTCCCTTGATATTGCGTTTGGTGGTCAGGGTGCGCCAATAGTGCCTTTGGGGGAAAAATTGTTATTTCCTGAGTATCATTATTTTTTAAATATTGGTGGCATTGCCAATGTTTCTTTTAATAGCAAACAAACAAATATTGATGATTCTTATTTAGCAACTGACGAACTAATTGCCTTTGATATTTGCTCAGCCAACCGTGTTTTAAACATGCTTTCGTCAGAAAAAAATAAGCCTTATGATGAAGATGGAAAAATGGCTTCTGCAGGAAAGATAAATGAACGGCTCTTGCAGAAATTAAATGTGCTTGATTATTATCTTCTTCCTCATCCAAAATCATTGGCGAATAGCTTTGGAACAGATGTTATTTTCCCTTTGATAAAATCTTTTAATCTTAGTACGGAAGATTCGCTTCGCACTTATGTCGAACATATTTCTATTCAGATAAAGAATTCACTTCAATCTTGTTTTTCAAAAACGGAAGTTCAGCAGTTAATGATAACTGGTGGAGGTGCTTTCAATACATTTTTGATGCAAAGAATTTCGAGACATCTTGAAGAAATTAATTTTGAAATTTTTATTCCGGCAGATGAGGTGGTAATTTATAAAGAAGCGTTGATCATGGCTTTGCTAGGAACCTTGAGATGGCGTGAGCAAGATACAATTTTATCTTCCGTAACGGGAGCCAGTAGAAACAGTATTGGCGGCGCGTTATGGTTGGGAACAGAAGCCTGATTTTCTAATTTTACCCTAAAAATATTTAGGATCTACTGTATTTTATTTTCATTATTTTCATTTTTTAAAAAATTTAATCCGATGAGAAAATATAAATTCTTACTCCTGATCTTGCCATTCATTTTCTTTTCTTGTGGAGGTAATGCAGATATCAATTCTAAATTAGAAAAAGAAAGTTATAAGATCACAAAAGATGAGTTGTTGAAAAAGGAACAAAAAAATCCGCAGGCTTTTTTATCAGTCAGTGGACACAATAAAAAAAACATTGTGGGTCAAACTGTTGTAAGAGGCACTTTAATAAACCAGGCTTCTGTTGCGGTCTTTAAAGACGTAGATATAAAATTATCTTTCTATTCAAAAACAAAAACTTTATTAGAAACGGATAAAGAAACCATTTTTGAAATACTCGAACCTGGCGAATCGAAAGATTTTAAAACAAAATATTTTGCTCCAAAGGGCACTGATAGTGTCGGTTTAGAAGTTTTAGGCGCAAAACTCGTTCACCAATAAAAGCTTCCTTCATCAAATTTTTATCATTTTCTCAATTTAGTAAACGATAAAAATATGGATGATTTATGTTCTCTATTTTCGAATTAGAAAATATTTATAACGGTGATGTGTACACGAAAATAAATTATTTTCCGTAGTTAATTTCCTTTAAAATAATTTGCTTGCCACAATTGATAACGTTTATAAAGATCCGGTAATTGTGAACTGAATCTTTCAAAATCACGGCTATCTTTTGGTGACCAAAGCACTTCGCTTAAAGCACTCATACGTGGGAAAATCATGTATTCTACCTTTTGAGTATTTGGCATATATTCTGTCCAAACATTTGCTTGTGCTCCGAGAATATAATGGGCTTCAGACTCCTTTAATTCTTTTGGAACTGGCTCATAATTATAAACTGTATCAAGGGGAACATAACCGCCGATAGTCAGGCTATCACTGTTTTTCATTTGTGCATGATCGAGATAGACATACTTCCCCGGTGTCATGATCACATCATGATTTTGTTGTGCTGCAGCAATTCCACCTTCCTCGCCACGCCAGCTCATTACGGTTGCGTTTGGTGCCAATCCACCTTCCAGAATTTCGTCCCAACCGATAATTTTTCTTCCTTTACTGTTCAAATATTTTTCAATTCTCTGAATAAAATAACTCTGCAGACCATGTTCATCTTTCAGATTTTTATCTTTAATTAATTGCTGACAAAAAGCGGATCTTTTCCAGTTTGTTTTGGGCGCTTCATCACCGCCAATGTGAATATATTTCGAAGGAAATAAAGCCATTACTTCATCCAAAACATTTTCTAAAAATTTAAAAGTGTATTCTGATGGACAGAAAATATCTTCAAATACGCCCCAGGTTTGCTGAACCTGTTTACCATCACGGGGGCCGGCCCATGGAGTGCGTGGGGATATTTTTGTTGATTCATCGGGGAAACAACTTAATTGTGGATAAGCTGCAATTGCTGCCGATGCGTGTCCGGGCATTTCAATTTCCGGAATAATTGTTATGAATCGGTCTTGCGCATATTTTACAATATCTTTTATTTGTTCCTGTGTGTAAAAACCACCGTAATGAAGACTGTCATTTCCTGTGCCTGGTGCATGCCCGGTGATTGTTCCATTTCTGTAACCGCCAACAGAAGTAAGCCGCGGATATTTTTTAATTTCGATTCTCCAACCCTGGTCTTCTGTTAAGTGCCAGTGAAAAGTATTGTATTTAAAATAAGCGAGATAATCAATATAGTTTTTCACAAAATTCACGTCAAAGAAATGACGGCCTACATCCAAATGCATTCCACGATATTGAAAACGCGGATAATCTTTTATCGAAAGTTCTGGAATAGTAAAACCCGAAGATACTGACTCCGTGTTGGTTTCAGGCAAAAGCTGAAGCAAAGTTTGCATTCCGTAAAATAAGCCTTCATTGGAGGAGCTGCTGATGATTATTTTATTAGCACTCACTTCAAGATTATAAGCATCTTTTCTTTCATTGTTTTTAAGAAGTTTAAAAACGACCTGACTTCCATTATTTGCGCTCACTTTATTTCTAACAGGAAGAGTAAATCCGTATAATTTTTTTAAATAAAAATTCAGCATTCTGATTTCATGTTCAGCGCCATTTTCGGCGATAATATTTGTTGCAGAATTAAAATGAAAATTGCCAGGATGTATTTCCATGGAAACCGGTTTAGGCACGATCGTTATTTTCGTTTGTGCGCTCACCGTTAGTACCGAAAATAAAAGAGGAATAATGAAAAATTTTTTCATGATTTAAAAAATTTAATAATGAAAAACGAATATCTTATTTTAAAACCGGAAGAACAATTTTAGAAGGATGATTTTTATCATGATAAATATGAATCGTTGATTTTTGAAAATCACTTTCATTTGCCTCAGGAATCCGCATAAACTTTTGCGGGTTCCTATCAACCAAGGGGAACCAGCTGCTTTGAACCTGCACCATTATTTTGTGTCCTTTTTTAAAAGTGTGGCAAACATCATTCAGATTTATTTTTACTTCACTGATTTTTCCTGGAACGAAAGGCTCAGGTTTTTTATAATTATTTCTAAATTTTCCACGCATCACTTCGGCCCGAACAAGTCTCTGTAACCCTCTACTGTTATTTGTTTCAGAACTTGATTCATTTATTTCATTTGCAGGAACTACATCAATCAACTTCACAATAAAGTCTGCATCGGTAGTGGAAATACATGTAAAAAGGTCAGCGAGAATGGGCCCCGCAATCGTGATATCTTCATTCAAAACCGGTGATTCATAAACCAAAACATCATTTCTTAATGCAGCAAAACTTTGGTCTTCCACCATGTATTCATTATTTCTTCTGCCCTGAACTTTCACAGTGTAAGGAACAGGATTTGCAGGATCGCTTATATATTGATCCAAGCTTTTTGTTGAATTATTTTTTATGCCAGATAAAGATCGATTAGAATTGAGATAATAAACAAGATCAACGATGTTCTCCGGAGGCCATTGTTTAAAATGCCGCCATTGATTTTTTCCCGTTTCAAAAACGGTTGCTTCAGAAGTGTTCCAGCTTCCTTTATCTTTTAAGAAATAATTGAAAAATTTTGTTTGCAAACTATCCTGGAAATATTGGCTGGTATTACTTCCAAAATCATATGTCCCAAATTTAGTCCAACCGTTTCTTGCCCATGCGCCATGCGTCCAGGGCCCCATCACTAAAAAGTTTTTATTGACGGGGCTTTGTTTTTCAATTGCTTCATAAGTATGTAATGAACCAAACAGATCTTCTGCGTCAAACCAGCCGCCAACAACGAGTGTAGGAATTTTTATATTTTTAAGATGAGGGCGGATATTTCTTTTTTGCCAATAATTATCATAAGTGTCATGTGCCAAATATTCATTCCAGATATAGCTTCGATGATCAAAATATTTCGTTGATTGAGAGTTTTTTATTGGCCCAAGATTTAAAAAGAACTGATACACATCGTTGGTTTTTGCATCAAAAACGGATGAACCGTAATCTTCTGTTGGTCCACTTCTTTGTTTGCCAAAATAATTCATAAACATAAAATTATCTAGCAAAAAAAATGCACCGTTATGATTGGCGTCATCGCCAATAAATTCATCTGTAACCGGTGCCTGAGGGCTTACGGCTTTTATAGATGGATGTGCACCCGGCAAACTTGCAGTCGCATAAAAACCAGGATAAGAAATTCCATACAAACCTGCTCGGCCATTATTGTTTTTTATATTTTTTAGTAACCAATCCATGGTATCATAAGTGTCGCTGCTTTCATCGACATCTTTATTACTTTTTTTGTTGGGAATGTAAGGAGTCACTTCTTTATTGTGCCCTTCGCTCATATATCGGCCACGCACATCCTGGTAAACAAAAATGTATTTTTCATGCATCAGTGCTTCATTAGGGCCGATCCTTTTTGCATAATTATTTTCTCCGTAAGGCCTTACAGAATAAGGCGTGCGTTCGATTAGAAAAGGATATTTTTTAGATTGATCTTTTGGTACATAAATAACTGTGTAAAGTTTTATGCCATCGCGCATAGCGATCGTTGTATCGATTTTTGTAAAATTTTCCTTTACAAAATTGCTATTGATGTCGTTTTGGCCTTTTAATGAAAGACTTGCGAGGAAAAGGATTAGCAATAAATTTATTTTCATTTTTTTATTTTAGTACCGGCAGAATAATTTTAGAAGCGTTTGCTGCATCATGATAAATGCGAATATTTGCTTTTTGAAAATCGCTGTCATCGGCTTTATAGATATCCATAAACTTTTGTGGGTTGCGGTCAGCCAAAGGAAACCAACTGCTTTGAATTTGAATCATGATTTTGTGGCCTTTTAAAAAAGTATGAGCCACGTCCGGCAATTCCCATTTTACTTCTGTGATTTTTCCAGGTACAAACGGCTCTGCTTTTTCAAAACTATTTCTAAATTTTCCACGCATGATTTCCGCACGAACGAGCATTTGGTATCCGCCCATTGGATAATTATTGTCATTACCTTTTACATCTTTTGGGTATCTAAAATCATCCGGAAATACATCAATTAGTTTCACCACAAAATCTGCATCAGTTGTAGAAATAGAAGCCATCAAATCAGCAATAACAGGCCCAGCAAGCGTTACATTGTTATCTAAAATATCTGTTTCATAAGTTAAGACATCCGGGCGCCGTGAAGCAAAGCGTTGATCATCTGTCATGTATTCTCTTGTTCTTCTGAAATGTACATCCTCTGTGTAAGGAACCGGGTGAGCAGGATCGCTTGTGTATTGATCATAATTATCTCTTCGTGTATCCATGCCTGTTAGCTTGCTCTTGTCGTTTAAAAATAATTGTCCATTTGCAGCCAGATACAAATTTTCTTCCTGAACATTTTTTGGTGGCCAAACGCCAAATTTTTTCCAATCATTTTCACCGGTAAAAAATATGTTTGCTTCAGAAATATTTGAAGTATTTCCTTTTCCTAACAAATAATAATTGAAGAAAGGAATCTCAATACTGTCCTGAAAATAAGCGGAAGTATTGCTTCCAAATCTTACATTTCCCATAAAGCTTCCTTCGCGGCTCCATTGCCCATGATACCATGGCCCCATCACAATTCTGCTGTTGGTTTGAGGACTTTGTTTTTCATTTGCTTTGTAGGAATTCCAGGCACCAAAGCAATCTTCGGCATCGAACAAGCCACCTACCCAAAGCATTGCAGGTTTTACATTATACAAACCATTTCGTGCATTTCTTGCCTGCCACCATGCATCGTATGTAGGATGTTGATAAAGCTCGTTCCAGAAGGGAACGCTATCGCCCATCAGTTTTGCAAAGTTTTTCAACGCACCGGTTTTTAAATAGGCATTATAATTATCGTCCGATTTAAAAGAGAATCCATGTGTATAAGTTGTAGATGGCTTTGGATGTGGTGTTCCAAAAAACGGATAAAAAGAAAATCCGTCCATTACAAAAAAGACACCTTTATGATGAAAGTCATCGCCGATAAACCAATCGGTTACAGGAGCTTGCGGACTTACGGCGACTAGTGCAGGATGCCCGCTCAGCGCTGCTTCCGTTGAATAAAAACCTGGATATGATGTACCGGTTACTCCAACTTTTCCGTTGTTGTTTTTAATATTTTTTACCAGCCAATCTATCGCATCATAAGTGTCGCTTGCTTCATCAATTTCTTTTCCTTTTTTATTTTTATTGAACGGTCTAACATCAACAAATGTTCCCTCACTCATATATCTGCCTCTAACATCCTGCGTAACAAAAATGAAATTTTCTTTTGCATAAGCCATTTTATAAGAATGCCAAACTGCCATAAATTTATCGGCCCCATAAGGCGCACACGAATATGGCGTGCGCGTCATCAGGAAAGGATGTTTGGAAGTTTGATCTTTTGGAATGTAAAGAGATGTGAACAATTTTATTCCATCACGCATCGGAATATATTCTTCAAGTTTCGTGTAATTATTTACAAACCACGTGCTGTCTTCATTTTGCGCGAAAGAAGAGAATGAAAATAAAAGAAAGATAATGAGAGATAAATATTTTTTCATTGGTGTGAATTTAGAAATTAAAAATACCGCAGCGGTTTTTAAGAATAAAAAATATTGTTTACAGTAAACAAACATACAAAGCAATTTTTTGATTCAGAAAAAATCGGACGTCAATAAAAAATAATTGTAGATGCTAACGCTCATGTATATACGAAAATAATTTTTAAAACAAAAGTGCATTTAAATTAAAAAGAAATGCTTTAAAAAGTAGAAATTTATTTGTTTACAGTGGCAAAGTAAAAGAGTAATTATTATACTAACGGCTATGTACACACGAAAATATATTTTGACCCCAAAAGATTACGCCTCATTCTTAGTTTTGCTCTCCGCGAAGTTTTTAAAAAGATACGGTTTATTTGAAAACTGAAAAAATTGAATTAATTTTCTAAATCTTTTTACTAAAACTTAAATCAAATGAACACAGAAATTCTGCAACAAATTAACTGGCTTGCTGTGCTGGTGGCTGGTTTGGCTTATTTTTTTCTTGGTGCATTTTGGTACACAGCGCTCTTTGGAAAAAAATGGCAATCGTACAACAAGGCTTTGATGAACGATCCAAACGCGAAAAAAGGAACCGCGGCCATCATGTTTCTCTCTTTTATTTTAATGCTTATTTGTGCATTTGGGCTTGCCTTAATTGTTACAAGATTATTTTTAACCGGTTGGGAAGTTGGTTTAAAACTGGGACTTCTTACAGGAGTTTGTTTTGCCGCAACCGCTGTGAGTATTTCTTACTTGTATGAAAAAAGGCCACTAGGATTACATTTGATCAATATAGGCTATAATATCTTAGGAAATATTATAGCGGCTGTTATTATTGCTTCGTGGAGATAAAGAAATTTTGTAAAAGGATTTATCGGGTTCTTATTCTATAAATCCTTTTTTGTTATTCACTGACTTTTGAAATCTTTAAAACATTTGTAGGAAGGTGCAATGAAACCGGTGTACTGCCTGTGTTTACAACTATATCGCCATTTTTTAAAAAGCCGCGTTCTCTTAAAATTCCAATTTGATCAAAAAAGATATCGTCCAAACTTTCTTCTTCATCATAAAAAATGGCGCGCACACCCCAACTCAAACTCAACTGATTAATCAGGCTGAGTTTTTTACTAAAAATGTAAAGAAGAGATTTTGGGCGGTAACTACTCAGCATAAAAGCAGTGTATCCACTTTGTGTCATTCCAATCAATGCATCGGCATTTACGTCCTGGGCGAGTTTACATGCGCTGTAACAAATTGCATCGCTAAGAAAAGAAGGCGAATGAGGCTGAGGAGCAAGAATGTCATCGCGGTTGTAATCGTACGCGGTTTTTTCTATTTCCATAATTATTTTGCTCATCGTTTGAATCACTAATGTCGGATAATTCCCGGTAGCTGTCTCACCGCTCAACATTAAAGCGTCTGCGCCTTCCAAAACTGCGTTGGCAACGTCTGTGATCTCACTCCGGTTTGGTTTTATTCTGTCCATCATGCTTTCCATCATTTGAGTAGCTACAATGACAGGTTTGGCGCGATGCATGCACTTGCGGATAATTTCTTTTTGTATCAACGGCACTTTTTCTATCGGCAATTCAACACCGAGATCACCACGAGCTATCATAATTCCATCACTTTCAAGAATTATATCGCGGATATTCGTAACTGCTTCTGGTTTTTCAATCTTTGCAATTACTTTCGAAGTGCTTTTTCTTTGCTTTAATATATCCTTGAGGCCGATAATATCTTTTACTTCACGAACGAATGAAAGTGCTATCCAGTCTACGTTCTGGTCAATAATAAAGTCAAGATCGTTCAAATCTTTTTCTGTAAGCGCCGGTAAGGAAATCTTTGTATCCGGAAGATTTAAACCTTTTTTTGAAGAAAGGATTCCACCAATAACCACCTCCACTTCTACATTATTATTGGGAAGAATTTTAGTTACTTTCACTTCCAGTTTTCCATCATCAATCATAATCAGGTTTCCGGGAACAACATCTTTGTGCAAATCAGGGTAGCTTACATAGATTTGTTCTTTTGTGCCAATACATTTTGTATTGGTGAAAGTTAATTTTTCACCAGGATTTATTTGAAGTGCATTATTTTCAATTTCTCCCACTCTTAATTTTGGTCCCTGCAAATCGGCAAGTATCGCTATATTGAAAGGAAGCGTGTCATTAATTTTTCTGATAATTTGAATGATTCTTGCTTTATCTTCCTGGCTTCCATGAGAAAAATTTAAACGAAAAACATTTACGCCAGCCTTTACCAATTCTACCATTGCATCGAAATTATCGCAGGCGGGACCAACGGTTGCAACAATCTTTGTGCGCTTTATTGAATGATCAAAACCTGCTTTTTTATCCATTTCTTTGTGCAGATATTTGCTAATATTTTTTGACATTTATTTTTATAATTTTAAGTTAAGGCGTTCAGTATTCACGATTAGTCATTCAAATTAACTTGATAATATTTTTACGATTTTCATCCAGTCTTCGCTGATTTTTTGTTTCTTTTTTACCGCCTGATCAAGTGGAATATAATGCATTTTATTGTTAACAATTCCTACAAAAACATTGTATTTTCTTTCCAGCAAACATTCTACTGCTGAATAACCCATCCGGCTGGCGATCAATCTGTCGAAACAGGTAGGCGAGCCACCACGTTGAATGTGGCCGAGAATTGTCACTCTTACTTCCTGTTCCGGGATTCTTTCGGTAATTACTTTTCCTAATTCAACAGCGCCAAAAGATTCACCTTCGGCTACTACAATAATATTAACCAATTTTTTGCGTCCATGTTTCTCCATTAAAGCGTTTATCACTCCTTCAACATCTGTTTTTTGCTCAGGGATTAAAATGTTTTCGGCGCCGGTAGCTATGCCGCTGTGTAATGCAATATATCCTGAATCGCGGCCCATTACTTCAATAATAAAAAGCCTGTCGTGCGCATCAGCGGTATCCCTTACTTTATCTATCGCTTCAACGGCGGTGTTTACTGCTGTATCAAAACCAATCGTAAAATCGGTGCCTGCAATGTCTTTATCAATTGTTCCAGGAAGCCCAATGCAGGGAATATCAAATTCATGACTAAATATCTGCGCCCCACGAAAGGAACCATCTCCACCAATAATTACAAGCCCATTTATCCCGTGTTCCTTCAAACTTTCATACGCTTTTTTTCTTCCTTCAACTGTATAAAATTCTTTACACCTAGCGGTTTTTAAAATAGTTCCGCCGCGTTGAATAATATTGGCAACGCTTTTACTTTCCATTCTAAAAATGTCGTTATCAATCATACCCATATATCCGCGCATGATGCCGTAAACTTCTAATTTATTATAAATACCCGTGCGGACAACCGCTCTGATAGCCGCGTTCATTCCCGGAGCGTCGCCGCCTGATGTCAGCACTCCAATTTTTGTTACTTTACTTTCCAAGATTTTATTAAATTACCGGTTAAATTTGTTTTTAGCCCTTTTTAAAAAAGCGGTCAAAAATACACATTTAGCATTATTAATGTGCAAGATGATTTTAAACGCAATTTTTTACCACTGTTTATTAGTGTTTTGCCCCCCAAATAAAAACAGCTTTAACCTTGGCTAAAGCTGTGCCTTTGTTTATAAAAACAGTCTTATAAAAATAAAATCTTTCTTTTCAAATTAATTCTGAACTTCTGCTCCTTTCGTTAATTCCACTTCACAAGCAATCGTTACCATATCTCCAACTAAAACACCACCACTTTCCAAAACGGTATTCCAATTTAACTCCCAATCCTTACGATTTACTTTGCCGCTAATAGTAAGTCCGGCTCTTTCTCCGCCCCAAGGATCTTTTATTATGCCGCCAAATTCAACATCTAATTTGATCTTTTTCGTGATTCCTTTAATGCTTAAATCTCCCCATAATTCATATTTATCCCCTTTTATTTTTTCAATAGTATTTGATTTGAAAGTGATTTCTTTATGATGTTCTACATCAAAAAAATCGGCGCTTCTTAAATGCGCATCGCGTTTTTCATCGTTGGTTTTTAATGAATTTGGGTTCATCCAAAAATCAACTTCAGCGGTCATGAAATCCTTGCCTGTTGTATAAATGCTTGCATTATATTGCGTAAAAACTCCTTTTACATTTACAATCATCAGGTGTTTTACTTTAAATGCAATCTCACTATGAACCTGATCTATTTCCCATTTTGTTTTTGTTGCCATGTTATTTGTTTTAAGGTTTGTTTAAAATATTTAGTGTGCTAATGTTCCAAATTTGCCGCTGTTAAAATCATCAACTGCTTCCTTGATTTCTTCTGCAGTATTCATTACAAATGGGCCGTAGGCCGCTACAGGTTCATTAATTGGCTCACCACTCAATAATAAGAGAACACTTTTCCTCGATGCGGTGATCATTATATCGCCTTCGCCATTTTTAAATTGAACATATTGATGTTCCTGAACAGTATTGTTATCATTAACCGTAATTTCTCCTTCCACTACTAATAGACCAGTATTAAAACTGGGCGGAAGATCAAGTTCTGTTCTTCCATTCTCATTCAACCGGATATCATACATTTCTACTGGTGAGAAAGTTTTTGCAGGACCTTTTATTCCTTCATATTCTCCGGCAATTACCAAAATACTTCCCATGCCGTTTTCAATTTCAAATCGGCCTTTTTGTTCACTTAATATCGCTTGGTATTTTGGCGAAGACATTTTGTATTTTTTGGGCAGGTTAACCCAAATCTGCGCCATTTCAAAAGGACCGCCTTTTTTTGAAAATTCTATTTCATGGTATTCTTTATGGAGGATGCCACTCGCTGCGGTCATCCACTGCACGTCTCCGGGATTGATTACGCCGCTGTTTCCGGTGCTGTCATTGTGTGCCACGCTTCCTTTGTATGCGATGGTAACTGTTTCAAAACCGCGGTGTGGATGAACGCCCACGCCACGCGGTTTTGTAGTTGGAGTAAAATTGAATTCCGGATTAAAATCCATCAGAAAAAATGGATTCATTCTATCTCCAAAATTACCACCTCCAGGTAAAAAATTAACTACTTTAAATCCATCTCCTACCATGTGAGGTACTGTTGGTGATAATACTTCTTCGATTGGCCGGTATTTTTTCATGATTTATTTTTAAGACCACAAAGTTAAAATCATGCAATAGCCTTGCCAATAACATAGATCAAGAAATTGAATTAAAGTAAGATGAGGTTTCAAGATTGTTGTGAGTTGTTGAATCAATTGCAGTGAACAAAGAAATAACTTGAAATTGTATTCGCTTTTCTTTCAGATTTGCCTTAATGTCTCATTCTTTTCAAAAAATTCTCTTTTATATTCTCATTTTTCCCTTTTGTCTCTTTATCTTCCCGCCAATGAAAAATCCTTTTTCAAATATTTTTATATTTTTAGTTTAAAGTTTACCAAATATGCCTCACCCTCTTTTTCGTAAAAAAAGTATTACCGCTATTTTAGACGATGCTAAATCCGGTTTATCTGATGCCACGCATTCTGCATCCGGATTAAAAAAAGTGTTGACCGTTCGTGATCTAACGGCCATGGGAATCGCTGCAGTTGTGGGTGCGGGCATATTTTCAACTATCGGAAACGCTTCATTCCAGGGTGGCCCGGGCGTTTCACTTTTATTTGTTCTTACGGCAGTTTGTTGTGGATTTTCGGCATTGTGTTATGCCGAATTTGCTTCGCGGATTCCTGTTAGTGGCAGTGCTTACACGTATGCTTACGCGTCTTTTGGAGAGTTAATTGCGTGGATTATCGGTTGGGATTTATTGATGGAATATGCGATCGGAAATATTGCTGTTGCTATTTCCTGGAGCCAATATTTCGTAAATCTTTTGGAGGGTTTGCATATTCATGTTCCTTCTTTTTTAACCACAGATTATTTAAGCGCGTCCAGGGGATTTAAAGAAGCAACGGAGGAATTAGCGAAGGGCGGAACACTCGCAAATGTTTCTCAAAGTGTAAAGTCCGGATATGACGCCTGGCTGCATGCGCCGCAAATAGGAAGTTTTAAACTCATCGCTGATATTCCCGCTCTGGCAATTGTTTTCTTTATTACCTGGTTGGTTTATATCGGGATTAAAGAAACCAGAAGGGCGACAAATTATATGGTCGGTTTAAAAATTATTATTCTCATTGCCGTTATTGCGATTGGATGTTTTTTTGTAGCTCCTGAAAACTGGAGTCCATTTTTACCAAATGGTTTTGGTGGAATGATGAAAGGCGTTTCTGCTGTATTCTTTGCCTATATTGGATTTGATGCCATTTCTACCACAGCCGAAGAATGTAAAAATCCTCAACGAGATTTACCACGAGGCATGATTTATTCGTTGATCATTTGTACGGTTCTTTATATTTTAATTGCATTGGTTTTAACTGGAATGGTTTCCTATAAAGAATTGCAAGTGGGCGATCCTTTAGCTTTCGTTTTTAAAAGGGTAGGGCTTGATAAAATAAGTTATATTATTTCTTTCAGCGCGGTAATTGCAACGGCGAGTGTGTTGCTTGTATTTCAAATGGGGCAACCAAGAATCTGGATGAGCATGAGTCGCGACGGTTTACTACCAAAAGCTTTCGGTAGAATCCATCCAAAATATAAAACTCCTTCTTTTGCAACAATTGTGACAGGCCTTTTTGTAGCGATACCGGCATTATTTTTAAACTTAACGGAAGTAACAGATTTAACCAGCATTGGAACTTTATTCGCGTTTGTACTTGTTTGCGGAGGCGTTCTATTATTGCCAAAAAGAGAAGCTGGAGAGGCCGCGCCGAAATTCAAAATTCCTTATATCAGTTCTCAATTTATTGTTCCGGTTTTATTTATTATTGGTGTGATTTTTTTCTGGAAAAATTTTCTCGGGCTTTTTGATTTAACTGAAGGATGGGAAGTTTTTAAAGATAAACTGCCATTCTTTTTATTTGTTATTCTTTCAGTAGGATTGACAATTGCTTCTTTTATAAAAAAACTCTCTTTAATTCCTGTTCTCGGTTTAGCGAGTTGTTTCTATTTAATGACGGAATTGGGATTTACCAACTGGATGCGGTTTTTGATCTGGCTGATAATTGGGCTGATAATTTATTTTCTATATAGCCGGCATCATAGTAAACTAAGTAAAAAGCAGAAAACTTAGTTTCGATTGTAAATTCTTTGAACCGGCTTAGGAAACGGAGTTTTTAGCTTTGAGTTTTGTTTGAAAAAACTTTTTTTGCCAAACCCCAAAAATAGCCTGGTTGTATAATGACCAAAGATTCAAAAAAAGGAAATTTACGGTCTATAATCTTTTAATCTTACGAAAGCTTCCATCGCTGCATATTTTGTAAGCCCCAAACTAGCATATAAATTAGCCGTATTCGCATTCCTTTCTTCGGCTCTTTGCCAAAATTCACGTTCGTCACTTCCCTGGAACGGGACAGAGTCTTTTTGAGATTGATGAATAAAAATTCCATAGCGCTTTTTTCTAACTTGCTCAGGGCTCATTGGAACGGCCATTTCAATTTCACTGATATCCCATTCTTCCCAGGCGCCTTTGTAAAGCCATACATAGCAATTATTTAACCATTCACCATTGGGTTCATTTCTGATTACTTCAAGTGCAGCAAGAACCACATCCAGGCAAACCTTATGCGTCCCATGCGGGTCGGCAAGGTCGCCTGCACAAAATATTGATTGAGGTTTTATTTTTTGCATAAGCTTCACCGTTAGATCAATATCTTCTTTGCCCATTGGCTTTTTTTCAATCGTTCCTGTTTCATAGAACGGTAAGTTCATAAAGTGGATCTGGTCGTCATTCAAACCAACATATTTGCAAGTGGCACGCGCTTCGCAACGACGTATCAAGCCTTTTATTTCTCTTATCTCAGGACTATCCTGCTCGGTTGATTTCTTATCTTTTAAAAACTGAGAAGAGGCATCAAAAACTTTTTTACTGATGGTATCGTCAATGTGAAAGATTTTTTCAAAGCCCACGGCAAAGTCTAAGAATCTGGTTACAAATTCATCGGTAACAGCAATATTTCCGCTGGTTTGATAAGCGACATTTACCTCATGTCCCTGATCGTGTAAACGCATAAAAGTGCCACCCATGCTGATGATATCATCATCGGGATGTGGAGAGAAAATTATAACTTTTTTCGGATATGGTGCGCTTCTTTCCGGATGATTAGGCATGATGGCATTGGGCTTTCCTCCTGGCCACCCTGTGATTGAATCGCGAAGCATATAATATACTTCCAGATTTATGTCGTATGCATTCCCTTTCTCCACTAATAAATCGCTTAATCCTGATTCATTATAATCATGATCAGTAAGACTTAACACCGGTTTTTTCAATTCCATGGCCATATTGATCACGGCGCTTTTAATCATTTTTGGTGTCCACTCACATTCTCCTGTAAGCCATGGTGATTTAAATTTTGTCAGATCTGATGCTGCAAATTCATCTAAAACAAAAGAACAATTATCATGATGCTGTAAAAGCGATGCAGGGATTTCTTCTGTTGGCCTTCCTTCAACAGCTTTTTGAATCACAGGCGCTTTTGTTTTCCCCCAGGCCATTAAAATGATCCGTCGTGATTTCATAATGGTGCTGATTCCCATGGTAATTGCCATTCTTGGAACTTCAGAAATATTTCCGAATTCCTGCGAGTTTGCCATTCGTGTTGAATTATCCAAAGAAATTAAACGGGTTTTAGAATACATGGGCGAACCAGGCTCGTTAAATCCTATGTGGCCATTCACTCCAATTCCTAAAATTTGCAAATCAATTCCTCCTGCTTCCTCAATTTTTCTTTCATATTCTGAGCAATGTTCTTTGATTTTATCTTTTGGAATCATTCCATTTGGAAGAAAATAATTCTGAGGATCAATATCAGTTTGTTCAAACAAATATTTGCGCATAAAATAATGATAACTATTTAGCGCGTCTGCTTCCATGGGGTAGTATTGATCCAGGTTGAAAGTAATTACATTTTTAAAGCTTAATCCTTCTTCATTGTGCATGCGCACCAATTCGGCATATAAAGATTTAGGTGTAGATCCGGTTGCGAGACCTATTACTGCTTTTTTACCAAGTGAATTTTTTTCCTTTATGAGAACTGAGATAATCTTTGCTACATATAATGAACCTTCTTGCGGAGTTTTAAAGATTTCCACAGGTATCTTTTCGAGAGAATCAGAGAGATTAATGTTGATCGGCATGATAATTTGAAATTACGAATTGCTTAATAAAAAAATATATTCCTTTCAATCAGGTTGAAAGTTTGTAAAAATATATGCTTTTAATGATAAAGTTACAAATTTCAGAATCGTTTCTCTCTTTTGATTAAACTCAAATAAAGAATTTTATAAATGGCTTTTAACTTTTTTAGTTTTTGGGATTTAGTTTGATGGAGACTTTAAATCGTTCATTTTTTCCGATTTTAAATTTACAGATATTTACAGATATCCGAAATTTATATCTCTTTTTGCAGATGAAAAAACGCTGCAATATGTTTGTTTACTGGTTTTCATCGATTTATGAAATTGTTGATTTTGTGTGGAATTTATTGGACAAAATAATGAGTTCTGGCACAAAAATTGCCCAAATACAGCGAGAATTTGATTTGAAAGGTTTAAAAAACTGCAATCAAAACAAATGCCAATATTTTTTTAAATTGAAAATTTTATAATCCAAGGAGAAAATGAAAGATTTACTGCTTTTATAATAATCCTCAAATTTTTTCGTTATCTAAAGAGTCGGGAAGATATCATGCTAACAAATATCTCTTTGACTTGACACCCAACCTATGAAACGGGTGTGAAAGTAAATGTTATAACCTAATAACCTAATAGCAATCCAATATGCTACAGAAAAACCCTATGAAATTACTGTGCCTACTCAGCTTCATTATTTTTGGCTTCACTGCAAATGGAGGAACTAAAATCTTATCTCCCCAAGGACCCATTGCAAATGCCGGGCCAGATCAAACAATTTATCTAACTCAGACTTCAACAGTAACACTAAATGGAAGCGGAAGTTCTGGTGATTCGTATCAATGGTCAGATGTGTCCACGGATTATAAGAGTGGAGCAACAATAAGCTCACCGAATTCGGTGGTTACAACAGTTACAGGTTTGAAACAAGGAACCTGGTACTATAAACTGGCCGTTACAGGTGGAGGAGTGACTACTACAGATATTGTAGTGATTAGGGTTGATTATGATACGCCTCCGGCGGGAGGTAGTTTAATAAAAGATTTTAATATGAAAGAGACTGCTCCCATTATAAATAATAGGACCGATACTATTAATTATTTTC
>Ga0207652_10000648_pt1 | contig 34315 bp, 33 predicted proteins | sample KBSC63BmetaG_FD_184334 | JGI IMG/M metagenome (GOLD analysis project Ga0207652, IMG submission 184334) | Corn rhizosphere microbial communities from Kellogg Biological Station, Michigan, USA - KBS C6-3B metaG (SPAdes) (version 2) | ecosystem: Host-associated > Plants > Roots > Rhizosphere ...
CCAGCTATGCATTTTTATAATCGTAACATTGTTATACGCCACAAACAAATCATTGTCGCATTTAACTCTCACATTGTCGTTATCGCCCCTTAGTATTCTATTACTTTATACTTAAAATTGCAGAAATAAATTTTAAAATATGAGAAAGATAATTCTGCACCTGCATGCTACATTAGATGGTTTCGTTGCAGGCCCCAACGGCGAAATGGATTGGATAAAACTTGACGATGAAATGTTTGATTTTGTTGGCACGCTCACTGATGCTGCCGGTACTGCATTATATGGACGGGTAACCTATCAAATGATGGACAGTTATTGGCCAACGGCGGGAGATAAACCTAATGCCTCTAAGCATGATATACAACATTCCACATGGTATAATAAAGTTGATAAAGTAGTTTTATCACACACCATAAATGATTCCGAAAATAATAAAACAACTTTTATTAGTGATAATATTCCTGCGGAGATAGAGAAATTAAAAAATAAGCCGGGCCAAAATATCATCATATTTGGAAGCCCTTCTGCTGCCCATTCTCTAATGGAATACAACCTTATTGATGAGTATTGGTTATTCATCAACCCCATTATTTTAGGAGAAGGCATACCTGTGTTTTCAAAAATAAAAGAAACAACAAATTTGAAATTTGCAACCAGTAAAATATTTCCTTGCGGTGTGGCTGCCTTAAATTATAAAGTGGCCAGGTGATGATCATTCCTCTCTCTTAGGAGAGTGGGTAGGGGTGAGGTTATATACTTAGAATGATTTTAAAAGAAACAAAAAATCAGGGACAACCCGAATGGCTTCGCCTCTTTGTGCGGCCAGCGCCACCGGGCCTTTGCGGAAACGGAACTCCTGCCAGTTACATACTTAGGATGGTTTTTTGAAAAAAAAGCAAACATAAAGTAATCAACACGAATAAGATTTGAAATTAAAATACCCTGCTGATCTATACTTTTAATTGAAAGATCATTTTCGGATAGCCCTGGTAGTTATAGTCTCGTCTTTCTTAGGAGAGCGGGTTTATTGAGACAGCTCCAAAATAATAAAAATTATTTTGGTGGTACGTTCAATAACATAAATATTTGTGTCGTGCGTCTCTCTAGAGTACTCAGAAAGAAAATTTTATTAATCATCATAACTATAAAATAAAGGAGGATATTATGCCAGAAATTAAAACAGCACATGATATTAAAGACCATAAAGTAGTGTCTCAGGAAGAATGGCGTTCAGCACGTATAAAGCTACTAAAGGATGAAAAAGAATTAACCAAACATGGCGATGACGTGGCAAAGAAACGACAGGAACTACCGTGGGTTAAAATTGAAAAAGAATACATTTTTGATACAGACGAAGGAGAACTATCACTCGCTGATCTTTTTAAAGAAAGATCACAATTGTTGATCTATCACTTTATGTTCGGGCCGGATTATAAAGCAGGTTGCCCGCATTGCTCTGCTATCGCAGACGGTTTTAATGGCTTTGCAGTTCACCTGGCTAATCATGATGTAATGCTCTGGGCTGTATCACGTGCACAGCTTGATAAGTTGCAGCCATTCAAACAACGAATGGGTTGGATGTTTCCGTGGGCATCATCATACAACAGCGACTTTAATTTTGATTTTAATGTTTCATTTACCAAAGAGCAGCAACACTCCGGAGATATTGATTACAACTATAACAAAGGCAATGTTAGTTCACGCCAAAGTGATATTGATCCAAACGATACTGCATCCGAAGAAGGAAAGAAAATTGCATCTACCACCGGTACAGATTGGGCTACCTACACGCAGGAAGCTCCCGGCATGAGTGCCTTTGTGTTGAAGGATGGAATAATATATCATACCTACTCCAGTTATGCACGTGGATTAGACGGCCTTTGGGGAATTTATCAGTGGCTTGATCGTGCTCCGCTCGGTAGAAATGAAGATGGATTTTGGATGCGCCGCCACGATGAGTATGATTTAAAATTACCAAAAAGCGATTCCAATAATTGTTGCTCCTGAGTGAAGCACTGGTAACTGATAATAGTTGTAACAAAATATGCAGCATCAGCTTCAATATAAGAATTCCGGTGCAAGATTACCTGGTGAATTTATTACAGTGTGCATTATTGTTTTTATTGCCGCTGTATCAGCAACGGTGTATTTTATGGGTTCAATGGGCTATGAAATGATAATGCCTGGTGGCTGGAAAATGTCAATGATGTTTATGCGGATGCCTGGGCAAACATGGTTACTGTCAGCACTAAGTTTTTTGCTGATGTGGCTGGCTATGATGGTGGCGATGATGATGCCATCTGCATTACCCATGTTTCTTAAAACGCGACGACCATGGCGTTCTCTTTGTTATTTAGCATCCGGATATTTTACTATCTGGCTTATAGCTGGTTTGGTAATATACATACTTGCAGTAGCGTTTAACAACGCTGCGATGCGTTCAGAATTTTTAAGCCGAGCAGTTTTTTTGCTTTCCGGTGCATTGCTAGTTACTACAGGTATTATTCAATTTACACCATGGAAAATGACTCATCTGCTACATTGCCGTTCAACATCGGGTTGTGCTGTTTCATGTTCGCAAAATGTTAGAAGTTTCCAGCTTGGCTGCAAACAAGGTTTAATCTGTTGCGCCTGCTGCTCTGCTTTAATGATCAGTCAACTTATTATTGGTATTATGAACCCATTTGCAATGATAATAATTGCAATTGTTATTGCTGCAGAAAAGCTACTTCCACAGCCAAAACTTACTACCCGTTTTGCCGGAATTATCGCAATTGTTGCAGGCATTATAATGATTATACATTGGGCAACTTCGCCGTTGTTAGCCATATGAACAGCGATTAAGCGCAAAAAGAATTTATTTCCTTCTCCGCAATGTCTCACGCAGTGGACGTTGCGTGTATGAAAGTTTTAGATTATTTTATGAAGCCTTGTTCAGCAAATGATACCTTATAACGATGGCATTTTCTTCATTACATTTACATGCTCTATGGTTGTCATTAATTGAAAGATAAAGAATTGTTTCATGTGCCGCCAATAAGGGCGTAGAGTTCAAAACAAACAAAAACCATGAAAAGATTATTACACATTTTGTTGGCATTAATCCCAATATCATTGTCTGCTCAAAACACTAATCTCGATTCCATCAAATACCAGATGCGCTATGCAGCCAAACAAGGCTTGCTGGATAAATATTATCCGGCGAATATTGATACCGTTTATGGCGGATATTTAAGCACTTTTTCTTACGATATTAAACCGGTGGAACCCCAGGACAAAATGATCGTAACGCAGGCACGCCACACCTGGTCAACTGCTAAGGCGGCGATGTTTTATCATGATACAACTTATATCTCAATGTCGCGGCATGGATTTTATTTCCTGCACGATAAGATGTGGGATAAACAATATGGAGGCTTTTATAATTTAGTAGCAAGAGATGGCACGCCGAAGAGTATTTATAAAGAAGCATATGGAAATGCTTTTGCGATCTATGGGTTGTGCGCTTATTATGAATGTTCGGGCGACACAGTCGGGTTGAATCTTGCAAAAAAAGCTTTCAGGTGGCTGGAGAAATACAGCCACGATGCGGTTTACAAAGGCTATTACCAACATCTTAACAGAAATGGATCGCATGTGAAAAGAACTGCCGATGTTCCAGGCACTTCAGATATTGGTTATAAAGATCAGAACAGTTCGATACACATTTTAGAAGCCTTAACTGAATTGTATAAAGTATGGAAAGATCCTTTGGTAAAAGAAAGATTGCAGGAAATGCTGAAATTAATTCGTGATACAATAGTTACTCCGCAAGGGTATTTGCAATTGTATTTTACCTACGACTGGAAGCCCGTTTCTTATCGTGATTCTTCTGACGCCGTCATCAAAAAAAATCACTACATAGATCATGTATCTTTTGGCCATGATGTGGAAACAGCGTATTTAATGAAAGAAGCCACAGAAACTTTAGGCAATATGCATGACGCTAAAACTGCAGCCGTTGGAAAGAAAATGGTGGACATAGCTTTGAAAAATGGTTGGGACAATTCGCTTGGAGGTTTTTATGATGAAGGATATTATTTTAAGAATAAGCCGGGATTGACCATTACTTATAAAAGTAAAAACTGGTGGGCGCAGGCAGAAGCGTTGAATACTTTGCTGATGTTTTCATACATGTATCCGAACGATGCTATGCATTATTTACAAAAATTTTTTAAAGAATGGCAGTATGTTCAAACTTATCTGATCGATCATGAGCATGGCGATTGGTATGAAGAAGGTTTGGATAATGAACCTCAACGCAAAACTGCGCTTAAAGCGCAAATCTGGAAGGGTACTTATCATGTTTTCCGTGCATTGATGAATTGCATAAACATGATTGAAGAAAAAGGAGTAGCGAACAAATAAATGGGGTCATTTTATTTTGAAAGGATTGTTTCGTGCGTCCACTAAGAAGGACGCTGGTTTGGGCAAGCTTTTTACCATTAACGTTTGCACTTTTATTAATCCCAATTGTCATCAGCATAAGTCAATCATTTAAGAAGAAGAATGTGGGTTAACAAGTAAGAATTGAGCTTAAGCTAATATTGGTGATAGCTGCAAACCATCAGTGCATCGGCACTTTCTCTTCTTACCTATATTCTTTCTGAAGCTCACCTAACGTAATATTAGCTTGTTTTAATAAAGAATCTGAATAAGCTATATTATAATTTTGTTTAAGCCTTGAAATGGCATACAAGAAGGTAACTGATTTGCGACTACTTCTCTCGTAGCAGATTATAGTTAGCTATGGTGTGATAATACTTGCTGCAAAATTGTTTAAAATATTCAACACAAAACAGCACCAGGTAAAAATTTTACACAAATAAAGAGGACAATAAGGTATCATTAATCTGGCATCCAATTAGGATAAGGAATTTCCGGTCACAATAATCATTAAAACTAAAAAAGAAATATGTTAGCGATGAACTACCGGGGCCCTTACCGTGTGCGCCCTGATTATAATAAACCTGAACCTGAAATCCTACATCCCCAGGATGCAATTGTTCAGGTTACCCGCTCCTGCATTTGCGGCTCTGATCTGCATATCTATCATGGGCTTGTTCCTGATACCCGTGTGGGCTCTACATTCGGGCACGAGTTTACAGGTATCGTTGTCGATGTTGGGCCGGGTGTTGAAAAACTAAAGCCCGGCGACCAGGTACTGGTGCCTTTCAATATAGCCTGCGGGTCATGCCCGTTTTGCAAACAGGAACTGTATGGAAATTGCCATGAATCAAACCCTGAAGCGACAGCAGTAGGGGGCATATTTGGATACTCTCATACTGCCGGTGGTTATGATGGTGGCCAGGCCGAATATGTAAGGGTTCCTTATGCAGATATTGGCCCCACCATTATTCCGCCTGATATGGATATTGAAGATGCTGTGTTACTAACAGATGTAGTACCTACGGGCTACCAGGCAGCAGAGATGGGTGGCATAAAAAAAGGTGATACAGTAGTTATTTTTGGTGCAGGCCCTGTCGGGATTATGGCTGCAAAATGTTCGTGGCTTTTTGGCGCAGGTAGGGTAATCGTTATTGACCATGTAGAATATCGGCTCGAGTTCGTGAGAAACTATGCCCAGTGTGAAGCTTATAATTTCAGGTCGATAAATGATCCTGTTCTATTCCTCAAAAAAGCGACTGATAATTTTGGAGCCGATGTATGCATTGATGCAGTGGGGTGTGAGGCCGCAGGCAGTGCTTTGCAAACGATTACCGGAAGAAGATTAATGATGCAGGCCGGCTCTGCAACAGCACTTCATTGGGCTATTAACTCAGTAAAAAAAGGTGGTATAGTATCCATTGTTGGAGTGTATGGGCCTACAGGAAATGTTATTCCCATTGGCAATGTTGTAAACAAGGGAATAACCATCAGGGCTAACCAGGCATCCGTAAAACGGCTGTTGCCCAGATTGATAGAACATGTGCGGGCCGGACGGCTGAATCCTAAAGAGATAATTACCCATCGTTTTCCATTAGAAGAAATATCAGATGCCTACCGCACTTTTTCTGCAAAGCTTGATAATTGTATTAAACCTATTCTTATACCGCCGGCTGCAAGAGCTTAAAATAATAATCATGGAAAATTTAGAAGAAAAATACGCCCATATAAAAGGATGGGGCATTGATGCTGACCCAGACAATGAACCTACTTATCCGATAAAAAAATGGACTGGCGATGATCATAAAAGATTAAACTACGTGCGCCCGCCGTTGCAAGAGCAAACTGTTGAAGTGCTTCATTCTAATGAGCGGCCAGGTTTATCTGCAGTATACGGCACGTCGCTACCGCCTTCTGGTGTAAGCGGCTCTATACGCAGGTTTGCTTTCAAATACAGCGAAGGCAAGTGGGCGCACTGGCTATCACTAATATTTGCAGACAGGGTAAATGTAATGGAAGGCTATGTTGACGATTTAAAAGCAGGCCATGTTCCGAACGTTTTTTCTGAACAGGGATGGAAAGCAATGTGGAAACATAACCCAAAGCTGGTAGCGAGAAAAGTTGCCGGCGGCATTCTGGTAACTTCGTTGGTGGTAGCAATGCTTTATCGAAAAAGCAAAAAAACTGAAAACTTTAAAGAGTAATGTTTTCTTTTTTCGCTGTTCATCATGACAACTTCAAATAGTAACCACAGCCGTGGTTTGTGGCTGCATGTCCTCATTTTTGTAATGCTATCAGCTACAGTTTTCGCAGGGTTTCACTATTGAGCATTTATATATATCTTCATCAACGGTATTTTAATTAGGCTAACATTGTGGGCTGGATGATATAAATGCCAGCAGCAGCAAGCCTTACCGTTAGTGGTAATTACGAAAGACATAACTGATGCAGGTAAATCTACTTTGGGCAGGACAGAAATATCATTCTTTAGAAAACTGCATTTTGTCAGTTAGTGACACTGGTACAGAAGTTAACTCTGTAATCATTGGTGGGTCTGAAAACAAAATTTATAGAGTTGAATACCTTATAAAGACCAATAAAAATTGGGAAACGATTTTTTTTGAAATTAAGAGCTATTTAAATGATAAGATAGACTGCCTAAGCTTTCGAAGTGATGGTAAAGGCAATTGGACAACAAATGGAAATCCTATAACACAATTTAATGGCTGTATTGACTTAGATATTTCTCTAACTCCGTTTACTAATACTTTACCAATAAACCGGCTTAAACTATCGGAAAATAAAAAGCATATAATCAATGTTCTGTATATCGATGTTTTAGAACAGCAAGCAAAGCCAGTTCAACAGAATTACACGAAACTTTCAGAGGCTGAATACAAATACGAGAATGTACCTAATGATTTTGAAACAGAAATAACAGTTGACAAATTAGGACTTGTTATTAATTATCCCGGACTATTTGAAAGAATTGCGATGCGAGAAACTAACAACCGCTAACATGGAAGGCAAATAGTTTAAATCAACCAAGGGGTTTGCTTTCGGCAGGTCCTGCTGCAAAGGCTATTGAAAATGCAGGATGTGAAAAAGTATATAAAACAATCTCAGAAGCTGCACAACCTTATATTAACAGCAATGGCCATGTTGTTTATAAAAATAAATTCAGAGTTGTAATTTCAGAAAAATAACTACCGTCAACACTGTTATTGCCAAAGGCTTGCGGAATATTTTTTTACAGACAATGAGGGCGATTTGTCCTAAACTTTGAGGCTAAATGAAATTAGAAAACTTTTTTCTTCTTTCTTCTCAGCAAGTCTCACGCTATGGACATTGAGTGTACAAATTTATACCGTAAGTAACCATTTAAATGGCCCAGCTACTTCTAAAATTTTTTACCTACACCAGCATTTATTTGTTAACTTAAGTTTTCAATTTTATTTTCCACACTAATTCAACAAGCATATGAGAAAATCAGCTTTCATTATTGTGTTTTTAATTGTGCAAACATTTCTTTTGTTTTTCTCAGAAGATGGTTATAGCCAACAATTTTATTTTCCGCATGCTTTCTTTAATGACACTTCATCTTTAAACAAAGCCCTTCCTCAACTTGCCAGGCAGGTAAGCGATATATACTATCCGCCGGATAAAATTATTAAAGAAGCAGACAAAGGAGATTTTTATGATAGCGCATTTCGCTACGAAATGGTCGCAGGGAATTACAAAAGATCAATTGCATTAATAGATTCATCCCGCAAATATTCTGAAGATGGTTTTGGGCAGCAGAATATTGAATTTGAAAGCTATGCTTACGCAAAAGATAAAAGTAAAACTGATAACTCTCCTTTTAATGGATTATATGCGGAGGGGCTTAAACACCTATATGATAATTTATCTTTTAATAAAAAATTATCAATGGATTATATTTTCGATACTGCCTACATTAAAGATGTTTCCAGGGATTTTTATAACATTACCAATGAATTGAAAAATAAAAATTCTGACAGCATTAGTTTTAAAGATGCGCAAGGCATTGTCAATGCTTATAACTCATACAATGTGTACCGTACTGTAATGCCGCTTGCAATGCCATTTGTAGCAAAACAGCCGGTAAACGTTATGCACCCTCTCATTAAAAATAAATGGACGGGAGTGTTGCCGGTAAAAAGTGTAGATGAAATTCCAAATCCTTCTTTAAAATATAATTTACTGATGGAAATAACTTCGGGTATAAAAAATAAAAAAGACAGCAATGACATCAATAACATGAATGGCGCGTTTGCCGAAATTGGGCGTTTACTTAATTTGCATATTGCTGCAGGCATTCCTAAGAAAAATATACATGTTGTGGCAGTAGTTCATGCAGCTGCGTTATATTATTTATTGAATAATACAACTTATAAGAAAAAATATGGAATTGATAATCCTAACATGCCGATATTAAAAGAATTACAGGATGCAGGTGTAAAAATTATTGCTTGCGGGCAGGCCATGCATTTTTTTAGTGTAGAAAAAGAAGATATGATACCAGGCGTAAAAATTTCTTTAACTGCCCAAACTGTTTTATCCAGTTACCAGTTACAAAATTATGTGTATTATGATTTGGGGGAACATTAATGCGCCCTTATTGTTATAAGCAGCCACTTTTCAGGACGGGTCAAAACAAAACTCAACTTTTCCTTCTCAGCATTCTATCTTAAAAAATAATATTAAAAATTTCCTTTTTTCAATTGCGAAGGCTTAAATTATTCCTTGCTACGATAATCGCCTCTCTTAGGATCAAGGCCTGAGCCATATTCGTCAGTGCCCGTACTGTGTTTCTTCGTGATAGTTTTTTTACCGTGCGTTTTATCACTTTTTTTATCACTATCTTTTACTTTGTTGCTGGTTTTCGAACTTGCCTTTTTCATAGTAAATGTTTATAAAATTCTCAATAAAAATTATGCCGGAAGTTTTGCATCGTGCATAAAAGCCTCCACAGAATTGACCTCTTGTAATTAACCTATTTGGCCGAATCACGAAGGTGAATAGTGAGGTATTGTTGAAATAAGCGCCGATTAAAAATTAATGCATTCATCAGCGTTTTACAACAATTAACTTTTATTCTGTGGCTGCCAATTATCAAAATAGTCCTGCTTTTGTCTTCTTATATTATCAGGATTATCGGTGCCACGCCCAACATCCGGTGAGTGGACCTCCTTTGGATAAATATTATGCATATTAAATTGGGTATTGCGAGGCTTCTTTGTGCGCAAATTGGCATCATTATCATGACGCGTGCTGATCTTTTTTGGAGCGTGTTGCATGGGGGTAATATTTTATTATTATCAAGGCAATTTCAGTAAATATCTATCAAATAACGTGCCCTCACGTCTTAATTAATATATCTGTTTGGAAGTAAAATACCAGGTGGCAATATTACAACCAGTCATAACTTGAAAGTATTATTGCAGCGGCAATTATCAACACCCCAAAAGCTATTAATACTCCCAGGCCTAACCCTTTACCGGTTTTTGCTTTTCCTATGTTTTTAGTGCCTTTACGTAAGGCAGCGCCTCCTGTTTTCATGGCGATTATGGCAATAGGTATTGAAGCAAGAATTATATATGGAATAAACAAGCCCAGAAACATGAAGGCCGCGGCTGCAATGCCAGTAATCATAGAAGTATTAGCCAGGTCATCGGCTTTGGAATTATCTGCAGGATGCGCCTTTTTGTATTTTTTGATAAGTAGCCTTTCTATATCTTTGAAAAAAAGTGTGCCTTTTTGGTAACATCCTGTTAGAATGGAAAATTATTTCAGACATAGATTTATCTTCTGCAATACTATCTTTTGGAGAAACTTTAATTGATGTAGCAGAGATGAGTAAGCAATAAACGCATATTGCGGGGAAAAGCCAAAGTTTAAATTTCATAATCGCAGTTTTGATGTTTTAAATCAATAACCAAATTTGAATAGCGGGAAGTAGCAGTTACAGCAAGATAATAATAGTTTTTAGAAGATACAATGGAGTTATAGCATTTCTTGCTTTTATTATTGTTCCTAAAAAATCTTATAAAAGCAATGCGGCGTTGCATTTCCTGCTCAGAATAGTGATTGACATTTTATAAAGCCATTCTTATATTTAGGAATGAATAAGAATATAAATTTGCTGATAATTGCAAAGACAGACAATAATTTTAATTAGTAAAAATGACTGGTAAAGATTTCACTCCGTTTTCAATTTTAAAAACAGAGAGGCTTATATTAAGGCAACTTGAAAACAGCGATGACAATGAAATTTTTGCACTTCGCTCTAATGATAACGTAAATAAATATCTTGACAGGCAACCCGGCAAATCAATTGATGACGCAAAGGCTTTTATTCAGACTATTAATGAAAACATTCAAAAGAACAATTCTTTTTATTGGGGAATTACATTGAACACTAGTGGCAAATTAATTGGAACCATCTGTTTATTTGGCTTTTCAGAAGCCAATACAAAAGGTGAGATTGGATATGAATTATTACCGGGCTTCCAGGGGAAAGGAATAATGCAGGAAGCGGCTTCAAAAGTAATTGACTTTGCATTCCGGTGTATACAGCTAAATTCAATAGAAGCATACACGCATGCTGAAAACCAAGGCTCAACAAGGCTTTTAGAAAAATTTAATTTTAAAAAGCATGGCAATGGTGACAACAACTTTATTATATTTAAGTTATCAGCTAATGACTGGCAAAAAGAAACAACAAACCTTGTTAAACACTAGCCGTGCTAATATTCAAGATTTATAAATACTTTTATTGCTGGTGTTATTAATAAAGAGATTGAATATGCGAGCTGTAAATTGAGGAATATGAATTATGAACAAAAACGGGACTTTGGAAAACAACAATTTCCTCAACCCGGGCAAATCAGCTTTGGAGATTTTAGACGCTTAGAACCCTTTACAAGATCCTTTGGTTACGATAGGGGACAACCGATAGACAGGTATTATATTGAGAATTTCCTTCGCAAAAATGCTGCTGATATAGCAGGGCATGTCGTGGAGATTGGGGATAACCGCTACACACAACAATTTGGAGGTACAAAGGTTACAAAATCTGAGGTGCTGGATCAGGATCACCCGGATTCTTCACCTACAATTATCGCAGACCTTACCAAGGCAGACCACCTGGCATCCAACAGCTTCGACTGTATTATTGTTGTACAAACTCTTCAGTTTATATATAACATCCAGGATGCGGTAAACACATTACATCGCATTCTTAAACCAGGCGCTGTGTTGCTGGTATCAATACCTGCACTTAGTCCCATTTGCCGTTACGATATGGATCGCTGGGGCGATTATTGGCGTTTTACCAGCGCTGCAGCTCAAAGATTATTTGGCGACGTTTTCGGAAATAAAAATGTGGAGATGAATGCTTATGGAAATGTTCTCGTTTCACTTGCTTTCTTATATGGAATGGCTTCCGAAGAACTCACTGTTGAGGAATTAGATTTCTACGATAGAGATTATGAGGCGTTAATAACGGTAAGGGCGGTGAAGAATGATTAATTTGAAAAGTATTCCAAACTATTATGATTGCTAATCCAGCTACACATTTCGCATCTAAGAAACACTTTTTATGTTTAAATTGTCAATACACATTTGACGTCTTATTAGGCTTTTGACAAGATAAAATTGTCTAATGTTTGTTATTGAAAGGAAACAACGGCGAAAGAATTACCATTTGAGTAAGCACTCAAAAAGAAACTTTTGTGTAATTTCCATGAATGAGATATTTCCTTCTATTTTTCTTTTTCATCACGATGTTTGCTTCGGAGGTAACCGCTCAACCGCATGAAAATTTTGTTTTCAATCCTCGTAAATATGTTTGCCATAAAGCAACTGGCAATATTACTATCGACGGTTTAATGAATGAAGAAGACTGGAAGAAACAACCATGGACGGAAGATTTTGTAGATATTGAAGGTAATCTTAAGCCACCGCCTTTACAGAATACGAAGGTAAAAATGCTTTGGGATGAAAATTATTTTTACATATTTGCCCGCCTTGAAGAAAAAGATATCTGGGCTAGCCTTACTCAACGTGACACGGTGATTTTTAAGGAAAATGATTTTGAAGTTTTCATTGATCCCGATGGCGACACACACCTGTATTATGAATTTGAAATGAATGCCCTTAACACTGTTTGGGATCTGCTGCTTATAAAACCGTATCGTGATGGTGGCCCGCAAATAACCGGATGGGATATAGCAGGGTTACAATCATCAACTCATATTGAAGGAACTCTGAATAATTCTTCCGATTCTGACCGATACTGGAATGCAGAGCTGGCTTTCTCCTGGCAGAGCCTTATAGAGGCCGTTCCGGGCAGGACTAAACCAGCAGACGGAGACCAATGGCGCATTAATTTCAGCAGGGTAAACTGGCAACTGCAAAGGGCAGGGAACGGATATACAAAAAAATTCAACCCGACAACGGGAAGGCCGTATCCGGAATATAACTGGGTGTGGACAGAGCAGGGCAGGATTAATATGCATCAGCCTGAAACATGGGGATATGTACAGTTCACTAATGAACAGCCAGGCACTGCAGTTTCTTTTATCAATAAAAAAGAGGAAATAATAAAATGGCGGCTAAGGAAAGTGTATTATGACGAAAAGAAATTTTTTGCCGTAAACTGCAAGTATACTAATGAAATAGCTGACAAGGATTTTCAGGTATATGTTAATCCCTTAGGATTTCTTGTAACTTATGAAGGGAATGATGGTACATGGAATATAAGAGAAGATGGTAAAGTTTGGAAATCAAAATAGTCCATCTGTTTCACTTTGTGTTACGAAACATTGTATTATCTGAATAGCGAAATAAAATCAATAGGATATTTTTTCCACTGCTTTTAACGGATTAAAAAATGAAAAGACAAATGCAAAGTCAAATGCGTGTTCCCGAAGTGGAGCGGGGAGATAATTTATTTAACCGCATATTAATCCGCTTCATATCAATGGTCTCAGGTATGCGGCTGCCGGATGCGGCTAGGATAGTAATGTACCACAAAAAATTTTATGGCGACCCAATGGGTGCGTGGACTCACGCAGCTATGAGAGGCAAAAGCGGTTGGACAGTAGGTGAACGGGAGCTAATGGCTGCTATGACTGCAAAATGGAATGAATGTCCATTTTGTATTGATGCACATGGAGCTATTGCTTCCCTGGAACTAGGAAAAAAAACAGTAAGCGCTGCACTTGCAGATACAGAAAAGCCGGTATCAAAAAAGGTACAAGCTGCCCTTGTTCTTTTAAAAAAATTGACATTACATCCGGATGAGATTAGTACAGCAGATTTACAAACTGCATTTGACAAGGGTATTACGCACGAAGAACTGCAGGATGCAATAGCTGTCTCATCACTTTTTAATATAACTGCCCGTTGTGCTAACGCATTTAATTTTGCAATATTAACAGAAAAGGATTTAGAAAAGGCCGCTAAACGCATGCTTGCACAAGGGTATGTATTTGGAAAGAAAGGTATCCCTGAACGTCCTGACCATAATTCTATGGCGAAAATGTTGCGGGAACGAATTTTAGAGGGACAAGGCGTTACTAATAGTTCTCTTCGGCAAGCCGTAGGAAAGAGGGCAATTGGCGGTGCGCCAATAGAAGAACCTTATAATGAAATGGCATTACGCATAGGTGAAGCAGCTTATAAAGTTACAAATGAACAAGTAACTAATGTCATCAAAAAAGCAGGAAGCGATAAGGCAGCCTTTGAGTTAATGGTTTCTGCTGCAGTGAGTACCGGACTCTATCGCTGGGATAAGGCAAACAAAATTTTAGAAAACATGAAGAATCATCCTCCCTATTCGAATTAATTAATATGAAGCTTGATATTGGTTTACTAATTTAAAAATGATCTCGGACGATGTTACCAGATCGCAATGGATAAATACCAATTCATAACAGGCAATTGAAAAGTACCTGTTGATATACATTATAGGGCATATTAATTTAGCATACCAAGCACACATAAATTCTATAACCTGGCATATACTTATGAAAGAGTTAATTAGATTTATAGGATGCGTTATGGTAATGAGCATACACATAAATGTGACTGCCCAGGAAACGCAGACTAATGACAGCATGGCCTTAAAAAAAAGGATCTATAAAGCATGGCTCATAACTGAAGAGTCAAAAAAAAGCACCGGCTATCTTGCTGGCCTATCCGATTCAAATTTATATCTGTCTTCGCATCTTATTTATTTTAGTTTAATTAGAATTAATGATAATCTGTCTGTTTATCCTTATGGTCACTTAGAAAAGATTTTAATTAAAAGAAAAGGGGCAGCGGGACGCGGGGCCTTGCAAGGTGCATTATTTGGCCTAGCCGCAGGAGTTATTACGGGTTTTTTATTAGGAGATGATCCTGTGGCCCCCACTAATAATCCTAATGATCCTCTTGGTAATCTTTTTGGCAGTATTTCTAATTCGTTTAGAATGACTGCAGGTGAAAAAGCGGTGCTTGGAGGATTTGTGGGAGCAGTTGCCGGCGGCGTTGCAGGAGCAATAATTGGAGGCCTCGTAAAAAAGAAATTTATAATCGGAAGAAGTAAAGAAAGATTTCATGAAATGCGACAAAATATTCTGGAAAAATTGTATCTGCACAGTGAGGAAAAATCGCAGCCACAGGAATAATCTTTATTAGCCACAAGTATTTACAGACATAAGACCACATTTATTCAGACATTGGTATTTCTAAAACAATGTTTACAGTTAAACAGCCACATTAACACGGATTGCATGTTGCTGCAATGAATGTTGCTTTGAATTCCAATTTACATACCGGGTAATTTTATTCCTGATTAGCTTTGATAACTTTTGGGATTTAGAGTTGCATTCCTAACGGTTACGCATAGACTAAATAGCCCGGAAAGTACTAAGTCTCTAAGTTGTGTAAATAAAAGAAATATAATCTTGGTGCTAATAATACATTATTTCTTCATGGCTAATACCGGCATTTGTGGTGATGGCACAATATTATGAATTGGTTTTATTGATTTTAAGTAAGCGAAAACTGCCTTTAGTTCATCATCTGTCATTTGCCCGATTCCCTGCCACGGCATTGGGGGCAAAAGATTTCTTGCATCAGCCAGTCCCATCCATTTTCCTTTACGCAGGCAAAAGATAAACTGATCTTCGGTCCATCCGCCAATTCCGGTTGAGTCTGAAGTAAGGTTTGCTGCATAAGAAATGCCCCATGGGCCGATCCATTCTGTAAGCCCATTCGTTGTTACCAGCCCTTTGCTTTCTAAATCTTTGCGGTCAATTACCGTCTGGGGCGTTTGCGAAGGATGCCCGGATAATTGTAGATCGATATTATCTTCCGGGCCATGGGGGCCCATTTTCTTGGGTGTATGGCAGTCATTGCAACCTCCGATAGCTACGAGGTGGGCGCCCCATTTGACCTGGCTTTCATATCCGCCATTTACATTAGAAACTGCGGCGGAATCTTTTTTACTCTCATCTTTTGATGTGTTGTTAGTGCATTTTGAAAAGGTAAAAATGGTGAGTGCTAATACAACAAGCACTATGGAAAGCTTATTCATAAAACTGGTTTAGGGTTAAAAGAAATTAAGAAATTAGCAGATGTTTACCAACGGAAAGAAGATTCTTGTGTATCGAAGCAGTCTAAAATTAAATATAAACAATATTTAAATAGAAAAAATGTAAATAGAAAAAATTTTTACAGAGTTATACAATCCCTGCCATTTCTTGCAAAAGATGATAAATACAATTCCTATAGTGATAATGTATCTGAATTTTTTCTAAATGTATGGTGCACAAATTAATTATTGAGCAGTAAGTATGGCAATCATATTTTCCTTTTTATTGTAATGAAGCAAAAGCATGTTATGGCGCGGATATCTTTTTATGCTAACACATTAAATTAATTAACCGGGGTAATTTTAATACTCTTGGCAAATCGCTTAAGTTTGCTATTGCTTTTTATGACCAATTGACTATATGAGCGAAACAAATTCCCGAAATGCAACAAGCCGTGTGCTAATTGCAAGCCTTGCCGGTACTACAATTGAATTTTTCGATTTTTACATTTATGGAACTGCTGCGGTACTTGTATTTCCAAAGCTGTTTTTCCCTGCCGCCGATCCAACTACCGGCATACTGGAATCGCTGGCAACTTTTGCGCTGGCTTTTTTTGCCCGGCCTGTTGGTGCAGCGCTGTTCGGCCATTTCGGAGATCGTATTGGGCGTAAAGCAACACTAATTGCAGCGTTGATGACTATGGGAATCTCAACAGTAGCAATAGGCCTGCTTCCCACTTATCAGTCAATTGGTATCGCCGGCCCGATTTTGCTGGCATTATTCCGGTTTGGACAAGGTGTTGGGCTTGGCGGGGAGTGGGGCGGCGCTGTATTGCTTGCTACAGAAAACGCACCTCCGGGTAAAAAAGCGTGGTACGGAATGTTCCCTCAATTTGGCGCCCCGCTGGGTTTTCTACTTTCAACCGGCACTTTTCTTATTATAGGCAAGATGATGAACGATGAACAATTTTTCAGTTTTGGCTGGCGGATCCCTTTTATAGCAAGCGCCCTGTTGGTATGGGTAGGCCTTTATGTGCGTTTAAAATTGATTGAAACGCCCGACTTTTTAAAAGTTATTGCAAACAATGAGCGTGTCAGGTTTCCGGTAATCGATGTCATAATAAAATATACAAAAGCACTTGTGCTGGGCACGATTGCATCCATTACCGTTTTCTTATTTTTTTATTTGATGACTGTATTTACATTAAGCTGGGGAACTAATGTTCTTGGTTATTCGCACGCAGGTTTCCTTGGGGCGCAGACGTTCTCTATGTTATTCTTCGCAACAGGTATCCTGATATCTGCGTGGTTAGCCGATCGCTATGGCAGGGGCAACATCCTGCTTTTTGCCACTGTTTGCATTTTTATTTTTGGGTTGTTATTCTCACAATTATTTATACCAGGAAACTGGCCGGTAATAGTTATATTCCTTATATTAGGTATGTTTCTTATGGGGCTCATTTATGGGCCGTTGGGAACAGCACTCGCAGAAATCTTTCCCATACCTGTTCGTTATACCGGTTCCTCTTTATCTTTTACTTTAGCTGGCATATTAGGTGCATCGCTTACACCATATTTAGCAACCAAACTGGCAAAGGCTTATGGCCTTGAATATGTTGGATATTATTTGTGTATTGCTGCAATTTTAAGCATTGTTGCATTAGTAATAGCCAGGTCTTCTATGAAAGATAAAGTGGTGGTCGAAAAGTAAAATAGATAGCGTTAGTTGATGTTTATTCCGAAAGAATATTAAGCGTCTTGTATTTTACAATTTGTCGCAATATTTTCAACATTCGTCTCATTCTTAACAAAAAGCATTAATAATATTAATAGGTTTGATAAGAACAAACTATTAATAAATTATTTCTATTATGCCGGAAGCCTGGTATTCAAAAAAATGGGTGACGATAGTAACACATGCTGCTGCATGGATATTGTTGTTTTCACTTCCTTTTCTGCTGCGCCCTGCACATGATGCAAATCAGCCAAAAAACGCCGAAGCTGTTAATTCAAATATTGCTTTCGTTATATCTCGTATCAGTGACATTCTGTTGATCGCATTTTTTTACCTGAATGCTTTTGTGCTCATAACAAGATTATTATATAAAAGGAAATACGCATTATATAGCTTGTCTGTTATTGTTTCTTTTTTTCTGTTTGTCGTAATCATGTGGCTGCTATGGGTTAACCTTGCAGAGTCAAGGCTCAATTTCTCTTTTGAAACGCATCTTTTCTTTAGCATATTTGTTTTCGTATTTATACTCGCCTGCAGTATTGCATATAAAACCATCAGAGACAAGTTTGTTTCCGACAGACTTGCAAAAGAAAAAGAAACCGAGCATCTTAAAACAGAATTGTCGCTCCTTCGCTCACAGGCAAGCCCTCACTTTATGTTTAATGTTTTGAACAATATGGTATCGCTGGCACGTAAGAAATCAGACCAACTGGAGCCTTCTCTCATCAAATTTTCATCTTTAATGCGTTATATGCTGTACGAAACGGATGAAGAAAAAGTATCACTTGAAAATGAAAGAGAATACCTGCAAAGCTATATTGATCTGCAGCAGCAGCGCCTGAGCAAAAACGCAATCGTTAATGTAAATATGTGCCCGGCAGATGATAATTATGAGCTTGATCCAATGCTGCTCATTCCATTTGTAGAAAATGCATTTAAGCATGGAACAGGCTTCATAGAAAACCCACGCATTGATATTGAAATGAAGGCGCAAAACAATATGCTGTATTTTCGCGTAAGCAACACGTATGATGCTACATCCCGACAGGTACAGGATAAGGCAAGTGGCATAGGACTCGCGAATGTGAAAAGAAGACTAGATCTTTTGCATCCTGGAAAGTACAAGTTGGATATAACCAAAGATCACGGCCGTTTTACCGCTCTGTTACAAATAAATTTTGCATAATGATAAACTGCCTTGCAGTTGATGATGAACCTTTAGCGCTGGAATTACTGGCAGATAATATCAGCACGATTCCTTTCCTGCATCTCGTGGCTGCCTGCTCCAATGTAAAGGATGCTATGAAGATCATGCAGGAAAATTCTATTGATCTTATCTTTTTAGATATACAAATGCCCGGGCTTACGGGCCTGCAGTTTATTGAAAGCATGACAGTAAAACCTATGATCATTTTAATAACTGCTTATAAAAAATTTGCTTTAGAAGGCTTTAATCTTGATGTGACGGATTACCTCGTAAAACCTGTTCCGCCAGACAGGTTTATAAAAGCTTGTAACAAGGCAAAGGAGTTATTTGAGCTGAAGCAAAACCAAAAAAGTTCGGTGCCTGTTGCTGCCGGTCCCGGCTATTTTTTTGTAAATGTAGATTATAGCATGCTGAAAGTAACTTTAAAAGATATCATATATATTGAAGGCCTTAAAGATTACGTTAAGATACATCTGCAAAGTTCTCAACATCCGGTAGTGACCCGTATGCCAATGAAAAGTATGGAAGAACAATTACCGCCTTCGGATTTCATCCGCATTCACAAATCCTATATTGTATCACTTGCATTTATTACCGCTATACGAAAGTCAAGCGTGTTTCTTGACAAGCTGGAACTTCCCCTCAGCGATACTTATCGCGATGCCGTAACCGCTCTTACCGGCAAATTCTGATACCTTTTATTTTTCGTCGCAACATTTTGCTTTCTCATCGCATTTGCTCAACGCCATTTATTTCGCAGAGTAAATTCGCACTCAAATAAAACAAATCATGAAAAAAATTCTTTTACTAATTGCTGTTTTTATTGGCACCGGGGCGGCCTATGCACAAAATTCCCAGGGAATACCTGCCTCTATAAAAAACGCAGGACATGTTTATGGTAAGGTGATTGATGCAGACGGCAAACCAGTGGATGGCGCTTCTGTATTAATGATGCAGCAGAAAATGGATACTGTTACAAAAAAATTAAAGATGATATTGGTGGCGGGTGCTACCACTAAAAATAATGGTGATTTTAATTTTGGCGGATTATCAATTGCAGATAAGCTTCAGCTCAGGATCAGCAATACCGGCTACAAAGCATTATCAGTAAATGTTTCTTTCATGCCCGCGAGGCCAGCTGGAAATGCTGGATCTGCACCTACTCAGGCTATGCCTTCCGCTGCTCCGTCTTTCGATAAAGACATGGGTAATATTAAACTTGAGGCCGATTCAAAAATATTAAGCACCGTTACCATTGCTGCGCCTTCCACAACATTGAAAATGGATATTGATAAGAAAGTTTTTAATGTAGATAAAAATATTGTGAGTGCCGGTGGCACAGCGTTAGATGTGATGCGTAATGTGCCTTCGGTACAGGTAGATGTGGAAGGAAATGTAAAGCTCAGGAATGCATCACCACAAATATATGTTGACGGGCGCCCAAGTACTTTAACTCTTGACCAGATACCAGCGGACGCTATCCAGAGTGTTGAAGTAATTACAAATCCCTCTGCGAAATATGATGCATCCGGCGGTAATGCAGGTATACTGAATATCGTTTTAAAAAAGAACAAGGCGCAGGGTTACAATGGAAATCTTTCTGCAGGAATTGACAGCAAGGGGGGCATAAACGCTGGCGCCAATTTTAATGTAAGACAAAATAAAATAAATTTTTCTGCCGCGGGAATGTTGCACCAACATAGAGGAACAACTACAGGTACGACCGACCGCTTAAACCTGGGAGATACCATGACTCATGTTTTTCAAAATGATATTAATAACAATAACGGAGCTTTTGAATTTGGCAAATTAGGACTGGATTACTATGTGACTAACAGGGCTACTATTTCATTAGGTCTTATTAAAGTACATGGTATGTTCAACCCTGATGAAACGATTACTTCTGCAACCGATAGTCTATTGAGTTCCGGTACTAAAACCGCTAATAGTGTACGTTATACTTCCGGGTCTAGATCATTCAATGCTAATGGCCTACAGCTAGACTATGTATATAATTTTCCAAAAGACGGTGAGCAGCTAACCGCCAATGCCAATTATTTTTCAGGAAAAAACACAGGGAACTCGTTGTTTACTACCAACTATCTAGATGGAAGCAATGTTGCAGGAACACAATTGCAGCAGGTAGCAAGCGATGGGACTATTAAATTTCTTACGGTGCAAACCGATTATACCCTGCCTTTCGGTAAGCAAAAACAATCGAAGCTGGAAACAGGCCTGAGAGCACAGGTACACCAGACGATTAGTAACAACGATAACTTTATGGGCGCTGATGCAAGCAATCTCGTGAAGATAGCTTCTGCAACCAATAATTATAAAAGTACGGATGATGTGTATGCTGCATACGTAAGTATAAAAAGCAGTATTAAAAATTTTGGTTACCAGGCAGGCGTGCGGGCTGAAAGTTCTAACTATGATGGTCAACTGGCAAACACCGGCCAAAAATTCGGTAATAGCTATCCTGTAAGTTTATTTCCATCTTTATTTCTTAGTGAAAAGCTGAAAGCCAACCAGGAGTTGCAGTTCAGTTATACTCGTCGCATTAACAGGCCTAATTTTTTTCAATTAATACCTTACACTGATTACACTGATAGCTTAAATATTACCCGTGGTAACCCTGACCTGGTTCCTGAATTTACTAACTCGTTTGAGATGAGCTACAGTAAAACATTTAAGAACAATAGCAGTTTGTTAAGCAGTATTTATTATAAGCATTCTACTGATCTTATCACCCGCTATCTTAGCCAGGGCACCAATCCTTTTACAAATAAAGAGGATGTGATCAATACGTATATCAATGCCAATTCGAGTTACTCCTATGGCGCTGAAATAACATCTATTAATAAGCTTAACAGGTGGTGGGATATTACCACCAATATAAATGTGTACAACTCAAAGATCAATACCGACAATATTGCTAACAGCACATCACAGGATGCGTTATTAAGCTGGTTCGGTAAGTTCAACAGTAATTTTAAATTGCCCGCCTCATTCACAATACAATTATCCGCGGATTATCAAAGCAAAACCAATCTTCCTATAAATAACAACCAGGGCGGACCTGGCGGCGGAGGCCCATTTGGACAAGCGCAAAGCTCCTCACAGGGTTATATCCGTTCCTTCTGGAGCACCGATATTGCCGTGAAAAAAACCTTTCTTAAAAACAATGCAGCTTCTGTTAGCTTAAGCTTCAGTGATGTTTTCAGAACACGTAAACAGGATCAATATTCTGTAAGTCCTTATTTCATTCAGGATTACAGCAGGCTAAATAATCCACAGATGTTAAGGCTGAATTTCACTTATCACTTTGGCAAAATGGATATGTCTTTATTCAAACGGCAGAATACGAAAAGCACCGGCACGCAGGATGCTATGCAAATGGGACAGTAAGCAACTGAGAAAAACCTTAAATAAACAAGGGCTAAAGTAAAATAAAAAAGAATATGCGACGCTGAGAATGCGGGAATTGTCCTGCATTCTCAGCGTTTATCCTTTTATGCCTTATTGAAATTTACCAGGGACTGTATAGTGGCTAAGGAAAAGCAAGAAATGATACTTGCAATTTGCCTAATTTTTTGTACCCGAGTACATTCATGTGAATGGCATCATGATAATATAATTTTTCATTGTAAACATTATATCCGCCTAAAAAAAACTGGTCAAGGAATGGTATGCCATGTAGTCGACAGATCTTCTTTTGCATCTCAACATAATCATTCATTCCTTTAGGATAAAACGGATCATATCCTCCCCGGTCAACAAATGCTTTGCCGGATGTAAAGAAGTAAATAATTGCTTGCGGATTGATCTGATATATCTTTTTGATGCAGTAATTAATTCCTCCTGCCTGCGTAATCAATTTTGTAGTATCATAATTATCAAATTCTGTATAATCAGTATAATTTCCTATTGCTCTGTGATTGGTATAATCATTTGTGGAGGCCCAAAGAATATAAATGTCGAATATGCCAGCTTCATTCACCTGCTGCTGTAAAGATTTTCCCTGCAATGAAGAAAAACCGGCACCCGGCACGCCAAAATTAGTAACCTTCATACCGAGGCACCTTTTCCAAAGTATTTTAGCGCTGTCGCTTGCGGATATTACGGAAACAGAGCCGCCAAACACTGCTACAGATTTTCCATAGTTAAAGGAGTTCTTAAGAGATACTGAATCTATCGTGGTCTGCGAAAAACCATTGCCCGAAATCAGTAGAAATAAAATGATCAAAGAATGCATAGCTTTTTTCATGCTGGAATAATTTAATGTAATTTATGTTCTCCCGGTTATATAAATACGTTTTTAAATGCCTGTGAAATTTGTCAGCATATTAAGGCCGATACTTCCATCAAGATAAACTTATTTTAAGAACTACTTCCTGGTACCGCTATAAATAAAAAAATGTACAGCTGCGAACAAATTTTTCTTTGTAATATGCAGTAACGAAATCATGATATGAAAAGAAGAAATTTTCTACGCAACACTTCTCTTGCAGGCGTTGCAATAGGCACTGCAGGTTTTACGTCATCCTATAAAAAAATCAACAGTAATCAATTTGACAGGGGCAATTTTGATCTCAACGAAATAACGATTGATGTGTTGCAGCAAAAGATGCAAAATGGTACATTAAGTTCTGTTGATATCACAAAAAAATATTTGCAGCGTATTGAATCAATTGATAAAAACGGCCCCTACTTAAATGCTGTAATAGAAATAAATCCTGATGCTTTAAGCATAGCAGCTGCAATGGATAAGGAACGAAAGCAGGGAAAATTTCGCAGTGCATTGCATGGCATCCCGGTTTTAATAAAAGATAACATTAGTACAGGCGATAAAATGATGACGACAGCCGGAGCATTAGCATTAAGCGGTAACATTGTGAAACAGGATGCATTCATCATTCAGCAATTAAGAGAAGCTGGTGCAGTTTTGTTAGGCAAAACCAATTTAAGCGAATGGGCAAACTTTAGATCGTCACGCTCTACAAGCGGATGGAGCAGCAGGGGAGGGCAAACTAAATGCCCTTATATTCTTGACAGAAATCCCTCCGGCTCAAGTGCAGGTTCAGGTGCAGCAACGGCAGCTAATTTATGCACCATCAGTATCGGTACGGAAACAGATGGTTCTATTGTTTCGCCATCTTCCGTAAACGGACTTGTAGGCATAAAACCAACCGTGGGTTTATGGAGCCGAAGCGGCATTATTCCCATATCTGCAACGCAGGACACAGCGGGGCCGATGGCACGCACTGTAAAAGATGCAACTATATTATTAGGCGCATGTACGGATGTTGATGCAGATGACATCAGAACAAATGAAAGTGCCGGTAAATCACAAAAAGACTATACAATATTTTTAAAAGCTGATGGTTTGCAAGGCAAGCGTATTGGCATTGAAAAATCACATTTAAAAGGGCATGAAGGTATTGTTGCTTTATATAACAAGGCAATACAAACTATGAAAGATAAAGATGCCGAAATAGTTGAAGTTGATCTTTTAAAAAGCATACATGACATTAAAAATGTTGGTAATGCGGAGTTTACAGTTTTGTTATATGAGTTTAAAGATGGTGTAAATAAATATCTTGCTTCAGCAAATAGCAAAATGAAAACGCTTGCTGATGTTATTGAATTTAATAAGCAGCATGAAGATAAAGCCATGCCTTATTTTAAACAGGAAACGTTAATTCAGGCAAACGAAAAAGGGGATCTTAACAGCAAGGAATATACTGATGCATTGGCGATAACTTTATCATCGCGAAAAGTTATAACCGATATAATGAAACAAAATAACCTGGACGTATTATGCGGAGTAACAAATGGTTTGGCTTGTTGCATAGACCTTGTTAATGGTGATTATGATACAGGCTTTTCATTTTCCACACCGGCTGCTATATCAGGATTCCCGCACATAACTGTGCCAATGGGTTTTGTGCATGAACTTCCAATCGGCATTTCCTTTTTTGGTACAGCTTATACAGAACCACAATTATTAAGTATCGCTTATGCTTATGAGCAGGCAAGCAAATGCAGAAAGGCACCAGTATACAAGAAAGACCTTTTAGCGTAATTTATTAATTGCAATAAATATGAAGCTTCTCATGCTGCACTTCAATTTCTTTTTCAAAATGAAAACCAAGCTTTGTGAGCAAATTGATTGAATTGATATTTTGAGGAATAGTTGTTGCAAGAATATGGGAGTATTCTGCTTTTTTACTTACAACGGATAATATCTTTTCTGTGGCTTCAAATGCATATCCATGCCCATTATATTCTGGTAAAAATGCAAAACCGATATCGAAATACTCAAGATAGTTTCGCTTTAAGAACGATACTATACCAATTGGCGTTTTACTATTTTTTAGTTTAACCACCCAGTAAAATAGATCCGGTGTATTTTGTATTCTTTTAATGTAGTTAATTGAATCTTTTTTTGAATGCACATTTCTGTCACCTATAAATTGTAACCATCCTTTAGAATTTACAAGAGAGAAAATAAAATCATCATCATGTTCTGATATCAGGTTTAATAAAAGTCTTTGAGTAGAATATTTAGACTGCATTTATAAAGATGTGCTAATTAAGGTGTGAATATATAGTAACATCTGGCTTATACCAAACGATAGGTTTTCTCTACAATTTCAACGAACATACGATAAATAAAAAAGCCACCAATGCAGTGGTTGTGCTTATTGTTTTTGCAGCCAGCTAATATTTGTTATGCCTTTTGTTTATTGCATTAAATAATAACAATAATTTTTTCCTTCAAAAGGCAACTTTTTAAACAAAAGGTATCGTTAGGACTATTGTATCTCTATTTATAACCTATAATTTCTTAACTATGAATGCACTTGAACAAAAAGGCTTTAGAAAAGCCGGCTACTATTTCCCGCTCATCTTTCTTGTTATTATTTCTTGTTTGCTTTTTTTCTTTTATGGTTGCAAAAAAAATGACCACAATCCGCCGCCAACCGGTTCCATTGATTTAAAAATGGTTGCTGATAACCTGGTCGCTCCGATAACTTTGGCTGAAGCGCCCGACAACAGCAAAAGATTATTTGTGGTAGATGAAATTGGCAAAATCTGGATCATTGACAAAGATGGAAATAAGCTAGCGGATCCTTTTATTGATATCACCGGCAAGATGGTAACTCTTTCACCTAACTATGATGAACGCGGCTTACTTGGTCTTGCTTTTCATCCTGATTACAAAACCAATGGAAAGTTCTATCTCTTTTATACGGCCCCTCCACGTGCCGGCGGCCCGGAGCAGGGGAAATTATGGAATAATCTTACCCGTATCTCGGAATTTAAGGTTATGGCCGGCGATCCTAATCATGCTGATCTTTCTTCAGAAAGAATTTTATTAGAGGCCGACCATCCACAATTAAATCATAACGGCGGCACAATAGCTTTCGGGCAGGATGGCTTTCTCTATATTTCTATTGGCGATGGAGGAAATGCGGATGATATTGGCCCTGGCCATGTCAGCGACTGGTATAAAGTAAATGCAGGAGGCAACGGGCAGGATATAGAACAGAACTTAATGGGCAGCATTTTAAGAATAGATGTGAATGGCAGCAGTATTGATAACGCTTATGACATACCTGCAGATAATCCGTTTGTAAGCGGTCCCGGCAGAGATGAAGTATATGCGTATGGCTTTAGAAATCCCTATCGGTTCTCGTTTGATATGGGTGCCGATCATTCATTGATAGCCGGAGATGCGGGACAATCTTTATATGAAGAGATAGACGTGGTTACTAAAGGCGGAAATTATGGCTGGAATGTAAAGGAAGGAACACATTGCTTTAGTACCGATAACGATCTTACTGAGCGTGCAAGTTGCCCGGTTATGGATTCTGCCGGCAACCCTCTTATTGACCCGGTGATCGAGGTAGCGAATCTTGCCAATCCTAAGGGCGGATTAACCAATACCATTGTAGGCGGAAATGTTTACCGGGGCAAATCTATACCATCACTTGCCGGCAAATATGTCTTTGGATTTTTATCAGCAGATGAAGCTAATCCCCAGGGTAAGATTTTATCAGCAACTCCATCGGCTTCTGGTATGTGGCAATATAACGAATTGCAGTTAAAAAGTTTTCCGGGTAATGTTGGGCAGTATGTAAAAGGCTTCGGTCAGGGGTTGGATGGTGAAATTTATGTAACTACGTCAGCACAATTAGGTCCACAGGGCAATACAGGTAAGGTATATAAGCTTGTGTTAGTGCCGTAAAAGTTCAACCAAAATAATAAAGTATAAGTTTTTTAAGAGATCCTTTTTTCGATGAGAAAAGGATCTTTTTACAATGTCATCGGCCGCTTCCCCGGAGCGATAAGGCATTATTTGAGCTTATAGTAATAATGTGTTTTACGAAACTCCTCTCTGCAAAGTAATATGATAATTTAGATCCGTGATCCTAAAACTCCTGCTGCCTTGTGACATACGATACAAATTTTCTAAATTTAAATCGACTCCTGAACCAATTTCAGGACAAATATTTTTCCTGCACTGTTTAGCAACTTTTAAAATTTAATACTTAGATTTAGATAATCGCGAAGAAAGTATAACGCTAAAATACGAGGCAATGAACACTTCCAACAAACACAATGAACGTATAGCAAAACTAACCTTTGCCTCGGTTTATCCTATGTATGTCCTAAAAGTGGAGACGAAGGGGAGAACAAAAGAAGAATTGCATCAGGTGATAGAGTGGCTAACAGGTTATGATGAAAAAAAGTTGCAGGAATTGATTGAAGAAAAAGTAACTTTTGAAAAATTCTTCCAGCGTGCTTCGCTAAATCCTAATGCAAAATTAATTACCGGATTAATTTGCGGATATCGGGTGGAGGAAATCGAAAATCCGTTAACGCAGCAGGTTCGGTATTTAGACAAGTTAATAGATGAGCTGGCTAAGGGCAGGAAGATGCAGAAGATTTTGCGAGGCACATAAAGGAAATAAAATAATAAATTTTTAAATCTCACTGGAAGATGTGCAACCAGGATAATGAGGTGTTAGCTTATTGTGCTTAGAAAGTGCTTTTATTTTGAAACTGCATTCTTTTCAATATAGCTGTCAATCAACGAAACTGCAGGGCCAATATAATGGAAACGCTCTGCCCATGCCAATCCATATTTTTCACCAACTTTTTTGTCAGAGGGCACACCTCTCATATTTTGAGAATCGATATCTAAGGCAAATTCTTTTATATAATTGAAGTTAGCAGCTTCGTCATCGTTACCAAGTATCTGTAGTTTCTTACCACTATTTGCCAGCTTCTTCCTTAACTGTGCGCCGGCATTTATAGCAAGGCCTTGGTTTTTGCATACCACGTTAGCCTCCACTTTTTTATCAATGAATTTGCTGATATCCACTATTCGATTTACCAACTGAGGTCCCCTGGCAAAATAATACATTTCCTTTACCGCATTCGGCTGCACAACTTCCAATTGTTCCGGGTAATCAGTGCTCATTCCGGCCATCCAGCGTGCGGCTTCAACTGCCTTTGCTGTTATATAATGGTCAGGATTTTCTTCATAATGTCCCCATGGATCATAACATACTAATGTATCAATTTTGAGTAATCGAAATAAAAAAATAAGGCGGCATTTAAGGTCCTGGATATTGTATTGATCCATCCTATGGTTATTATAGTTTAAGCTATATGTCTTTTTCAGCCCAAGAACTTTTGCCACTGCTTCATTGTCTTTTTCGTTATTGAATACCCGCTCGCCCATAGTTGCTCCCGCGCCAGCCGCATCGTCGTTTGAGGTTCTTATAAGATAACCGGTATAACCTTCATATATAAGTTTTGCCACTGTGCCAGCAGCAAAAAAAGCAATGTCGTCATTGTGCGGCTGTATTACCGCCAATGTCTTTCCTTTATGGGGTTGATCTTCTGAAACCCTTTCTATTACTATCTCGGTATCATTATCCCCTACATTTAACTGGTCTCCGGTCTTATTTTTATCTATGGCCAAATTCACTTTTTGGTTCGATAACCCCAAAGAAGCGTAAGCAGCAGGAATAAGAGTTCCGGCAACTATATTTTTTGAAATAAAATTTCGTCTTTTCATAACATACTTATTTTATAAGGGGAATTTGCTAATGATAAATCTATAACAAAATTTCAAATCATCGTTCTTGCAGCGAGAATTAATCAGCACTTTTAATATTATGCACTGACAGAGAACAGCATTACCATAATTTGGATTATTTTAAAATCTTTCAAAGTTCACTTACTGATGTAGGGCCCTGTTCGTTGATTGTTCCTTACTAACTTTACTTTCACGAAATCTTCAAAAGGAATATAACGTTTTGTAAGTTTTATTCTACATATTTATTCGCACATTTTTATTAATGATTCTGCTTAAAATTAAAAGTATAAAAAGTAGTAATTATCATAGGTGAAAATTTATCTGTATGCGTCCTTTATGGCATGGTTTTTATTGCCGCATCTGTTAGTAACCTCGTGGGAAAACACCTTTCGTCAACGTGTTGAATCAAACAATCTACATTCACCATTAAAATTTTTTTATGGAGGCAAATCATAAATGTGCATTGATAACCGGTGCCACAAGCGGCATTGGCTACGAGCTGGCAAAGCTATTCGCACAAAATAATTACAACTTAATAATTGTTGCCCGAAACCAGGATGAACTGGATAAAACATCCAATGATCTGAGCCATTTCGGGCAAACATAACTATCCTGCAAAAGTTGCCAAAGATGGATTTGATGCATTAATGAGCGGCGACGATAAAGTAGTATCTGGCTTTAAAAATAAAATGCAGGTAGGCATGAGCAATATCATGCCCGATGACATGGTTGCTGAAAAAATGTATAAGCAACAGGAGCCCGTGGATAAAGAAGAATAATAAATGAGCAATATAATAATAGACAATACAATAATTATAATCAAATCAACACTCAACTTTAACCCTGAATGTTCTTAAAAGTATCCGTGCAGGTATTTTCCCATTCTTCTTTTTGGAGAAGGGGTGGGGTGAAGTTTTAAAACACTTAATATATGAAAGCAGCAGTAATTCATGCAGGTGGCAAAATAAGCTACGATACTGTAGATGATCCCCAAATAAAAGATTCCAGAGATGCGATAATTAAGGTAACTGCCACAGCCATCTGCGGCTCCGACCTGCATATGTACTCGGGCGCTATACCGCAGTTGCGGCCAATGGTTATGGGTCATGAGTTTATGGGCATCGTGGAAGAAACCGGTACTGAAGTAAACAACTTGCAACGCGGCGACAGAGTTGTTGTGCCTTTCCCTATTGCATGCGGGCATTGTTTTTTTTGTGAACACGAATTGCCTGGCCATTGCGAAAACAGCAATCCGAAGCATTATGGGCCAGAGGGTGGCCTGCTTACGCAAAAAGGCGGCGCCTTATTCGGTTATTCCGATTTATACGGAGGCTACGATGGCGGGCAGGCGCAATATGTAAGAGTTCCTTATGCTGACTATGGCCCCGTGAAAGTGCCCGATAATTTAAAAGATGAAGAAGTATTATTTCTTACAGATATTTTCCCCACAGGCTATACCGGAATTGATTGGGGGAAAGTAAAAGGTGGTGAATCCGTAGCTATTTTTGGTTCAGGCCCGGTTGGAATAATGGCGGCAAAAAGCGCTGTATTGCGGGGTGCAGAAAAAATAATGATTGTGGACACCGTTCCTTACCGCCTTGATAAAGCTGCAGCAACCTCGGGGGCAGAAACTATCTTGTGGGAAAAAGATGATAAAGATGTGGTAGAACATATTCGGCAGAGAACCGAAGGAAGGGGCGCAGATGTAGTAGTGGATGCCGTTGGCTTTGAGCCGGATCGCAGCATCCTCGACCGTGCAAAGGCAGTTATTAATTTAGAAAAAGGTTCTGTAAAAGTATTGGAAGCCTGCATGAGTGCCGTACGGCGTGGGGGTGTTGTTTCAGTGTTGGGTGTGTATCCTTTCAGCTACGATAATTTTCCCATCGGCCAGTTTTTTGATAAAGGCATAACTATTCGTGGCGGGCAGGCACCTGCACAAAAATTTGTAAAGAAATTATTGGATATAGTATCTGATGGAAAAGTAAAATTAAATGATATCATCACTCATCGCTTACCGCTAAGTGAGGTGGCGCATGGTTATGAAATATTTAAAAAGAAAGAAGAGAATTGTGTGAAAGTTGTCTTAGATCCATGGGCATAACTAAAATTATATTTTAATAAAAAAACATTTTATGAAAACTGAAATAAGAATAATGTACGCATTTGATGCGCCAGGCAAAAATAACCCGGGAGGCAGAAACCAAGGTATAAACATGAGCGCTGATGAAAACGATATGGATGATGAAGTAGATACAGAGGAATATGAAGGAGAAGAAGTAGATGTAGATGAAGGTGAAGACCTTGATGAAAATAATGAAATTATTAATGAAAGCGATATTGACGTTGATTCAAGTGAGCCATCTGAAGAGGAAATATACGATGATGACGAAGATGATGATGAAATACACGAAGATGATGAAGATGATAATGAAGACATATCAAATGGTAATGATAATAGAGTTAAAAATGAGCCTGTATTTTGATGAAGGAAATTCAAAGAAATAATTTTGTGCGAAGAAGCCGGTAATATTGAGAATAGAGAGCAAAAATAAATAAGGCCAGTTAATATTACCTTCTATAAAGGCAACCTTAAAGAAGATTTCGAAAAACTATAAAATCTTATCGCAATTGTTAAGTAGGTAAGCAGAGACCGGAAGAGTTGCGCCAGCTTAAAAGCAGCAAAACAATTATCCTGCAACAGTTGACGGCATTGGCTCAGCTTCGGAAGTTATTAACTCAGGTTGTTTTGAATTATTTAAAAATTCTTCCCTTACCATTTTGGCTGTTTTATGTTCGCCGGTATGGCTCCATCCCGGTGGCATCAGCAGGTATAAAAATTTATTTTTTAATCCCGGCGCTTTTTTTACATCGCGGAACAAACAGGCAAATTCCCCAAAGTAAACATCAACAAAATTATTCGGATTCATTTTGCGGGTAATGCCGTATTCTATTGGTACATCTTTTCGCTCATCTACGTAAGTGCCAAACATTCTATCCCAAATATTGAGCAGGTTGCAAAAGTTGGTGTCCATATATAAGGGGTTGCGTGCATGGTGAACCCGGTGATGCGATGGCGTTAAAATAAACTTGCTTAAAAAGCCCAGGCGGCCGCTTTTTGAAATATTTTCCCCGATATGAATAAATCCGCCGTAAGTGCCGTCAATAAACATAATGAAAAATAAAAGTGCAGGGTTCACTCCCAGCAATATGCAGATGGAAGTCCTGATAACATCTGCATAAGGCCCTTCAAGAAAAAAATGAGCATAACTTACTGAAAGGTTCATCGTTTGCGGTGCATGATGCGTGGAATGCAGGCACCAAAACAGCCTTACTTTATGAGCGAGGTAATGATATACAAAATGAGAAAGTTCCCAGGCAACATATCCGTAAATGAGCCAATACCAGGTAAAAGATGTTTTAATGATCGAATATTTTTCAAACAAGCCAATACAAAATGCCACCGCGGCAATTGAGATAAAACGGCCAATAAATGCATTGAACACGTACGTGAAGAATTGCACTTTATAATGCACCACACGAAACCTTTTATAAAATGCTGCCCTTATTATTTCTATCACAAGCAGCAATGGCATCACCGGGCCTATAACATGCTGTATGCCTTGTAGCGTGTGGAGCGAGCTGTAATCGCCGGACTTGTACATCTCAATGAGGGGGCCAATGCCAAAAAAGCGTGTTAACTGATCGTATAGTATTGAAAATATATTAAGTAAAGCAACCATTGCAGAGATATTGATAGCTCAAATTTAATAATTATTTTGGAGTGTTTTTACTTAAAATGCAAAAGCCTCCGCTTTTAATAAACAATTATTTTTATCGTAGATGCCTTAAAAAACTAATCTGTCAGATTAAATATTAGCGCTTATAATTTAATTAAAACCAACTCTACAAATAATATCTATCGTAGGCAGTTCTCCGAAGATTTTTTCATAACTAATCTTAACAGAATCGAAAGTTTCATTTAATACTTCAAATTTGTCGATGTTTATTTTATTGAGTAAATATTGCCCTTGGTTATCATTTGTCTTCTTTATTTTTCCTTCTTTTGAAGGATGAACATAACCTGTAAAGAAGATATTCCCCTTTCCATTGTCTTTAACGGCAAGAATGTATGGCTCTACTTTTCTCCAATATTCACCGCTGCTGCTTTTATAGTAGAACCAAAGAAATTTATGTTCTTTAATCGCCTGGCAAATTATTTTTTCAAGCTTCGATTGGCTCTTATGCATTTTAGTGTTGTCATTAGGCGAGAAAGAAATTGTTTGCAGGAACTGTTTAATTCTATCTTTTAATCTCTAATAACTAAATCTTATTTTTTGCTGCTTTTTTCAACAAGTATCTTCATTGATCTTTTGAAGACCTTGTGAAATTTTTTTGACAATTTATCTATGTTCAATGGCTTTCCTATCGTATTAATTTGAATATTACAATACAATTTCCATTTTCTTCCCGCCGCTATTTGCGTCAAATATTAAGCTACCTTTATTATCACTTTTGCTCTTCTTTAATAATTTTCCATCCGCATAAATTGAATAAGAACTGGCAGGTGAAAGGTTACTAATTGTATAATTTACCTGGCCGGAATTATCTGTCGATGCTTGTTCCCAAGTCATTTTTTGGTTGTTGCATTCAATTATTGTAAGAGCGAGGTGTTTTATATTATCAGTTTTAGCTTGTATTGAAGAAACAGGATTGTCTTTATTAAAATACATCACCAAATTTCCTGTTGAAAAGAACCCAAAATCATTTTTTGATGCAATGGTAAATTGCTTGTTTGAAATCGTGTAGCCGTATCCGTTAGTATCAAGCCCGATTACCAAACGTTGCCCCCTGTAATTATAATTCAACCGGGAACCGGATATTTCTCCGGTTATATGCGGGTTAAGGTAAAACCTGTTGTATAAAGGATTAAAACCATAAATAGACTGGTACAGGCCAACAACCGAAAGGCTGTTTCCAGATAGTATATCATCGCCCTGGCCGTCCTGTTTTTTACGTGAATAGCGTTGAAAAGCCAGCCCGTCAATGCTATCCTGCCGCAATATATTTTTTACATATTGTAAAGCCAGTCCTGGTTTCCATTCAGAATATGCTTTAACTGCCACACTTCCCCACGATAAAAAAATATCTCCATTCTCATAATAAGGAAAAGGAAACTGGTATTCTTTGCCTTCATCCGTTTTATAAGGAAATATGCTGATGGGCCAG
>Ga0207652_10000649_pt1 | contig 34311 bp, 24 predicted proteins | sample KBSC63BmetaG_FD_184334 | JGI IMG/M metagenome (GOLD analysis project Ga0207652, IMG submission 184334) | Corn rhizosphere microbial communities from Kellogg Biological Station, Michigan, USA - KBS C6-3B metaG (SPAdes) (version 2) | ecosystem: Host-associated > Plants > Roots > Rhizosphere ...
TTCCATAATTAGTACATTTGTACTATTTTTGACTTTTTAAAATTTTGTTATGGAAAAAAGATTTAGAATAAATCAAATTCAGCCGGATGCTTATAGAGCACTTTTGGCAATAGAAAACTATCTCAACAGGAGTTCTTTAGATAAAGGCCATTATGTTTTAATAAAACTTCGGGCTTCACAATTAGATGGCTGTCGTTCTGTCTTCACAGCCATTTCCAGGAGTTTTTACAACACGGTGCCATAAATAATTCTTTTTATTTTTCTTGACGCATAGAAGGTCGCATTTATTCAATTTTCAGGAAATCTCTACACATAATTTTGCACTTAAATTTTTATAAAAAAAGTTTTGTTATGCATACGCCTGCAACTTATCAACCGGACAATGAAAACAAGGATACGGTCGTTGAAGTTTTCAAAACTAATGTAAATAGTAAATCGGCCACGCAATCTATTATTCATCAACTTGAAGAAATAGTGCCCGGTGCAAAAATAAATTTTGACCTTGAAGATTGTGATAAAATATTGCGTGTGGAAACAAGCTATCCAGGCGCAGATGTAGGCCCATTAATGGAATGTGTGAAAAAAATGAACTTCAAAATAGAGATTTTGTTGTGAGATAACTTTATTGCTATTCTTAGTAATAGCGTCCCAAAAAAGCAATTTATGTGCGAGATAAAACAAGATTTTATAAAAGAGACAAAAGAAAATTTTTCAAATGGCCATGAAAAAAATCTTATGGCCACTATCGATTATTTGAGTAGCGACCTTTATTATAATCTTTTTACCAAAAGCAACAACTCCTTACCGGTTGTTTTTATTAACTGTGATAACCACGATGTGGCAAAACGAATAAGAATTTATTTGGAACTTCTTATCTCAAAGCTTGGAGAAAGAAACAAAAGCAGGCTTCTTGTTAAACGGGGCACTTCCAATATGGCCCTACGTCTTAGTGATGTTGCCTTGATTTACACAAAAGACAAATTGGTTTATGTAATTGATCGCGATTCGAAAAAATATACTATAGGCAACACAGTCACGGAACTTGAGAAGCAACTGGATCAGACTATTTTTTTTAGAGCTAACCGCCAGTACATTGTAAATATTAATTTTATAAAAGGGTTTAAACCTTTCCAAAAAGTAAAGTTGCTTTTAGATATGGACATTCCGCACTTAGAAGAGCCGATAATCATAAGTCAAATGGTAGCGCCGGCTTTTAAAAAATGGATGAATGATGCTTAACTGTATCCAAATAATTTATTTGCATGTAGTAAGAATTGAATCCGTTTTTTAGATTAACAGATAGCTTATTTCATACATTTTAAATCAGTAACATTACGGATTAGAATGAGATATGTTTCCCTAAAACGAAATAGCTTATTATTTCAAAGAAATAAGGTATTGGAAGTCAAACTGTGTCAAATAACTGTAGGATTATTGGCAGAATTAGAGCCAGAAGCCAAGATTTGTGTAATTGAAAACGGGCTACCTGATGCAGTTGTTTATTAATTAGCACCATCTCAAAATAGAATGGCATACAGGATTCATACATTCTTATAAAACAGTGAAGCAATAAATACCAAGGTTTTTATTTTCGAAATTGCCTGATACTAAATGTGGCTAAAAGATGTTATTAAACAGAGTAAATGGAACAACTGTTTCATTAAAAACACCGGATTTAAAAAGGTAAATAGCATCAGCTTGCAAAGGACAATAACCTTTTTACATGGTTCTAATAATACTTTAATCTGACATCCTTCTTTGAACATTTGTCTGAAGTTTATTTTGGAAATTTCTGTGATGTGTCAGGAATAAGGATTACAAAACAAGGCCGCACAACATTCATAGACTATTTAGAGACCTATTTAATAAAAGAGAATGGATGATGCGGTTGAAAATGCGGAGAAGTATTAATTGCAGCAACGAGTTTGTAAGAAGATTGATTTTGGTATTTTGCACCTTAGCGTAAATAAAAAAAACACCTACATTTAAATATTTGTAAGTGGCTATCAAAGTGATTCTAACTGCGGAGCAGATTCTTATAAGAAGGGAGCAGATTATGTTGTTTGGCTCTTCAACCGTTAACAAGTGAACTATCCAAATGGCTTTCCCTCCTTTATCATTTCTCTTTTTATTCCCTCCGTTACATCGTCCGCATAAAATATCAGTTTTGTGCTGTCAGATTGCTCATTCCTTCGTTTAACAGCCTGGATGCCTGCGTAATGAACGACGTTGATAATGTTTCCTCCGGTCAATTCATATTTCTTCACCTGACCCGGTATATTATCGTAGTCAGAATTAGGTGGAAATGATTTTTCCCAAATCTCTTTTCTTTCCTCCTCGCTAGGAATTTGAAATTTTACAATATCATTAAAACGCCTGATAAAAGCGTCGTCAATATTATTTTTCATGTTTGTTGCCAAAATCACCAATCCGTTATAATCTTCAATTCGCTGTAATAAATAAGAAACTTCCTGGTTTGCGTACTTGTCATGGGCATCTCTTACATTCGTTCTCTTGCCAAAAATGGCATCTGCTTCATCAAAAAAAAGTATCCAGTTTTTATCTTCTGCCCTGGCAAATAACAATTCGAGATTTTTTTCTGTTTCGCCAATATATTTTGAGACGACCATTGAGAGATCAATTTTATACACATCCTTTTTCGTTTCATTTCCCAGAACACCGGCTGTTAATGTCTTTCCTGTTCCGGAAGGGCCATAAAAAAGAACCCGGAAGCCCTGATGCAAACGTTTTTGCATTTCCCATTTGCTCATTAGTGGCTGATTAAAATCAATCCAATCTTTCAGATTCTTATAATGCCGTTTTATGTCTTTATTTAAAACAATATCATCACTCGTCAACGTTGTTTCGATTTTCCTTGCAGGAAAACTGGTACTGAAATGCGGAGGTGCAGCGGTTCCTAACAGAAAAAGATCCACATAATCAAGTGCCATAATAATTTTTCCACTCATTACAGGTTCGCTTTGAGGAAGTTCTTCCAGCCAAAGAATCTTCTTTTTCACTAATTCGCTATTTTGCCAGAATAGCTGTTCAATTTTTTGGCGCCGATGCCAATCATCGCCGGCTAAAAGAAAAACAGCCGTTTGCCCGGTTGGCAAGAAACCTCTGAAATTTTTTCCCCTCATCCCTCCTATTTCCGGAAAATCATCGGATTCTTTCAATTTACTCCTTATGGCACGGTCAAACAATTCGGGGAATGCGTGCGGCGCCAGGCCAATCAACAATAGCGTTGCCGCATCCGGATCATTTTGAAAATCGAAAGTTGTGATGAAACGTTTTAGCGGTAGTTGCCATGGGTCAATTGCCGGCAAAGAAGGGATTTCATTGCCGTCAGGATTTTGCAAACGATAATCTATAAGATTACTCAGGTATCGAAATTCAACGGGTATTTTTGCAGGGTTACTTTCGAATTCCATTTTAATTTATTTTGGGAATTTATGCAAAAGAGTTGCTTTGGCTTTCAGCGCCTCTGTATTTCGGATCTAAACTATCTTCTTTGATTCCCGCGGGTTCACACTTGCCGCCAAAATTTTGTACTTGCGAAACAAAGTGATAATAGAGCAATCCATCACCGGATGCCTGCCCGGTTAGTATTTCATAATATTTTTCTAAAATAGAAGCTTGTGCTTCTGTATTAAAATCGTTGAAGCATTTTCCATCTTCAATTGCTTTTTGAAGGCCGGCATCACCGCCGAAATCATAATTAGACTGACTTAGAGAATAGCGGATTTTTGTCAGCACAGAAACGCCGTGCTGTGTCTGCCACGTATGAGTAAGCTCATGAATCAGGAAAGTATAGTAGGCAGGATCTGAACGGCCTAATGTACCGGTAGGAAAAAAAACGGTATTGCCGGGTGTTCTTGCATAACCTCCGATTTGAAGCAGCTCCGAAGAATCTGAAACGCTCACTGCATCATAATTAAGACTGTTCCCAAAAACTTTTTGTGCTTCCTGCCTTTCATCTTTATTAAGGCCACGGGTATCTGTTGTAACAGCATCACCTGCTACACCTCCCGCCACTCCCCCAACGACTGCACCTACCGGACCTCCCACAAAAAATCCGCCGACTGCCCCGGCTACAACTCCACCTACGGTTCCCCAAAAGGATCGTTGTATTTGTTTCGTGTGAACACCTTCGCCTTGTTGCACTACATGGGTCAACTCATGGGCGAGCAATAATTTTCCTTCGTTATTTTCAGGTTGGTATTTTCCGGCATTGAAATAAATATCACGGCCATGCGTAAACGCCTGCGACTGCAATTCCCTGTTCATATTTACGGCGTCGCTATCATGATGAATTTTCACCTCACCGAAATCCACACCAAATGAAGAATTCATTTCGCTCAAAGTATTTTTTGGCAAAGTATTTCCTTTGCCGGCAGAATTTTCAATTCCGGAAGAAATATGTGCCGGCGCCGCACCTGAACCGTTATCTTGTTTCGTTTGCACCGCAGATGCTTTCTTTTTTTCTTTTTTATCCTTTAAAGGATCATCCATTTTTTGGACACCTTTTTTCTTCTCTTTTTCGATATTCGCATTAGCCGGAGCAGGAAGGCGTTGGATAGAACTTAATCTTTTTTGTTGCAAAACAGGCGATGAGTTTTGACGGTTCACCACATTATTTGCAACAGCATCAGCTTCCTGTTCATATTTATCTCCGGGCGCATTCACTGAAAGTTTTGCCTGGAAAAATGCACTTTTTTGTTCCGAATTATTGCTATCACTTTGCTTTGAAAAAAAAGGTTCCTTCCCATTTTCATCATTCGTTTTTGGATTGCGATGACGATAAACCCGTGAATAGTATGACATATAATTTTTTTTAGATTAGAATCAAAATAGAATTGTGATTTAATTGTTTGTTTACTATTTCAACTTTTCCAGCAACTCTTCAGCCAGCTGTTTATAATCCCGTGCTGCGTTGGAATTTTTATCAAATGAAAAAACGTCTGTTCCTGCTTCCTGCGCTTTCGCGAGGCTTATGCACGTGCGGATGTGCGTTTGAAAAACTTTACTCTCAAATTCCGTTTCCAGTTGTTCCTGTACATGCTGATTCATCTTTTTGCGCTCATCAAATTTGTTCAGCGTAAATCCGAGCAAGGTGATTTTTGGATTCAGCCTTTTCTTTATTGAATTAAAAAGGCGCATAAAACTGTGCACTCCTTTCAGTGGTAAAAATTCTGCCGGCAATGGAATCAGTACCATGTCTGAAGCTACCAGTGCATTCACTGTCAGCATTCCAATGGAGTGTGGACAATCAATAAAAATAAAATCATAATCGTTAATAACAGGTTTAAGCACCCAGCTTAAAACCTGTTCCCGGCTATACACACTCACCAGTTCTATTTCCGCATCTGCAAGTTCAATAGAAGCCGGAACAATATTAAATCCGGGCCTTATTTCTACAATCGCTTTTTTTATGTCTGAATTTTCGCCTGTAATTTCTTTTTTTATTTCAGAATAGAGATTGAATTGTGGCTCTGCGGGCATTCCAAGAGATTGGGAAAGATTGGCCTGAGGATCAGCATCTATCAATAAAACTTTTTTTCCGGCTAACTGTAACGCTGCTCCAAGATTAATTGCAGTAGTTGTTTTGCCTGAACCTCCTTTTTGTATAGCGACTGATATTATTGGCATTATTTAATCGATTTAAGTAATAGTCAATCTAAGAGGTAACCGTTTGTTTTTTTGGGGCCAACTTTTTCAAATGTTTTTTGCAAAATAAAAATCACTGATAATTGTTTGTTTACTACAATTGAAAGAAGACGCTCACTCACAATTCCCCGCTCACAACTCAACATATCAATCATTAAAATAAACCAATGCCTTTTCCCAAACACATTTCCCAACAGCCGCCCCTAACTTTTGACCTAATTCATTTGCTCTTTTAAAATGAATACCGCCATATAAACGTGAAATACCTGCTTCTTCTGCAGCAGCTGTGAGTGTTGGCCACTCAAGCATTATGTCTGTGGAAGGGGTTTTTCCAGGTTCTATCTGAGATGCCCCTTTTTTTACCAGGAAGCATCCGTCAAAACTTTCTTTTTTTGTGTAGGCATAGAGGATAAACGCGGCAGCCTTACTAAAAGTGGCATGTCCGGAAACATGCTCAGGAAATGGTGGTGTTACAAAATCCGCGCGTTGATAAGGCATCCAATCTTTTCCATCCATTTCTACAGTGCCTTTAAAAGGGCCGCCCCATGCTTTAATAATTCTACCGCGGTATAATTCATGAATGGCAGTAACCGGGCGTACGGAATCGTATCTTCGTTTACACTCCCAACAGGCAATTGAGGCGTCGAACATTGCGTTGGTAAGTGCAAAAAACAATTTGATACAATCTTTATTTCCGTACTTTTCTTTTTCACAAATAAATTGTGCGATATCGCACCAATGACCGGGAGGTGTATAAGAATAAGGCCCGTCTTCCCAGTACTCTGCGATGGCTTTTTCTTTATCGCTTAGGTTTTCGCTAATGGAAAGGATTTCCAAAACCTGTTTTTTAAAATCTGAGGGCGATTCTTTCATGTTAAACGGAGGATCAGGGCGGAATTGTTTTGCAAATTGCAAAGCAAATGGTTTTACCAATGGCCAATGAGGCGCCAAAAACTGCTGAATTTTACCATTGACCAAAAGAGGTTGCCAGTGATTGATATCTTTTACCGGCGATGGTTCCGGAGGATTTACTGGTTGATAACCTGTAAAATCCGTCCATGGTGCAAAATGGAAAAGAATACCCTTTTCATTTGCTTCATCGCCATTCCGGTAGTCAATAATTAGTCTTGCCACAAGGTTTCCAATGCCTTGTGCAGTGCCAATATCCATTGAGCAATCATCAGGATTGTAATTGCATTGAATCATGAGATTACGAAACATATTCCTGTTTTCAGCAGGCAATGGCAACCAAAATAAGTGCGTAAGAACGCGATAAGCAGCATAACTGAAAGTTTTTTCTATCTCGTTTTCATTGCAATTTTCATCATACCTTTTTATGTAGCGTGAAGTAGTAGTACTGAAAGCGCATTTGTTATAAACGCTCCATCCATCGTACATAGCAGTATGAACCATAGCAAGCGCACGTGCTGCTATTGGCGGAGAAGTATTCGTAATTTTAATGGCATCAAGGGCTAGTTGATTCCATTGGAGGGCAAGGGGTTTTTCTTTTGCTTCTGGCATAACTTATTTATTTGACGTGAGCTAGTTATATTACCACATGACTTACGGTACTTACGTATGCTTTAATTTATAAACAAACAGGATTCTAATTTAGCTAATGATATTTTACATGTAGTATGGGCTAATACTCCTCTATTTTGTTTTGTAAATCATCGACCATCATTAATTGACCTATATTAGTTGATTTAAGTATATTAAAAATTAAATAAGCAAAGTTGAGTATTTGAAGTTCGTTTTGATTTTGTATGTTTATTTTCTTTTGATAGATGGAGATATCAAATCTATAGCTCTCGAAATTCATATCTCGATCGTTTTCAAACGTATGCTCACCGATTGTAACAATAAGTAAATCATTTTGATATTCATACCATATTTCTCCCTGATCTGACATTAATTTAAACTTCAAATTTAAATGTGCTTCGATCTCATACACAAAATTACTGAGGGCTTTAGGGGTACTAACGAATATATCTATAGTTCTGCTCATGTAACGTTTAATAATTTTAATTAAAATCTTTTGATGTTATATCAAATCCGTCGCCAATTATCCTTACACTATCTACCTTACCTCTTGTTATTGCCTTTGATCTTGCCAAACCCCGGGCAGCTTCCTCTGGAGTTAACCCAGAATTTCGTGCATCGATAATTATATCACGTGCCTGACCTCCGCGCCTTATAGAATTATTAATAGAATTTTTAACGGTTGCACTATTAGCACCTGGATCAAGAGTTTTAAATTCCGTCTTGACACCGTCAACTTCAGCATCCCCTGTCCTACCAATTTCTGTTTCTTTTTTTGCTTTAACATTTTTCCCTTCTTCCGTTAACTTATCTGCTATTCTTTTTTCTTTACTGCTAAAAACTTTCTCAGATTCATCAATAATACCAGGCTTCACATTTTCTTTTGGCGGTTCTGTTTTTGGTGGTTCTACCTCAGGGGGCACCTGTTTCGGCGGTTCTATTTTCGGTGGCTCAGCCTTAGGAGGTTCCGGTCCCGGGCCTAATTGCTTAGGAGGTTCAGGTCCCGGGCCTAATTGCTTTGGTGGTTCAGGTCCTGGCCCCAATTGCTTTGGTGGTTCCGGCCCTGGCCCTAGTTGCTTTGGTGGTTCCGGTCCTGGCCCTAATTGTTTTGGAGGTTCCGGTCCTGGGCCTAATTGTTTTGGTGGTTCAACTGGTGCCGGTTTTAATGCAGGAACTTCAGGAGGAGGCGCTTTAAAAATTCCTTTTATTTCGGCTACTATTGCTGATACTATGGATCCGATTATAAAAAATACCAGCATAAACAACAGTGCAATTGCAATACCAAAGAGACTTGCAGTAGCTTGTACATAATCCTGCTTTTTTTGCGTCTTTGTTTGCCTGGCTGTGAATAACTCTATAAGCACTTTTATAATTGTGATGCTTTCTGCTAGCAGGAAAGATGCCAGCAAAAATTCCCCAAGTCCCTCTATTGCTTCCAGCGCTAACCCCATGCCTGCGAGTGCTCCCGGAGGGCCGGCAAGGATTGCGCCTCCGACAGCACCGACTAACAGAAGCAAGATGCTGATATACACCATTAATAGCATCAAAATATTATTCAGCCTTCTCCATAATGCGAGAGGGAAGTCTAGCAGGATTAAGAAATTGCTCCAGACATCATGAAAAAAGCCACCAAAATCATCAAAGATGTTCCGAGGCATAAACAAGCTGTCAACCGCATTTTTCCAATCGGTAGTCCATAATTCGTAAAATTCATGTCCAATTGCTTTAATAGTAGCCGGCGGCCAGAATGCAGACTTCAATCCTTCCCAAACTACTTTTCCAAAATCCAGTTGATCCCACTGATTGACCATTTCTGCTATAAGTCCCTCACCTACTTCATCGAAAGAAGCTGTACTTCTTTCGATCTTCCCAGCCGGTGCACGCTGAATGGTACCTCCACTATTACTTTTAGGTGCCTGGCTTTGAGCAAAACCTTCAGCCATTTTTTGTTTCCTTACTTCCTCAGCTTTCGGAGGCCCTTCCGTTTTCATTTTTCCAACAATGGCATTTACAACAGGCTTTAAAGTTCCCTCAGGATCATCTATGAAGCGCTGTATATAATCAAAGGCTTCGCGTAGCATCCGAACGGTTTTTATCACTGTATCTATAGCAAATGAAATTACCTGATTTACAAAACTTTCAATGGAGGTAAGCAGTTGATGTATAAAATCAGTGAACTTTTGCCAAAAGCCGTCCCAAAAATCTTTAATTGACTCCCATAACGAGCGAACTGTATTGAAAAGGCTCCTGGCTTCATTTTTTATAAACCGGGGAAGAAGCCCAAAAGCTGTACTATCAAGGAGGCCCTCAACCGTACTAAATAGAGAACTAACAAATCCGGAGACCGTCTTCCATATTCCATTTCCGATGCTCAGAAGGCCGTCAATTGCAGATTTAATAGTTGACCAAACGGCATTGGCGCCCGATTTCAATGCATTCCATGCCATTGAAATGGTATCTGCGTTCATAAAATTTAAAGCTGACTTTATCAGACTAAGAGGATTTGTAATCAGGCCAAGTACGCTGGAAAGCGTATTCTTTATTTGGTCAAATACCGTTGATGCGAAATTCTTAATATCATTGAATTTATTTGTAAGCCAGTCGATTCCGGAATTGATCAAGCCTTTTATTTTTTCGTAAACCCATTCTGCTGCTTCAACGACTTTATCTTTAACAAACACTGCTCCCTTTTTAACCGTGCTGGCGGTAACACTAGCTGCAGTTTTCACCCCTTCGATACTGGGATCAAATTCATAATCGGTAAAAGGAATACTGAAGTTATACCATGCCCGTTGTACAGTGGGAGTATTGGTCGTCAAATAAGGAGTTTCATCTGCTGGTTTTGTTTGAAGACTACTTCCATTTTGTTGTACCACATGTGTCAACTCATGCGCAAGCAAATGTTTTCCTCCTTTACTATTCGCATCATATTTCCCTGAATTAAAATAAATATCACTCCCATGCGTAAAAGCCTGGGCATTCAAGTCTCTACTCATTTGCACAGCAGAACTATCATTATGTATCCGCACATTTGAAAAATCGGCCCCAAAAGAACTTTCCATTTGTTCACGTATGGCAGCTGGTAATGTAGCGCCGCGGCCTTTTGAAGAATTCAGGTTGCTTTCAATTGTGGAAGAAGCAGGCGTGCTTTCTGTGTTCGACTTCTTTTGTAATTTTTCTTCCTTCTCGCATTCAGCACATTTTCTTTGGACTTTTTTGTCATCATCCGGCGGTTCTGCATCACTTTCAAAAATCGGTTTCTTTTGGATCCGCTCTTTTCCTTTATTCTCTTTTTCTTTCTGTAATTTTTCCTCTTCTTCACAGTGAGCGCATTTTTTTTGAACAAATGGAGTAAATGAAGTGGATGCAGGTTTTGCCTGAACGGATTGATCTTTTTTTGAAACTACTTCTGGTTGCGTTAATCGCTGCACCACTTTATCTGCCATCGAATCGGCTTCTTTTTCATAAACGTCATTGGGCGCGCCAACGGTTAATTTGGTTTGGATGCCGTAATTATTATTTTTTGTTTTTGAGAAAAATGCTTGCTCATTTATGGAAGAGCCATGAAAAAAATCCTGCTGCCCTCCTTTATTGAAGAAAGAATTGCTTTTTGGGGCAGGAGTTGCGGCTGGTGTGACTTGAGCAGCTTTCATTTTTTCTTTATCTATAAAATCAAAATCACTGTTATTTCCTGGTTCACTGTTATTATTTTATCTCCATTCCACTTTCAATATATCGTGCATCCATGGTAGTTTTATAATTCCGAGATTCCAGGGAAGATGGCCTAATAACATATCAATGGAACTGTGCTCCACTTGCAAAATCAATGTATCATTTTTTCTAAATAATTTGCCTTTTCGTTGTAAAAAACTTTCGCGTAATCCATCGGGCGAAGTACTTTTTAAAATGCTCCATTGCTGAATGGCAGAAAGTAAAAGCTCATTTGATTTATTCAGTTCTTCTTCAGTTAAATTCACTAAATTACCAACGGGTTCCTCCAGGGGCCATGAACATAATACTTTTGCGATTACCAGTTCATGTTCTCCTGGTTTTGTATTTCCTGTGGCGAGATAATGCAACAGGTACAAGGCTTTTTGATGAGATAAAATATCTTTAAAATTCTCTTGTTCTATCAGTTGAAGATTTTTAAAAAATGCAGGCAAAAACGGATGCAATAAAACGGTTCCTGCATTTGCAAGGTAAATTCCTTCTTCAGCATCGGTATTATATTTTTCACTTAATTCATTTAAAGGGAGTGGCAGAATGTCCAGCTGATTATTTTTTAGGAGCAAAATTTTCGCAGGCAGTTTTCTTTCATTTAAAAATTTATAAAGCCCAGTTATATCATCCTCATTAAAGCAGTCATCTACATGGTAACTCAGCCTGTAACTCCATTCAATGGTAGATTCCACCAGATGAAGTCCCGGATATTTTGATAGTGCATCACTCAGTTCTTTCTTTTTCCATTGATATGCTGGTTGGTTACTTTCCGAAATTGTATCTGCTATTCCCTCATGTTCTTCGTTTTCCGTTTCTTGTTGTGTTAGTATTGCACTTATTTTATTTTTACTTACAAAGTTTTTAACCCTTTTTGTTTGGAATTGAGCTGCTGAAAGATTTGTCAAAAGCAGTAAAGCAACAATTTTCGATGAATTCAAATCTGGTTCTCCTGATGCTGCAAATATCAAAGCCTGGTGCCATAATTTGTGATTCATTGCCTTCTTTTCAAAGCTAATTTTTGCATTTTTAGAAGCAAGAATTTTACTTATTTCAGCAATATAAGATGATAAGTTATCCTGGTTTTTTGCAGTGAGGGTTTCAGTAAGAGATTGGAGGAAACTGGCGCCGTGCTGAGAAACGATTCGGTTAACTGCCGCAGAATTTTCGTTAATAAGATTTCTTAGAATTGCAATTGCATCAGCGTCAGAAGCAAATGCTTCCAGCACTTTATCGTACCACTGCTTATTTATTTCCAAAGTATTCCAGGAAAGATATCCATGCTTCATATAAAAAATCCATTTCTCAGAAATACTTAATGATCTTGTTTTCGTTTTCACTTTTACACGCCTTGAACTTGCATGTTTTAAAGAAGTTAATTGCTCAGCTATGTTTTTAAAAACTTTTCCCTCCCAATTTTCTTTTTCAATTTCCTTTTCAGATAGTATTCCCAAATCAACCGTTAAACTGTCTATGCTGATAATTTCATCATTGGTAGAAGCTGCATCAAAAGCCTCTTGCAGTAAAGGGACAATTTTGGCAAAATAATAATCGCTCACCTGTTGCTGAATGGAATAAGTATTCAACCGTTTAGAAAATGAGAGATCAATTATTTGCTTTTGAATGATGTGTTGCATTGTTTAGAAATTCTTTTACCCGAGAATTTATCCAATCACTGCTTTTTTTATTTTATTGAAATTTATTTCCGGTTCCACACTTTTCAACTCTTCACCATTCCACTCATCATAAAGTGAATGCATATCTACTTTATTTTTTCTGAGATGATTGAACAATGCAGTGAGAGCCGTTATCTGATCTGTTTTTTCAGTGTTCATGATAACCCTGTCAAAATATTGCCAGCTAATGTTATCAATTAAGACCCCCTTTTCTTTCAAAGTAAGTCCCTTGATTTTTTTCGCGCTGTCAGTCTTGTTTTTTAAAATTTTATTGATCAAATCTTCATATCGTTCAGCAGTTGGATTGGTATCTGCAAGAAAGCGTACGGCATTTTCGGCAGTTTTATTTCCTTGCTTGTCTTTAGTGATTTTCTGAACATTTTGTAAATATTTGTTAGACCGAGCCCCAATAAGTAAGGATTTCTGATGCTCATCAATTACGGGCAATTCCTTTGTGACCGCTGGTTTTTTAGATGCTTCTACTCTAGGCTTTGAATTATTATCATCAGCAGCGGCTTCTGCCTTATTCTCTGCCACAGTTTTTAAAGTGTTCCGCAAATTCGGTTGCTCCATTTCGCCTGCTTTTTCACAATTGTAGTTCTCGTAATCCTTTTCGTTCCAGCAATACAAATTATTTATTTGTTCGACCAATTTAAAATTCTTGCAAGGGTCATGCTTATTATCATCAGGAAAACACGAAACCTGAGGAGCATCATTACAGCTACAAGGAGCGCATTCAGTACATGGTCCTAATTCTTCAAATTCTTTATGAAATAACAGTCCGAGAAAATCGCAATTGCTATATTTTGGATCACACATTTTTTTAGCCAACCAGTGATTCCAGTTTTTAAAATAATATTCAAAGCAGCAAAAGTCACGGGGTGCTAACCATAAGATGCGCAGCAACACATGAGAAGGCGCTTCTTTCTGCAACAGCTTTTCAACAATCTGCCGGTTTTCCTCGCTTCGGAAACGCTGTGGCCACGCTGGCAAAGCAATAGTGGTAATAAAAGAATAAGGATCGCAACCCGGTGTGAAACAAATTGGTTCTTTAGGTGCACAAGGATCTGGAACACCGCCGGGTATCCATGGAAAGTGACAAATAGTTCCTTCACTCTTTGCATCGGATTGATTATAACAAGACGGCGGCAAATAGACACATTTGCAATCTTCTTCACATCTGGGCCTCAATAAAATATGCTCAACAACATGCAGTCCTTCACTGTTGACCAGTTTTTTTGCACGTTCAACAGCTTCACAAGCTACTGAAGCATTGTTATAATGTTGTGGATTGAAGGCGACTATGTCACTAAGACATGTGTTTGTATCCCTGCTTTTATTAACCTGGTTATCCAGCTCATTTTGGTTGTTAACCATCATCAGGTTCCGATCTAAAGAACCACGACAAAGCCATTGAACGATTGAATCGCCATCGTCTTCAGAATTATCAAGATGAGTAACCGGTTTAATATCGGGAGTCGTTTGTTCAGTATGTATTTCTATTCCATAATAACCGCAATTACAGTCGTACACTGCTTTATAATTGGAGAAATCGTTAATAAGTTTCAGCGTATCTGCATAAAATAATAATGCTTCACAGCACCCACGGAAGCAGCAATCACTTTCCCAGGCGACGTAGCAACCAGGAACACAATCATCATCCGAACTTTCATCCGGACAATTATTAGCCAGATCATCTTTGCAATTATTAAACCGCGGCAATTTTATCCGGATATAAAAATTACATTGACCACTGTTTCTACCTGGGTCTGAAACATCACCATTTTTTTTAATTACAGGAAAATAACAGGCAACATCACGAAGCTGTTGTTTCCAATCCTGAATAGTAAAATCTGATGATGCAGGCTCAGCCAGCTTTTCCTGTTTATCATTGCTTAAAAAAATTGCTTTGCTTTTTGGATGATCAAAATTTTTATCAATATAAATTGCTTCAAAAATTTCTATGAGTTTCTCACATTGATAAGATTTATTATTATCATCCTTTTCAATTAAAAGCTTCGCAATTGGTCTTCCGCTAATATTGTTTAAAGTCAACTTATTTTCAGAATCAAATTTTAAAAGATCAAAGAAATTAAAGGATGATGCATTGTGTAGTTTCTTTAAAACAATATCACGCCTTTCAGGTGTTTCATATTTGCAGGGATGTATAACTCCTGTGTTTCCGCAGGCAACATAAAAACTGTGGTTGCAATTTTTCTGATTTAAATAATTATGAAACCCGTTTTCGGATTGAGCAACACAAATAAATTTCTCCACTCCATCGATTCCCCATGCTTCTTCAACTGAATCGAAAGTAGTTGCACTTGAAGCAAGTACCTCACGAATGTAAATGCGATACCTGCAATCCGTTTCATTTTGTTCGACATAAATATTTCCGCTGTATTTTAATAAAGAAAGAAAGAAACGGAATCGACGCATCGCCTGTTGAGGAGTAGAATATCGGGCTGTGCTACGCCAATCATAGATTTTATTTTTTTTATTAAAAAGTGAAAAACGGTAACGGCCTTCGGATATATAAATTACCGGGTAACTTTTTGCAAGTAGTACAAGCGCTTTTATTGTAGCAGCAGTATCCCCGTCATATTCATAAAGCGTTTCAGGAGTCACAAAGACAGTGCTTTCTTCTTTCGTACAGTCGTCTGCCTCGTGAATCAGAATTTCAGTAAGGCTGATAAATTGGTTTTCTCCATAATTTGTATCCTCAAAAGCTTTTCGTAAAATAAGCAGGTAATTATCCTGGAAAGCCTGCAACGCTTCTTCGCGACTTGTGTAGCCTTTTACACTTTCAAATAAAATCAAAGGCTTTCCCTTGACTGTGCCTTTTTGGAATAAAACATTATTACATTTTAGCTGGTAATGATACCATGAAACATTGGTCGACGAATCTTTTCTTTCATCAATAATGTCTGAACCAAAAACAAGTGTGGTATAATCATAACCGGCCTGTATCGTATTGATCAGATCATTTTTATGATTCAAGGCTTCGTTTATGCCTGTTGTCGCAAAAGATGCTTTTGCAAGCAGGTTGTCTTTATCAACCAGTTTATAAATATATCGTTCGGCGTCACTGTCTTTACCAGCTTCCAAAGTTTTATTAATGAATTTTTTGGTCGGATTATTTACAGCATTAAACAATTGCTGATGATATTCTAAAAGTTGAGATGCCGCTTCTTCGGAAGGTAAATCGTTTGATGAAGCTTCAGCAATAATTTTCTTGCTGTGATCTAAAACGAGTTGCAAATTATTTTTTGTTTTTTTTATTTGCAGCGACGAAAGGTGTCCATAAAATTGTTTGGCTGCTGCCTGGGCTTGTTGTTCAGAGGTATAACGCACATCGGTTTTGAACTGAAGATTTTTACCGGAAGGATTCGTTAACTGGTACTCAAATTCCCATTCATCAGGAAGTGGCTGAGAGATAGCAAGATGATAAGTGTGAGAAATTATCTCATTGAAAATTTCTTTTATTTTATTTTCAGCTTCGTCCTGCGAAGCAAAAGTCTGATAATAAACAGCCACCTCATTTTCAGCATTCTTAATTACTATTTTAAATTGCCCGCTTGCATTATCTTTTTCAGCAAAATAATTTTCATTCGAACACAGTAAACGAAGTAATTCATCGAATTTTGATTCTGCAATTTTTACCGTATCAGAAATTATTAATGAGTCAAATTGAATTGTTTTTGCATCATTTAGAACTGCAAATTTCTTTTTCACATTGCCCAGTTGTATTACATCTATTGGTTTGAATTGAAATTTATTTTTATCAATATAAACTGCTGAATTATTTTCATTTTTTATTAAAATCAGTTTTTCTAAATTCAATCCTTTTTTAATTTTTGCAAATTCTTCTGAGTTATTGAGGTGGCTCGCGGGCTTGGAAGAAATTTTATTAAAAAATTTTTGCGCATCTTCCTTCTCATCAAATTTTTGTTTGCTTTCTTCAATTAGATCCTCTTTATAATTTTTAAAAAGAACTCTAAATATAAACTTGCTTACGAACACTTTCGCATTTGGATCTGGTTTATCAGATAAAACCGAATGCAAGCTATTACCGTAATTATCCGCTTCTTCTTTGGTATCAAATAACTTTTGATTATTGTATTTATTGCCAAAATCGTCTTTTATGAACACACTCCATTTGTTCTCATGGCTGATGTATTCTGTTTCCAGTTGCGGATCATTGCTTAATTTTTTATACAAAGAATTTAAAGAAGAATATCCTGCCTCGTAGGTAAACATTTTATCTTCCACTGCGAATGGGCTTCCAAAAAGCGTAACAGATAATTGGTAAATTTCATCCGCTTTTTCTACTACAAAATTGCACAGGTAATGCTTTTTCCAGTTGTCAATACCGCTTAGTGCTTTCACTCTTTTTTCAAAACCTGGAATGTTTTCATTTTCCCAACCGTTGCATTTATAATTGTAAGCTTTGCCCCGGTTGCTGCTCAAATCAGGATAATTGGTGAGAAACTTTTCTTCTGCTTTTATCTGTTTTTTTTGTAATTGGTCAGGCGATAAAAAACCAGCATTGAGTAAAGCATAATCAGTAAACTGTTCCGCAAATCTTGAAAGTAAATGATTGAGAAATCCTTGACGGCGGCTACTGTAAAGCGAAGCATCTTCCGACATCAATTTCAAAAATTGCGCATAGCTGTTCAGGTTAAATTCAAGATCAAATGAAAAGAATTGCGAGTTTGAATTATCATCTTCGATTATAAACGGACGATAATTTTCCTCGAATGTAGCCAGGTATTTTACGGAAGCTGCGGCAGTTTGTGCTTGCTTTTCGTTTGAATAATATTTCTTGCTGATGAGTACAAAATCCGGTGATGAAGTGAAACAATAAAAGAAATAACAATCATTATAATTTGCAATTATTACCGGCTCAAAATCACCGTTAAGAAGATCATCCCGCAATTGATTCTCCGCCTGTTCCATATCTGTCTTATAACAAAACCGGTATGGTGGAAAATCATCTTTATTCACATCATTGCATCTGCGGTCAAGATCTGTGTTTTGTATTTTTCCGGAAGCAATTAATTGTTCCACATTTTTTCTTCCGGTAGGAAAAGTCAATACGGAACCGTCACTTCCAAGGCTTTCAGAACCATTCGCGCCCGCGTTGAAGCGCAGCAATTTTTCCAACTGAGGCACATCAGTAAGCGTGTTTGTAAAATAAGTGTGATTGTTCTCGTCATTTTCAGAAGAAGACATTGCAAAAAGAGAACGGATATTTTTTAGCTGGCTTAAATAGTTAGCAAGCAATTGATCAAAGAATAACAGAAAACCCTGCAACTGCAAAGCCTGCGCCTTTCTCTCATCAGAAGCTGTTGCAGATAAATCACCTTCCCTGATTCCATACACGTGAGGAAATTCATTTTGAATCGAATGGTAGTCTGCCAGGTCACTACGATAAACTCCTTGTGGAATTTCTGCATCAAAGTATGGAGATTGCTGATGATAAAGAATCTTTCCATTTTCAGAAAAATTCATCCCAAAAATGGAATTTGCTTTTGATGTATCCACTTTGATTCGCATTCCATATTTGAAAAATTGAAAACCTGAACAACCAATATCAAAGTCAGGAATAAAATTTTCAGGAAGATGCAATTCCCATTTATTATTTATATCTGCCTGGGGTGTTTGAGTACTGCAAAGCTTCCACGAAAGATTTCGTACATTTTTTACTCCATCGATATCAAACAAAACATGATATACATCAGAGAGATGAATTTTTTTTCTTAATTGAAGTTGCTCCAGTTCATCTGTATCTACAAAGCCATAGCTTTCTTTTATGTTATAAGGCCTGCCGGCAAAAATATCTTCAATCGGTTTTCCTTTTTCAAGCAATTGAGGCAAAGTATAAAACTTAGGCGCGGGAGAAAAAAATCCGCGAAGAGTGTCGAGAATCTTTGGATAAACATCTTCCCCGGTTGCGTTATTATCCAGCTCGATATCAGCACACAAACCTATTTGAAGTTTGCACAAAATTTTAATGTCAATAAAATCTTCGCACAAATTGCGATGTGCCATCAAAGCACATTTGATGTTATAAGTGATGTCATTATATTCATCTGCTTGTTTTTCAACTTTTAAATCATAATCTTTTTCAAGTTCAATAAATACATGATAAAGGCCATTTAAGAATTCACAATCGCATGGATCAGAAATGCGATTTACAAGTACTGCTGGCGTAGGAGCATTATTGTTTTTACAAAAATCAACTGGTAGTTTATCTTCTGTTTCCAACCACGCATTTTTTACTCCTTTTATGTCAATTAGCAGTTTTCTGAAATCAATAATTGTCAACGGATTGTTGGCGAGTATTTGAGAAGGAGTAAAAAAATTATTCTCAGCAGATGTATCCTCCGGGTTTTTCGTGAATAAATCAACGGCCGGCAAATTGGTGCGATACCCGAGGTCAAGAACTGCATAGATCAACGCTTCCAGGATGGTAATTCCAGGGTCATGAACATTATAATCAGTCCAGATTTTCCCCGAGAGATTTCCAAGATAGGCAATCGCTTCACTACGCAGCGTATCAAAATTCAGATAGCCGGGAAAACCGGAATCGGTTGAACTGATCGTTTTATTTGTAGAATCCTCTGCCATTATTATCCGATCTGATTATTTTTTTTAATACAATAATCTGCTATCACAAGCTTTTCCCCTGTGCAACATTCTTTTTTTATTCTTTTACCCTTTTCGTCACACATTTTCCAACCTTCACAATCCGGTTTATTTATACAAACTTCAATGTCTCCTGCTATCAAAATAGAGCGTGGAGTGTCAGGACAAATTTTTGAAAAATCACAATCTTCCTTTTTTTTCTTCCCGTCCTTTAGGCACGACACATTAAACATTCTAAAGTCTGTGATAAAGTCAACATAGTCCGTATTCTCCAAAAACCTGATAATATCTGAACGATATACACATTGCCCAAAAGTGAGTTTGTCATACTGTCCAACAGCCCATGGCGCAAGGAATTCTTTAATATCCTCCTTCAATTGTTCTTTATAATAATTTTCCTCTTTCCCAGGTAATAAATTAACTCTTAGACAGAAATTAATTTTTTCATAACGGGGATTCATTGCGTGGAAACGTACAAAAGGTGAAGTACGTCTACGGATAAACGATTCAATTTTTTCAATAATGCTTACCGGCACTTTTGGTTCAAATGAATTTCCTGCCTGAAGTTTATTCAAATCAGGAATTACGGCAAGAATTACATAACCGGGAGCATAAGGAAAATCATTTTTATACAGGTGTGCGTTTAATGCGAAACTGTGGTTAATGCATTTTGCTTTAAACAATTGCGGAAATTGCTGTAGGGCCAATCGTTCATAATCAAACTTCTGAATAGCTCTTCCTTTGTGCCGCAATTGCTCACTCACACGAACATAATATTGCTGCTCTATTTCCGGAACTTCTCCGCCAAAAGAATCGTATGGCTGTTGTACACTTTTTACATTCGCATCTGCCTCATTTAGTTTTGAAATACTTTCTGCGGGTAAAGGTTGCGACAGGCGCAATTTATCATTGGCTTCATCATTGGTAAATGTTACACTGATTGCCTGTGAATAAATGCCTGTCGTTTCGCTTACCGCTTTGCTATTTTGCGGAACGGAAGCTTTTATCCAGAATAAACCTTTTGGCATGATGGTATTGTCATCGGTCATGTTTGCAGGCATGGCCAGTTTCACTATCCCTGACGTGGTAAGGTTTTCACTGGCATCGTTCAATACTTCAAATCCTTTGCGCAAAGGTTTCCATACATTATTATCCAGGTAATGCCACTGCACTTCCTGTTTTTCAGACTCTGAATCTGAAGTGGCTTCGGCGAGTTGAAAAAGGAGGTTTAGATTATTTCCCGGAACTAAATTTTTCAACCCGAGAAATAAAGTGCCTTCATCACAGAATGTTGGAAACAGAGTAGGCTCTAATTTTATTTCTTCATGTTTATAGGTTCCTGAATAGGGATAAAGGTGAATGAGATCAATGTCTTCGAGAGTAGCTGAAGCGGTGTAATCGAGCGACATGTTGCTGATGATTGGAGTCCAGGGTTCGTTGGGGATGACTGCCCCTTTGTCTTTCAGATTCTTAATTTTATCATTCATAATTTTTAGCCAATTAAGAATATCAGATAACGTTGCATAATAATCCGAGTGGTCAAAAATATTAGGTGGAAAAGTATAAGGTGGATCACTAAGATCATGGAGTGGATTTAAAATATTAGAGGGATCAACAGAAATAAATAGATCCTTCCAAATTTCCTGTGTAATTGGACCACCAGGTGAAGATCCTGCAAGATTATTAATTCTTACAATTAGGTCCTGTAAATGTGAAAGCAAATTAGGATTTAATGACAAATTATATTTACCGATCAAATCATGCAATATCGAGGGCAAATCTAAGTTTGTGAATACCGGAAGTGGCCCAGGAATAGTAACTCCATAATAAACTGCGCCATCTACTATATCAGGTAACTTGCCGAAAGCTGACATTTGCCTGGCTAATATAAAAGCATATCTGTCATGCTGAAAATCCTGACACTTCAATGTGATTCTAACGAAACTATACCTTGAGTCAACGTCATATCTTTTTATTCCCTGAAAAGTATGTTTTTCCACAGGACTTGGAAAATCAGGTGTAAAATCTAACTTATTATTTATGGCAAATTGATATGAATAACTTTTATCTTTGGCACATCCGATATCAATAACATCCATCTCCTTTTGAAACAATGCCCATTCTGAATCCAATAAAGCGCCACAATCAGTCAATGGCGTCCTGTAAATCCATTTGCCATCTTGCAAAATCGCTATCTGTACCCTGAATTTATCATCTTCCACCACTTTATCCTGTACGCCTGCATTTATATAAAAATCCTGATAACCGTTATAATAGGCCTTAAAAGGTTTGCCAATAAAATCTCCAGAAGTGGGAACTGGTGGTAAATCTTTCCAGTTTAAGTTGATGATAATGTCCTGCCATTTTTTTAAAAATATTTCCTCGCATCCGATGTAAAAATTCGATTCAACTTTTGGTCTCACCCCAAACGGATATACCGGCCCATTTACGTCCTGTAAACTTTCATCATTCTGAACAATAAAGTTTTTCAGCCCGCAAACCTTTACATCAATTTCTGTATTAAAAGTTTGTTTACTGGTATTTGGATCAGTGGCAGAAATAATTTTCAGATTACGCAAGAAATAATAAAATGAAAGTGGCAACTTTAAATTATCAATTTCTTTACTGAGGCAACATGAAACATGAGGCACTTCAAAACCTCTTTTCACTTTTATAATATCGTCTAATTCAATTTTTACAACAGGTAACGTGGTGTCATAATCTTCTTTTAATTTTTCTTTATCGAAAAAAGTTACTGCAGGTTGATCCGCTTCAATGATTGCTTTAAATTTAATCGCAAATGTTTTCTTTCCTGCATTATTCACTAAAGAAGTAAACCTTAGCCTTTTTATCCTGCTCGCTTCTAGCCAACCTTTTTCGCCGCTGAATAAGATTTTAAATACTCTTCGTTTTTTAAAAAGTGTATCCATCACAGTTTTCTCAGACACATCTGCATTTGCGCCATAAAACTTATGATAGAATTTATTCCACCACTCCTGGCACAAAACCACTTCATCTTCCTTATAAACCGTTTCATCTTTATCGCACACCTGCTGCACTCCTGTTTTAAGAAAATTATCCCGTAATGAATTTATCGTTTCGCTACTAATTCCTTTTTTTATTGCTTGCTGAATCAACTCTTCACTTACGTATATATAATATTTGCGAAATGCTTCTGCTACCCTATTAAAAAGAGCGGTAGTAGAATATAAATTCGGAGCACCATCCCCATCACATAAAGGTGCCAATGGATCATCGCCCTCAGTAGGATCCTGTAACTGGCATGCAATAGTAACATTGATAGTTCTGTGTCCTTCTTTTAAATACAATACCGGCGAAGCTAAAATGAATCCCAACCTTGCATTCGGATATGGCTGAACAATTTTAGTTTCAGGATTTGCATATTTGCTTTCTTTATTTCCAAGTGTATAAAAATTTTTTATATCACTGGCAAAATCTTTTGCAATTCCATCGGCTTTTGTGGCATCAGGCGCCATGTAAACTCCTTCTAAAAGTGAAACATTTTCTCCTTCTTCTTTTGGATCAGGGATTATCGTGTTGTTTAAATACAAAGTGCGCAAATCTGCTACTTCCGTTTTGTTCACCACAATATCATCATCCAATGAAAAGAGAATTTGTTGTTTATTTAAATCTTTTCCATCTTTTACCAGTAAGCCTTTTTTTAATAAATATTTTTCCAGCTGTTTTTGAATTTCAAAGATTACATGTGCTTTATCCGGAGATGCGCCCTTTGGATTTAACTGTAACACATCTTTATAAAAGAAATCAAGATGCTTTCGTGTATAACCGTTTAGGTCGTCCTGTAAATGACGAAAGATGTTTAAAAAAGCAAACAGCAATCCAAGGTGTGGCGGATGCTTTTTCTGCAACTCTTCTTTTAAAGGAAGAAGGCTAGGTTCGAGGTTGTTTTCAGCCTGCACACAAATTATTTTTATGGAATCTAAAAAAGGAGAAAAAAGTGTTTTAAAGTTTTTGTACAGATTCTTAATTTGTTGAAACTTACTGTAGGTGCCGGTTTTGAACGATTTATCTATTTCAAACAAATCGGCAATGTCTAAATTCCAGGTATCCTGATCTAATTTTGCAAAATCTATTTTTTTTATTCCATACCATTTTACAGCGGCATTTGAATACTTAATAAATCGTTTTAATGGCGGCTGTAGTTTGTCTTTGATTAAAATTTGTAAAAAACTTTCGATGGGAAGCCCGCTATCTTTTACCGACAAATAGGAGTCGTTGATCTTTTTGATAAACCTGTAATAAATAAAATAAGCCTGCAATTGCAAACCGGTTGAAGAAGGTTTTTTTTCGAAAAGATAATTGTACAGCACAAAATTTTCTTCTATATCTGCCAAAGGTGTTTTTATAACTGAAGCGAGCGTAAAAGGAATGCTTTTTTGAAAAAAAGGCTGCCAGTCGCTGACATTCAATTGTGTATCATAAAAATTAATATACGGCGATATTTGCGTAAAATATTGCAGCAGATCCGCTAATGTCCTTGCATCAATTTTTGCAGCGCCTGTAAGCAAATCATCCATTACCCGCTGGCTTTGGCTTGTTCCAGGGTCATTTTGAAATGGATGTATAAGGCAATTACAGTCGTACATATTTTATTTTTTTATCCCTGATTAAGGGCACGGACTAAGGGGTTTTTCACGGATTTCTTACGTTCAGCTTCAGGCAGTTACCCTTCAGCGTTTAAATCGGTTTTGATGCTTCATTCAAATAATAATCATACACATAATTGAATCTCGAATTAGTTTGAGGAACTGTATAGGTTACGGTTATCGTAAATTTTCCTTCAATAAGATCGAAAGAATCGGCTGCGGTAACATCTACATTTTCAGCGATGATGCGTGGCTCATAATATAGAATGGCATTTTCAACATGGTGTTTAATGATCCCGATTAAATTATTGTTCAGCGATTCAAACATATAATCATTAAGATTACAGCCATAATCCGGCTGCATAACTCTTTCACCAAGACTTGTAGAAAGCAGGATATTTAAACTTTCTTCTATGTCCTTATAATCACTAACCATATCTACCGTACCTGCAGCGACATCGAATTGAACAGGAAAAGCCCAGCCTGTTCCAAGAAATGAGTTAAATGTTGTGTTCATAATTTTTAGGCCTCACCCCAACCCCTCTCCAAGGGAGAGGGACATGGCGGGGAAGTACTTTTTAATTGAATAATTTTATTAAATAAGAATCTTCATTATTTGTTTGTTTACTATTCACTGCTCACCACTCACAACTCACCATTTTCATTATTTGTCTGTTTACTATTCACCGCTCACCACTCACAACTCACCATTTTATCCTCCAATTTGAACGGTTGGCAAACCGCCAACTATTACTCCTCCATGAGCCGTTAAATCTCCTTGCCTCGCTGCCGGTCTTCCTCCTATGATTACCGTTGTTGAACCTTTCACAATTACATCCGGCGGTCCGGCACAAACACACAAATCACCAACTACTGCTGCAGGCAAACTTCCAATCAAAACAGTCGGTACACAAGGGCCTGTTATCGGCCCGCCCACATGCGGATTCGGAGTTGCCAAAGGACATGTATGCATATCTGTTATCCGTGCTGCTGATGGCATAAATTTTATTTTTTTATTTTCAGAAGAAAACTGCCCGGAAGCCCACTTTTACTATTTCTTATCGATTGTTCAATAACTTCGTTATCCCTGACTCACATTCATTTTCTTTTACCGATGCAGGATAAGAGGTTAATGAATGTTCCTTCAAGAATAGAAATCGCCATTATTTGTTTGTTTACTATAAGATTCTTCTCAGCCTTTTGCCTCAATTTACTTTCTGCCTCAACTCCTCTAGTTTATTTTCACGATCGACCCGCTTATTTCTGTAACCCCTGAGGACGACAGTTTTGCAACGGCTCCCTCAATGCTCACATTTGCGTCTGCTTTTACCGAAAGCGAAGGCGCACCTATGGAAAGCGAAGCACCACCTGCCAAAGTCAGCACCGCGCCTGCTTTGATATCTATGTTGGCAGGACTCTGCATCGTTATCCCGGATGTTTCCATGGTAATTGTATTGCCGCTTTGATCCTTGATCTCAATTTTCATACTCTGTTCATCAATGGTAATACTGTTGCCGGCAGGCGTGTCTATCACGATCGTTTTCGTGTCATCATTAAAACTGAGATGCATTTTGCTTCTTGTAGTAAAACCTTTTTCATTATTCGCATCCTGGGCCGTTATTGGCGCCGGCTTGTTGCTGCTGTGAAGCATTCCCAATATTACAGGATCGTTCGGATCGTCGTTTATAAAACCTACAATTACTTCGTCTCCAATTTCCGGCATAAAAAAAGCACCGCGATCATTTCCGGCATCCAGGCTGGCTACCCGCGTCCATATTCCCTGTGCATTGCTGTCAATAACAGGGATGCGTACACGAATCCTGTCCTGCCCATCTGGGTCACCCTGCAACTCAACCACTACACCGATTTGCAAACCGCGAATGCCCCCGACCAAACCTGCGGTTGGCGCATCGTTTATATCCGCATGCTTAAATACATATCGCTGCGCATCAAGGCCGAATTGTATCTGCGTTTCCCATGTTCCGTTACCGATATCCTGGCGCACTGCAGTTACAAATGCTTTTCCATTAAAACGATCCCCCACTCCTGAAATCAATACGGTATCACCAGGTCTTATTTCAGCAAATCCGATAAACTTCGCTCTTCCTCTTATTTTGGAAAGGCGGCTTCGTGTCATTATTCCATCCACCCATTCCTGCAATTCCTGTTCTAACTTATGACCACTGTGATGCATGTCAAATTTATCCGGGCTTAATCCTTTCGCCAGATCGTCGGACGACAGGTTTCCCTGCTCTGCGAATGATGATGACGAAGTTTCTGCTTTGAATAATTGCTGGTTACTGTAATCCCATGATTCTGCATTCACACTTTTATATTGATGGCGAGCATCAATTTCCGCTTCAAATTCCAACACGGAAGAACCATAATTTACCTGCAATACTTCTTTTTGAATTTTTGGTTTTGCAATTTTTATAACTCCATCATTTACACTTACCAGCATGCCATTTGCTTCCGCACGTAGCAGCATAAAATCCCAATCGGTAATATCATGTTGTACTAATTCTTGATGTTTAAGTGAAGTAGTTTCGGGATCTGAATTAATTCCATATTTATTAATCAAATCATCAAAAACATCACTGTCTTTTACATTTTCAAAATATTTGCTTTTCCTTCCGATCGTCATTTTAACTGCAGCATCCATACATTCAACCTGCAATTGTGAATTGCCGTTGGCTTTTACCTTAACGGAATGTTTGACGATGATCCCTTTAAAAGCACTTTTGTTAACGCTATCACGACCAATGCTTATCTCGATTTTTTTGCCAGGCACAAAAATTTCCTCATTGCTTAAAGTAAATGTTTGAAGAGAAGCGTCTCCGTCTCTGAAAACCATGGTAGCTGAAGAAACTTTATTGAGTTCTTTATAAACAGAAAGTGATAAAAGCTGGATAGAAGGATCCGTAGCAGTCCCGTCCACCTTAATCTGATAGGTAGCAACATCATTTTTAGAATCATTTGGAATTAATAAATTCGACATTACTTTTAACTTTTATCAAGCGGTGGCAGATAGATTTGCGTCCCTGCTTTTAAATTTCTTACACTTGTCAGTGCATTTGCCTGCGCCACCTGCAAAAAATATTTTGAATCATTATAAACCTTATACGTCATTAAATCGAGCCTGTCTCCTTCATTTACTTTTCTGTAATGAGTAAGATCAGGTGAACTCGGCCGATTTACGGCTTCAATAGCTTTTTGGCTTTCGTACTTAATAAAATTTGCGGTTATTTTTGCCCGTAAAGGATCCCCGTTTGGTTTGAACAAAGAATAATTAATATCCATATGGGACATTACACATGGGAATTTCACATCCGAACCCCAGCGGACAATCAAAAACATTGGGCGGTGTATGTTGTCCTTATATTGATATACACATTTTGTGAAAAGCTGAATTTGATCGGTTACATCCAGGTTTTTGTACTTATCTACATAACCTTCCATTGTTTTTGTACCATCAAGTATAAATTCAATTTTCAATTCTTCAGGCGCTGTTGATTTATACTTTGAAGTTGCGCCAGGCTGGCCATGGGCACGCGTGGTATCCAATTCAATGTGACTGGTTTTAGTAAATGTTTCCGGATTGATTGGAGTAGTAAATGTCATCTTCTCCTCCCTGAAATCATTTTTTTCATAGGAATGAATAATCAGCTTTGTAAGTGTTTTTGAATTATCTGACATCTTTTTCTTTTAAAATTTCCAAAACTTTTTCTACACAGGCGGTGATAATTTCCTCGGTGGCCGATACATTATTGTTTGTATTGGATGAGGGCGCAACTGCTGCACCTCCCTGGCCTTCCTGTGTTACTGTTGCTTTAATGATCAGTTCCCTTACTTCTATTGGCATTTTATTCAGCATTTAAGGATTTTCAAATAACAACCGGTTATAATTTAGTTCCAATGTTTCTATCAATACGGCACCTTGTTCCGCGTTCAGTTCTCCGATTTTCCAGCTTCGCGGCCATACATTATTTATAGTCCAATGCATTAAGGGGTGATGTTGTTCGTCCAATAATGAAATGGTGACGGTTTCAAGAGGCGTTACAACTTCATTATCAAAAGCCTCTTTAAGCCACCTGGTAAGTGCTGAATCTTCAGGACGCAGCAACCCACGCTTTAAAGTAAGGGGCCCGTATTTTCTACGAACGGGAACCACATGTTCAAAGCGGTTTTCACCGCCTTCTTTTATTTGTTCTGTATCTATGGTTGAATCCAATCCGCTAACAGATTGAAACCTGATATCGTCTTTAAACGTAGGGAAACTGACGTTAAAGTGAAAATTAACGGTTTGGTAATCAGGGACAGCCATTAAAAAAAAATTTACGGATTATGGTTTCGACATTACCAATCCTTCATGAACAAACGTGAGTGTTTCAATGGCTACTTCGTTACCGTCTGCTTTTAAATCTGTGGATTGTATTTTGGAAGGCCATGCTTTGGACAAAGTCCAAACAATAATGGCTTTATGTTCTTCATTTAAAAGTTTAATTGTTACTGTACGCCGGTATTTTTCTTTTATTTCCTGGAACATTGCTGTTTTTTCCCATTGGGTAAAATACTCAAGATCATCGAGGATGATACCACGTTTTAAAGTAACGTCAGTGTATTTTGTCAGCCCCGGTTGTTTTGTTTTATTGTAGGAAGGCAAATTTCCCTCGCGATATTCTATCACTTCCGTTTCAAAATCAAGGCCGGTCACTTCGGTAAAACCAAGTCTTGTTCCACCCCATTCAAGTTCAAAATGAAACTTCGGAAGAGGATATTTAAAATCTGGCATGTTGTTTAATTTTAAAGGTTAATTGAATGAAGTTTAATTACATCTTGTTTTTGGATCCACTGCTTTTATTGCTTTAACCAAACTATTTTTACAAGCCGTCAATGCTTCTTTCTCTTTATTGGCATCCTGTAATTTTCCTGTCAACTCTTTGTATTCTCCATCAGCTTTGTCATACCATTTCTTTACACACTGCTTATAAGAACTTTTACAAATAGGCAAATCGAGAGTCGGAACCAATTCGCAATCGTCATCATCCTTACAATCACTTTGAATAGTATTGGTATTTGTGTTTGTTTGTGCAGAAGCCGTAGTACCTGTAGTGCCTGTGCCCGTTGTGTCTGTATCCGGACATGGTACATCACATGCAAACGATTTGTACCATTCACATATCACTGTTTTAAATCCATAATAAATATCATCTCCGGAGCAGGCCTTATTCTTTTTAGAACAGGGATCAAAATTTTCGTTACAATTTCTCGTTGAGATATTATTTGCTATCTGGTGAACAAGTTTAACTGCTGTTACAATATTTTTACTTGTATCATCCCTTAATTTTACAACAATATCCAGTTTGGCTTTATAATCATCCAGCGCTTTTAAAATCCCCTGCCCTTTTACGAGAGAAGGATCGGTATTGTTAGTAATGCAATTTTGAATGTCGGCATATTGTGTTGTTATCAGATCAAGCTGTGTAAAGAAATCACGAATCATGCAAAAAAGTGTCTCTACTGCATCTACGGCTTTGCATGAGTTGTACCATATCTTGTCGCTCTGAACCGCCAACAGCTCAAGCTGGTTGCAAATTTCGGTTGCCGTATCCTGTAAATCATTGATTTCATCAAACCATTTGCGATATGTACTTCTACTTGAAGTAACAACTGTCAATTTATTCTGATACTGAGTCGCCTGCTCTGCTGCTTTGCTATATTTCTGTGTAACTATTCTAAGTTCAGTTTGCCAGCTATCGTAGCAGCAATCAACACAGGTGGGGTTGTCGGGATTCGTTGTTTTACAACAATCGAGACCCTTTTCATCCCATTTGGCTGAGTCAACATCGGTATAATTATGTTTTGTGAGCATATTATTTTTTTTAATTTTTTTAAATAATTTTTTCTAATCATTTTTATTACCCGTGCAATCCTGGGTATCGCAACAGAAAGTAACCTGTACAAATTTGCAGAGATCACAAATATGTGATCCACAACCCTGGAGCCGTGGATCGCACTCTTTCTTACCATTACTATTTCCGCTATTATCGGAAGTGACAGAAGTGGGAATAATAACACATCCACAAGGCGGGCAACAAAGGAAGATAGCCGCAGCTTTAAATCCCTCGAAATCGCTACGCACAGAGTTGCGGTCAATTGCTGTTTGTGTAATTGATTTTACAGAAGCAACCAGGTCATCTTGCAATTTATCCAGCTCACTTTTGCGCGTTTTCATTGTATCGCTGATCATTTTTTCAAATGCGCTTGACTTATCTGAAAGTGTTTTTTGCAAAGGATCCAATGTGTCAATATTGGAGAACATCTGCATTCCGATAACATCAGCAGAAGCTTGAAAAATGTAATCTATGTCTTTACCAAGGCCTTTTGGCAGGCAAATCAAACTGTTAATTTCAGTTTCTGTATTCTTGCATGCGTTGATAGGTGCTTTAGGATCTTCTTTACAGTTATCACCGTTTTTGCCTGTAAGCGCTTTCCACTGCGCGGCATTGCATTTATCAATAACACTATCATCCAGTTTGCAAGACGCTGATTTTAAATCAGAGAATTTGGTTTTAACATCTTTAATCTGTTTGCTGATATCAGTTAATGCCTTATTCAGGTCAGTATTTAACTTATTTAACACCGCAACGTTTTTTTTCAATGAATCATTGGTTTGCAACAATTCTGTTCCGGTGCAGATTTCAAAATTCCTGTAACGCCGGTAATTTTCTTCCGTATGTAGAAACATGCATTTCTTGTCTTTAAAGACTTCATCTTCGCCATCAAATTTTGCTTGTTGTTGTTCAACATTCCCCTCGGTTTCATACAAAAGAGTGCAAACGGCCATACGTTGCATGTTGATACTTTTTTGTGTAGGGTTGCTGTTGTCTCCGCAATCAGTGGATCCATTATCGGGCGGGGGGCAATCGCCATTTTTGTTTTGAATAGTCATGTTATAATTATTTAAAATCGTTTAAAAAATAATAGGATGATTAAGATTCCTCCAGCATTTTATGCATAAACCTCAGTATAATAAATTCTGCAGGCCGAACTACTGCCAGACCGATTTCAACAATCATAAGACCAATAAAAATGTCCTGCTCAGTCATCGTTTCTCCAAGTCCTACATGCACGAAATAGGCTTCTTTGGTAGATGCCCCCATCAGTGCGCCCGACTTCCATTGCTGTGTGAGGTAGTTGCTGATCATTGATTTTACGCGTACCCAGGTATTAATATCATTGGGTTCAAAAACGAATTGTTCTGTAGCATTCTTTGTAGATTCTTCCACCATATTAAAATATCTCCGAACGGAGATGTAACGCCATTCATTGTCATTGCCTGCAAGTGTACGCGCTCCCCAAACGATTGCCGGACCTCGTCCTTCAAATTTCCTGATCACATTTACTGATTTTCCGGCAGTTGTATCCACATTCAGTCCTTCCTGTTCCTTCTTGGTAATTAAATATTCGGGAGCGATCGCATTTTCAATATTTACATTGGCAGGTGCCTTCCACACGCCGCGGGCATTATCTACCGCCGCATATATTCCTACGATAGCCGAAGAAGCAGGAAGCAGCATTTGAATATTGGTAATTGCATTTTTTGCCTGGAAATATTGTGCATTATTTGCCGCTTTTAAATCTGCAAGATTTGCAGCGGCTCCGCCGGTAATAATTATAGAAGCGTCATTATCGGTGGTTTGATCGCCTGGAACTTTATAATTATAATCTACTCCTGTAAAAATCCTTGGAAAATATGTGGCTGCATATTTCAGATGATTGGTATCGCCTGACAGAATATTTCTCAAACCTCCAGAGCCGCCGTTTCCATTTATATCAAATTCCCAAACCTCAAGGTTATTTACATCATGATATACGTCCATGACTACAAAGCGATCCTGTAAATTAAATGCTTGGATTATCGCTTCTGAATACACATCATAATAATCAGAAGCTGAAGAAAGATTAATAGCATCCGGAAATAGCAACAAGGTTACTTCATTTATTTTTTCCACTTCGGCAAGACCCTCTTTCAGGGCCTGCGCTGCAACATCATTTGTAGAATAATCGCCCACAGAAGTTATCCAGCAAGGCCCTCCCCCATTCGCATAAAACATCTGCATTGAGTAATGCATTAAGTATTTAGACCTAAGTGATTCATCTATTTTTCCATTCACTTCTGTTCTGGAACCGGAAGCCGTAAAAGCTACCGTTATGCTTCCGTTTTCGGGAGATGGATAACCAAAATATTGTTCATACTGCAGCATAGATTCTATTCGCCATGGCTTCATTTTTAAATCATCATCTTCTTTCCATTTGGCTTTTTCAGTGTAACCGATAAAGGCGGGAATGGCAGTTTCAACTGAGGCAATACTCGGTGGGAGATGCGGAATTTCTTCAATATAGACTCCCGGGGTTTTATAATCTGTTGGCATATTCTATTTTTTTTGAATGAAAAATTTATTTTTATGTCATCACTATACAGACTGATTTAAGACAGATTAAAAAATGAGCATAATACAGATTAAAAAATGAGCATAATTGTTTGTTTACTATGCCCTCATGCTTCATTTATCCTCGCCCATACTATCACACGACCGGAAACAAATCGGACTCGGGTACCATGATGTCCAAACACAAACGGTCCTTACTATCTTTTTTAAGGTCGTAATTCAAAGGATTGGGAATATATGCTGTATCGGTAGTTCCTTCTTTTTGAAGCCTGAAATAAGAACCGGAAATGGAGCGCGGCCTTTTGCTTAACAAAAATGTGCCTTCTTTAACAAATAATCAGTGAGCGACGAAGCAATGTTTAGCTCCTTTCCTTTTTCATTGATAAAACGGAAAAAGGGAAACCGGCTTTTTATTGGAATTTCAAAAATGGGCGCTTCATTCCAATCTCCTGTGTTTAATTTTCTTTTGATCAAAAATCCATCACTTGCCAGCAGGTTGAATGAAGGTTCAGTTACTTTGTTTTTGATAATTACCAATGCCCAGGTATCACGGCGATACAAAAGATCATTGAAGATCAGCGAATGCGTTGCTGAGTATCCATTACTTCCGGTCACCTCCAGTGTAAAAATGACATCAGCAAACTGGAAAGATTCCGGCATTGTAACCTGATCAGTTACACCTGAAAGGTCAAGCGGTGTTTTGCTTAAGAAATCACTACTGTTGACGCTAATTGATTTAACAGGATTGTCATTTTTATCTTTTAAAACAAAAACCGCATTAGTTATATTACTGAGATTTGGAAAAGAATAGTAGAATCTTAACGGCAGCAGCAAACGATCATTTTCATTGGCAAAAGCGCTTCCAGGTATAGCTTCCCACTGGTCGCCAACGGTATCTTTATAATATTGCCGGATATCGTTTGCTCCGTAAGAAGCTATATCGCCCTGCGTATAAGGGCGGGAAGCATCGAAAGCAGAAATAGCACTGGTGATGTAAGGGAATGTTTTAGCGCCGGATATATTTTCATTTGAAAAAATAAAAGTGGAGGCAACGGGACTGTAAACACCGGAATGTGTGTAACTGTCGAATGCGCCTGATTTTTTACCAATCTGAATGTAGATGTTTAAATCGTCAGGCAGTGCGACAAACGGTTCGTAAACCAAAGTACCGTCACTGAGAAGTTGCTGATTTACACGAATCGCCACCTTAAAGCCGGAGTAAGTCGAAAGTAATTTTAAATAATAGTTTCCGAATTTGCTTTCCATTTCCTTTGGAAATGTGAATTCTATATCACCGTTAACGGACGGCCTGTCTGTGGAAAATTGATTCAATAAGAAATTAATTCTGTCAACCTGGTTCGCCAGTTGAAACACGGTCTTTCCATCTGCATCCGTCAGGTAATATTCATGCATCAGTTTTACTTCAAATAAGGTTTTATATATCAGAGACATAATAGTTATTTGGGAATTTAGCTAACCTGGTTTCTATTTCCTCTATCAGCGGTACTTCTCTTACTACAGCATGTTCACTTATTGTTACCAACCTTAATTTATACATCACAAAAGGCATTTGGCGACCACCCAACGAACCCCACAGATGATTGATTTGTTCAAAGCTGAGCGTAAACAATTCCATCGTGAATTTCAGATCAATTACATCCGTATCCTTCAGGCTTACAGAGCTTCCTGAAACAGATGAAGAAACTGAAAAAGTATTTTTGCTTTGTAAAAACTGGATGATATAAGAAAGCCTTTTTAATGCAAGAGGATAATGTGCGCCAGTATAATTACAAGTGAACAATACATATAAATTCAGGTATACCGGAGAATTTTGGTAAACAGCACTTCCCATAAAAGGTCTTTTTAAAGAAGACTGGTTTTTTAATGCACTTTCTTCTTCAACATTTACAAGAGTAATTATAATATTATCTGCCAAACCAACACCACCGGGTGTTTCAAGCAGTCCAATATTAT
>Ga0207652_10000650_pt1 | contig 34184 bp, 30 predicted proteins | sample KBSC63BmetaG_FD_184334 | JGI IMG/M metagenome (GOLD analysis project Ga0207652, IMG submission 184334) | Corn rhizosphere microbial communities from Kellogg Biological Station, Michigan, USA - KBS C6-3B metaG (SPAdes) (version 2) | ecosystem: Host-associated > Plants > Roots > Rhizosphere ...
ATCGAGCTGAAGACGGAGATCCGTTTCCGCCCCTCCGAGGGGGGCAAGATGGTCCCCCAGACCAGCAGCGACGTGAAGATCAAGAGCGGTCAACCGTGAAGCGGGCGTCCCTGCGGGCGGCGCTGCCGCGAAGTCGGGCCCTGGGTTGCGCGCTGGTCGGCTTGCTAGGCGCCGCGGGGTGCGCGCAGAGCCCCACCGAGCTGGTCGTGTTCGCCGGCGCCGACGCCACGGTCCCGCCGGCCATCACGTCCATCCAGGTGACGGTGACCAGCGCCGACAAGACGACGACCCGGGTGTTCCAGTCACTGGGCGCGGCCGCGCCCGACGCCGACATCCCTGTGTTCTCGTTCCCCACCTTCCTCGATCTGCAGCTGACCCGCGATGGCATCTCGGGGCCCGTGCAGGTCGACGTCGCCGCGAGTGATCCCACCGTCGACGACACCGTGCTGGCGACGGCCAGCGTCGCCACGACGCTGGCGGCGAACAAGACGACGAACGTCAGCGTGCTCCTGACGGCGACGCCCGGCGCGGGTGCTGGCGGCGCGGGCGGTGCTGGCGGCGGCGCGGGCGGTGCTGGCGGCGGCGCGGGCGCAGCCGGCGGTGCATCCGGGGCCGCGGGCGCCGGCGGCGCCTGAGCATTCACGTTCCTCGCGGCCACGCGAACCGCCGTGGCAGAATCGCCGCATGCTTCTCCGCGAGCTGGTCGATACCTCCGCCGCGGTCGGCGCGACCCGCTCGCGCCTGGAGAAGATCGATCGCCTGGCCAGCCTGATCCGCCGGCTGCCCGCGCCGCTGGTGTCCGCGGGCGTGTCCTATCTGTCGGGCGAGCTGCCGCAGGGGCGCCTGGGGGTCGGCTACGCCGCGCTCCATGACCTGCGACATGCCGGCGCCCCGCCCGCCGCCGAGGCGACGCTGGCGTTGCACGAGATCGATAGCGTGCTGTCCGAGATCAAGGCGGCCCGTGGCGCCGGGGCCGCCGGACGTCGCGCGGCGCTGCTGGGCGGCCTGCTGGCGCGCGCGACCGAGCCCGAGCAGCATTTCCTGGCCCGCCTGATCATCGGTGAGCTGCGCCAGGGCGCGCTGGAGGGGGTCGTCATCGACGCGGTGGCGCGCGCCTTCGCCGTGCCGGCGGCGGATGTGCGGCGGGCGACCATGCTGGCGGGCAGCCTGCCGGCCGTCGCGGAGGCGCTGGCGCGAGAAGGCGCGGCGGCCCTGGCGCGCTTCGACCTTCAGCTCTTCCAGCCCATCCAGCCGATGCTGGCCGACACCGCCGATGACGTCGCCGGCGCCTGGCAGCGCCTCGGCCCAGCCGCCTTCGACTACAAGCTGGACGGCGCGCGCGTGCAGGTGCACAAGGACGGCGACCGCGTCGAGGTCTACAGCCGCTTGCTGAACCGGGTCACCCCGGCGGTGCCAGAGATTGTCGAGCTGGTGGCGCGCCTGCCGGCCCAGCGCCTCATCCTGGATGGCGAGGCGATCGCGCTGTCGACCGCGGGCCGGCCGCTGGCGTTCCAGACGACGATGCGGCGGTTCGGCCGCCGCCTGGACGTGGACCGCCTGCGCGCCGAGTTGCCGCTGGACGTGCGCTTCTTCGATGTCTTGCGTGTGGACGATCAGGTGCTGCTGGACCAGCCGTTCCAGCAGCGCTGGCAGGCCCTGACCAGCGCGGCGCCAGGCGCGGTGGTCCCCCACATCGTGGCGGCGACGCCGGAAGAGGCGGACACATTTCTGGCGCGCGCCTTCGCCGAGGGGCACGAGGGCGTGATGGCCAAGAGCCTCACGGCGCCCTACAGCGCGGGCCGCCGCGGGCAGGAATGGTTGAAGATCAAGGCCGCCCACACGCTGGACCTGATGGTGCTGGCCGCCGAGTGGGGCAGCGGTCGTCGCCAGGGCTGGCTGAGCAACCTGCACCTGGGGGCGCGCGATCCCGAGAACGGCGGGTACGTGATGCTGGGCAAAACGTTCAAGGGCATGACCGACGAGATCCTGCGCTGGCAAACCGAGGCGCTGCTGGCGCGCGAGCTGGGCCGCGAGGGGCACGTCGTGTTCGTCCGGCCCGAGCTGGTCGCCGAGATCGCGTTCAACGACGTGCAGGTCAGCAGCCAGTACCCGGGCGGCGTGGCCTTGCGGTTCGCCCGCCTGAAGGGCTACCGCCCCGACAAGGGCCCGGCCGACACGAACACCATCGCGGACGTGCGCGCCCTGCTGCCCCCCGAAAATCGCCATTGACCGTTGACCCGGCGGCGCGGGCAAGCGAGACAGGGGCGAGGTGGGTATCGCGTTGACCCGGGCCGCTCCGCTAGAAGATGCCGACTCGTCAGACGAGCTGCGTCCCCTGGTGGCGCCGGCCCGCGCCGGCGATCGCGCCGCCATGCGGGCCCTGCTGGCCGCCGTCGCCCCGGTGGTGGCGCGGGCCACCTGCCGCGTCCTGGGCCGCGCCCACCCCGACGTCGAGGACGTGGCCCAGCAGGCGCTGGCGGGCTTCGTGGAGCGCCTGGACACCTTCCGCGCCGAGAGCTCGGTCAAGCACTTCGCCGAGCGCATCGCCGTGTACCGGGCGCTGACGGCGCGGCGCGACGCTCAGGTCCGCCTGCGCCACCTGACGCCCGACCTTCCGGTCGAAGAGCTGGAGCTGCCCGACGTCCCGCCGGCACACGACGTCGCGCTGGCGGGACGGGACCTTCGCGAGCTGCTGATCGAGGCGCTGGAAGCGCTGTCGGCGCCGCAGGCGGAAGCGCTGGCGCTGCACTTCCTGTTCGATCACACCATCGCCGAGATCGCCGGCATGATGGGCACGCCCGAAGAGACCGTGCGCAGCCGGCTGCGGCTGGGGAAGCAATCCTTGCGGGCGCGCATCATGCGCGATCCGCGCATGGCGGCCCTGCGGGAGGGGCTGTCGTGAACGCGGCGGCGTGCCCGGAGGACGCGCTGGTGCGCGCGCGACGCGGCGCCCTGACCGACGACGAGGCGCGCGTGCTGGAGGTGCATCTGGCCGCCTGCGCGACCTGCCGGATGTCCGCCGCCCTGGGAAGAACGGTGGGTCCCCTGCCGGCGCCCGATGATGAAGACGAGGCCCTGGCGCGGCGGCTGGTGGCGCGTCAGCTGGACGACGTTCCCCCGGCGGCGCGGGGCCGCGTGGTCGCCCTGCCGGCGCGCGCCAGGCGATGGCGGCCGCGCACGCTGGCGCTGGCGGCCAGCCTGTTGCTGGTGGCCAGCGCCGCCAGCGCGGCCTACTGGACCGCGCACGTGAAAGCGGCCCGGCGCGCCGCCGTCGAACGCGCCGCCTGGACGCCGCCACCGGCGCGAAGATCCGCGCCCGCCGCGACGGCGATCGAACGCGCGCCCGCGCCCGTCCCTGTCATCGACGACGAGCCGGTCGCTGCGCCTTCCCCGGCCGTCCGAGCCCCGGCCCGCGCCCCGCGAACCGCCGCCCTGGGTCCCGAGGCGCTGCTCCGGGACGCCAACGAAGCGCGGCGCGCGCGGCGCACCGACGAGGCGGCGCGCGGCTACCGGGCGCTGCAGGCGCGGTTCCCGGCCTCGCGCGAGGCGGTGCTGTCGCACCTGTCGCTGGGCAATCTTCTGCTGTCCCAGGGCGCGGCGGCCGAGGGGCTGGTCCACTTCGACGCGTACCTGCACAGCGATGGCGAGCTGGCGGAGGAAGCGCTGCTGGGCAAGGCGCGCGCGCTGGCGGCGCTGGGCCGCCCCGGCGACGAGCGCGCCGTGTGGCGAACGCTGCAGGAGCGCTTCCCCCGGTCGGAGTACGCGTGGCGGGCGCGCCAGCGGCTGCGCGAGCTGGACCGCGGTGCCGCGCCATGATGGCCCGTGGCAGAAGGAGCTCTGCTTACGCGGCCGCGCTGATGATGACGTGCCTGCCCCTCGTCGCCGCGGCGGCACCCGCGGCCCGCATTCACGTGGTCGGCGCGGGCGCCGCTGAGGCGGCCGTCGCGGCCCGCCTCCACGATCTGCTGGACGAAGACATCGCGGGCCTGGTGGTGGACAGCGCCCTGTCATTCCGCGACGACGAGCCGCTGCGCACCGGCGCCGACGACGACGCGCCCGCCGCGTGGCTGGTCCTGGACGGCACGCACGCCCGCGTGCGCGCCGCCGGCGCGGGCCGCACCCGGTTCGTGTTTCGCGATCTCGAGGTGGGCCAGCCGCTGACCGAGTTCGATCGCGAACGGCTCGGTCAGTCGGTGAAGGCCGCCTTGGGAACGCTGGTCTCGGGCGGACCGGGGGTGCTGTCACGCGCCGACGCGGCGGCGGCCACCGGTGTGACGCTGGCGGTGCTCCCACCGCCGCCGCCCGCCCCGTTGCCGACACCGCCTGCGGCACCCGAGCAGCGATTCCGCCTGGGCGCGTTCTATCAAGCCCAGTCGGTGGGCAACGGCCTGTTTCACGGCCCTGGCCTGATCGCCACGCTGAGCGACGGTCGCTGGCCCTTCGCCCCCGAGATCTGGCTGACGGCCGGCTACGATCTGCAGCGCGACTACGGCAACCAGATCGTGTCGCTCGCCATCGATGCGCTGTGGATGCGCGCGGGCCTGAACCTGCGCATCGCGAACGGCGTCCGGGTGGGCGCGGGCCTGGGTGTGGATCGACAGACGATCCGGACGGCCCCGCTCGATCCGCGCGTCGGCAACCATGAGGATGATAGCGAGCTTCTGATGGTGGGCCGCCTAGTCGGTCGAGCCGGTCCCACGCGCGTGGCGGGTGTGGACGTCTCGCTGACGGCCTTCCTCGACATCAGCCGTTCGATCGAAAAGGACGTCTACTTGACGCTCGCGTCGCTGGATGGCTCGGTGACCGTTTATCAGGTGACGCTGTATCACTCGAACGAGTTGCGTCCCGGCTTCTCTCTGGATCTGTGGTGGCGCTGACGCGGCCGGCGGTGGCGGCGTTGCTGGCCGCGACCGCCTCCGCCGCCGGATGCCTGCCCCGGGGGCCCGTCCCGGCCGGCCGGCGCCTGCTCGACGACAGCACGGCTTATGGCGTGCAGTTCGTACCAGAACCGTCCGGGCCTGGACGCCTGGCCACGCTGAAGCTGACCGCCCCGGGACCCGGCGCGTTTTCCGTCTACGCCGTCCATGAACCGGCGAGCGGCGAGGGACTTGGCACCGAGACCTTTCTGATCGACAGCGTCGATGGCCTGGTGACGGAGAGCGGGTGTCTGTACGGCTGTCCCCCTTCGACCGACGGCCAGGGCCGACCCTTCGTGTCGAGGAACCAGTCCATCACATCGAATGGCGCCCAGCTCGATCGCTCGTCGGTCGCCCGCCTCGATCTGGTCGCGGACCTCGCGGAGGATCTGGGAGACTCATCGAACCTGATCGGGACATTCGCGCAAAGAGGCGCGTTCGCCTACACGGTGCAGTCGACGCTGCACGTGCGCGACATCGAGCAGCAGGAGGCGCAGTTCGGGCGACTGCAGGGTACCCCGACGGTGCTGAACGACGCGCTCTACTTCGCGACGCGGGACCCGAGCAGCGCGACCATTCAGTACACGCTGTATCGCCTCGCCGCACCGCCGTTCGACGCCCCCCAGACCGTGGTCACCGGGATAACCACCTTCATGGCGTACCCGGCCCCCGTACTGGTGCTGTACCGGACGATGACGGCAGACACGGCGGCCGTCTCGTCCGTGCTCGACCCGGCTACGGGACTGGAAACGCCGCTGCCCACCGGCGCTGGCGCCGTGTGGTCGATCTCCCCGAGCGGCCGCTATCTGTTCATGGTCCGCCCCCCCGCCGCATCGAGCGGTCCCCCCGCCCCGCCATCCGGTGGTGAGGGACCGGATACCGAGGCGCCCGACGGCCAGACCACGATCTCGCTGTTCGATCGAACGGCGGGCACGGTGCGGTCAGCCACCTTGGCGCAGGTGAACGGCAGCTACTGGCGCCCCGGGCGTGACGAACTGTGGTTCGTGGCACCCGGGCTCGGCGAGGCGCGGTCATCGCTGTGGCGCTGGGCGCCCGACAGTGACCCGGCGCCGGTGCTGGCCGGACAGCTGCCCTTCATGCCGCTGACCTCGGACGCCGGAAAGTGGCCGTTCACTGCCGACGGTCAGTACCTGCTGACGTTCGACGGCGCGTCGCAGACCGACAAACCCGTGATCGACCTGCGCGCCGCCGACGCGCCCACCGACGCCCTGCTGGCGCTGAACCCCACCGGCACAGGCGTGCAAGACGTGCGGCAACTCCCCGACGGGCGGCTGATCGTCTCGGACTGGATCACCGACAGCAACCAGGCCGACATCTACCTGGTCGACGGGGTGGCGGGCACCATGACAGCGCTCGGGCACGGCGGAAACGTGGTCGCTACCGGCGCCTCGCGCATCCTGGCCCGCCTGGACTGGGTGGTGGGCGGCGGCTCGGGCGCGCTGTCGCTGATCGATCTGGCCAGCGGCGCCACCACACGGCTGGCGGAGAATGTTCATGCCGTGGCCGTGGAGGCGCCGTCCGTTCCGGGGACCGATCCGCTCGCGCCCGGGACCAGGGTCGCCTACGTCTCGCGCAACCGCGTCGCCTCGCCTTACGACGGGCTGTGGATCGTGAGCCTGCCGTGAGCGCGGCAGCACCCTGGGTGGTCCTGGCCTGGCTCGGCCTCGCCGGCGCGGCGGACGCAGCCCCAGCTGATGCGGGCGATGGGGCGCCACAGACGGACGCCGCCGACGGCGGAGCGGACGTAGAGACAGCGACCGGTACGGACACAGGGCCTTCGATGGACAGGGCCCCCGGGCCCGTCGCCGCCGCGCCCGCACGGGAGCTGGGCCACGTCGATGGCCGGCTGTTTCAGCGCGGCGCGCGCACACCGCTCGCGGGCGTCGTGCTGCGCATCGGCCTGGACGAGGTCGCCGAGACGGACGCCTCCGGACGGTTCCATCTCGACCTGCCCTGCGGCGCCCACCGCGTGGCGGTGCAAGAGCCGCGCTTCGAGCCCTTGCTGTTCGACGTCGACGCCTGTACCAGCACGGTCCCGGTGATCGTGCGACTGACGCCTCTCGGCGATGGCGCCTATCAAACCGTGGTCCGAAGCCCCACCAGCCACGACGTCGTGCGCGTGCGGGGGGAGGAGCTGCTGCACACCGCCGGCGCCCTCGGCGATCCGCTGCGCGTGGTCGAGTCCTTGCCCGGGGTCAGCACCGTCGCCTGGCCGGCGCCGGTCTACGCCGTCCGCGGCGGGAACCCGGGCAACACAGGCTTCTTCCTGGACGACCTGCCCATCCCGGCGCTGTTTCACTTCGCGCTCGGTCCGTCGGTGATCCACCCGTACTTCTTCGAGGGCCTGGACTTCTTTCCTGGCGGCTATCCGGCGCGCTACGGCCGCTACGTCGCGGGGACCGTGGTGGCCCGGACGCGAGCGGCGCCAGCCGATGACGTGCATGCCTCGATCGACGCGCGCCTGTACGACGCCGGCGCGCTGGTCTCGGCGCCGCTGCCCGGCGACGGGTCGGTCGTGGCGGCCGCGCGCTACTCGTACACGGGCGCCCTGGTGTCCGCGTTCAGCAGCGTGCGCCAGCTCGACTACTGGGACTACCAGCTGCGCGCCGATCGAAACGTCGGGCCGGTGCGCCTGTCGTTGCTGGCGTTCGGCTCCAGCGACGTTCTCGTCCCCGGCGGTGACGACGGCGCCTCACGCGCGCTGCGGCTGCGCTTTCATCGGGTGCGGCTACGCGGCGAGCTGCCGCTCGGCGGTGGTCGTCTCTCCGCTTCCCTCGGGGTGGGCAGTGACCGCACCGAGGCGCCGCTGGCCGAGCGCTTCCCGGTGGTGATCGACGCGCTCGACATTTATCCACGCGTCGCGTACACGCGCCCCACCCGTCACGTCGACCTCGAGATCGGCCTCGATGGCCAGCTCCAGCACTTCGACGCGCTCTCGGCGGTCCAGCGCGTGAGCACGAGCGATCTGGCCCAGGCCCGGGACGTGACGATGCTGGCCGGCTACCTGTCCGCCGCCATCCACGCCGGCGACCGCTTGCTGCTGACCCCCGAGCTGCGCCTCGACAGCTATCGCATCCACGACGCCGCCGCCGACACCCAGCGCGCCGATCTTGGTCCGCGCCTGAGCGCGCGGCTGGCGCTGACCCCGCAGACATCGCTGACCGCCGCCGGCGGCCGCTTCACGCAGACGCCCAGCTTGCCCGTGCAGCTCCCCGGCGCGGAGAGCTTCGGGCTGGCGGCCCTGGGCCTGCAAAGCTCGTGGCAAGGCTCGCTGGGTATCACCACGACCGGACATCTGGGCCTGGAGCTGGGCCTGACGGGCTACCTGCAGCGCTACGTCCTGTCCGACGTGCGCGACTCGTCCGTCGTGCTGAGCGCCGATCCCTTGTCCCAGGACTACCTGGTTCGCCGCGACGCCCTCTCGTACGGCCTGGAGGTCATCGTTCGCCGCCCCACCAGCGAAAAGCTGTACGGCTGGATCGCCTACACGCTGTCGAACAGCGTGCGGGCGATCGGGGGCGGCACCATCGCGCCGTCGGACTGGGATCAGCGCCACGTGCTGAACGTGGTGGCGGGCTATCACCTGGGCCGCTACACCGTGGGCGGGCGCCTCCACTACAACACCGGCCGCCCCGTGCTGGTCTCGAACGCCGTCGGCGAGCAGTACGTGCGCCTGCCGGCTTTCTACGAGGTCGACCTGCGCTGCGATCGCCGCTTCCTGTTCGACAAGTTCGCGCTGGATCTGTACGTCGAACTGGCGAACGTGACCTTCAACAGGCAGGTCGAAGGCCTGGAGCAGGACCAGATCAACGGACCGCTACACCAGAATGCCTTCACGATCGTCCTGCCCTCGATCGGCGTCCATGCCGAGCTGTAGGGTCAAGCGGTATTGACAGATGGATTGAGAAAGAACAGCTTCGGCAGTCATGGCCGTCAGGGATCTGCGCGTGGACATGCAAGCGATCATCGATGCGCGCCAGCGTTCACCCGAGGATCCCACGGAGCCGTATCTCGACCTGAAGACAGGTGAAGTGCTGCTGTCGATGGACGAAGACATCACGGGCGAGCCCGACGAAGTCCAGGCGTTGCTGGCGGAAGATCCGGACCGCCTGGAGCTCATCGTCAGAGAGGACAGCCACGAGGGATGGGCGCGCATGCGGGACTTCGCCGACGCGGTGGATGACGACGACGTTCGTAGTGACTTGCAACGAGCGCTGGAGGGCCAGGGCGCGTTCAGGCGCTTCCGAGCGGCGGTCGCGCGTGACCCGGATCTGCAGGCGCAGTGGCGCGCGTACGAGTGGGACGGTCTCGCGCGCGAGGGCGAGGAGTGGCTCAAACGACGACTCGAAATTCGCGCCATCTACGATCGGCCCGCCTGGATGCAGGCTGTCGCGATGCCCGCGCCAAAGACGGCGGAGAGCGCATTGACCATCCTCGACGTGCTGCTCCTCGGCGCACCGGACGGGAAGACCGAGCTCATCGACGGCAAGGTGCGGCGACGTGTGCCAGCGCGCGATCCGGCGCACGCGCGCAAGCTGTTCAAGCTTCTGGCCCGTGATCTGGCGCAATTGAATGGCCGAGAGTGGCGGAAGCGATTCATCGAAGGCCAATCGTCGTACGAGATCGACCGGTACAAGCTGATCCAGACCGACGACGGGGTTCAACTGGAGATCGCGATTTCGCCCGACCTTTGGCGACTGTTCGTGTAGTAGCGACGCGCCACTGGAAGACGACTGACCTGGTCGCCGCGAGCGCTCGCGCTAGCGCACCGCTTGTAACGGCTTGCTGGGGGCGCGGCCAATCTCGGCGAAGCAGACGGTGCGGTTCCGGCCCCCGTGCTTGGCCGTGTAGAGGGCCTGGTCCGCCTTTGCGATGATGTCGGCCTTGGCGGTGGCGTCCTCGGGGTAGCTGGCCACGCCCAGCGACAGGGTCGCCTTGAACGGGCCCTTGCTGGACTGGAAGGTCTGCTGCTCGACCTCGGCGCGGATGCGCTCGGCCAGGTTGCGCGCGCCGGTGCGATCGGTGGCCTCCAGCACGATGGCGAACTCCTCGCCGCCGTAGCGGGCCCCGATGTCGATCTTGCGGGCGCTGGCCCCCAGGATGGCGGCCACGCGCCTCAGCACCTCGTCGCCGGTGGGATGGCCGTAGTTGTCGTTGACCTTCTTGAAGTGATCGATGTCGGTCAGGATCAACGACACCGGGAACTTGTGCCGCTCGGCCCGGCCCAGCATGGCCTGGAACCGCTCCTGGAAGGTGCGGTGGTTGACCAGACCGGTCAGGCCGTCGGTCGTCGCCTGCTCCTCGACCATCTGGTACATGCGCGCGTTCTGCATCGAGATGGCGACCTGATTCGCGATCACGCCCAGCATCTCGCGCCGGTCACCGGGGAAGGCGCCGGGGCGCTTGGCGGCCACCGCGAACGTGCCGATCACCTCGTCCTTGACCAGCAGCGGCAGCACCAGCAGCGAGTCGCCCTTGATGCGCATCGGGTGCGAGAACACCGGCACGTCGCGCTCGCGCCCGTCGCCGCCCGCCGGCAGCGCCAGCTTGTTCTTCACCACCATCGACACGATGGACGCCGGATCCCGGTGCGTGGTCCCCTCCAGCCCCTCGGACCACTCGCCCACGGCGCGGTGGATGGTGTGGGCGCGGCGGCGCGCGTCGTAGGTGGCGATGGCGGCGAAGTCGAAGTCGCACACGCCGCGGGCCCCGGCGATGGCGGCGTCGTAGACCTGCTCCAGGGTCAGGGCCCGATTCAGCTCGGCCGAAGCGCGATAGAAGCGTTCGTGCTCGTGCTTGCTGCGCTCGACCGCGTGAAACACGCGCTCCGACTGGATCACGCGCACCACCTGGCGGGCGGCCCGCGCCAGCGTCTCGGCGTCGGCGGGCACGAAGCCGGGCTCGCTGCGGCGATCGGCGACCAGCACCCCGCGTGGGGTCAACCCCTCGTTCACCGGCACGCCCAGGAAGCTGGCCACCTCGACGGGCGCGGCATAGTACGGCAGCAGCGACGGCCGGGGCGCCTCGAGGATCACGGGGCGGCCGTCCTTCAGGATGGCCCCCAGCGCGCCGGTGCGGGCGGGGATCGGTTGCTCGGTCACGGACTGCGTCTCGGTGCACAGCTCCTTCACCTTGAAGCGCTCGCCCGTCTCGTCCAGCCACAGCAGCGCGATGGTGTGCAGCTGCATCACCTGCTTCAGCAGATCCAGGGTGTCGAACAGCTGCTCGTGGATCGTCTCCACGGAGCCCTGCGCGATCTTGCGGACCTCCTCCTCGCGCGAGCGGACCTTGTTGTCGGGTGACAGCGCCGTCGCGATCAGGCGGTACTCCTTCGCCTCCTGGTGCATCGACGACAGCTCGTCCTCCAGGCGGCGGCGGCGCTCGCGGCGCTGGCGCGCCACCTCGGCGTGCAGGAAGACCACGTTCAGCAACGCGAAGATGGCGATGAAGCCGGCGTGCTCGGGGAAGGTGGCGGACGCCGCGCGCGGCACGGACGGCGAGAACGACACCACCGCCTCGAAGCCGATGGTCGCGGCCGCCAGCGGCAGGCCGACGGCCAGGCGGTGGAACGTCACCAGGAAGCTGACCACGGCGTACACCAGCGGATAGATCGGCGACGCCGTGCCGCCCGAGATCGCCATCAGCACGTAGACGACGGTCAGCAGCAGCAGCCCGACCTCGACGTCGGACATCGCCTCGCGCCTGGGCGTGCGGCGGCGCTCGCTGGTGCGCACGCGCGCCGCGATCTTCATGGCCAGCACGGCCGTCAGCACGGCGGCGGCCGCCGCGTGCGCCAGCTCGCCCCCCGGCTGCCGCAGATCGGGGAACCAGCCACGCCACAGCAGGACCAGCGACGCGCCCGCGACCGCCAGGCCCAGACCGCCGCGGATGATCCGCCGCACCTCGAAGAGCACGCGCGTGCCTGCCCGCCCCGCCGGGCGCTTGGCGGCCTGCTGCCGGCGCAGCGGCGCCGGCCCCGGCGTACCTTCCGCGGCCCGACCGGTGGTCCGTTCCGGTGCGCGCACCGGTCGGCGGCGCACGTTTCGCCCGCGCGCCGGCGTCCCCAGCTCGCGGGTCACAGGCGACCTCGGGGATGCGCCGGGGCGCCAGGCTGACCGGGTCCGTCGGCGGCCCGCGACAGGTCGAGCACGATCTCCCCCGGCTTCACCCACCCCAGCTCGGTCCGCGCCACGTGCTCGATGGCGTCTGGATCGTCGCGCAGCGCCTCGGCCTGACGGGCGAGCCGGTCGGTCTCGTCCTTCAGCAGCGCGTTCTTCAGCCGCAATTGCGCCAGCTCGCGACGCAGTTGCAGCGTCCGCGCCAGACCCGAGCGGGCATAAACGTGGTACGGCACGTATGACAGGACGCCCGCGATCACCACGGCGGCAGCGCCCCGACCGAGCCATGTCTTGGTTGCGCGGCGCATGAGAAAACCAGGCTGTTCCAGTATCGGGGCACGCCCGGGTTCCAGCCAATTTTTTGGGTATCCGCGCTCCCGTCCCCGTCTTCCGGGGACGGGGAGCGCGAAAGCTGCCGGCGATGCGGCGACCGGAGCGCCGGCCTCCCTGCCCCGACGGCCTAGATCAGCAGCGTGCCGGTGCGGATCAGGTACGCCAGCTTGGCGCGCTGTTCCGCATCCAGGATGCCGTGAATCTGCTGTAGCGCCTTGATCACGGCGTCACGCAGGCGCTCGGCGCTGCTGACCCGCAGCCGGGCGCCCTCGCCGGCCTTCGCCTCGTCGAAGGTATCGCCGGCGATGGCGTCGGCCAGCGCCGACACCGTCCGCCGCCGGTCGACCTCGGCCTGCGCGCGTTCGGTCTTCAGCTCGTCGAGGATCCGGGCCAGCTCGCCGACCTGACGTTCATCCAGGTCCAGCTTGTAAGCCAGGAACCGCAACGGGCGCCGGACGCCGAAGGTGCCGCCGCCGTCGCCGTCACCGAAGTCACCGCCGCCGCCCCCGTCGTCGCCGTGACCATGTCCGTGACCGTGGCGCCCCCAGCCGCGGTGGCCACCCTCCGGTCCGCAGCGCCAGTCGCCGTGCGACCTGCGGTGCGTGTGCCACCATTCGTGAAGCGCCGAATGCAACTCTGGATACATCTCGTTTCTCCTTCTGCCGGGGCGTTCGCTCCCGGCGGGACATGAACACGTGGGCCCCATGCCTCACGCTCATTGACGAAGATGCGCGGCGGCCCCGCGCCGGTCAAGGCGCGCGTGTGTGAAGAAGTTTGAGGCGCTTCGCGGCCGGAGCGGCGCCGGTGCTGCCCTTGCCGTCGAGCGGCGCCTCGCACAGCTCGCGCACGCGACACCCCGCGCAGCCGGCGCCGGTCCAGACCGCGTCGAACATCGCCTGCACCTCGTCCAGCAGCAGGTGATCCTCCGTCATCAGGCCCAGCTCGAAGTTCCGGCGTCCCGCCCCCTTCGCGCCCAGCCCGGCGCCCGTCCAGTTCGCGCTGCCCAGGTACAGGTGCGTGCCGTCGACGATGACCGCCTTGAAGTGAACACGCGGGCAGGCGCGCAGCTGCAGACCGCCCCGGTACAGGCGCGGGTGGCGATCGAACTCCTCGCGGAACCGCCGCGACGGGGGCGAAGCGTGCAGGATGCGCAGCTCGACCTGCCGGCGGGCCAGCTCGTCGAACACCTTCAAGATCGACCGGTAAGCGCGCGCCGCGGAGGTCCGCGCCTTGCCGGGGACGGCACGTCCGTCCTCGACCATCAGCTCCTTCAGGTTCGCGGTCGAGATCCAGACGCTGCGGCTGGCCCCCATCACCGCCTGGACGACGGTGTCATAGTGCCCGCGCCCGGAGATCAGGCGCAGGGGCACGGCGCGCCGCGGCCGCGTGAAGTCGAAGTCCACGCCGCCATTCTGGCCCTCGGGCGTGCCCCCGCCAGTTTCAGGGCCGCGCAGAATCGTCGCCGTGGACGCTCAGGGTGACGGGGGAACCCCGGCCACCAGCGTGTCGCCCAGATACGCGGTGATGTGCGGACAGGGCGACACGGCCACCGGGCCGTTGGAATAGTCGTTCGTCAGGTCCAGCTTGCTGTGGTTCTGGTCGTGCAACGACATCTTGAAGTAGAACGGCACGGTGTTGTCCAGCGTCGCCGCCGTCATGAGGGCGATGTCCGTGTAGTCCATGGGCGGCGCCGCCAGCTTCCCGTCGGTCGCGGTGAACATGGCCGTGACGTTGCGGTAGCCGCTCCCGTCGGGGTTCTTGAACGCCTTGTCGAAGATCTCCAGGCCGATCGTGCCGCCCTCGTTGACGTAGTAGTAACGCAGGCGCAGCTGGGCCAGCGGGATCGGCTGCGATGAGCCGTTGACCACCCAGATCTCCGCGTGCATCGCCGTGCTGTCGCCCGGCATGTCGTTGCGGCACTCGATCGTCAGCGACGGCGCGCCGCCCCCCGCGCCGCCCCCCCCCGAGATGGCGCCCCCGGCGCCACCGCTGGCCATCGTGCCGCCTGCGCCTCCGGCTGCCGTCCCCCCGGCACCTGGGCTGCCCCCGACAGATGCCCCCCCGGCGGACGTGCCGCCGGCGGACGAGCCACCGGCCGCCGCGCCCCCGACACCAGATCCCAGGCGGCCGGCGCCGCCACCGAGGCCTGACGCCAACCCGCCGCCGTTCCCGCGTCCGCCAGCCCCGGTTGCCGGGACTCCGCCCGTTCCTCCGAACAGCCCGCCCGACCCGGTCCGACCGCCGGTCGCCGCGCCGAGCGCCATACCTCCGCCACCCGCCCTCCCTCCCTGGCCGTACTGGATTCCGACGGTCGGGATGTTGCTGGTCATGTGAAAGGCTTCAGGCTTGTCGCAACCGCTGCCCGCCACCAGCGCGGCGGCAACGCACAGTCCTCCGAGCGCCGCGATCGGCGCAAGCCTGCTCCTCATCATCTCTCCCTGCGGACCTTAGCAGAGAGATCAGCGCGTCAAGCGTCGAGCAGTCCCAAATCCAGCTCGGCGGCCAGGGGGCGCGGGCGGGCGTCGATCGGCTCCAGATCCGGCACGGCCTTCTTGCCGGCGGCGCTCAGCTCCTCCAGCCGGCGCGCCCCGGGAAGCACCCGGGTCTCGAAGGATCCGACGCCGTGGTTGAAGGCGTCCACGGTCCGGCCCAGGGCCGAGCCCACCTTGGCCAGGTGCTCCGCGAACGTCGCCACGCGCTCGTGCAGCTCGCGGCCGGCGCGGCTGATCTCCTCGGCGTTGGCCGCCAGGCGCTCCTGCCTCCACCCCGCGTGGATGGCCTGCAGGATCCCGATCAACGTGGTGGGCGTGGCGACCAGCACGCGGTTCGCGAACGCCTCCTCGATCAACCCCGGGATCTGCTCCAGCGCGGCGGCGTAGAAGCGATCGCCCGGCAAGAACATCACCACCAGCTCGGGCGACGCCGCGAACTGGTTCCAGTAGCTCTTCGCGCCCAGCTTGTGCACGTGCGCCTTGACCTGCGCCGCGTGGTGCTGCAGGTGCTGCTGCTGCTCCGCCTCGGTCTTGGCGTCGTGCGCGCTGAGGTACGCGCCCATGGGGGCCTTCGCGTCGACCACGATCGACTTTCCACCCGGCAGCCGCACCACCACGTCGGGCCGCAGGCGCCCGTCGGCGGTGTCCAGCGAGGCCTGCTCGGCGAAGTCGCAGTGCTCGACCATGCCGGCGATCTCCAGCACCCGACGCAGCTGGATCTCGCCCCAGCGCCCCCGCACCGCCGGCGCGCGCAGCGCGTTCACCAGGTTTCCCGTCTCGGTCCGCAGCTTGTCCTGCCCCTGCATCAGGAAGCCGACCTGCGCCTTCAGCTCGACGTACGCCTCCCCGCGCGAGCGCTCCAGCGCCTGGGCCTGCTGATCGATCTTCTCCAGGGACTGGCGCAGCGGCGTGACCAGCGCCGCGATCGCCTGCTCGCGCGCGGCCAGCTCTGTCGTCCCCTCGCGCCGCGCTGCCGCCAGCTTCTCGGTGGCGATCTGCAGGAATCCCTCGTTGCTCCGCTGCAAGGCCTCCGCGGCCAGCGCCTGGAACGTCGTCCCCAGCTCCCCCTTGGCATCGTCCAGCAGGCGGCGCTGCTCGCTCAGTCCCCGCTCCAGCTCCCCGGCCCGCGCGGCCATCGCGGCCCGCTCGCCCTCCAGCCGGCGCAGCTCGGCCTCCAGCGCCTCGGCGCGCGCCTGCGAGGCCCCCTGGGCCCGGCGCAGCTCGTCGGCGGTGGCCGCCGCCGCTTGGGCCCGCCCCTCCACCTCGCGCAGGGCCCGCTCGGCCTGGACCCGGCCGCGCGCCCCGCCCACCACCCACCCAAGGACGCCCCCCAGGGCGATACCAGCCAAGATCCCGGCCAGAACCGCGATTCCGTCCATGAGATCGCAGACTATCCACTTGTTCAGTGGAAGGCAAGAAAAGGCCAAGAAAGGGCCAAGAAAAGGGGGCGATCTTCGGCGCCTGGGCAGGCGGACCCCCGCGACGCCCCTCGAACTCCGGGCTTCCGAAGGACGTCAGACCGTCTGGGTGTTGAGGCGCTGCTTGACGACGTCGGGCAGGTACTCGCCGCGCTGGAAGACACGGCAGTTGATGAACGACTTCGAGCCATCGCGGCGCTCGAGCCACAGATCCACCCGGTCGGCCTGGCGCATCGAGGAGGCCGCCTGCAGGTCGGCGAACAGCCAGGTCCGCAGCCCGCGGCCGTCCCGCATGATGATGCCGTTCTCTGTTACCACCACCACACGGCGCTTGATCTCTCTGGGGCGCTCGTCGGACGAAGGCGGCATCGCCAGCACCCCGAAGATGCCCGCGGCCAGCATCAGCAAGGCCACGCAGGCGCGGCCGCCGTCGGCCAATCCACTGCCGATGGCCATCGCCACCAGGACGGCGGCCATCAAGGCGCGCATCTTCCGCTTCTCGGCGTCCGCGTCCCGCATGAAGAAGGCAACGGCCCCGGCCGGGACGCGGCCGGCGTCGACACTGAGCAGAACCTCGATGTCGGTCATGATGCCAACATCGTCATGCATGATGCGGACCTGAAGAGGCCGTCCGGGGGCCGGCGCCCCCGATGCCGGGCTACTGCGTGAAATCGACGAAGTTGCCGGTCATCATCAGCGTCGCGAACAGGGCCCAGCTGAGGTTGTAGTAGCTGTCCGTACCTTTGTTGGCCGCGGCGGCCACGAACGCGTAGGCGTCCTCGACCAGCTTGGTCTGCATGGCGGGCATGCCCGAGACGCCGGCCGGCCCGATGAACGTCGCGTTGACGTTGGTGCTGATGGCCATGCCCGAGCTGACGTTGTACCCGTCCATGATGTTCATCACGCCGATGTTGGCGAAGAACTTCGCGATCCCCTGCGAGAAGGTAACGGCGCGCTTCTCGTTGTTCCAGCACGCGTCCAGCGCGATGCGGAACGGCGTGCGGGCGGCGTCGTACTTGTAGTCGGGGCCGCGGTTCGCCGGCACCGACCAGTCGGGCACCAGGCCGGTGGTGCCGTTCGTGGCCATCTGCAGCAGCGAATAGGACTTCTCGAGGATCGTCGTCCAGGTCGCGTCGCCCGTGTAGGCGGCGAACGTGCGGTAGTAGGCCGGCGCCAGGTACGACGGGTTCACCGCGTTCCCGTACTTGTCGCCGCCCTTGATGGTGCCGTCGGTCTCGAAGTCCGCCTTGGCCATCTTGCCCAGGAAGTCCTTGGCCACCGAGGTGTAGCCGCCCCACTGCTTGTCCGCCATCACCAGCGCGAAGCCCATGTCCTCGTCGCCGTCCGTCGCCGAGTTCTGACCACCGGAGGCGACGCTGCCGTCGGCGTTCAGGTGCCAGTTCATCAGGCCCGAGCTGTCCGGCGACTTCTGCGCGTACTTCCACAGCCCGTCGAACGTATCCTTCTCGTTCATGTAGACGGCGAACAGCATCCCGTAGCCGATGCCTTCCGAGACGGTGTCGTTCGCGTTCTCGGGGCGCTGGATGCGCATCGTGCCGTCGCCGTTGTCGACCAGCAGCCGCGCCTTGTACATCTTCCAGCCGTTCATCGCGTCGCCGTCGGAGCAGGCCACGGGATAAATGCAGGCGTTGCTGAAGCGGTTCTGAGGGAAAGGAAAGTTCGCGCCGCCAGCGGCCGGGGCGGGGGGACCGGCCTTGCACGCCGATGTGTTCCCGCCGCTGCCGGTCGCGCCGCCGCCGCTGCTTCCGCCGGACGACGTCGCGCCCGCGGCGCCCCCCGACGCGTGACCGCCGGTGGCCGTGCCGCCGCTGCCGACCGCGCCGCCCGACGACATGCTGCCGCCGGAGCTGCTGCCGGTTCGTCCCCCGCTAGCGGTCGCGCCGCCGCTACCGACTGCGCCGCCGCTGCTGGTCTGACCGCCGCTGCCCGTCTGGCCGCCGCTGGCCGTGACCCCACCGCTCCCCGTCGTCCCGCCGCTCGACGCCGCGGCGCCGCCGCTACCGGGGGAGGCGGGACCGCCCGACGACGAACAGCCCAGCACGGAGGCCAAGCCGAAAACGAACGCGGATACGGCGGAGATCGAACCGGTACGGCGCGGAACATCCAGGATCATCGCAACCTCGTCGGGGGCAAACGTCGTCGGGGACGAACGTCGTCGGGGGGAAAGGGATGACGCTCGGGGGAAAAACAGCGTACCAGCCCGATTCGGGAAACGGTGTGGAAACGATCGTCACGAACCGGGGTCGGGTGCGGTCCTCAGGGCAGGGGTCGGACGATCTCTTTCGCTCGCAACGCGCCCTCCCCCGGGTGCCATTTTCCGTCGCTGCCCAGCCGCTGGTAGTGCGAGAAGATCATGGGTCGGGTCGCGATCGGATCGGCCGAGCCGAGAAACCCGATGTGGAGGTGCGGCGTCTTCGCGTTGCCCGAGTTGCCGCAGGCCGCGATCACCTGGCCGCGACGCACCCGATCGCCCACCGCCACCCGCACCGAGCCGCGACGCAGGTGCCGGAACTCGGTGAACTGCGCCGGCCCGTGCTCGATGATCACGAAGTTGCCCGGCTCGTGCTTGCCCACCCAGTTCGGGACGTGGTCGATCGCGCCGTCGACCGCCCACACCACGCGCCCGCCGGCCGGCGCCAGCACCGGCTGGCCGAAGCAGGGGAAGTCCTCCAGCCGCTTGCGCTGCTCGGGCGGCAGGGCCGGGAGGCGCTCGGCGGGCACCAGATCCAGCGCGTAGGCCGCGTAACCCACGTGCGTGTCGCCGCTGTCGAAGCCCTGGATCACGCCCCAGATGCCGGTGAACGGCAGCCACAGCTCCACGGTCTGGGCGGGCGCGGCGGACAACGCCACGGCCCCGGCCGCCGGTTCGCCCCGGCCGCGCGCGCGCGAGCTGTTGGCGGCGGCCAACAGCCCGACAGTCAAACCGACCGCGATCGCCGGGGCCTTGGCGAAATTCATCAAAATCCGGAAGTTACCCTGTTTCCGCGCCAGCGCGACCCGTGTATGGTAGCCGGCCTTGCGCTTCCGGCGCGAGGCTCGTTTTCGAAGGCCCGTTTTCCCCTTTCAAAGCCGAGAGAATCACGCGCGTCATGGTCATTCCCTGCCTGCCCCGAGCGTTCCGGTGCGCAGTCTGGGCCGCCATCCTGGTGTTGGCGACCTGTCTGTTCACGACGGCTGCCAGCGCCGCCGACCCCTTCGCGGACTCGTTCGCGTCCGGGGGCAAGCGGCGCCCGGCCCACCGGGTGACGAAGAAAAAGAAAACCACCCGCACCACCACGAGGCGTCGCAAGCCCGCCCGTCCCAGCCACGCGCGGGCGCACGGCAAGCACCGCCCCGGTCGGCCGGCCCCCACCGGTGGCGGCGAGGATGCGTTCGCCGCGCCGCAGCCGCAGCGCGAGGCGCCAGAGCGCGACACATCCGAGCGCGACACCTCTTTGCAGGATACGTCCCGTCGTGACACCTCCGCCGGTGACGATTCGACCTCCGGCGAGGCGCCTCGCTCGCGGCGCGCCGCCGAGCCGGACGAGGCGCCCCCCGCACAGTCGCAAGACGACATGGATGCCCTGGCGCCCCGCCGCGCCCCGCCCCCGCGCCGCCCCGTCAAGAAGCACAAGCCGAAGACGGACGACGACGGCGAGGAGTCGAGCGACGAGGAAGACGACGCCACGCCCTACGCGGCGCCAACGGCCACCCAGCCGGTGATCGCGCCGCGCGCCTTCTTGCTGGCGCTGGGCGGCTCGATGATGGGCCGCAGCTTCAAGTTCGACGCCCCGCTGCAGCGCGAGAGCTCTTTCCCGCGCATCGGCTACCTCGCGGGCATCGAGACGTATCCGTTGAAGCTGCTGGGCCCGGGCTGGGCCGACGGCTTCGGCCTGGCCGCGTCGTACGCCTCCGAGGTGATCGGCAAGGCCACGGTCACGCAGACGGACGGCACGTCGAGCAGCACCTCCGTCAGTCAGTCGCGCTGGAACCTGGATCTGCGCTACGCGTTCGAGCTGGGCGGCTCCGTGGTGCTGGCCCCCGACATCGGACTGACCAGCTCGTCGTTCACGCTCAGCACGAACATGCCGGTGATGGCGTCGCAGTGCGATCCCATGTCGACCATGGCCTGTGTGCCCGACACCAGCACGTTGCTGCTGCAGACCGGGGCGCACGCGCGCTTCGCGCTGGGGCGCGAGCTGGCGGTGACTCTGGACGCCGCCTTCCTGCAGGCCCTGATCGTGAAGAACAAGCCGCTGAACCAGATCGGCTACGAGGCGGGCACCTCGGCGAACGGCTTCAACGCCGCGCTGGGCGCGACGTACATGCTGACGGATTTCCTGGCCGTGCACGGCGAGATCCCGTTCATGCGGCTGACGTACAAGTTCCACAACCCGCCCGACACGCCCTACAAGAGCGCCACCGAAACGTACTACGGCGTGAACGTCAGCCTGGCCGTCTTCACCGACTGACGGACCGGACAGCGACGGGTCGGCATCGCCGCGGAGGGCCGCAAAAAATTGCCCGGCGGCGAGGGCCGACCCCGCATATCCTATGGCCGCACGACGCGCATGGACGAAGGAGACATTTCACAACGCAAGGCGGATCACCTGGCCATCGCTGCCTCCGGCGAGGCCGATTTTCATCGCCGGACCTTGCTGGACGACGTCCATCTGATCCACACCGCGCTGCCCGAGCGCGCCGCCGGTGACGTGGACCTGACCACCACCCTGTTCGGGCGCTCGTTCCGCGCCCCCTTCATGGTCACGGGAATGACCGGGGGGACGGACGAGGCGCGCGAGATCAACCGCGCCCTGGCGGCGGCGGCCGAGGCGGTGGGGATCCCGTTCGGTCTGGGGAGCCAGCGCGCCATGGTCGAGCGCCCGGAGACCACGCGGACGTACGAGGTGCGCGACGCCGCGCCCGGGGTGTTCCTGTGCGCGAACCTGGGCGTGGTGCAACTGGCGCGCATGGCGACGCCCGCCGTGCGCGAGACGATGAAGCGCGTCTCGGCGGACGCGCTGTGCATCCACCTGAATCCCGCGCAGGAGCTGGCGCAGCCGGGCGGCGATCGCGATTTCCGCGGCGCGCTGGAGGCGATCCGGCGCGTGACCGGCGAGCTGGGCCTGCCGGTGATGGTGAAGGAGACCGGCGCCGGCATCGCGCCAGGCGTGGCGCGGCAGCTTCAAGAGGTCGGGGTGCGCTCGATCGACATCTCGGGCGCGGGCGGTACCTCCTGGACCGCGGTCGAGTCGCATCGCGCCCGCGGCAGCGCCCGCGAGCTGGCGCGCGACCTGTGGGACTGGGGCATCCCCACCGCCCCGGCCGTGGCCTGGGTGGCGGCCGCGGTGCCTGACGTCGAGATCGTCGCCTCGGGAGGCATCCGCTCGGGGATCGACGCGGCCCGGGCGCTGGCCCTGGGCGCGCGCGCCGCCGGCGTCGCGCAGCCAGCCCTGCGCGCCATCCGCGAGGGCGGACAGGCCGGCGCGGTGGCGTACCTGACCCGGCTGGCCGACGGCGTGCGCGCGGCGGCCCTGCTGTCCGGCGTGAGCCGCGCCGGAGAGCTGGTCCGCGCCCCGCGCGTGATCACGGGCGAGCTGCGCGACTGGCTGGCGCAAAGGCCGGCATGAGCGGCCCCGGCACGAGCGCAGGGGTCCTGCGCGAGCCCTTCGGTCACGGCAAGGTGATCCTGCTGGGCGAGCACGCCGTGGTGTATGACCAGCCCGCCCTGGCCGCCGGCCTGTCGCGCGGCCTGGCCGCCGCGGCCACGCCCGGCAGCGGCCGGTTGACGGTGCCGGCGTGGGAGCTGGACGTGAACGCGCGCGACGCATCGTCGCCGGTGGCCCGCGCCTACGCGGCGATCCTCGGGGCGCTGGGCGCGGCGGATAGTTCCATGGACGTCACGGTCAAGGCGGACCTGCCGGCCCGGGCGGGCCTGGGCAGCTCGGCCGCGTTCGCCATCTCGATCGCGCGCGCCGTGGCCCACGCGCGCGGGCGCGCCGCCGACGTCCAGGAGATCCTGTCCGCGGCAACAGAGGCGGAGAAGATCTTTCACGGTACCCCCTCGGGCATCGATCTGGCCGCGGCCGCCTCGGGAGACGTCGGCCGCTTCGAACGCGCGACCGGCTGGCGCCCCGTGCCGGTGCTGCAACAGATGACCGTGTGCGTGGGGCTGTCGGGGCGCCCCCGCGACACGCACGCGCAGGTGGCGGCGGTGCGGCGGCTGCGCGAGCGGACGCCTGGCGTGCGCGCCGTCATCGAGACGATGGGCGCGCTGGTCGCCGAGGGAGAACGGGCCCTGGGACGTGGCGACATCGACGAGCTGGGCCGGCTGTTCGATGTCGCGCACGGCTTGCTGGCGGCGCTGCGCGTGTCGACGGCCGAGCTGGAGGCGCTGGTTCACGCCGCGCGCGACGCCGGCGCCGTGGGCGCGAAGCTGACCGGCGCGGGCGGTGGCGGCGCGGTGATCGCGCTCGCGCCCGGTCACGAGGGAGACGTGCTGCGCCGCTGGAGTCAGGCCGGCTTCCAGGGTTTCGTCGCCACGATCGGCGGCGGCGCCGGCGCCGTCAAAGAGATGGGACCGTCGTGAGTTCGAACGCGCCGGCGTCTGATAGTTCGCCGCTCGGTCCCTTCGCCCGCTCGTGCACGGCCATCGCCGGCACCAACATCGCGCTGGTGAAGTACTGGGGGAAGCGCGGCGGGCCCTTCAATCTGCCCGCCGCGGGCAGCCTGTCGCTGACCCTGCGCGAGCTGGATACGCGCACCACCGTCCGCTTCGACGCGCAGCTGGGTCCCGGCGATCGCGTGCGCCTGAACGGCCAGCCGGCCGACGAAGGCATGCGCCGCCGCGTGTCCGCCTTCCTCGATCTCGTGCGGCAGCAGGCGGGTGTCAGCGCCGCCGCCGAGGTGATCAGCGAGAACACCGTGCCCACGGCCGCAGGCCTGGCCTCGTCGGCCTCGGGCTTCGCGGCGCTGGCGCTGGCGGCGTCGCGCGCCGCCGGCCTGACCTTGCCGCCCGAGGCGCTGTCGGTCCTGGCCCGGCGTGGATCGGGCTCGGCCGCTCGTTCGATCTTCGGAGGTCTGGTCGAGATGCAGGCCGGCAAGCGCGAGGACGGCACGGACGCCTACGCGCGTCCCCTGCCGGAGGGCGACGCCTGGCCGATGCGCCTAGTGGTGGCCGTCACCTCCGAGGGGCCGAAGGCGATCGGCTCGACGGAGGCCATGCGCCGGACGGAACAGACTTCGCCCTATTACAAGGCCTGGATCGACTCGGTGGACACCGATCTGCGCGAGGCGCGCGCGGCCATCGCCGAGCGTGACCTGCGACGGCTGGGCACCATCGCTGAACGCAGCGCGCTGCGGATGCACGCCAGCGCGCTGGCGGCCGATCCGCCGATCCTGTATTGGTCGCCCGCCACCATCGCCGCCATGGACACCGTTCGCCAACTTCGCCATCGCGGCGTCGACGCCTTCTTCACCATCGACGCCGGACCGCACGTCAAGGTGCTGTGCGAACCGGGCCACGCCGGCGAGGTCGAGGCCGCGCTGGCGAACACGCCCGGCGTGGTGCGCACCATCCTGGCGTCCCCCGGCCCGGGCGCCCGCATCCTGCAGGAGACGACCGCTTGAGTTCCGAGCTGCGAAACACGTTGCGAGGCAGCCCGGTGGTGGCGGCCCCCGGCAAGATCTTCATCATGGGTGAGTACGCCGTGCTGGAAGGCGCGCCCGCCGTGGTGGCGTCGGTGGCCCGCTTCGCGGTGGGCCAGTTCATCCCCGGCTACGAGCCCGAGTCCCCCTTCGTCGCCGAGGGGGTGCGCGCCACGCTGGAGGGCATCGGCGATCGCCGCGAGGCGCTGCCGGAGGGCTCGGTGCGGGTCGACAGCGCCGCCTTCTCGGCCGATGGGCGCAAGCTGGGGCTCGGCTCCAGCGCGGCCGTCACGGCGGCGACCGTCGCGGCGGTGATGGAGCTGGCGGGCCTGCCGGTCGCTTCGAACCGCGATCTTTGCTTCACCATGGCCGAGGCGGCGCACCGCCACGCGCAGGGCGGCGTCGGGTCCGGAGCGGACGTGGCGGCGGCGGTGCACGGCGGCCTGCTGCAGTACCGGCGGCCGGCCGGCGGTTATCCCATCACCGAACGCCTGACGCGCCCGGCGTCGCTGCGGGTGGTGGTGTTCGCCGAGGATCGCTCGTCGTCGACGCCCGATCTGATCCGCGGCGTGAAGGCGTGGGCCGACAAGAACGCGGCCGGTTACACCGCGGCGATGCGCCCGCTGCGCGAGCAGGCCGAGCTGTTCGTCGAAGCCTTCGTCGCCGAGAACGTGCCGGCGCTGATCGACGCCGCCATCGCCTTCGGCGCCGCGCTGGGGGAGCTGGGCGACAAGGCCGGCGTGCCTATCGTCACGCCGCGCTTCGGGATCGCGTCCGATCTGGCCATCAACCTGGGCGGCGCGGCCAAGCCATCCGGCGCGGGCGGCGGCGACATCGGCGTCGGTCTGTTCGGGGACGAGGACGCGGCCACGACCTTCGCCTCGCGGGTGGAACAGCTGGGGCTGCGCGTGATCGACGCGCCGCTCGACGGGAAGGGCGTGCATCGGCGCCAACCTTCGGCCAATCTTTAGCCCGCCCCGATGACTCAATCCGCCATACCGGAAGCGATCAACCCCGAGCTGTCCGAGTCACCCGAAGCTGCCCGCGAGCCTTCGTCGCGGATCCCCGGCTTCTATCAGCTGACGATCGACGAGCGGCGGCAGATCTTGCGTGGCCGCGCCGATCTGACCGAGGCCGATCTGCAGGCCCTGGAGCGGGGAGGCATCGATCCAGCGACGGCGGATCGGGTGGTCGAGAACGTGGTCGGCGTGTACGCGCTGCCGCTGGCGCTGGGCCTGAACTTCGTGGTGAACGGCGAGGAGGTGCTGGTGCCGATGACGGTCGAGGAGCCGTCGGTGGTGGCCGCCGCCTCGAACGCCGCGCGCATGGTGCGCGAGGGGGGCGGCTTCCAGGCCGACGCCGACGATCCGATCATGACGGCGCAGATCGAGCTGCTGGGCGTGCGCGATCCGGCCGCCGCGCGCGCCGCAATCGAGGGCGCGCGCCAGGAGCTGCTGGCCACGGCGGGCGATACCCTGCCCCGCCTGGTGGCACGCGGCGGCGGTCCGCGCGGGCTGGAGGTGCGCACCGGCAAGCACCCGGCGCGCGTGATCGTCCACGTGCACATCGACTGCCGCAACGCCATGGGCGCGAACATGGTGAACACCATCGCCGAGTCGCTGGCCGAGCGCCTGGCCGCGCTGGCGGGCGGCCGCTCGGGCCTGCGCATCCTGACCAACCTGTGTGATCGCCGCCTGGTGCGCGTGAAGGCGCGCATCCCGGCTGCGGCGCTGGTGGTCAAGTCCGGCGCGTTCTCGGGCGCGGACGTGCGCGACGGCGTGGTGGCGGCCTCGCAGTTCGCCGAAGACGACCCGTACCGCGCGGCCACGCACAACAAGGGGATCATGAACGGCGTCGACGCCGTGGTCATCGCCACCGGCAACGACTGGCGCGGCGTCGAGGCCGGCGCGCACGCGTTCGCGGCGGCGAGCGGACACTACAAGCCGCTGGCCGTGTGGCGCACCGGCGACGACGGAAGCCTGGTGGGGCGACTGGAGATGCCGATGCCCGTCGGCGTGGTGGGTGGTACCCTGCGCACGCACGCGGGCGCGCGGCTGTCGCAGAAGATCCTGGGCCCCGCCGGCACATCGGCGACGAAGCTGGCCATGGTGATCGGCAGCGTGGGCCTGGCCTCGAACCTGGCCGCCCTGCGCGCGCTGGCCACGGACGGGATCCAGCGCGGGCACATGGCCTTGCACCAGCGGTCGGTGGACCTGACGCGCGAGCAGACGAAACGCGACGGCAATGACGGAGGCCACGCATGATCAGGCAGGTGCTGAAGGGCGGACGCGCTCCCGATGCGGGGCGCTCGGACGTGGCCCGCGGCGGCAAGCCGATGCCCTGGCTGGATCCGCCGGCGGGTCCCTGGACCACCGAACGCGCCTACGCTTACTGCGAGGACTTCGTACAGGCGCATCACGAGATCTATCCCGTGGCTTCTCGCTTCGTGCCGGCCGAGAAACGCCGGCACCTGATGGCGATCTACGCGTTCGCGCGCAGCGCCGACGACTTCGCCGACGAGCCGGCCTACGAAGGGCGCCGCAACGAGGCGCTGGCGCGCTGGGAAGACGAGCTGAACCGCGCCGCGCACGGCGAGGCGACCCACCCGGTGTTCGTCGCCCTGGCCGACACGGTCGAGCGGCACGATCTGCCCATCCCGCCTTTCGAGGATCTGCTGTCGTCCTACCGCGCCGACATGGACGTGCGGCGCTACGCGACCTTCAACGCCCTGCGGTCGTACACCGCGCGGTCGGCCGAGCCGGTGGGACGCCTGCTGCTGGCGCTGTTCGGTTACCGCCAGCCCGAGCTGGTGCGCTACGCCGACGAGATCTCGACCGCGCTGCAGTTGACGAACTTCTGGCAGGACGTGGCCAAGGACGCCGCGCGCGATCACATCTACCTGCCGGCCGAGGACCTGCACTTCTTCGGCGTCAGCGAGCCCGACATCAAGGCGCTTAAACCGACGAAGGCCATCCGCGATCTGCTGCGCTACCAGGTCGCGCGCACGCGCGCGCTGTACGAGCGGGGACGGCCCCTGTTGGGCATGCTGGACAACGACCTGAAGCTGGAGCTGGGCCTGATCTGGCTGGTCGGCACCACGATCCTCGAGAAGATCGAGAGCGCCGACTATGACGTGTTCACCCAGCGTCTCGCGATCGGTCGTCGTGACAAGGCGCTGATCATGGCGAAGGCGGCCAAGCACTGGGCCACGCACTTCGATCTGGATGCGTTGAAGCGCATCTGGCCCTGAGCAGACGCTAATTCCAGCCTGATTGCTGGAAATCCCGACGACCGCGAAAGTTGATTTGCCGCGCGTCCGGCGTTAAACACGTCCGGCCGAAGCCCCCGGACTGTCCCACATTGCTGGGTTGTCACCTATTTTCGACGGCAGCCTTCTTGCGCACGGGAAAACGAAACTGACACTGTTCGGGGGTTGAATCCGCCAGGCCACCGAATCGTCCCACGCAGGCTAGCCGCATCAGGCTGGCGTCGGGCGCACGACGTACAACCGCTTCGCATCGCAGATCAAACACACACGGAGGATCCATGAGCTCGATTACCAGGTTCTTTGCAGTCGTCGTCGTCGTTTCCAGCAGCGCCTTGATGATCGGCGGTTGTGATCAGTCGAAGGCCGAGCTGGACTCCACCAAGCAGCAGCTGCAGACCGTGACCGCGGAGCGCGACGGTCTGAAGACCCAGCTCGACGGCGCCAACCAGCAGCTGACCGCGCTGAAGCAGCAGGTCGCCGACCTGCAGGCCAAGGCCGCCGCGACGGCCGCCGCCGCCGCCGCTCCCGCCGCCCCGCCGGTCGAGGAGAAGAAGGACGCCAAGAAGGGCGCGCACCACGCCGCCAAGGCCGAGCCCGCCGCCCCGGCGGCGCCGGCTGCCGCTCCCGGCGCGGTGGCCCCCGCCACCGGCCCGGCCACCGAGACGCGCAAGGGCCGCGGTCACTTTTAGGCCGTAGCGAAAAATCTGACCATCAGAGGGAGGACTAGGAATATGACGAAGACGAAATTTCTCTTGGTTGGCGCGATGCTGACCGTGGGCCTGGGTTCCGTCGGCTGTAGCAGCAGTTCGAGCTGCGCCGATGGCGGAATCTGCGATACCGGCGGCGCCGGTGGAACGAACACCGGCGCGGGTGGGACGGCTGGTCCGGTGCTATACGCGCTTACGCCAGGCACCTACTGCTTCGACGTACTATCCGTTGCCGCGGTGACCGACGGTTGCGACATCGGCGTTGCGGCGGCGTACTCGATGCCTGGTGCGCCATTCGCCCTGCCCGTCACGTACGACATGACCGCGCGCACCGTTTCGGTCGGCACGCAGGGTTCGCTTGGGATCGGGCTCGTCGATCAGAACGTTGGAACGCTGATGCGCGACAACATGCCGACCCTCGCCGCTCCGAACCAGGCCTGCACCTGGCGCCAGACGGACACCTCTTCGCTGCAGTTGACCGGTGACAACAAGTTCACTCTGTCCGTCAGCGAGACGCAGTCTGCGTTCGCCGGAGCCACCACCTGCGCAGCGGCGAATATGCCGGTTCCGGCGGCGGGCAGCTGCACGTCGACGTGGACGTGGTCGCTCGCGATCGAGAACCCGGTGGTCTTCTCACCTCCTGCCTGCGGCAACCCGCAGTAACGTCGCTGGATCGACCAGAAGGGCCCGGTGACGATGTCGTCTCCGGGCCTTTTTCTTTTCCTGTCATCTCGACTCAAGGAGGAGACGTGAACTCATGAACAATCGGTATCGGGCGATGACATTTGTGACGATGTTTTCCGTCGCTTCCTGCGCGACCAGCACCACGCGCCAGGTGGAAGGTGACGTGGCGAAGGTGCTGATCTCCAGCGACCAGGAGAATCAGCTGGGCTCGCAGCTGAAGACCGACCTGGAGACCAAGCAGGGCGTCGTCTACATGACCGACCCCGAGGTGGTCGGGTATGTGCGCGGCGTGGCCAACAAGGTCATCGCGCTGGGCAAGCGCGATCGGCCGGACGTCACCTGGCAGGTGTTCGTCATCGACGACCGGAAGACCGTGAACGCCTTCGCGACGCCGGGCGGGTACCTGTACGTGTATCGCGGCCTGCTCGAGACGGCGCAGAACGAGGCCGAGCTGGCCGGCGTGATGGCGCACGAGACGGGGCACGTCGTGGCCCGCCACGCGGCCCGCTCGCTGGTCGCCGCCTATGGGCTGCAAACGGTCGTGGCGATGGCCACCGGCAACAACCCGGGTCTGGTCGCGCAGCTGGCGGGATCGATCGCCTCGAAGGGGCTGCTGCTGGCGCACTCACGCGAGGACGAGACCGAGGCCGACGAGTACGGCGCGCGCTACGCCGCCGGCGCCGGCTACGACCCGCACGGGCTGGTGACGTTCTTCCAGCGCTTGATGCAGCAGAGCGGCGACACCACCGGTGTCATGGCCTACCTGTCCGATCACCCGTCGACGCAAGATCGCGTGAACCACGTGAACGCGTTCATCGCCTCGCAGCACCTGGCCGGCGCCGAGCTGGGCGCCGCGCCGTACGCGCGCATCCGCGGGCGCCTGGCCGTGCTGCCGACCGCCGCGCCCGCGGCCCCGGGTGCTGCTCCCGCGGCGGCGCCGCCGAGCGCGGCGCCGCCTGCCGCCGCTCCGCCCGCCGCCGCGCCGCCGGCGGCCGCCCGCCCGCGCTGACCGAACGCCGTCGCGCTGACGCGAACCTGCTCAGCGTGCGCGCGGCGGAGGCGCCGCGGCCGGCGGCGCTGCTGCAGCGGGAGGCGCCGCCCGATAAGGCGCCGCCGGGGCCGCCACGGGCGCGGCTCGCGGGGGTGCCGCGGCCGGCGCCGCAGCGGCAGGCGCAGCCGCCGCCATCGGCGCGGCCGCCGTCAGGGCGCTGGCCACGCCCTGGCGCGGGATCAGGTCCTGGACCGGCAGCACGAACGTGCCGCTGACCGGACCGTAGCCGACGGCGATCCTGCCGAACGAGCCGGCGTCGAACCACACGGTCCCCTCGACGTTGAACGGGATCGAGAAGCTGATGGGGCGGCCCGCCTCCAGCTCGTGGACCGACTGCAGGGCCAGCTGGCGCAGGGTGGCCAGCAACGGCTCGGGCCCGAAGCTGAAGCGCACCACCACATCGATCTCCGAGGCGGCCGACACCTGCGGCGCCGTGAACGTCAGCGGCTGGCCCATCGCCGCCGCCACGCCCTTGGAGATGATCAGGCCAATGGCCGCGGTCTCGAAGTCCGACCGCGACCGGACATCGTGCGACGAGTCCTGGCACGAGGTCGCGTCCGCCAGCGGCGTGCAGTTCGCCTGACCGGGCGCGCACAGGTGCACGCACGCCGCGCCCAGGCGCTGGTTGGTCAGGTTGGGAAACGCCGTGATCGCGGTGAGGATGTCGCCCATCGGCAGCGGCACCTTGTTCGGGTTCTTGACCCTGAAGGTCAGGTCGAACCCGACCTCCATCTCGACCGGGGCGGGCCGGGGGCCGAAGAAGCCCTGACAGATGACCGCCGAGCCCCCCTTGAACCCGAAGGGCGATTGCACCAGATCGGGGCAATAGTAGGCCGCCAGCTTGCGCTGCGAGGGGGCCTGCACCAGCTGCGCGCCCTGGTACACAACCGTCGGCTTCACGAGCGACTCGGCCGCGCCGGGGAGGTTCAGGTTGTTCATCATGGCGCAGCCATGTCCGGCCAGCATGGCCAGCGCGCCGGCGAGCACGCGCAGCAGGAGATCGAGACGAGGAAGCCTGGTCGGGGAAAACGGTCGTGCGCGCATGGTCACCTTTTCGTCAATCGTCGCGTGAGATCGTCGCGCCCGCAACCTGGATCCTTCCCTCGGCAAACGCGCGTCCCGCCTGTACAAAACGTCCGATTTCGCGTGATGGCGGTTGACTCTCTCCTCCCGGCGCCAGTATCGTCTCCCCCCGACCCAGCCCCGGAAATCCGAGCCCGGAAGAAGTCGGGCGATTCCGGAATGGATCGGAAAACGACCTGCCGATCTCCACGCCCGCAACCTCAACCAGGATTCGAGCCATGGCGCACTCTGTTTCCCGTTCCACTGTCCTCGCCGGGCTGATCGCCTGCGCGATCATCGTGCTCGCCGGACCGGCCGAAGCGAAGAAGAAGAAGGCCGCGGAGCCGGCCGACGATACGGCGGCGGCCACCGACGGCGAGACGCCGAAAGCGGCCGACGCGCCGGCGGCCCAGCAGGCGGGTGACGTGGAGCGACCGCGCCCCATCGCCAGCGACGACGCGGGCGAAGGCCCGAAGGCCGACGCCGAGGGCAACGTGTCCTTCGCGGGCGCCCGCAGCGGCAAGGGGAAGATCACCGTGAACGCCCCCAAGAAGGAAAAGGTGAAGGTCTACCTGGAGGGGCGTTACTTCGGCATCGCGCCGCGCACCATCAACAAGATCCCCCCGGGCGACTACATCGTCGAGGTGGTGTTCCCGAACGGCAAGAGCCTGTCGAAGCCGGTCTCTGTCTCGGGTGAAGAGGAAGAGGTCGTGAGCGTGGGCGCCGCCGACGCGCAGCCTGCTGCCCAGGCCGACAAGCCGATGTCGGCGGATAAGGCCGAGAAGCGCTGGACCATCGCCAAGACGCTGGGCATCAGCGCGGCCGCCGCCGTGGTGGTCGGGTTGGGCCTGGGCTTCTGGGAGCACTCGGTGCAGAACGACTACAACAACACGGTGTCGCAGGGCCCGGCGTCGCAATCGAACAGCGACAAGGCCGCCTTCCAGAACAAGCTGGACAACCTGAGCAACAAGGGCGACCACATCGCTCTGGGCGCCAACATCTGCTACATCGCCGGCGCCGTGGCGCTGGTGACGGCGGTGGTCATCGGCTACCCGGCCTACAAGGCCATGCACACCACGAACGAGTCCGCCAAGCCGGTCTCGCCCGAGACCCCCGGCACCAACATGTCCTTCCTGCTGGCCCCGACGCCGTCAATGAAGGGCGGTACGGCGGGCCTGACCCTGACGTTCTAGCGCCGCGGGGTTCCCCCTTCGACATCAGTTCCGGTGCGTCACTCGCCCCCATTTGCGGGACCGGTCGGCGCGGCAGGGCCGGGTGAAGGGCGCGGCGTCACCGATCGGCACGTCCCCTCTCCTCTATCCTCTCCCCGCTGCGCGGGGCGAGGACGAACAGTTGGCTCGCGCGGCGCCTCGTCCCTCATTTCGGGCATGGTGTGCGGCCACTGCCGCACCCGGACTCCGCATCAAATGCAGCTCCGCGGAAACCGCTTCCAGTCCGTCACTCGCCCCCCTTCGCGGGACCGGTCGGCGCGGCAGCGCCGGGTGAGGGGCGCGGCGTCACCGATCGGCACGTCCCCTCTCCTCCAGCCTCTCCCCGCTGCGCGGGGCGAGGACGAACAGTTGGCTCACGCGGCGGCTCGTCCCTCATTTCGGGCGGCCGCCCGGACGCCGGGGTCTACCGCATCTTGTTCGTGTCGACGATGCGGACGCCGGCGGGGGGCGTGAAGTGGAAGGTGGATTCGGGCAGGTGGACGTTGATCTTCACGTCGCTGAACAGGATGTCGTTGCTGTTGCCCTGGGCGTCGACGATGAAGGTCTCGCGCACGAAAAACGTGTCTGGATCGACGACGAACAGCAGTGACTTCACCTGCGCCTGCGGCTGCTTCGGCGATAGCGCCAGCACGTAGTCGCGCGAGGTGCCGACCGGCGGGTCCTTCGCGATCGTGATGTCGAACTCCTCGGACAGCTTGCCCTTGCCCGTGAGAAAGGCGAGCGCGGCGGGCAGCTGCGAGCCCTTCAGATCCTGCTTGAACGCCTGCTTGTCCTCCGGCTCGAACAGCCACAGGACCTCTCCGTCCGACACGTACGTCTTCGTCTCCGGCGTCTTGTAGTTCCAGCGCATCCGCCCCGGCTTCTTCAGCAGCACCTCGCCGGTCGACGAGGTGCGCCGCTTGAAGGTCGCGTTGGTCAGCGTCTGATTGAACGCCGCCCGGAAATCCGCCGCCCCGTCGTACTTCTTCTGCACCTTCTCCACCACCGCGGGCAGGTCCAGCCGCGCCGACTGCGAGACAGCGGAGCCTTCAGCAGCCAGCGCCAGGACCAGGGACAGAACGATCGAAGGAGTCATGTAGGAGCGCATTCTACTTCCTGCAGTCCTTCGACGTGCCCGCGGCGGCAACATTCAAACCTCGCCCAGGCCATGCGGGCCCTGGGAGCGGCTGGCCCCTCGTGCCGCCCTACCCGGCCTGCTGGAGGTACTCACCCGGCGGGGCCAGCACTTCCCGGGGCTTCGCCCCATTCGCCGGCCCGACGATGCCGTCTCGCTCCATCTGCTCCACCAGCCGCGCCGACCGGTTGTAGCCGATCTGCAGCCGCCGCTGGATGTACGACACCGACGCTTGCCGCGTCTCGCAGACGATGGCGACCGCCTGATCGTACAGGTCGTCGTGGAAGTCGTCCGCCGGTGCCCCGCCTTCCTCGGCGTCCTCCTCGCGCGGCTTCAGGATGTCCATGTCGTAGACCGGCTTGGCCTGGGTCTTCAGGTGGTCGACCACGCGATGGACCTCGTCGTCGCTCAGGAACGCGCCGTGGACGCGCCGCAGCTTCAGGCCGCGATCCGAGAACAGCATGTCGCCATTGCCCAGCAAGGTGTCCGCGCCGGGCTGGTCCAGGATGGTGCGCGAGTCGATGCGCGACGCCACCTGCAGGGCGATGCGGCTGGGAAAGTTCGCCTTGATGAGACCGGTGATCACGTCGACGGATGGCCGCTGCGTGGCCAGGATCAGGTGCAGGCCGGCGGCGCGCGCCTTCTGCGCGATGCGGGCCACGGACGTCTCCACGTCCTTCGGCGCCACCATCATCAGGTCGGCGAACTCGTCGATGACGATGACGATGTAGGGCAGCTTCTTGGGCGGCGCGCCGGGGGCCTCGCCCCCCGACGCCTCCGCCTCGCGCGCGAACTGCTCGGCCGCCTGCTGCCCCGACACCTCCTCGGGATCCAGCGGGTCCTGAACCACGCCCTCGCCCTCCGCGGCCGACAGGCCACGCATCGACTCGTTGACGGTGGTGGTCGTGTCGTCCGGCGCCAGCTCGATCTCCTGCTCCTTGCCGTCCGGACCCGTGACCATCACCTTCAGCTTCTTCTTGACCGTCGGGACGGCAGCGGCTGCCTTCTTGTCGGTCGCCTTCGTGATCTCCGCCTCCAGCTTCATGTTGTAGCTGGTGATGTCGCGGACGCCGGCCTTCGCCAGCAGCTCGTAACGCCGCTCCATCTCGTCGACGGCCCAG
>Ga0207652_10000651_pt1 | contig 34132 bp, 35 predicted proteins | sample KBSC63BmetaG_FD_184334 | JGI IMG/M metagenome (GOLD analysis project Ga0207652, IMG submission 184334) | Corn rhizosphere microbial communities from Kellogg Biological Station, Michigan, USA - KBS C6-3B metaG (SPAdes) (version 2) | ecosystem: Host-associated > Plants > Roots > Rhizosphere ...
CATCGCGGGCCTGCTGGCGCTCACCGGCATCGGGGTCGGCTGCACCAACCTGGCCCTTCAGACGGCGATGTACGACGCCGCCCCGGCCGCCGAGATGGGAGCGGCCTCCGGGCTGTTCCAGACCGCCCGCTACATCGGCACCATGCTGGCGGCCGGCACCCTCGGCGTCGTCTTCGGCGAGCGCATCGACGCTGCGCAGCTGCACCAGCTGGCGCTCATCCTCGGCGCCGCCGCGGTCATGCTCACCGTCTCCACGCTGCGTCGCCCGCGGCCCGTGCGCCTCGCCCCGCGGTGAGCTGTCGCGATCAGAGAGTGGTCACAGGGCGGCACTGCAGCAGCCACAGCCGCCCGCCGGCGAAGGCCCACTCGATGTCCCGCGGCCCGTGGAACACCCGCGCGCACCGCTCGGCCAGCCGGTGCAGCGCGACGAGCTGCCCGTCGTCGAGGCACAGCGCCTCGACCAGGTGCTCCGCCGTCGGCGTTTCGGCCGTGCCACCGTCGACGTCGAGCCGCACGGCGACGTCCTTGTAGCCCGGGTTCCGCTCGACCACCGCGCCGGCGGTGTCCAGCCGGTACAGGTCCGGGGTCACGAGCCCCTGCACCACTGCCTCGCCGAGCCCCCACGCGGCCTCCACCACCCGCTCGTCCGCGCCGGTCACAGGGTTGCGGGTGAAGAGCACGCCCGCGACGTCGGCCGCGACGAGCTGCTGGACGACCACGGCGACCGACACGGTGGCCGGCAGCCCCATCCGGTCGCGGTAGGCCATGGCGCTCGGCGTACGCCCCGACTCCCACACCTCGCGCACGGCGCCCGCCACCGCGGCCGCGTCGGGTACGCCGAGGCAGGTGCGGTGCTGCCCGGCGAAGCTCGCGTCGGCGGCGTCCTCGTCGATCGCCGAGGAGCGTACGGCGAATGGTCCGCCCGCCAGCACCGGCCCGTCCAGCTCGCCGTCGGCGATCCGTTCCACGGTGGCCGCGTCGAGAGCAACCCCTTCGGGCACCGGCAGCCCGGCCCGGACGGCTGCCGCCAGCTGCGCGGCCTTGCCTCCGTAGCGCGCCGCGTCGGCGGCGTCGGTCAGCGGCACGGCCACCGCGGGGACGGCGGCCGTGTCCCTGTCAGCGGTCATTCGAGGACGAGCACCTCGCCCGTGGTGCCGTTGACGCGCACCCTGGTGCCGTCGGCGATGAGCCGGCTCGCCTCGCGGGTGCCGACGACCGCCGGGATGCCGTACTCCCGCGCCACGATCGCCGGGTGCGACAGCAGGCCGCCGCGGTCGGTCACGATCGCCCCGAGCAGCGGCAGGATGATGTTGAAGGCCTCCGTCGTGCACGACGTGAGCAGCACGTCGCCGGGCTCGATCCGCCCGAAGTCCGCCGGGCTGCGCACCAGCCGGACGGTGCCCTCGTAGCTGCCGTTGCTGGCAGCGATGCCGGTGATCGACTCGGCGGTGTGGACGTGCTCGACCTCGGCGAACATGTTCATGATCACCGTTTGGACGGCAGCCGTGGCGCGGGCCATCGGTGGTGGCAGCAGCTCCAGCGGCGGGGGAGGAGCGGGCGAATCACCCAGGTGGATCGGCACGTCGTCGGCGTGCGCGGTCGCTCGCCAGTGCGCACGGGTCGCCACCTCGGCGGCGCTCGGGCCACCGGTGCCGCGCAGCATGGCGCAGAGCTCGTCGTAGGTGGCGTCCATCGCGTGCTCGGTCGCGAGCAGGGCGCCGCGCATGGCCAGGCGGGCGCCGACCGCGAGCACGACCCGTCGCACGATGCCGGCGGACCAGACGTCGCAGTAGAGGCCGCGCTCGTCGCGCAGCCGGTAGAGCAGCCGTGCCTCGGCCAGCAGCTCGTCGAACTCGGCGCGGTGCTCGGCCGGGACGGCTTCGCGCACCCGGTCCGTCGCCGCCTTCGTCGACTCGGCGTCGTCGACCGCGCGGGAGTCCGCGTCGAGCGCGGCGCGGATCCCGCGGAGCAGGATCTCCGGCTGCTCGAGCGCGTAGGGGTAACCGGGCTCGACGCTGTCGAGCAGTCGGTAACCGACCATGTCGACGTACTCCCGGGCCGCCGCGCCGGCCGCCCCCGGGAGCGCGCAGAGCTCCTGCAGCGCCGCCGGGTCGTCGCGGTTGACCAGCGCCCGCGCGGTGTCGTCGCGTGCGATGGCGTCGAGCAGGGCGGCCATCTCGTCGGCGAGGCCGCTCGACACCGGTGAGGCGCCCTGGAGCAGGGCGAGGACCTCACTCGTGGACACCTCGGGTGCCCAGGCGCTCATGTGCGCGATCAGGTCTCCGACCGGCGTCATCGCCGCGCTGTTGAACGAGTGGTGGGTCTCGGCCATCTCGGCGAAGTGGTCGCGGCACACGGCCAGGTGCGCCAGCAGGCCGTCGTCGTCCAGCGTCGCGGGGTCGATCGCCTGCAGCTCCCGGTGCCGGGCGATGTTGCGCGGCTTCACCTCGGTGTCCCAGCGCTGCAGGTCGGCCCGCCAGCGCTTGGTGGCGAACGTCTCCGCGGCTGCCTCGATCCGCGCCGGGAACTCCGCCTCGGGGGCCGGCATCACCCGGTGGTAGACGAACCCGTTGATCAGCGCGGCCTGCAGGCCGTTGATCGGCGCGCCGTAGCGGGAGAACGCCGAGCGCATGCCGCGGGTGAAGGCATCCGGCCAGAAGTCCGAGATGAAGTGGGCGACCGGCCGGCTCAGGTGGCTGCGGTCGAGCTCCCACGAGCCGGGGCCGGGCGCGACGAATGGCGGCAGCTCGGTCGACTGGCGCGTGGATTCCGTGGTCATGCGGGTCCCCCCTCGGACGGATCTGTGCCAGCATCCTGCGGTGCGTCGGTCCTGGCAATGAGAACGGGCAAGATGGGCCAGTGTCCGTCACCGAGTCCCGCCGCCGCCGGCTGGCGGCCGCGATCGCCGCTCTCGACCTCGATGCGCTGCTGGTGACCCGGCTGGTCAACGTGCGCTACCTCACCGGGTTCACCGGCTCCAACGGGGCTCTGCTGCTGCACTCCGACGGCCGCGTCGTGCTGGCCACCGACGGCCGTTACACGGAGCAGGCGCAGCAGCAGGCGCCCGACCTGTCGGTGCGCACCGACCGCAACGTCGTCGGCGCCCTCGCCAAGGGCGCGTCCGGACGGCTCGGGTTCGAGGAGCACGACCTCACGGTGTCGGCGTACGACGCCCTGCACGAGCAGCTGGCCGACAGCAGCACCGAACTGCGGCGCAGCGGGCAGCTCGTGGAGTCGCTCCGCCAGCACAAGGACGAGGACGAGGTGGCGACGCTCGCGCGTGCCGCCGCTGTCGCCGACCAGGCCCTGGCCGACTGCCTGCCGCGGATCAGGCCCGGCGTCACCGAGGCCGAGGTCGCCCGCGCCCTCGAGGACCGGATGCGCGACCTGGGTGCCGAGGCGCCGGCGTTCGACACGATCGTCGCGAGCGGGCCCAACGGCGCCATGCCGCACCACGGCGCCGCCGACCGTCCGCTGGCGACGGGCGATCTTGTGACGATCGACTTCGGCGCCCGGGTCGACGGCTACCACTCCGACATGACCCGGACCATCGCCCTCGGCCCGGTGGCCGCGTGGCAGCAGGAGCTCTACGACCTGGTGCGGGAGGCGCAGCGGCAGGGCCGGCGGGCGCTCGCCGTCGGGGCCGAGACCCGGGCGGTGGACGCCGCCGCGCGCGCCGTCATCGAGGCCGCCGGTCACGGCGCGAACTACCCGCACGGGCTCGGCCACGGGGTCGGGCTGGAGATCCACGAAGCGCCGATGATCGGGTCCACGAGCACGGCTACACTCGACGAGGCAGTGCCCGTCACCGTCGAGCCGGGGGTCTACCTCCCGGGGCGCGGCGGTTGCCGCATCGAGGACACCCTCGTGGTCCGCGCGGACGGGCCGGAGCTGCTGACGACGACGACCAAGGACCTGCTGGTCCTGTGAGCGGGAGCGCACGCGCGTGGCGACCACCAACGACCTGAAGAACGGCATGACGCTCGACCTCGACGGCGTGCTCTGGAACGTCGTGGAGTTCCAGCACGTCAAGCCCGGCAAGGGTGGCGCGTTCGTGCGCACCAAGCTGAAGAACGTGCTGACGGGGCAGGTCGTCGAGAAGACGTTCAACGCCGGCGTGAAGGTCGACGTGGCCACCGTCGACAAGCGCGAGATGCAGTACCTCTACCAGGACGGCGACAACTACGTCTTCATGGACACCGCGTCCTACGAGCAGCTGCCGGTGCCGGCCGACGTGGTGACCGACGCCACGCCCTACCTGCTCGAGAACATGACCGCCACGGTCGCCACGCACGCAGGCACCCCGCTCTACGTCGAGCTGCCGGCGAGCGTCGAGCTCACGATCACCTACACCGAGCCGGGCCTGCAGGGCGACCGCTCCACTGGTGGCAACAAGCCCGCGACGCTCGAGACCGGCGCGACCGTTCAGGTCCCGCTGTTCCTCACCACCGGCGAGAAGATCAAGGTCGACACCCGTGACGGTCGGTATCTGGGCCGGGTGACCTCCTAGCGGTGGCCGCGCGCAGCAAGGCACGCAAGCGCGCCGTCGACGTGCTGTTCGAGGCCACGCTGCGCGGCACCGACCCGGTCGAGACCCTCGCCCAACGTCTGGCGCAGGCCGACCCGCCCGTGCCGGACTACGCCGTCGCGCTCGTCGAGGGCGTGGTCGCGCACCGCGCCCGCATCGACGAGCTGATCGCGTCGCACGCGGTCGGCTGGACGCTCGACCGGATGCCGCCCGTCGACCTCACGATCCTGCAGGTCGCGACCTACGAGCTGCTCTGGCGCGACGACGTGCCGGATCCGGTCGTCATCGACGAGGCGGTCGAACTGGCGAAGAACCTCTCGACCGACGAGTCGCCGGCTTTCGTCAACGGCCTGCTCTCAAGGCTTCTGGGACTGAAGCCTGACCTCGTGGTCTAGCCGGTTCCGCGAGCTAAGCGTCCACCGCGCGGCGGGCTTCGGGATTGAGAACCCCCCAGTGGATGAACTGCTCGGCGACCTCGTGGGCCGACTGGTTGTAGATCACGGCCAGCGAGCGCAGGTCGTCCTGCCGGATGGAGAGCACCCGGCCGTTGTAGTCGCCGCGCTGGCTCTGGATCGTCTGCGCGTAGCGGTGCAGCGGAGCCGCGTCGTCGGCCGGCACGTCGGACAGCTTCTCGAGGTCGATGACGATGCGCGGGGGAGGCTCGGGGGTCGCGACGCTGCCGCCGCCGTGGGGGAGCAGCTCGGCGATGGGTACGCCGTAGAAGTCGGCGAGCTCGGCCAGCCGCTGCACCGTGACCGCCCGGTCGCCGCGCTCGTAGGAGCCGACGACCACGGCCTTCCAGCGTCCCTCGGACTTCTCCTCGACGCCGTGCAGCGACAGACCTTGCTGCATGCGGATGCCTCGCAGCCGCGAGCCGAGCGCCTTGGCGTAGGCGCTGGTGCCGGGCTCCGCCGCCGTGAGGTCGATCTCGTCCCTGCTGTCGGTCATCGTCTGTCCTTCGTCGGCGCGGGGGCGCGAGCCAGCGAGTGGAGGGGTAGAGCATACCGGGGCACGGTTACCCTCCGTGACGGTATTGCCGCGCTTCATGATCGTCAAGCACCCCGACGCGCCTATCCCGGGGTATTTGTCCGACTCGGCTCGGGATTCGGCGTACGGCGCACAACTCCTGCGCGGGGACGCGGCCGGGCCGCCTGGTAGCGTAGAACGCACCGACGTCCTTTAAGGCCTGTCCCGTGAGGCAGGGAAGGGGGTCCCTGGTGGCGCATGCCCCCACACCGTTTCGCGGCTCCGCCGCTGCTGCCGGCGATCCCGCCGGGCCGGCGCCCTCCGATCGCCGCACCGTCCTCGACGCCGACGACATTGCGCGTGCCCTGACCCGGATCGCCCACGAGGTGATCGAGCGCACCAAGGGCGCCGGCGACGTCGTCCTCCTCGGCATCCCGACCCGTGGAGTCGATCTCGCCCGCCGGCTGGCCGACCGGATCGCCGCGGTCCAGTCGACCGACGTACCGGTGGGCTCCCTCGACGTGACGATGTACCGCGACGACCTGCGCATGCGCGGCGTACGCCCGCTCGCCGAGACCGACCTGCCGGCCAGCGGGGTCGACGGGCGCACGGTGGTCCTCGTCGACGACGTGCTCTTCTCCGGGCGCACGGTCCGCGCCGCGCTCGACGCGCTGAACGACCTCGGGCGCCCGCGCGCGGTCCAGCTCGCTGTGCTCGTCGACCGGGGGCATCGCGAGCTGCCCATCCGCGCCGACTACGTGGGCAAGAACCTCCCCACCTCGCTGCGCGAGACCGTCAGCGTGCTGCTCGACGAGCACGACGGCCGCGACGCCGTGCTGCTCGGTCCCGCTGACGACGCGACCGGAGGTGACGCATGAAGCACCTGCTCTCCGCGGGCGACCTCACCCGTGACGAGGCCGAGCTCGTGCTCGACACCGCCGAGGAGCTCGCCCGGGTCGCCGACCGGCCGATCAAGAAGCTGCCGACCCTGCGCGGCCGCACGGTCGTCAACCTGTTCTTCGAGGACTCCACCCGCACCCGCACGTCGTTCGAGGTCGCGGCGAAGCGGTTGTCCGCCGACGTCATCACGTTCTCGGCCAAGGGCAGCAGCGTGTCCAAGGGCGAGTCGCTCAAGGACACCGCGCTGACCCTCGAGGCGATGGGCGCCGACGGCGTGATCTGCCGGCACAGTGCCAGCGGCGCCCCGCACCGGCTGGCGCAGTGGGTCCACGGCGCGGTCGTCAACGCCGGCGACGGTACCCACGAGCACCCGACCCAGGCGCTGCTCGACGCCTACACGATGCGCTCGCGGCTCGGTCGGGTCGAGGGGCTCAACGTCGCCATCGTCGGCGACGTGCTGCACTCGCGGGTCGCGCGTTCGAACGTGCTGCTGCTGCACACGCTCGGCGCCCAGGTGACCCTGGTCGCGCCGCCCACCCTGCTGCCGGTCGGGGTCGACGCCTGGCCGGCGGAGGTCTCCTACGACCTCGACGACGTGCTGCCCAAGAGCGACGTCGTCATGATGCTGCGGGTGCAGCGCGAGCGGATGCACGCGGCCTACTTCCCGACCACCCGCGAGTACTCCCGGCGCTACGGGCTCGACGCCCCACGGATGGCTGCCCTGCCCGACGACGCGATCGTGATGCACCCCGGACCGATGAACCGCGGCGTCGAGATCGCCGCCGAGGTCGCCGACTCGGTCCGGTCCACGATCGTCGAGCAGGTCGCCAACGGCGTGAGCGTCCGGATGGCCGTGCTCTACCTGCTGCTCGGAGGGACTGAATGAGCGCCTGGACCCTGCGGGGCGTGCGGCCCTACGGCGGTGAGCCCACCGACCTGCACCTCGCCGACGGCCGCATCGTCGAGGAGGCGCCGGCGGGCGCCACGGCCTACGACGCCGGCGGCCTCGTCGTGCTGCCGGGCCTGGTCGACCTGCACACCCACCTGCGCGAGCCCGGCCGCGAGGACGCCGAGACGGTCGAGACCGGCACCCTCGCCGCCGCCCTCGGCGGCTACACCGCAGTGCACGCGATGGCCAACACCGAGCCCGTCGCCGACACCGCGGGCGTCGTCGAGCAGGTCTGGCGGCTCGGGCAGGAGGCCGGTCACTGCGAGGTGCACCCCGTCGGTGCGGTCACCGTCGGGCTCGGTGGCGAACGGCTCGCCGAGCTCGGTGCGATGGCCGACTCCGCCGCCCGGGTGCGGGTGTTCTCCGACGACGGCAGGTGCGTGCACGACCCGCTGCTCATGCGCCGGGCGCTCGACTACGTCAAAGCCTTCGACGGGGTCATCGCGCAGCACGCGCAGGACCCGCGGCTCACGGAGGGCGCGCAGCTCAACGAGGGCGTCGTCTCCGCGCAGCTCGGCCTCGTCGGCTGGCCGGCCGTCGCCGAGGAGGCTGTCATCGCGCGCGACTGCCTGCTCGCCGCGCACGTCGGCTCCCGGCTGCACGTGTGCCACGTGTCCACGGCCGGCGCGGTCGAGCTGATCCGCTGGGCCAAGAGCAAGGGCTGGGACGTCACCGCCGAGGTGACGCCGCACCACCTCCTGCTGACCGACGACCTGGCCACGTCCTACGACCCGGTCTTCAAGGTCAACCCGCCGCTGCGCACGGCGGCCGACGTCGCCGCCCTCCGCGCCGGGCTGGCCGACGGCACCATCGACGCCGTCGCCACCGACCATGCGCCGCACCCGCTGGAGGACAAGGAGACCGAGTGGGCCGCCGCGGCGTTCGGCATGCTCGGCCTCGAGACCGCGCTCTCGATCGTCGTCGACACGATGGTCGCCACCGGCGCGCTCGACTGGAAGGGAGTCGCCGACCGCATGTCCGTCCGCCCCGCTCACATCGGCCGCCTGGCCGAACAAGGACAGCAGCTCGTCCCGGGTGCGCCCGCCAACGTCGTACTCATCGATCCCGATGCCCGCTGGGTCGTCGACCCGGCGCAGACGGCAAGCCGCAGCCGCAACACGCCCTACGCCGGACGCGAGCTGCCCGCCCGCGTCGTCGCGACGTTCCTGCGCGGCCGGCCCACCGTCATGGACGGGAAGCCCGCATGAGAGAACCAGCCATCCTGGTCCTGGAGGACGGGCGGGCGTTCCGCGGCGAGGCCTACGGCGCCGTCGGCGAGACCGTCGGGGAAGCGGTCTTCAACACCGGCATGACCGGCTACCAGGAGACCCTCACCGACCCGTCGTACCACCGGCAGGTCGTCGTCATGACCGCCCCGCACATCGGCAACACCGGCGTCAACGACGAGGACCCCGAGTCCCGCCGGATCTGGGTCGCCGGCTACGTCGTGCGCGACCCGGCCCGGGTGCCCTCCAACTGGCGTTCGCAGCGCAGCCTCGACGAGGAGCTCGCCGCTCAGGGCGTGGTCGGCATCAGCGGTGTCGACACCCGCGCGCTGACCCGGCACCTGCGCGAGCGCGGCGCGATGCGGGTCGGTGTCTCCAGCGTCGAGACCGACCCCGACGCGCTGGCCGCGCGCGTGCTCGCGAGCCCCACCATGGAGGGCTCCGACCTCGCGCGCGAGGTCACCACGCCGCAGCCCTACGTCGTGGATGCCTCGGGTGGCAGGAGATACCGCGTGGCCGCGATCGATCTCGGCATCAAGGCCTCGACCCCGCGCTACCTCAGCCAGGCCGGGTGCGAGGTGCACGTGCTTCCCGCCACCGCGACCGCCGACGACATCCTCGCGGTCGAGCCCGACGGCGTGTTCTTCTCCAACGGCCCTGGCGACCCGGCGACGGCCGACTACGCCGTCGAGGCGATGACCGGGGTGCTGGGCCGCAAGCCGGTGTTCGGCATCTGCTTCGGCAACCAGATCCTGGGCCGCGCGCTCGGCCTCGGCACCTACAAGCTCAAGTACGGCCATCGCGGCGTCAACCAGCCGGTGCAGGACCGGCTGACCGGCCAGGTGCACGTGACCAGCCACAACCACGGGTTCGCCGTCGACGCGCCGCTCGAGGGCCGGGTCGACACCCCCTATGGTGCCGCCGAGGTCACCCACGTCGATCTCAACGACGACGTGGTCGAAGGCCTGCAGTGCTTGGAAATCCCGGCGTTCTCGGTGCAGTACCACCCCGAGGCCGCCCCCGGCCCGCACGACGCGACCGGGTTGTTCGAGAGGTTCGCGGAGTTGATGGAGGCACACCGGTGACCGACCAGCAGATCGACGACGGCCGGCCCGCCGTGCCGGATCCGCACCTGTTCGCGGATCGAGCCGCACCACCGGCGTTCGCGCACGTGGCGGGCATCATCGGCTTCGTCCTCCTCTGCGTCGCGGTCCTGTCGGTCGCGGCCTACTTCATCGGCAGCGGGACCGATTGATGCCCAAGCGCACAGACATCGAGAGCGTCCTCGTCATCGGTTCCGGACCGATCGTCATCGGCCAGGGCTGCGAGTTCGACTACTCCGGCACCCAGGCCTGCCGCGTGCTCCGGGACGAGGGGCTGCGAGTGAGCCTCGTCAACAGCAACCCGGCGACGATCATGACCGACCCGGAGTTCGCGCACGCGACCTACATCGAGCCGATCACGCCGGGGGTCGTGGCCAAGGTCATCGCCCGCGAGCGCCCCGACGCGCTGCTCGCCACCCTCGGCGGTCAGACCGCGCTCAACACCGCGGTCGCGCTCTACGAGAGCGGCATCCTCGAGCAGTACGACGTGGAGCTGATCGGCGCCAACGTCGACGCGATCCGGGCGGGGGAGGACCGCGAGAAGTTCAAGGAGCTGATGGCGCAGATCGGCGCCGAGGTCGCCCGCAGCCGCCTGGTGCGCCGCGTCGAGGAGGGCATCGAGACCGCGGCCGAGCTGGGCTACCCGCTGGTGCTGCGCCCGTCCTACACGCTGGGCGGTGCCGGTTCCGGCTTCGCCCACGACGAGACCGAGCTGCGCCGGATGCTCGCCGCCGGGCTGGCCGCGAGCCCGGTCCACGAGGTGCTGGTCGAGGAGAGCATCCTCGGCTGGAAGGAGTACGAGCTCGAGATGATGCGCGACGGCGCCGACAACGTCGTCGTCGTCTGCTCGATCGAGAACCTCGACCCGATGGGCGTGCACACCGGCGACTCGATCACCGTCGCCCCGGCGATGACGCTGACCGACCGCGAGTACCAACACATGCGCGACGTCGCGATCGACGTCATCCGCGCGGTCGGCGTCGACACCGGCGGGTCCAACATCCAGTTCGCGGTCGACCCGGCCACCGGCCGCATGATCGTTATCGAGATGAACCCCAGGGTCTCGCGGTCCTCCGCGCTGGCGTCCAAAGCGACCGGCTTCCCGATCGCGAAGATCGCCGCCAAGCTGGCGATCGGCTACACCCTCGACGAGATCGCCAATGACATCACGCAGGAGACGCCGGCGAGCTTCGAGCCGAGCCTCGACTACGTGGTCGTGAAGATCCCGCGCTTCGCCTTCGAGAAGTTCCCCGGCGCCGATCCGGTGCTGACGACGCACATGAAGAGCGTCGGAGAGGTCATGGCCCTCGGCCGGGCCTTCCCCGAGGCCCTGCAGAAGGCGATGCGCTCCCTCGAGCAGGCCGGCAGCCAGTTCGACTTCGCGGCCGCCGCGGGCGACAAGGACGCGTTGCTCGCCAGCGCCGCCAAGCCGCACGAGGGCCGGCTGCACGACGTGCAGCGCGCGCTGCAAGCCGGGGCCACCGTCGCCGAGGTCGCTGCGGCGACCGGCATCGACCCGTGGTTCGTCGACCAGGTCCAGTTGCTGTGCGAGGTCGCCGACAAGGTCCGCGGCGCGGCCGACCTCGACGCGGCCACCCTGCGCCACGCCAAGCGGCACGGCTTCTCCGACCTGCAGATCGCCGCGCTACGCGGCATGCGCGAGGAGACCGTGCGGGCGCTGCGCCACGCGCTCGGTGTGCGCCCCGTCTACAAGACCGTCGACACGTGCGCCGCCGAGTTCGCCGCCCGCACGCCCTACCACTACTCGTCCTACGACGAGGAGACCGAGGTCGAACCGTCGAGCCGGCCGAAGGTGCTGATCCTCGGCAGCGGCCCCAACCGCATCGGCCAGGGCATCGAGTTCGACTACGCCTGCGTGCACGCCTCCTACGCGCTCCGCGACGCCGGCTACGAGACCGTGATGGTCAACTGCAACCCGGAGACGGTCTCGACCGACTACGACACCTCCGACCGGCTCTACTTCGAGCCGCTGACCTTCGAGGACGTGCTCGAGGTCGTGCATGCCGAGCAGGCGTCGGGCGAGGTCGTCGGCGTCGTCGTACAGCTCGGCGGCCAGACGCCGCTCGGCCTCGCGCAGCGGCTCAAGGACGCCGGCGTGCCGATCGTCGGTACGCCGCCCGAGGCCATCCACCTGGCCGAGGAACGCGGGGCGTTCGGTCGGGTGCTCGCCGAGGCCGGACTGCCGGCCCCCAAGCACGGCACCGCCACGTCCTTCGCCGATGCGAAGAAGATCGCCGACGAGATCGGCTACCCGGTGCTGGTGCGCCCGTCCTACGTCCTCGGTGGTCGCGGCATGGAGATCGTCTACGACGACGACATGCTGCGCGCCTACATCGAGCGGGCCACGCAGATCTCACCCGAGCACCCGGTCCTCGTCGACCGTTTTCTCGACGACGCGGTCGAGATCGACGTCGACGCGCTGTACGACGGGTCAGAGCTGTTCCTCGGCGGGGTGATGGAGCACATCGAGGAGGCCGGCATCCACTCCGGCGACTCTGCCTGCGCGCTGCCCCCGCTCGCGCTCGGCAGCGCCGACATCCGGCGCATCCGCGAGTCCACCGAGGCGATCGCCCGGGGAGTCGGGGTGCGCGGGCTGCTCAACGTGCAGTACGCATTGGCCGGCGACATCCTCTACGTCCTTGAGGCCAACCCGCGGGCCAGCCGCACCGTGCCCTTCTGCTCCAAGGCGACCGCGGTGCCGCTCGCCAAGGCGGCCGCGCGCGTGATGCTCGGCGCGACGATCGCCGACCTGCGCGCCGAGGGGATGCTGCCCGAGGGGGACGGCGCCGAACTGCCGCTCGACGCGCCGATGTCGGTCAAGGAGGCCGTGCTGCCGTTCGGCCGGTTCCACGGGGTCGACACCGTGCTCGGCCCGGAGATGAAGTCGACCGGTGAGGTCATGGGCATCGACGCGGTGTTCGGTACCGCCTTCGCCAAGTCGCAGGAGGCGGCGTTCGGCGCGCTGCCGACGAAGGGTCGGGTCTTCGTGTCGGTCGCCAACCGCGACAAGCGGGCGATCATCTTCCCGTTGAAGCGGCTCGCGGACCTCGGCTTCGAGGTGCTCGCCACGGTCGGCACCGCCGCCACCCTGCACCGCAACGGTGTGGCGGCGACCGTCGTGCGCAAGCTCTCCGACGGGCCCGACAACATCGTCGAGAAGATCCTCGCGGGCGAGGTCGACCTGATCGTCAACACGCCGTTCGGCCAGGCCGGCCCGCGCCTCGACGGCTACGAGATCCGCACCGCCGCGGTCTCGCGCGGCGTGCCCGCGGTCACTACGGTCCAGGGGCTGGCGGCGGCCGTGCAGGGCATCGAGGCGCTGGTCCGTGGCGAGGTGGGAGTCACGCCGCTGCAGGAGCACCACGACCGCATAAGGGCGGGGCGAGCGGGCGGTCACGGATGAAGCCGGTCCAGGTGCGCGGCGAGGTCCTCGGCATCAAGCAGGTCGGCGCCTACTGGGCGATGACGCTGGTAGCGCCGGGCATCGCCGAGCAGACCAGGCCGGGCCAGTTCGTCGCGATCGCGGTGGGCGGACCCGAGACACCGATGCTGCTGCGCCGGGCCTTCTCGATCCACGCCGTCCGCGAGACCGGCATCTACGGCGGCACCGTCGAGTTCGTCTTCGCCGTCCACGGCAAGGGCACCGAGTGGCTGTCCCGACTGCGGCAGCACGACAGCGTCGACGTGGTCGGGCCGCTGGGCCGGCCGTTCGCGCTCCCTCGCGAGCCGGCGCACTGCGTCCTCGTCGGGGGCGGTTACGGCGCCGCGCCGCTGTTCCTGCTCGCCGACGCGCTGCGTGCCCGCGGCTGCCGGGTCGACTTCGTGCTCGGCGCCGCCACCGGCGACCGGCTCTTCGGCGCGCTGGAGGCCAAGCGGATGGCTGCCAGCGTCGCATTCACCACCGACGACGGTTCTTTCGGCCAGCAGGGCCGGGTCTCGGACGTGCTTCCCGACGTCATCGCCCGCACCCGCGCCGACGTCGTCTACGCCTGCGGCCCGATGGCGATGCTCGAGGCCGTCTCGCGGATCGCGGCGGAGGCCTACGACGGGGCCGGCATCCCCGCCCAGGTCGCGGTCGAGGAGGCGATGGCCTGCGGCGTCGGCGTCTGCATGACCTGCGTGCTGCCCGTCATCGGTGACGACGGGGAGACCCGCATGGTCCGCTCCTGCGTCGAGGGCCCGGTGTTCGCCGCCGACCGGCTGCGCTGGGACGCGCTGGGCACCGTGCCGCTCGATGCCGTCGGCGCCGCGGCGATGGGAGCGCACTGATGGCCGACCTGACCACGCGACTTGCCGGGGTGGAGTTCCCCAATCCGGTCTTCACCGCCTCCGGGTGCGCCGCCGCCGGTCAGGAGCTCGACCAGTTCTTCGACGTCTCCTCGATCGGCGGCGTCGTCACCAAGTCGATCATGCTCGAGCCCCGGTCCGGCCGGCCGACGCCACGCATGGCCGAGACCCCGAGCGGCATGCTCAACTCCATCGGGCTGCAGGGGCCGGGCATCGACGCGTTCCTGCAGCGCGACCTGCCGTGGCTCGAGCAGCGCGGAGCGCGGGCCGTCGTCTCGATCGCCGGCGGCAGCGTCGACGACTACGCCAAGCTCGCCGGCCGGCTGCGTGGGGCGCCGCTCGCGATGATCGAGGTCAACATCTCCTGCCCCAACGTCGAGGACCGCGGCCAGGTCTTCGCCTGCGATGCCGGTGGCGCCGCCGCGGTCGTCTCCGCCGTGCGCAAGGCGGTCGCGTCGAGCATCCCCGTCTTCGCGAAGCTCTCGCCCGACGTCACCGACATCGTCGCCGTCGCGCGCGCCTGCGTCGACGCCGGCGCCGACGGCCTCTCGATGATCAACACGCTGCTCGGGATCGTCATAGACACGACGAGCCTGCGCCCGGTGCTCGCGGGGGTCACCGGCGGGCTGTCCGGGCCGGCCATCCGGCCGGTCGCCGTCCGCTGCGTCTGGCAGGTCCATGCCGCGATGCCCGAGGTACCGATCCTCGGCATGGGCGGGATCCGCACCGGGCTCGACGCGCTGGAGTTCCTGCTCGCCGGCGCCAGCGCGGTCAGCGTCGGCACGGTCACCTTCCACGACCCGAGCGCGCCCGCCCGGGTGCTCGCCGAGCTGCGCCAGGCCCTCGACGAGCGAGGCATCGAACGACTGGAGGACATCATCGGCCTAGCCCACCGCCCGCCGGTTCTCACCGTCCCGGAGGAGCCCGATCCACCGGGCGACGAACCCGAGCCGATCCCCACCGCCCGACCCGTCGCCTTCGAGGACGTCCGGTGACCGGCCGCGAGCGGGCGCCCATTGCGGTGGCCCTGGACGCCCCCGACGTGGAGACCGCCGCCCGTTGGGCGGCCGCGGTCTCGCCGTACGTCTCGACGCTGAAGGTCGGCCTGGGGCTCTTCTGCCGGCAGGGCCCGGAGGTCGTCGACGCGATCCGGGGCGCGCGCGGCGCCGACCTCTTCCTCGACCTGAAGCTGCACGACATCCCCGCGACCGTGGCCAATGCCGCGCGGGCGGTGGCACGGCTCAAACCGCGTTACCTGACGGTGCACGCGGCCGGCGGCCGGGCGATGGTGTCCGCCGCCGTCGAGGCCGCCCCCGACGTCGACATCGCCGGCGTCACCGTGCTGACCTCCCTCGCCGAGAGCGACCTGGCCACCGTGGGTTTCGCCGGCTCCGCCGCCGATGCCGTACGCCGCCTCGCGGTGCTCGCCGTCGACTCGGGCGCCCGCGCGCTGGTCTGCTCCCCGCAGGAGGTCGCGATGGTCCGCGCGGAGGTCGGCCCCGGCATCACACTGATCACCCCGGGCGTGCGCCCGGCGGCTGCCGACACCCAGGACCAGGCCCGGGTCGCGACCCCCGAGCGCGCGCTCGCCGACGGGGCGGACCTGCTGGTCATCGGCCGCCCGATCACCGGTGCCGACGACCCCGGGGCGGCCGCCGCCGCGATCTCCGCGACCCTCGCGCGTTAGCGCTGCGACAGGGCGGATTGCCGGTGACGCCGCCGACCCGCTAGGTTCGCCGCGCCGCCCTCGACCCGCTCGGCGCTCCGACGTTCCTACCGCGAGGTGACCCACGTGCCGCTTCCGTCCTTGACCCCCGAGCAGCGGGCCGCGGCGCTGGAGAAGGCCGCGGCGGCCCGGCGGGCCCGCGCCGACCTCAAGGCGCGGCTCAAGCGCTCGGGCACGTCGCTCGCGGACGTGCTCGCGCGAGGCGAGACCGACGAGGCGATCGGCAAGATGAAGGTCTCCGCGGTGCTCGAGGCGCTGCCCGGCGTCGGCAAGGCGCGGGCCGCGAAGATCATGGAGCGGCTCGACATCTCGCCGAGCCGGCGGGTGCGCGGTCTCGGCGCCAACCAACGAGCCCGGCTGGTGGCAGAGTTCGGTGACGGTGCCGGACGCGCGTAGCCGACACGGGCGTCTGACGGTCCTGTCCGGGCCGTCCGGAGTGGGCAAGGGCACGGTCGTCGCCGCCGTACGCCGCCGCCACCCCGAGGTCTGGGTCTCCGTGTCCGTCACCACCCGCGAGCCCCGGCCGGGGGAGACCGACGGCGTGGAGTACCACTTCGTCGACCTCGACACGTTCACCGGCATGGTCGCCCGGGGGGAGTTCCTCGAGCACGACACCCACTTCGGTGCCGGCTACGGCACCCCGCGCGCCCCGGTCGAGGAGCGCCTGGCCGCCGGTGGCAGCGTGCTGCTCGAGATCGACCTGCAGGGCGCGCGACAGGTGCGGGCGCGGATGCCCCAGGCCATGCTCGTCTTCCTCGCGCCGCCCTCGTGGGAGGAGCTCGAACGCCGGCTGCGCGGGCGCAGCACCGAGGACCGGCAGCGGGTCCGCCGCCGCCTCGACCGGGCCCGCATCGAGATGGCCGCTGAGGCGGAGTTCGACGCCGTCGTCGTCAACGACGACGTCGAGGCCGCGGCCGATCGGCTGGTAGCCTTGATGTCGATCTAGATCCGCAGTCTGCAGCGAGAGGCACCACGTGGCCGGCACCAGCCCCGACCCCCAGGGCATCACCTACCCGCCCATCGACGACCTGCTCGGCAAGGTCGAGTCGAAGTACGCCCTGGTGCTCTACGCCTCCAAGCGCGCGCGGCAGATCAACGCCTACTACTCCCAGCTCGGAGAGGGGCTGCTGGAGTACGTCGGCCCGCTGGTCGACACCCACCCGCACGAGAAGCCGCTGTCGGTCGCGCTGCGCGAGATCGACCAGGACCTGCTCGAGTACGAGCAGGTCGAGCAGTAGCTCCTCGCCCGCGGCCGGACCATGGCTGACGACGGCCTCCCGTCCCGCGGGACCCCCGCGCCCGAGCGATCCTCGGTCGTCCTCGGCGTCTCCGGCGGCATCGCCGCCTACAAGGCCTGCGAGCTGTTGCGGCTGCTGACCGAGTCCGGCCACGAGGTGCGCGTCGTGCCGACCGACGCGGCCCTGCGGTTCGTCGGCGCACCGACCTGGGCGGCGCTGTCCGGCCGGCCGGTCAGCACCGACGTCTGGACCGACGTCGAGCAGGTGCCCCACGTGCGGCTCGGCCAGCGCGCCGACCTCGTCGTCGTGGCACCGGCCACCGCTGACCTGCTCGCCCGGGCGGCCACCGGCCGGGCCGACGACCTGCTCACCGCGACCCTGCTCACCGCCCGCTGCCCGGTCGTCTACGCGCCGGCCATGCACACGGAGATGTGGGAGCACCCGGCGACCCGGGCCAACGTCGACACCCTGCGCGCCCGGGGCGCGGTCGTGCTCGACCCGGCGGTCGGCCGGCTCACCGGCGCCGACACGGGTCCCGGCCGGTTGCCCGACCCCGCGGAGATCTTCGCGGTCTGCGTCGACCTGCTCGCCCGGCCCGCCGCTGCGGCGGACCTCGCCGGCCGGCACGTCGTCGTGTCCGCCGGCGGCACCCGCGAGTACCTCGACCCGGTGCGCTTCCTGGGCAACCGGTCGAGCGGCCGGCAGGGCTACGCGCTCGCCCGCACCGCGGCCGCCCGCGGCGCCCGGGTGACACTGGTCTCCGCCAACGTCGCGCTGCCCGACCCGGCGGGTGCCGCGCTCGTGCGCGTGGGCAGCGCGGAGGAGCTGCGTGCCGCCGTGCTCGCGGCGGCGGCCGACGCCGACGCGGTCGTCATGGCTGCGGCGGTCGCCGACTTCCGGCCGGTCAGCCGCGCCCCGCTGAAGATCAAGAAGGGCGACACCGAACCCGAGCCGGTCAAGCTCGCGCGCAACCCCGACGTGCTGGCCGAGGTGGTGCGCGGGCGCCACGCCGGCCAGGTCATCGTCGGGTTCGCCGCCGAGACCGACGATGTCCTGGCCAACGGCCGCCGCAAGCTGGAGGCCAAGGGCTGCGACCTGCTGGTGGTCAACGAGGTCGGGGAGGGCGTCGCCTTCGAGGTGGCGCACAACCAGGCGGTCGTGCTCGGCCGCGACGGCAGCACGACGGAGATCCCGCTCGGGCCCAAGGAGACGCTCGCCCACGTCGTGTGGGACCTCGTCGCGCAGCGCCTGCCCACGCGCTGACCGTCGGCGCGCGGCGCCGGGCCGCTGACTACACTCGCCGGTGGTCGACCGATCGGCCGTTTCGTTCCGCTGTCCCCAGGGAGTCCCGTGTCCGGCCGCCTCTTCACATCCGAGTCCGTCACCGAGGGGCATCCGGACAAGATCTGTGACCAGATCAGCGACACGATCCTCGATGCGATGATCAAGGACGACCCGAGGAGCCGGGTCGCCGTCGAAACGATGATCACCACCGGCCAGGTGCACGTCGCCGGCGAGGTGACGACCGAGACCTACGTCGACATCGCCGCGCTGGTCCGCGAACGCATCCTCGAGATCGGCTACGACTCGTCGAAGAAGGGCTTTGACGGCGCCTCCTGCGGCGTCAGCGTCTCGATCGGCTCGCAGTCGCCCGACATCGCGCAGGGCGTCGACGACGCCTACGAGGAGCGCGAGGGCAAGTCCGAGGACCCGCTCGACCGCCAGGGCGCCGGCGACCAGGGCCTGATGTTCGGCTACGCCTGCGACGAGACCCCCGAGCTGATGCCGCTGCCGATCGCGCTGGCGCACCGGCTCGCCCGCCGGCTCTCCGCCGTCCGCAAGGACGGCACCGTCCCCTACCTGCGGCCCGACGGCAAGACCCAGGTCACGATCGAGTACGACGGCGCCAACCGACCGATCCGCCTCGACACGGTCGTCGTGTCGAGCCAGCACGCGGCCGACATCGACATCGAGACGCTGCTCGCCCCCGACGTCCGCGAGTCGGTCGTGCAGCCCGAGCTCGAAGGCCTGGACCTGCAGGTCGAGGGCTACCAGCTGCTGGTCAACCCGACCGGCCGGTTCGAGGTCGGCGGCCCCATGGGCGACGCGGGCCTCACCGGTCGCAAGATCATCGTCGACACCTACGGCGGCATGGCCCGGCACGGCGGCGGCGCGTTCAGCGGCAAGGACCCCTCCAAGGTCGACCGCTCGGCGGCCTACGCCATGCGCTGGGTCGCCAAGAACGTCGTCGCCGCGGGCCTCGCCCGCCGCTGCGAGGTGCAGGTCGCCTATGCCATCGGCAAGGCGCGCCCGGTCGGCACGTTCGTCGACACGTTCGGCACCGGCGTGGTCGACGACGACAAGATCCAGGCCGCGATCCTGCAGGTCTTCGACCTGCGGCCGGCGGCGCTCATCCGCGACCTCGACCTGCTCCGGCCGATCTACGCCCAGACCGCCGCCTACGGCCACTTCGGCCGCCCCGAGCTCGACTTCACCTGGGAGGGCACCGGCCGCTCCGACGCCCTGCGCGCCGCGGCGGGTCTCTAGCCCCGCTGTGGACAAGCGGCGATCCGTCGTCCGCCGCTGGTAGACAACCGGCGTGGCCGGTTCCGGGCGCAAGCCCTCGTCGCTGACGCCCGCGGCGACCTTGCCGGTCGCGCGGGTGGCGGTCGACGTGTCGCTGCCGCACCTCGACCGGCCGTTCGACTACCTCGTGGCCGAGCAGCACGATGCGGCCGCGGTGCCGGGGGCCCGCGTGCGTGTCCGCTTCGCCGGGCGTCTCGTCGACGGCTACGTCCTCGAGCGCACGCAGAGGAGCGAGCACGAGGGCCGGCTCGCGTTCCTGGCCCGCGCGACCTCGGCCGAACCGGTGCTGTCCCCGGAGGTGGCCACCCTGGCTCGGGCGGTGGCCGACCGGCAGGCGGGTGTGCTCGCCGACGTTCTGCGGCTGGCGATCCCGCCGCGGCACGGGGCGACCGAGCGCCAGCCTTCTCCGGACCCCCTTGCGCCGCCCGCGCCGCCCGACCCGAGTGCCCTCGCCCGCTACGTCGACGGGCCGGCGGCCCTGCAGGCGCTGGCCGGGGGCGAGTCTCCGCGTCTGGTCTGGCCGGCGTTGCCCGGCGGTGGCTGGCCCGACGAGATCGCCGCACTCGCGCAGGCGACGCTGGCCTCCGGTCGCGGCGCGGTCGTGGTCGTGCCCGACGCCCGCGATGCGGACCGCCTCGATGCCGCGTTCGCGGCCCGGCTCGGTGCCGGCCGGCACATCGTGCTCACTGCCGATGCCGGGCCGGCCGAGCGCTACCGGCGCTTTCTCGCCGTCCGGCGTGGCTCGGTGCAGGTGGTGGTCGGCACCAGGGCGGCGGGGTTCGCGCCGGTGCACGACCTCGGGCTGGTCGTGATCTGGGACGACGGTGACGACCTGCACGCCGAGCCGCGCGCGCCGTACCCACATGCGCGCGAGGTGCTCCTCCAGCGGGCGCACCTGACGGGCGCGGGGGCGGTCGTTGGCGGGTTCGCCGTCACAGCGGAGGGGGCTCGGCTGCTCACGACCGGGTGGGCCCGGCCGCTCGAGCCCGACCGCAACGCACTGCGCGCCGGCGCGCCGAGGGTGACGCCGCTGGGCGACGACGCCGCGCTGGCCCGTGACCCGGCCGCCCGCTCGGCGCGATTGCCGACGGTCGCCTGGGACGCCGCCCGCGCCGCACTCGGCCTCGGCCGGCCGGTGCTCGTCCAGGTGCCACGGCGCGGCTACCAACCCGCGCTGTCCTGCGCCGAGTGCCGGTCGCCGGCACGGTGCGCGCACTGCGCCGGCCCGCTCGGGCGCTCCGGTCGGCCCGACGTCACGGTGCCCGCGTGCCGATGGTGCGGCCGGCCGGCGGCCGACTGGCACTGCCCCGAGTGCGGGTCGGCCCGGCTGCGCGCCGCGGTCGTGGGGGAGCGGCGCACGGCGGAGGAGCTCGGCCGCGCCTTTCCCGGCGTCCCCGTCGCCACCTCGGCCGGCGACCGGGTGCTCGCCACCGTCGCGGCCGAACCGTCCCTCGTCGTCGCCACGCCCGGAGCCGAGCCGGTCGCCGACGGCGGCTACGGGGCAGCACTCCTGCTCGACGGGTGGGCGCTGCTGACCCGGCCCGACCTGCGCGCCGGGGAGGAGGCGTTGCGCAGGTGGTTCAACGCGGCGGCCCTGGTCCGCGCGGGAGCGGATGGCGGCACGGTCGTCGTCGCGGCCGAGTCCGGGTTGCCCGCGGTGCAGGCGCTGATCCGGTGGGCACCGGCCTGGCACGCCGGCCGGGAGCTGGCGGCCCGCGCCGAGCTGCGCTTCCCGCCCGCCGCCCGGTTGGCCGCGCTCACGGGCGCGCCGGCCGCCGTGTCCGACCTGCTCGCGGCGACCGACCTGCCCGCTGCTGCCGAGGTGTTGGGGCCGGTGCCGGCTCCCGGGGGCCACGAGCGGCTGCTGGTGCGGGTGCCGCCGCGCGACGGCGCCGTGCTCAGCGCAGCGCTCAAGGCCGCGGCCGCGGCGCGCAGTGCCCGCAAGGCGGCGGATCCGGTGCGGGTCCAGATCGACCCGATCGAGCTGCTGTGACCAGGGGACCGCTACCCGGTCGACCTAGACTCGGGACCAGCGCCCACGACCGCGAGGAGCACGCGTGCCCGTCCAGCCCATCCGCCTGTTCGGCGACCCCGTGCTGACGACGCCCGCCGTACCGGTGACCACCTTCGACAAGGAGCTGCGGGTCCTCGTCCGCGACCTCGTCGACACGATGACCGACGCGCCCGGCGCAGGCCTGGCCGCGCCACAGATCGGCGTCGGCCTGCGCGTCTTCGTCTACGACGTCGACGAGACGGTAGGGCATCTCATCAACCCCGAGCTCGGTCCCTTCTCCGACGAGGAACAGGACGGCGAGGAGGGTTGCCTGTCGTTCCCGGGCCTGGCCTTCCCGACGAAGCGCGCGCAGACCGTGGTGGCGCGCGGCTTCAACATGTACGGCGACCCGGTGGTGCTCGAGGGCAGCGCCCTGATGGCCCGCTGCCTCCAGCACGAGACCGACCACCTCGACGGCATCCTGTTCATCGACCGGCTCGACCCCGAGCAGCGCAAGGTCGCGATGAAGGCGATCCGGGAGGCGGAGTGGTTCGGCGCCCCCGCACCGCAGGTCAAGGTCTCGCCGCACGCCACGCTCGGCCGGGCGCTGTAGTGGTCCGCCCCGCCGTCCCCGAGACCTCGGCGGTGCGCTGACGTGCGGCTCGTCTTCGCCGGCACGCCCGACGTGGCGGTGCCGTCCCTGCACGCGCTGCTCGACTCCGCCCACGAGGTCGTCGCTGTCGTCACCCGCCCCGACGCGCCGGCCGGCCGCGGCCGCACGGTGCGACCCAGCCCGGTGAAGGAGGCCGCCCTCGGTGCCGGTCTCGAGGTGCTGACGCCCGCCCGCCCTCGCGAACCCGACTTCCTGCAGCGGCTCGCCGAGCTGGCGCCCGACTGCTGCCCCGTCGTCGCCTACGGCGCCCTCGTCCCGCGCGCCGCGCTCGACATCCCCGCCCACGGCTGGGTCAACCTGCACTTCTCGCTGCTGCCCGCGTGGCGAGGTGCGGCCCCCGTGCAGCACGCCATCATGGCCGGCGACGACGTGACCGGCGCCTCGACGTTCCTCCTGGAGGAGGGGCTGGACACCGGGCCGGTCTTCGGCGTGCTCACCGAGGAGATCCGGCCGACCGACACCTCCGGCGACCTGCTCGCCCGGCTCGCGCAGGCCGGCGCGGGGCTCCTCGTGGCGACCCTCGACGGCATCGCGTCCGGCGAGCTGGTCGCGCGGCCGCAACCGGCCGACGGCGTCTCGCTCGCGCCGAAGCTCACCCCGGACGACGTCCGGGTCGACTGGACGGCTCCGGCCCGTCGTGTCGACCGGCTCATCCGTGCCGGCACCCCCGCGCCCGGCCCCTGGACGACCTTCCGCGACAGACGCCTCAAGGTCGGCCCCGTCACCGTCACCGACGAACCCGCGCTGGCGCCCGGCGCGTTGCGCGTCGACAAGGGCGGCGTGCTGGTCGGCACCGGCACCACGCCCGTCCGGCTCGGCGACGTCCGGCCCGAGGGCAAGCCGGTGATGGCGGCGGACGCCTGGGCCCGCGGCGTACGCCCCGGTCCCGACGACCGGTTCGGGTGAGCCGGCAGCCCCGCGATCCGGCCCGGCGGACGGCCTACGACGTCGTGCACGCCGTCGCCACCGCCGGCGTGTTCGCCAACCTGCTGCTGCCGCGGTTACTGCGCGAGCGCCGGCTCGACGAGCGCGACGCGGCCTTCGCCACCGAGCTGGCCTACGGCACCCTGCGCTGGCAGGGCAGCCTCGACGTGGTGCTCGCGCGCTGCGCCGATCGCTCTCTGGACCGGATCGACGACGAGGCGCTGGCCTGCCTGCGGCTCGGTGCCTACCAGCTGCTGCGGATGCGGGTGCCCTCGCACGCGGCCGTCGCGGCCACCGTCGACCTCGTCCGCGAGGTGGCCGGCCCGCGGCCCGCCGGTTTCGTCAACGCCGTCCTGCGCCGAGCCGCCGGTCACGACTGGGACGGCTGGATCGCGGCGCTCGCGCCGGTCGAGGGAGCGGACCGGCTCGCCCTCTCGCTCGGCTTCCCGCGGTGGATCCTCGACGCCTACACCGACGCACTCGGTGGCGACCGCACCGAGGCGGCCGCCGCCCTCGCCGAGGACCGGCCGCGCACGCACCTCGTCGCCCGTCCCGGGCGCATCACCCGTGAGGAGCTGGTGGCGGCGAGCGGTGGCGAGCCCGGCCTCTACTCGCCCTACGCGGTCCGCACCACCGGCGGCGACCCGGCCGCGCTCGCGGCGGTCCGTGACGGCCGCGCCGCCGTGCAGGACGAGGGCAGTCAGGTGACGGCACTCGCCCTCGCCCAGGCCCCGATCACCGGCGCGGACGCGCGATGGCTCGACGTGTGCGCGGGTCCCGGCGGCAAGGCGGCCCTCCTCGCCGGGGTGGCCGCCCAGCGGGACGCGCGGTTGCTGGCCGTCGACCGACAACCGCACCGCGCCCGCCTGGCCGCTCGGGCGCTGGCCGGCGCGCCGGCCGCGACGGTCGTCGCTGATGGCACCCGACCGGCCTGGCGCGACGGGACCTTCGACCGGGTGCTCGTCGACGTGCCGTGCAGCGGTCTCGGGGCGCTGCGGCGCCGGCCGGAGCTGCGGTGGCGGCGTACGCCGGACGACGTCGTGCGTCTCGGCCCGCTGCAGCGCCGGCTGCTGGAGCGAGCGCTGGACGCGGTTCGCTCCGGCGGGGTCGTCGCCTACGTCACCTGCTCCCCGCACCGGGCGGAGACCCAGGCCGTCGTCGCGGCGGTGACCGCCAGCCGTGACGACGTCGCGACGCTCGACACCCCGGCCCTGCTCGGGATCCCCGACGTCGGGTCCGGCCCCGGCGCGCAGCTGTGGCCCCACCGGCACGGGACCGACGCGATGTTCGTGGCCCTGTTGCGGCGAACGTGACCGGCCGGCAGGCCTTTGGCACCTAGACTTCGTCGTGTGGGGGTGCAGATCGCGCCGAGCATCCTGTCGGCCGACTTCGGCCGCCTGGCGGACGAGGCCGCCGCCGTCCCGGGCGCCGACTGGCTGCACGTCGACGTCATGGACAACCACTTCGTCCCGAATCTCACGCTCGGCCTGCCGGTCGTCGAGAGTCTGCTCAAGCACGCCGCGCAGCCCATCGACTGCCACCTCATGATCGAGGACCCCGACCGCTGGGCCCCGGCCTACGCGGAGGCGGGCGCCGGCAACGTCACCTTCCACGTCGAGGCGGCCCACGCCCCGGTGCGCCTGGCGCGGGCGATCCGCGCGGCCGGCGCCCGGGCCGGCATGGCGCTCAAGCCCGCCACGGCGGTCGAGCCCTACGCCGACCTGCTGCCCGAGCTCGACATGCTGCTCGTGATGACCGTCGAGCCGGGCTTCGGCGGCCAGGCGTTTCTCGACGTCGTCCTGCCCAAGGTGCGCCGCGCCAGGCAGATCCTGCGCGAGCGCGAGTCGGCGGTCTGGTTGCAGGTCGACGGCGGGGTCGACGAGGACACGATCGTGCGCTGCGCCGAGGCGGGCGCCGACGTCTTCGTGGCCGGCTCCGCGGTGTTCCGCGCCGACGACCCGGGAGCCGCCGTCGAACGGCTGCGCGCCGCGGCGCTCGGCGCCGTCGAGGACTCCTCGTGAGCCTCGTGCTGGTCGTCGACGACGACGTGGACATCGCGCGATTCCTCGAGATCAACCTGAAGCTCGAGGGTTTCGGCGTGATCGTCGCGCACGACGGGCGCGAGGCGCTCGACGCCGTCGCGGAGCAGATGCCGGACCTGATCCTGACCGACGTGATGATGCCCGGCGTCGACGGCGTCGAGCTGTGCCGGCGGCTGCGCGCCGACGCGGCCACGGCGAACATCCCGATCATCATGCTGACGGCGAAGAACCTCTCGGCCGACAAGGTCGTCGGGCTCACCGCGGGCGCCGACGACTACATGCTCAAGCCGTTCGACACGCTGGAGCTCATCGCACGGGTGCGCTCGACGATGCGCCGCAACGCGGAGATGCGGGCGGTCTCGCCGCTCACCGGCCTGCCCGGCAACACCCGTATCGATCTCGAGCTGTCGGCGCGGTTGTCGTCGGGGGAGCAGTTCGCCCTGTGCTACCTCGACATCGACAACTTCAAGGCCTTCAACGACTGCTACGGCTTCATCCGCGGCGACGAAGTGATCATGCTGCTCGCGTCCTCGCTGAAGACCGTGGTCGCCGCCTCCGACGACCCGCGGGCGTTCGTCGGTCATGTCGGCGGTGACGACTTCGTGCTGCTCTGCTCGGAGGAGACCGCCGAGGAGCTCGCCAGGCGCACGCTCGAGGTGTTCGACGCGGCGGTGCCCGGGCTGCACCATCCCGACGACGTGGCCAACGGCTACCTGTCGGTCGTCGACCGGCAAGGCTCGCTTCGCCGCTACCCGCTGGTGTCGGTCTCGGTGGGCGTCGCGCTCACGTCTCGCCTGGACCTGCGCGATCACCGTGAGCTGGTCGAGGTGGCCACGGAGATGAAGAGCGTGGCCAAGAACACCGCCGGCTCCGCGGTGGCCGTCGACCGCCGCGTCCGCAGCCGCGCAGACGAACCCGGCCCGTGATCTTCGTCACCTGAAACCGAACCTCGTTCGACGGCGCGTCGGTCGCGTGCGACAATCGCGGGCAGAGCGACAGCACGCGCGCTCCGGGGTCGGTGCAATTCCGAACCGGCGGTAACAGTCCGCGACCCGACCGCAGCCGGCGGCCGGTTGACCCGGTGCAACTCCGGGACCGACGGTGAGAGTCCGGATGGGAGGACGCGCGCGGGCGGTCGCGGCTCGGCGGTCTCTCCGCCGGCGCCGCCTCCCGTCCCGCCGTGCTTTCTCCGCCTGTCGCGGGTGCGCGTGGACGCAGAGGCGGGAGGTGCGGTGAGCGGCGACGGGTCGGCCTACGCCGATGCGATGCGTCGTGCCATCGCGCTGTCCCGCGAGGCCCTCGGCCGCAGCAACCCCAACCCGGCCGTCGGCGCGGTCATCCTCGACCGCGCGGGACAGGTCGTCGGCTCCGGCAGCACGCAGGCCGTGGGCGGCCCGCACGCCGAGGCCGTCGCACTCGCCGAGGCGGGGGAGCGGGCCCGCGGCGGGACGGCCGTCACGACGCTCGAGCCCTGCCGGCACACCGGACGCACCGGCCCGTGCACCCGCGCCCTGATCGACGCCGGCGTCACCCACGTCGTCTTCGCCCTCGGCGACCCGCACGGCCCGGCAGCCGGCGGTGCGGGCGAGCTGAGCGCCGCCGGCATCACCGTCACCGACGGAGTCCTCGCCGACGAGGCCGACGCGGTCGTCGGTCCGTGGCGCACCGCCGTCGCCCGTCGCCGCCCGCACGTGACGTGGAAGTACGCCGCCACGCTGGACGGACGCAGCGCCGCCGCCGACGGCTCCAGCCGCTGGATCACCGGCCCGCAGGCCCGCGCCGACGTCCACCTGATGCGGGCGCAGGCCGACGCCGTGCTCGTGGGCAGCGGCACCGTCCTCGCCGACGACCCGCTGCTGACGGTCCGGGGCCTCGACTGGCCGCGCCGGCCCGCCCGCGTCGTCGTCGACACCGCGGCACGCACGCCGGTGACCGCGCGCGTGCTCGACGGCGAGGCCCGCACGATCGTCGCCGTCGGCGACGAGGCCGACCCCGAGCGGGTCAAGGCGCTGCGGGCCACTCCGGCAGAGATCGTGGCGCTGCCGCTCTCCGGCCCCCACGTCGACCTGCGCGCGTTGCAGGCCGCGCTCTACGAGCGCGAGATCTTCCTGGTCCTGCTGGAGGGCGGGCCGACGCTCGCCGGGGCGTTCCTCGCGGCCGGCCTCGTCGACCGGGTCGTCGGCTACGTCGCGCCCGCCCTGCTCGGCGCCGGCCCTGCCGCCCTCGCCGACGCCGGCGTCGCCACGATCGCCGGGGCGCGCCGGCTCCGCCTCGACAGCGTGGAGCGCGTCGGCGACGACGTACGACTTGTCGCGACCGTGCCGGGAGAGGGCGAGAGCTGATGTTCACGGGCATCGTGGAGGAGCGCGGTGAGGTCGTCCGGCTCGACCGGACGGGCGACGCGGCCCGGCTCACCCTGCGCGGGCCCGTCGTCACCGCCGACGCGCGCCACGGCGACTCGATCAGCGTCAGCGGCGTCTGCCTGACCGTCGTGGAGACCACCGGCGACACGTTCACCGCCGACGTCATCGGGGAGACCCTCGCCCGCACCAGCCTCGGCGGCCTGGGCCCGGGCGACCCGGTCAACCTCGAGCGCGCGGCCACCCTGGCCACCCGGCTGGGCGGCCACCTCGTGCAGGGCCACGTCGACGGGGTAGGGCGCATCGAGTCGCGGATGCCGGGCGAGCGCTGGGAGACCGTGCGCGTCGCGCTGCCGGCACACCTGGCGCGCTACGTCGTCGAGAAGGGCTCGATCACCGTCGACGGGGTGAGCCTGACCGTCGTCGAGGTCGGCCCGGCGCACTTCTGCGTCGGCCTGATCCCGGCGACACTGGCGCTGACGACCCTCGGCACGAAGCAGGCCGGTGACCCGGTCAACCTCGAGGTCGACGTCGTCGCGAAGTACGTCGAGAAGCTCGTTGCCGCACGGACGAGCGAGATACCGCCCGCCACCGCGTCGGTGCGCGGGCAACCAGCAGCAGCGCCGACCGGTCCGCCGGCGGCGACCAGCAATGGGGAGCGAGCATGACCTCCGAAGCAGCGAGCGACCCGGCCGACGTGACGCCGTTCGCCGCAATTGAACGGGCGATCGCCGACATCGCGGCCGGCAAGCCGGTCCTCGTCACCGACGACGCCGACCGCGAGAACGAAGGCGACCTCATCTTCGCCGCGGAGAAGGCGACTCCCGACCTGGTCGGATTCATGGTCCGCTACACGTCCGGCTACATCTGCGTGCCGCTGGAGGAGTCCGACTGCGACCGGCTCGACCTGCCGCCGATGTTCCACGTCAACCAGGACAAGCGCGGCACCGCCTACACCGTCACGGTCGACGCCCGCGAGGGCGTGTCGACCGGCATCTCCGCCGCCGACCGGGCCCACACGATCCGGCTGCTCGCCGACCCGGATGCGACGGCAGCCGACTTCACCCGGCCCGGCCACGTCGTGCCGCTGCGCGCGAAGCCCGGCGGCGTGCTGCGCCGCGCCGGCCACACGGAGGCGGCGGTCGACCTGTGCCGGCTGGCCGACCTACGCCCCGCCGGCGTGCTGTGCGAGGTGGTGAGCCAGAAGGACCCGCAAGACATGGCCCGCAGCGAGGAGCTCGAGGCGTTCGCTGCGGAGCACGGCCTGACCATGGTCTCGATCGCCGACCTGATCGCCTACCGGCGTCGCACCGAGTCACAGGTCGTGGCCGTCGCGGACGCCCGGATCCCGACGAAGTACGGCGACTTCAGGGCGGTCGGCTACCGCAGCCTGCTCGACGGGATCGAGCACGTGGCGCTGGTCCGCGGTTCCATCGGCGACGGTCGCGACGTGCTCGTGCGCGTGCACTCGGAGTGCCTCACCGGAGACGTGTTCGGCAGCCAGCGCTGCGACTGCGGGACGCAGCTCGACGCGGCGCTCGCCGCCGTCGCCGCCGAGGGGTGCGGGATCGTGCTCTACGTGCGCGGCCACGAGGGTCGCGGCATCGGCCTGCTGCACAAGCTGCAGGCCTACCAGCTGCAGGACGCCGGTGCCGACACCGTCGACGCCAACCTCGAGCTCGGGCTGCCGGCCGACGCCCGCGACTACGGCACCGGCGCGCAGATCCTCGTCGACCTCGGCGTACGCAGCATGCGGCTGCTGACCAACAACCCGGCGAAGCGGGTCGGCCTCGAGGGTTACGGCCTGCAGATCAGCGGCCGGGTGCCGCTTCCGGCCGTCGCGACGCCGGAGAACCTCCGCTACCTGCGCACCAAGCGCGACCGGATGGGCCACGACATCCCCGACCTGCCGACCTACGACGACGAGGCGACGGAGGCCAGCGCCGATGCGCTGCCGCCGGCGGTCACGCAGCCGGCCGCCGCGGCCGAGCCCGAGGCGGTTCGCAACGCGGTCTGGGCCGTCCGCGCGCTCAGCCCGTTCGCCACCGCGGCCTTCGCCACCAACGGCGGCAGCGGCACGAGCGGCAACCGCAAGCGCCGGCCCGGCCACGACGCCGGCGAGGCGGATGATCAGGACGAGATGGTCGACCCTCCGGCCCCGGTGACGCCGTGAGCGGCACCGGTTCCCCCGACCAGGAGCGAGTCGACGGCAGCGGTCTGCGGGTCGCCGTCGTCGCCGCCCGGTGGCACGGCCGCATCACCGACGCCCTGCTCGACGGCGCCCTTCGCGGCCTCGCCGAGTGCGGCGTGGCCGAGCCCACGGTCGTGCGCGTCCCCGGCGCCTTCGAGCTGCCGGTCGCCGCCCTCGCCGCGGCCCGCGGGCACGATGCCGTCGTCTGCCTCGGTGTGGTCATCCGCGGGGGCACCCCGCACTTCGACTACGTCTGCCGGGCGGCCACCGACGGCCTGACCAGGGTCGCGCTCGACACCGGCACACCGGTCGGCTTCGGGCTGCTCACCTGCGACGACGAGGCCCAGGCGCTCGACCGCTCCGGGCTGCCCGGCTCACGCGAGGACAAGGGGCGCGAGGCCGCGCTGGCCGCACTCGAAACCGCCGCGGCGCTGCGCCGTCTCGGGATGCCACAGACTGGAGTCCATGCGCGGACGGCCTGACACGCCGTGCCCCGTCCCGCATCCCTTCTTCGAAAGGCAACACCGTGCTCGCCGTCGTCCTGCCCAAGGGCAGCCTCGAGAAGCAGACGCTCGACCTCTTCGCCGCCGCCGACCTCGGCGTGCTCCGCGGCTCCGACCGTGACTACCACGCCTCCGTCGACGACCCGCGCATCGACAAGGTGCGCTTCCTGCGGCCGCAGGAGATCCCGACCTACGTCGAGCAGGGCATCTTCGACCTCGGCATCAGCGGCCGCGACTGGATCACCGAGACCAACGCCGACGTCGTGAGCCTCGGCGAGATCGGCGGCGGCCGCCAGGGCGCCGCGCTCGTCCGGGTCGTGCTGGCGGTCCCGAAGGAGTCCGCGTGGGAGCGGGCCGAGGACCTGCCCGACGGCGTACGCATCTCCACCGAGATGCCGGAGACCACCCGCCGCTACCTCGAGGAGCACGGGGTCAAGGCCAAGGTCTTCACCAGCCACGGGGCGACCGAGGCGAAGATCCCCGACATCGTCGACGCGATCGTCGACATCACCGAGACCGGTTCGAGCCTGCGCAAGGCCGGGCTGAAAGTGATCGCCACGCTGCTCACCAGCCGCACCGAGCTGATCGCCAACCGAGACGCCTACGACGACCCGGTCAAGCGTGCCGCCATCGACGACATCCACCTGTTGCTGCAGGGGGCGTTGCGAGCACGGGGGCAGGTGCTGCTCAAGCTCAACGTGCCGGCCGAGCGCCTCGACGAGGTCCTCGGGGTGCTGCCGGCGATGGCGTCGCCGACGATCATGACGCTGGCCGCCGGCGACATGCGGGCGCTGGAGACCGTGGTGCCCAAGCAGGGCGTCAACCGGCTGATCCCCGCGCTGAAGGCGGCCGGCGCCCGCGACATCCTCGAGCTGCCCATCTCGAAGATCGTCGAGTAGCCCGACTCCCGGTTCACGGGAACAGGCGCCGGCCCGCCGGTGCTAACCTGGCCGTACGACCGGCGGGCGTCCATGCGCCCGTCAGCAAGCGGAGCACCGCTCCCACCCGCGCGGCCCACGGGCCGACGGGTCCGGTCAGGGCCACCCGTCTCGGCGGGTGAGCCTGTGGTCGCGTGCCAGCCGGCACGTGCCCGCCGACCGGTCGGAGCCGGCCCCGCGCGCAGCGTCGAGCGGGGCCGTCGTCGTTCGCCGACCCCGTGCCACACGATTCACCAGGAGGTCCCATCAGCGTCGAACCACGGATCAACGACCGGATCCGCGTCCCCGAGGTGCGCCTCGTCGGGCCGGGCGGCGAGCAGGTCGGCATCGTGCGCATCGAGGATGCGCTGCGGCTGGCCCAGGAGGCAGACCTCGACCTCGTCGAGGTCGCCGCGACCGCGCGGCCACCGGTCTGCAAGCTCATGGACTACGGCAAGTTCAAGTACGAATCCGCCGTCCGTGCGCGGGAAGCCCGCAAGAAGCAGGCGCAGACCGTGATCAAGGAGATGAAGCTCCGGCCGAAGATCGACCCGCACGACTACGAGACCAAGAAGGGTCACGTCGTGCGCTTCCTGAAGCAGGGCGACAAGGTCAAGATCACGATCATGTTCCGCGGGCGGGAGCAGTCCCGTCCCGAACTCGGTTTCCGGCTGCTCCAGCGGCTGGCGGCCGACGTGGAGGACCTCGGCTTCGTCGAGGCGTCGCCCAAGCAGGACGGTCGCAACATGACGATGGTGATGGCGCCGCACCGCAACCAGCGGGCGGAGCACCGGACGGCGGAGCGCGAGCCCGCCGCTCACGAGTGACGGGATAGAGGAGAACGGCCAGATGCCCAAGGCGAAGACCCACAGCGGGGCGAGCAAGCGCTTCCGCCTCACCGGCAGCGGCAAGCTCATGCGGCGCCGGGCCAACCGCAACCACCTGCTGGAGCACAAGCCGTCCACGCGCACCCGCCGGCTGCACAACGAGGTGACCCTCTCCAAGGCCGACGACGCCAAGATGCGCAACCTGCTCAACCTCTGACCCGACCCCTCGGCCCAGTCCCGGCCGCCCGCCTTCCGGTGGACGGCCGTCGCAGCAAGGAGAACGTCCGTGGCACGCGTCAAGCGCGCAGTCAACGCCCAGAAGAAGCGTCGCGAGGTCCTCGAGCACGCCAGCGGCTACCGCGGCCAGCGGTCGCGGCTCTACCGCAAGGCCAAGGAGCAGGTCCTCCACTCCTTCGGCTACTCCTACCGTGACCGCCGCAAGCGCAAGGGCGAGTTCCGCCAGCTCTGGATCCAGCGCATCAACGCCGCCGCGCGCGCCAACAACATGACCTACAACCGGTTCGTGCAGGGGCTCAAGGCGGCCGGCGTCGAGGTCGACCGCAAGCACCTCGCCGACCTCGCGGTCACCGACCCGGCGGCGTTCACCGCGCTCGTGCAGGTCGCCCGCGCGGCGCTTCCTGCCACCGAGACCGCCCCGGCGGGCTCGCCCGCCTGAGCGCGGCAGACGGGCCGACCTGCCCGGTCCCACCGCACGCGGCCGGGTCCGCGCGCCTGATCACGTCCGTCCGCGCCCGGCCGGTCGCCGCTGCTCGGCGGCTGGCCAAACGCGCCTTCCGGTCGGCCGACCGTGCGTTCCTCGTCGAGGGGCCGCAGGCGGTGCGGGAGGCGGTCACGGACCCGCGCGGTCTGGTGACCGATCTGTTCGCCACCGACGAGGCGGCCGCCCGCCATGCCGACATCCTCGAGGCGGCGGGCGGCATTCCGATCCACCTCGTCAGCGGCGAGGTGCTGGGGGCCCTCGGCCAGACCGTCACCCCGCAGGGACTCGTCGCGGTCGCACGTTTCTGCGACGTCACGCTCGACGACGTGCTCGTCAACCCGCCCCGGCTGGTCACCGTGCTGTACGCCGTACGCGATCCCGGCAACGCCGGCACCGTCATCCGCACCGCCGACGCCGCCGGTGCCGACGCCGTCGTGCTCACCGACACGTCGGTCGACCCCTACAACGGCAAGTGCGTGCGCGCGTCGGCCGGCAGCCTCTTCCACCTCCCTTTCGTGACCGGCGTGCCGGTCGCAGCCGCCGTCGCACGGCTGCGGTCCGCCGGCCTTGCCGTCTTGGCCGCCGACGGGCAGGCCGACGACGACCTCGACGAGGTCGCCGACACCGGCGGGCTGGACGGCCCGACCGCGTGGTTGTTCGGCAACGAGGCCTGGGGGCTTCCCGAGGCGGTGCGCGCGCTGGCCGACCGAGTGGTCCGGGTGCCCATCCACGGCAGGGCCGAGAGCCTCAACCTCGCCACGGCGACCGCCGTCTGTCTCTACGCGTCGGCGCGCGCGCAGCGCGAAAACCGGCCGCCCGACGGCTAGGCTGGGCGACCGTGACCGGGGGACTGCCGGACAAGCACGCCTACGACGAGCTACCCGATGGCGTGCTCGTCGCCGACGACGCGGGGTTCGTCTCGGTTCTCAACCCCGCGGGCGAGCGCATGCTCGGCTGCTCGGCCGACGCGGCCATCGGACGCGACTTCCGCGAGGTGCTCCCGCTCGAGGACCCCACCGGCCGCGACTGGTGGGCCTGCACCCGGCCCTACGACGGGCTGCCCACCCGCACCCGCCAGCCGGAGCGGCAGCTGACCTACGTCCCCTGCGGCGGCGAGCCACGCGACCTGCTGGTCACCGCCCGCTACGTGCGCAACGGCGCTCGCCTCTCCCGGCTCGTGGTCTGCTTTCGCGACACCGGCGCGCGTGAGCGCGACGAGCGCAGCCGGGCGGACCTCGTGTCCACGGTTGCCCACGAGCTGCGCTCGCCGTTGACCAGCGTCAAGGGGTTCACAGCCACGCTGCTGGCCAAGTGGGAGCGCTTCACCGACGAGCAGAAGCAGTTGATGCTGCAGACCGTCAACGCCGACGCTGACCGGGTGACCCGGCTCATCACCGAGCTGCTCGACGTCTCCCGCATCGACGCCGGTCGGCTCGAGCTGCGCCGCCAGG